>Ga0209807_1000310_pt1 | contig 21878 bp, 21 predicted proteins | sample GraSoiAngelo_154_FD_186168 | JGI IMG/M metagenome (GOLD analysis project Ga0209807, IMG submission 186168) | Grasslands soil microbial communities from the Angelo Coastal Reserve, California, USA - 14_1009_13_20cm (SPAdes) (version 2) | ecosystem: Environmental > Terrestrial > Soil > Grasslands ... | reverse complement strand
AAGCGGGAATATTGGCGACCAGACCTTTGCTATTTCCGTCGAGAATTTTCGCTTTAATATTCCAGCACCGACTACCTTCACCCCATGACTGATCAATTACCTTTGCTATGAGAATTCGCGTGCCTTTCGGTAATCTGGCGATTGGCTTATGCCAGCAATGAGGCAACCCTCCTGCCCGATTTTCGATAAAAACGCATCGGAACGTACTCGGACTGGCGCATGGATCTTCTTCCGGCATCGAGACCCCGTCCACGGGAGTACATCTATTGCTGCCGACTGCTTGTATCAGGTAGGCAATCTCGCCTTGGAAAGCAATTCCATCGTCTCGCCCCGACAAGAAGGAATCCGCCGCAAGCGCAAAACACCGATTTGCGATCTTTGAAGCCCGAGGATCGTTCGTTCTGTCGTAGCTTATGCATCCCGAAAGCAATGCGACACACAAATACAACCAATGTCTGGCAGTCATGACCTTCCCTCGCCTAACGCTAAATGATCCCTAAAACCAGCCAAATCTGGCGCGTCAGTCTACTCTCGCCGGTATTGTCACGCACGATCAAGAGCGTCCGCGATTTCGATCGATTCGGGCGCCGGATTAGATTGCGCGCCGAAAGTCAAGTGTCTGAATCCTTTAGGAGCGAAACCCCGCAAGCCGAGGGATCCCCCAGAGCGCTCGGCCGCCACGGTATATCATGCTCCGACACGAACGTTACGGAGTCGACGATGGCCGATTACCGCATCGAGCGCGACAGCTTTGGCGAGGTCCGCGTTCCCGCCGACAGGCTGTGGGGCGCGCAGACGCAGCGCTCGCTCGAGAATTTCCGCATTTCCGGCGAGCGCATGCCCATGGAGCTGATCCGCGCGCTCGCGCTGGTCAAGCGCTCTTGCGCGCGGGTGAACGTAGACCTCAAGGAGCTTCCCGAGGAGAAGGCGAAAGCCATCGCCGCCGCCGCCGACGAGGTGCTCGCCGGAAAGCACGACGGCGAATTTCCGCTGGTAGTGTGGCAGACGGGCTCGGGCACCCAGACCAACATGAACATGAACGAGGTGCTTGCCAACCGGGCGAGCGAGCTCCTGGGAGGCGAGCGCGGCGAGAAGCGCCGCGTGCATCCCAACGACGAGGTCAACCGCGGGCAGTCCTCGAACGATGTCTTTCCCACGGCGATGAACGTGGCCGCCGTTCAGGCCATCCACGACCGGCTCATGCCGGCGCTTTCGTCGCTGCGTGATACCCTCTCGGCGAAGTCCGAAGCGTTCAAGGACATCGTCAAGATCGGCCGCACTCATCTTCAGGACGCGACCCCTCTCACGCTCGGGCAGGAGATCTCCGGCTGGATGTCGCAGCTCGACCACGGCATCGCCCACGTTCGTGCTTCGCTCACGCACCTGTGCGAGCTCGCCCTGGGCGGCACTGCGGTGGGAACGGGGCTCAACGCTCATCCCGAATTCGGGGCGCGCGTCGCGAGGGAGCTGGGAAAAGCGACGGGACTGCCTTTCGTTTCGGCGCGCAACAAATTCGAGGCGCTCGCGGCGAACGACGCCCTGGTAAACGCCCACGGCGCGCTGAAGACGATCGCCGCGTCGCTCGCCAAGATCGCGAACGACGTGCGCTGGCTGGCGAGCGGCCCGCGCTGCGGCATCGGCGAGATCTCGATTCCGGAAAACGAGCCCGGCAGCTCGATCATGCCGGGCAAGGTGAATCCCACGCAGTCCGAGGCGATGACGATGCTGTGCGCGCAGGTGCTCGGCAACGATGTCGCGATCAACATCGGCGGCGCCTCGGGAAATTTCGAGCTGAATGTGTTCAAGCCGCTCATCATCCACAATTTCCTTCAGAGTGTGCGGCTGCTGGCCGACGGGGCCGACAGCTTCCGCGATCATTGCGCCGCGGGCCTCGAGCCGCGGCGCGAGCGCGTCGCCGAGCTCCTGCAGAATTCGCTCATGCTCGTCACCGCGCTCAACCCGCACATCGGCTACGACAAGGCGGCGGAGATCGCGAAGAAGGCGCACAGGGAGGGCACCACGCTCAAGGCCGCCGCGCTCGCGCTGGGGTACGTCACGGCGGAACAGTTCGACCAGTGGGTTCGGCCGGAGAAGATGGTCTGAGGGGAAAGGATTTCACGGGAGGAGCATGCTCTACATCATGGTCAACGAAGACCGGCCCGACGGCCAGGCGATCCGGGAGGCGACGCGCGAAGCGCATCTCGCGTACCTCGAGCGCCACAAGAACATCGTCGTGCTCGCGGGCGGGACGCTCGCCGAGGACGGCAAGACGCGGACGGGAAGCGTGTTCATCGTCAACGTGCCGAATCGCGATGCGGCGGAGAAATTCTCAGCCGAGGAGCCGTTTCGCAAAGCCGGTTTGTTCAAGACGGTGAAGGTCACGCGCATGCGGCGCGGACAGTGGAATCCGCAGGCTGCGCCCAAGACCGCCGAGGGAAACTAAGCACATAGTAGAATTCAGACTTTCCACGAGAAAGAAGGTCCATGCATTCGAAGTTTCACGGATGGGTGCGGCTGCTGGGGCTCGCCGGGCTCGCCTTCGCGAGCGCCGTTTTCGGGCAAGCTGCCAGGACCTATCCGGACAAGCCGGTGCGCGTGATCGTGGGCTATTCGCCGGGCGGTCTGCCCGACACCATCGCGCGCCTCATCGGCCAGAAGCTCTCCGAGCGCTGGAGCCAGCAGTTCGTCGTCGAGAACAAGCCCGGCGCGAACGGCATCCTCGGCGCGGAATTCGTCGCGAAAGCGGCGCCCGACGGCTATACGCTGCTGATGACGGACAACTCGACCCACGCGATCCTTCCGTTCCTCTTCACCAAGCTCCCCTACGACGCCGACCGGGACCTCATTCCGGTATCGCTCACCGCGCGCGCGCCGCTGTTCCTCGCCGTGCACCCGTCGGTGAAAGCGAATTCCTTCCAGGAGCTGATCGCGCTCGTCAAGGCCTCGCCCGGCAAGTACAGCTACGGCTCCTCCGGGATCGGCAGCACGCACCATCTTTGCATGGCGTACCTGGGCGCGTCCCTGAACCTCGACATGGTGCACGTGCCTTACAAGGGCACGGGGCAGAGCGTGCCGGCCCTCGTAGGCGGACAGGTGCCGATGGTGCTGTCGGGATATCCGACCCTCGCCGCCCACGCGAAAGAAGGGCGCGTGAAGCTGCTCGCGATCAACTCGCTCAAGCGCTCGGAGCTCGCGCCCGACGTGCCGGCGATCGCGGAGACCATTTCCGGGTTCGATTTCGCGCCGACCTTCGGTCTGTTCACGCCTGCCGGAACGCCGCGCGGTATCATCGTGAAGATAGGCGCCGACGTGGCGCAGGCGGTGAAGCTGCCCGACGTCGTCGAGCGTATGAAGAACCTCGGCATCGACCCTATCGGCGCTTCGGGAGACGAGTGGGCCAAGCTCCTGAAATCGGATGCGGAGCGCTATTCGAAGGCCGTCAAGATCTCGGGCGCGAAGGTGGAGTGAGACGCATCGCATGGGCATGCTGATCGAAGGCAAGTGGACCGAGCGGCGCCCGGCGGAAGTCGCCGGCCGCTTCGTGCGTCCAGAGAGCCAGTTCCGCAACTTCATCACCGCTGACGGCTCGTCGGGTTTCAGGGCCGAGCCCGGACGCTATCACCTCTACGTCGCCTACAACTGTCCCTGGGCTCACCGCACGCTGATTTTCAGGAAGCTCAAAGGGCTCGAGAGCATGATTTCCATTTCCTCGGCGCGTCCCGACGATCGAAGGGAAGGCTGGCGCTTCCACGAAGGATTTCCCGGCGCGACCCGCGACGGGGTCAACGGCTGCGAGTGGCTGCACCAGGTCTACTCGCTGGCGAAGCCCGACTACACCGGCACCTGCACCGTGCCGACCCTGTGGGACAGGAAGACGCGCACTATCGTCAACAACGAGTCCTCCGAGATCATCCGCATGTTCAACAGCGCCTTCGATGCGGTGGGGGCGAAGCCCGGCGATTACTACCCCGCGCCCCTGCGCGGCGAGATCGACCTCGTCAACGAATTCGTCTACGCGCATTTGAACAACGGCGTATACCGGACCGGATTCGCGGCGACTCAAGCAGCCTACGACGAGGCCGTGGAAAAAGTGTTCGCGGGGCTCGATACCCTCGAGCAGCGCCTCTCTGGGCGGCGCTACCTCGTCGGCGACGCGATCACCGAGGCCGACTGGCGCCTCTTTCCGACGCTCGTGCGCTTCGACGCGGCGTACCACCACGTGTTCAAGTGCACCTGGCGGCCGCTCGCGAGCTACGAAAATCTGAACAATTACATGCTCGACCTCTACCAGGTTCCGGGCGTGTCCGATACGGTGAAGCTCGACCACATCGTCACCGGCTATTACAGCATCGACCGCGTCAATCCCAACGGCATCGTCCCGAGGATCCCCAAGCTCGACTGGACGCGCCCCCACAACCGCGCGCGCCTCGGCAAGGCGCTCTCCGCGGCTTAGGAAGCCGGATGTCCGCCGTCGTCGATTCCGATCTGGCGCGCTTCTCGAAGGAGATCGCCGCGCTCGACATGAAGCCGCTGTGGGAGCGGGTGATGCGCCTCAAACCGGGCACCGCGGCTCGAGCCGCGATCTGGCGCTGGAAGGACACGCGGCCGCTCCTCGCGCGCGCCTGCGAGATGATCACGGCGAAGCAGGCCGAGCGGCGCGTGCTGATGCTCGAGAACCCCGCGCTCGCCGGGACCACCTTCATCACGCCCGCGCTGTTCGCGGGATTGCAGGCGATCCTGCCGGGGGAAATCGCGCCCACGCACCGGCACACGCCCAATGCCCTGCGTCTCATCGTGGAAGGCGAGGGTGCCTACACCGCCGTCGACGGCGAGCGCATCGCGATGCGCCCCGGCGACTTCATCGTGACGCCGGGCTGGAGCTGGCACGACCACGGCAACGAAGGCTCGGCGCCCGTCGTGTGGCTGGACGGCCTGGACACCGCATTCGCGAATCTGTTCGGAGCGCATTTCCGCGAGGACTACCTCGAGGAAAAGCAGAACGCGTCGCCGGCCCGAGCCGACAGCGTGCTGTCGTTTCCTTTCGAACGCACCCGCGCGAGTCTGGAGCGGATGTCGAAGAGCGAAGATCCGCATCCGTCTCACGGATGGAAGCTCCGCTATTCGAATCCCGCGACGCGCCGCGATCCCTTTCCGACTATGGCGGTTTTCATGCAATGGCTGCCGAAAGGATTCGCCGGCCGCAACTCCCGCAGCACCGACGGCGCGGTCCACTGTGTTGTCGAGGGGAGGGGCGACGTCCGCATCGGCGCGGTGGATATCGAGTTCGCCCCGCACGACGTCTTCGTCGTGCCCTCATGGGAGATCCACCGCTTCACCGCGGCGACCGATTGCGTGATCTTCAGCTACTCCGACCGCGCCGCGCAGGAAGCACTCGGCTTCTGGCGGGAAGAAAACTGACCACCCCGCCCCTTCGGGGCACCCCGTCCGGCCAGACGCGATACAGCGCGTCTGGCGTTCGGCGGCTCGGACGCGCGCAGGCGCGTCCATCGAAACCCCGCCTCACCCTCGACGAGGAGGGGATACTCACATCCTCCACTCGACGTAGCTGTAGATGAAGTTCGATCCGCCGTTCACGTTGTCGAAGATCTGAGCCATGCCGAAAATTCCGGAGCGGTGGCTGACGCCCAACCCGAAATAAGTCTCGCGCAATTTCTTCGACCCGAACAGATCGCCGACGCTGACGTCGATGGTCGGGTCGACGTACTGCAGCAGCTTCGAGGTGTTGCGATTGCGCAGCGCCTGGTCCCTCGCCTCTACGAAGGGCACGCGTTGCGCGTACGAGAGGCCCCCGCCGAAGCCGATGCGCGTGCGCACGCGCCCGCTCCAGGGAAAGCCCCAGTAGAACGCCTTGAGATAGCCGTTGAGCTGCCAGAAGTCCGGCTGCAGCCCGCGCTCCTCGTGGCGCAGCAGCCCGGCGTACCAAGCGATCATCACCGGCCAGCCGTGCGGGCTCTCGATGAAGGGCCGCCCGACCTCGAAGGAATCGACGCTCGTGCGGTCGTCCGTGCTGATCGACCTGCAGCGCAGCTCCATGATCGGCAGCAGGTTGCAGGGGCTCGAACGTCCGTGCAGGACCTTGAAGGTGAGCGGGACGCCGTCGCGGGCGCCCTTGACCGGTGTCGGCGTGAATTCGTAGGCGAGGCCGCCGTAGGCGGCGAGCTGGACGCGGTCCTCCACGATCGGGCTGCGGCGCACGCCGCTCGCCCAGAGCGTGGCGGACATGCCCGCGAAAAAATGCCAGGTGTCGCTGAGATCGTATCGCGCGTTCACACCTACGCTTGTGTTCACGCCGGCCCCGGGCCGGTAGGCGGGACGGCCCGCTGCGGCCTCGGATGCGCTCACGCCGTAGTAGTAGCCGTTGAGCCGTGCGTCGCGGGCGGACAGCATGAAGTACGGGGCGAGCATCAGCCGCCCGCGCCACCACTCGATGGCGGCTCCGAGCCGCCCCTCGGTTCCGCCGGAATTGTTCGACACGTCGTGAAGGACCTCCACGAATCCATGGCCCCAATCGAAGCGCTGCGCGTAGCTCAGCCCGAAATCGGTTCCCGGAACGCGCGTGGACATTCCGGCGAGGCTCGCCGGGACACGCTCGACGGGAAAGCTCTCGAAGCGGTGCGAGAGGAAAACGGCCGCGCGCTTGCCGGACTCGAAGTCGAGCTTGAGCCCCGCGCGGTAGGTATGCAGGTAGAGGTGTTCCCCTTCGTAGAGGTACAGGGGCATGAGATCGATGCGCACCCCGTCCCCGCGATACGGCGATTGCTCGAAGCGCGTGACGATTCCCCAGCCGGCGCTGCCTTGCTCGGTGATGTCGGAGAGGAAGTCGCTCGTCGCGGCCGCCGGCGGGGCGGCGGTCGCGCTGAGGACTAGAGCGCAGGCGACGAAGACGCGCGGCAGGCGAGCGTGGCGAATGATGGGCCCGGATCGGGAGTCTGTGCGAAAAACGCCGCGGTATTCTAATATGAAAGCCATGTCGAATCGCGGAAGGTCGCGCTGGTGCCGGACGGGTTTCGCCCTGGCCGCGTTGGCGGCGTTCTCCGCGGTAGCCGCCCAGGATTACCCGTCTCGCCTCGTGCGCGTGGTTGTTCCCTCCGCCCCGGGCGGCGGCTTCGATCTGGTGGGGCGCGTGCTCGCGCAGAAGTTGGGCGAACAGACGGGGCAGGCCTTCGTGGTCGAGAACCGCCCGGGCGCCGGCACCCTCGTCGGCACGCAATTCGTCGCGCGCTCCTCCCCCGACGGCTACAACCTCGTCGTCGGGGGACTTTCCAACATCGCGCTCAACATGGGCCTTTACAGGGAGCCCGGCTACGATGCGCTCGCCGACTTCACTTGCGCAGGCCTCGTGGTCAGCCATTCCTACACCCTGGTCGCGCGCAAGGACCTTCCGTTCGCGAGCCTCGCGGAGGTGATCGCGTTCGCGCGGGCGAATCCCGGCAAGCTCAACATCGGCACCAGCGGTCCCGGCACCGGCCAGTACATCGGCGCGGCCATCATCGCCGCGCTCACCGGCATCGACATCGTCAAAGTGTCTTACAAGGGCGCGCAGCGGGTGTACCAGGACCTGCTCGCGGGCCGCGTGGATCTCTTCTACGACAATACGACCACCACCCGTCCCTACGTCGAGTCCGGGCAGGTCAAGGCGCTCGCGGTGTCGAGCCGCGAGCGCGCGCCGAACATGCCGCAGCTTCCCACGCTCGCCGAAACCGGCGTGGTCGACCTGGAAATGGAGACCTGGTTCGGGCTGTTCGCGCCGGCGCGCACGCCGCGCGCCATCGTCGAGCGCCTGCGCGCCGAGGTGGACCGCGCCACGCGCTCGGCCGAAGTGCGTTTGCGCCTGGAGATGGGCAGCGGCAGGAGCCTGCGCATCGCGCCCGCCGAGACCGAGGCGTTCGTACGCGCAGAGGTGGCCAAATGGACGGGGCTGCTTCGCAGAGCGGGAATCGAGCCCGAGTGAACGCATGCCGGGTCTGGAGGATCAGCTCGCGATCTCCGCTCTCATGCAGGCGTGGGCGCTCGCGCGCGACACCGGAGACTGGGGCAAGCTGCGCGCGACCGCACACCCGGGGGCCGCAATGACCACGACCTGGTTCGACGGGCGATTCGAGGATTTCGTCGAATCCTGCGAAGCTTCCTTCGCCAAGGGATCCCACTCGCAGCATTTCCTGGGCGGCACCGCGGCGGAAATCAGGGGCGAGCGCGCGCTCGCGCAGACGCGCATGTCGATCAACCTGCGCTCGCGGCTCGACGGCGTCGAAGTCGACGCGGTGTGCAGCGGCCGCTTCTTCGACCGGGTGGAGAAGCGCGAGGGCGTGTGGCGAATCGCAAGGCGCTCGGTGATCTACGAGAAGGACCGCATCGACCCGGTCGATCCCAATGCGAAGATCTCGCTCGACCCGGAGCTTCTCGCGCGCTTTCCCGAAGGCTACCGGCATCTCGCCTACCTGCAGACGAAGAACGGCGCGCACGTGAATCCGAACCTTCCGACCGCGCGCGGCGAGGCGCTCGAGAAGCTCGTCGCCGAGGCGAAGGCCTGGCTGGCAGCCTAATTTCGCTTACCCACGAGGAGATTCCCGATCATGAACGAGCTGCAACGCTATCTGGTGGAGGAAGCGGTCGAGGACTACGAGGAGGGGCGCCTGTCGCGCCGCGAGGCGTTGAAGGCGATCGCCGGCATCACGGGCGCCGCGCTCGCGGCGCAGATGCTCGAGGCGCGGGCGCAAGTCGCGCCGGCCGGAGAGGCCCCCGCGAGCTCGGCGCCGCTGGTCGCGCCCGACGATCCCTCCATCGTCGCGGGAATCGCCGAATTTCCCGGGGAGGGCGTGCGCCTCGACGGATACCTCGCGCGGCCCGGGGGAACGGGACGCCACGCCATCGTGCTCGTCTGCCACGAGAACCGCGGCCTCACGCGCCACATCGAGGACGTCGCGCGGCGCGTCGCAAAGGCCGGCTACGTCGGGCTCGCCGTGGACCTGCTCTCGCGCGAAGGCGGGACCGCCAAGCACGATGTCGACGCGATTCCCGGGATCCTCGGCAAGGCGGCTCCCGCGCGCCACGTGCAGGATTTCAAGAGCGGCCTCGCGTATGCGAGATCGCTGCCTTGGGCGCGCGGAGACCGCGTCGGAATGACCGGCTTCTGCTTCGGCGGCGCCGTGACCTGGCGCGTCGCGGCGGGCGTGCCGGACTTGCGGGCCGCGGTGCCCTTCTACGGCGTTCCGGTGCAGGAGCCGGACGTTCCGGGAATCGGCGCGGCGGTGCTCGCGATCTACGGCGGGCTCGACGAGCGCATCAACCAGAATATTCCGGCGATCGAGGCGGCGATGGGCAAACACGGTAAGACCTTCCGCAAGATCGTCTACCCGAACGTGGACCACGCTTTCCACAACGATACCGGCGCGCGCTACAACGCCGCCGCGGCGAAGGCCGCGTGGGGCGAGGCGCTTGCGTGGTTCGCCAAATACCTGGCGTAGAGAGTCACGATGTCCGTCGTCGAGCGGAGGGAGGGAGCATGGCACTGTGGAACGGATGCAAAGGTTTCGCTTGCAGTCATTCATCGTGCGGAGGAGCGCCGCGCCGGGCGATCGACTTCGGCCGGCGCGATTTCCTGATCGACGCGCTCGCGGCGACCGCGGGACTCACCGGGCTCGGCGGCTGCGCGGCGCCCGTCATGCAAGGGAGCAACCCGGCCGACACGATCCTCGTCAACGGGCGCATCGCGACGCTCAATCCAAAGGCGCCGGCAGCGAGCGCCCTCGCGATCCGCGGCGGTAATGTCGTCGCCGTCGGCTCAGCGGCCGAGATCGAAGGCCTGCGCGGCCCGGACACTCGGGTGATCGACGCGGGCGGGCGCACCGTCATCCCGGGCCTGAACGACGGGCACACCCACTTCATCCGGGGCGGTCTGACTTACACCAACGAAGTGCGCTGGGACGGCGTGCCTTCGCTCGCCGAAGCCCTGCGCCGCGTGCGCGAGCAGGCGCAGCGCACGCCCGCGCCGCACTGGGTGCAGGTGATCGGCGGCTGGACCTGGGCGCAGTTCGCGGAAGCGCGCCACCCGACGCTCGAGGAGATCAACGCGGCGACGGGCGACACGCCGTGCATGATCATGCACCTCTACGACCGCGCCTGGCTCAACCGCGCCGGGATCCGCGCGCTCGGCTGGACGAAGGACACGCCCAACATGTTCGGCGGCGCGATCGAGCGCGACGCTTCGGGCAGTCCCACGGGCCTGGTGATGTCGACGACGAGCCTCGCGAGCCTGGTCTCGGTGTGGCTGCGCATCCCGAGGCTTTCTCCGGAGGACCAGATTCTCTCGACGCGCCACTTCATGCGCGAGCACAACCGGCTGGGCGTCACCAGCGTGATCGACGCGGGCGGCGGCGGCCAGAATTATCCGGACAACTACGCCGCGATCGCGAAGCTCGCCGCGGACGGGCAGATGACGCTGCGGATCGGCTACACGCTGTTCGCGCAGGCGCCCGGCAAGGAGCTGGAGAACTACACGGCCTGGGCCAAGCTCGTGAAGCTCGGCCAGGGAACGGACTACTACCGCATGATCGGAACGGGCGAATACATTCTCTACGCGGCGGGGGACGTCGCCAATTTCGCCAAGGACTATCCGGTGCCGCCAGCGGGCGTCATGGAGAAGAACCTCTCCGCCGTCGTGAAGTTCATCGTCGGGCAGGGCTGGCCGTTCCGCCAGCACACCACCTTCGACGCGTCGGCGAGCCGCGTGCTCGACGTGCTCGAGCAGGTGAACCGCGAGATGCCGCTTAAGAATCTGCGTTGGGGGCTCGATCACTGCGAGGGGCTCAAGCCTGCGACCCTCGAGCGGCTCGCGGCCTTGGGCGGCTCGATCGACATCCAGAATCGCATGTCGCTCGACGGCGAGGCCTTCCTCAAGAAATACGGGGCGCAGGCCGCCGCCGACGCACCGCCCGTCGCGCGCATTCGCGAGATGGGGATTCCTCTCGCCTGCGGCACCGACGGCAACCGCGCGACCAGTTACAACCCCTGGATCGGCCTGCACTGGCTGGTGAGCGGCAAGACCCTGGGCGGCGCGAAGCTGCAGGGCGACCGGAACCTTCTCGACCGCACTGAGGCGCTGCGCCTGTATACGGCAGGCGGCGCCTGGGTCTCGGGCGAGGAAGGCAGGAAGGGCACGCTGGAAGCCGGGAAGTTCGCCGACCTCGCGATCCTCTCCGCCGATTACTTCAACGTCCCGGAGGAGCGGATCAAGGACATCGAGTCGCTCCTCACCATGGTCGGCGGGAAGGTCGTGTACGGCGCGGGTTCTTATTCGCGCCTCGCGCCGCCGCTGCCGCCAGTCGCGCAGGACTGGCTGCCGGTGCGGGAATACGGCGAGTACTACAAGCGCGGGCTCGAGGATGCGCAGAACCTCGCGCGGGCGCTCGCGAGGCCGCAGCTGATCGGCGACGGAGGCTGGGGAGAGGCTTGCGGTTGCGGGGCGATTTGAGCGCGGCGCTCAGCGGCAGGGTTGGACTGCGTCATGGCCGCGGTACCCCAAGATCTTTGCAGATCTTTCTAGCCAGATGGTCGTTTATTTCGTTGTGGCGTGGAACGGCACTGCGCTTGTTCTGAGATGGGTTATGCCACCAAGAGTGGTTGCCACCTTCTCGAAGAACCGAGCAACCATGAGACGAGAGGTGCCGCAGCAAATCGCGGCGCTTCATACCGCGATCTTGAGCTCTTCATAGTCCTTTCCGGCTGCCTTCCTGGCGTCCGCGCGGTTCATCTCCAGCGCTTCCCCCAGGGTTATTCGAAGTGATTCGAGCAAATCGTCGCGCGTGCGCTCTTGACAGTTGACACCGGGGACTTCTTCAATCCAGCCGATCCACCATTGACCGTCCTGTTTCACTACAGCCGTGTAGGCCGGGTTCATGTTGATACCTCCAAAAACCAATTGTACCTCGGCGATGGATTTGACTATTCAGCCGGAGCGCTGTGTGCGTTCCTCAATCCAGCTTCGCGCCGCTCTCTTTCACGAGCTTTGCGCACTTGGCGAGGTCGGCGAGCATGAATTGACGGAACTCCTCAGGCGAGCTTCCGACGGGCTCCGATCCGTCCGCCACGATGCGCTCGCGCACGTCGGGCCGGTTGAGGACTTTGACGAACTCGTCGTGAAGGCGCGCGACGATGGGCGCGGGCAGGCCCGCGGGCCCGATCACGCCGTACCAGCCGACGAATTCGAATCCGGGCAGCTCTTCCGCCACCGCGGGCAGGTCGGGCAGGGCAGCGAGGCGCTTGGGCGCTGTGACCGCGAGCCCGCGCAGCTTGCCCGCGCGCACCTGGACTTGCGCCGGCTGGATGCCCGAGAAATTGAAGTGGTATTGCCCGGCAATCAAATCCATGAGGGCCGGCCCGGCGCCCTTGTACGGGATGTGCTCGGCCTTCACGCCGGTCATCACCTTGTAGAGCTCGCCCGCGAGATGCCCGCCGGTGCCGATGCCTGCCGAGCCGAAGTTCAGCGCTCCTTTGTAGCTCTTCGTCCAGTCGATGAACTCCCTGAGGTTCGCCACCGGCGTCGCCGGGTTCACGACCAGCATCAGTCCTGCGCTGGTGAGCTGCGTGATCGGCGTGAAGCTGTTCACCGGGTGATACGGCAGCTTCGGGTTCAGCGCCGCGTTGACGGTGTGCTGGTGGTAGGCGAGGAGCAGCGTATAGCCGTCGGGCGGCGCGTTCGCCGTCAGCTCGCCGGCGATCACGCCGGACGCGCTCGCGCGGTTGTCCACCACGACCGGCTGCTTGAGGGATTCGGTGAGATGGACTGCGAAAATGCGCGCGAGGATGTCGGACGTGCCGCCCTGCGCGGCGGCGGTGATAAAGCGGATCGGGCGGGTGGGGTAGTCCTGCGCCGGGACCGGAGCGGCGCAGGCGAGCCCCAGAGGAAGGAGAAGGGCGCGAGCGAAGCCGTTCATTGTCAGAATCTCACGACCAGGTTCGCTCCGATGAGATCGATGTCGCCTTGGCCGCCGTTGCTGTTCGGGTCACCCACGTTCTTGTAGCGCTGCCACTCGAATCGCACGGCGGTGTTGCGGGTGAAATCGTATTTCATCCCGAGACCGTATGTCAGATCGCTTCCCGAGGAGCTCGACGATCCCACGGTGCCCGTTCCGTCATGGAAGTTCTGGTTCCAAGCGAAGACGCCGACTCGTCCGAGAAAGGAAAAGTGCCGGTCCAGCGGGAGCATTCCGATACCGGTGAATTCGACGCCCGTGGCTCCTATGCGCTGGGTGCCGAAACCGGCAAAATGCGCTCTCGCTTCCCCGAGATCAGTGTAACCGAATTCGAAGGCCGCGAATCGGTTGAATTGATATCCGCCGAAGATCTTCACTCCGGTATCGGTGTCGCGGCAAGAGTCGGGCGCCGATATACCGTCGCATGCACCGCGGAAATCGGACTGGCCGAGACCGACGCCGAAATACGGACCGAAGGCCTGTGCGAGTGCGGGCATCGGAAGAGCGAGAAGCGCCACGAAGGGAGCGGCGAGCAAAATCCTGGAATGCAAGCTCATGGTTTCCTTTCGTTCGGGAAAGTGGCGCAGGATACCCGATCGCCGAGCTTACAAAGGTTACCGTCTGTAACGGCTATTCCAGCTTCAGATGCGTGCTCTTGACGAGATTCTTCCACTTCTCGATGTCGGCGTGGAAGAATTTTATGAAGTTCGCCTGGTTGTCCTCGAAGAGCGCGACGCCGACTTTCGCCAGATTCGCGCGCGTCTCGGGCTGCTTGAGCACGCTCTCGACATCGCGCGCGATGCGCGCTCCTAGCTCGGGCGAAATGGAAACGGGGGCGAAGAAGCCCTGCCACAGTGTCGCCTCGTACTGAGGCAGGCCCTGCTCGGCGATGGTCGGCACGTTCGGTGCGGCGGGGTAGCGCTGCTTGCTCGTGACGCCGAGCGCGCGCGCCCGCCCCGAATTTGCGAGCGGCAGGCCCACCGGCATGCCGGCGAAATAATAGGCGACGCGCCCCGGAATCACGTCCTGCACGGCCGGCGCTCCGCCTTTGTAGGGAACGTGGATGGCGGTGATTCCGGCCATCATGTTGAACAGCTCTCCGCAGAGGTGGTCGGAGTTGCCGACCCCGGAGGAGGCAAAGGTCAGCTTGCCGGGCTCGGCCTTCGCGCGCGCGATCAGCTCCTGCACGTTCTTCGCGGGAAAATCGGGGCCCACGATCAGGATATGGGGCGTCGCCGCCACCGGGGCGAGCGGCATCAGGTCCCGCTCGGCGCTGTACGGCAGGTTCGGAACTGCGGCGGCGCTGATGGCGAGGCCGTTTTGCGCGAAGAGCAGAGTGTAGCCGTCGCCCGGCGATTTCGCCGCCGCCTCGGCGGCGACGTTGCCCGCTGCGCCGCCGCGGTTCTCGACGATGACCGTCTGCTTCCAGTAGGCGCCGAGGCGGTCCGCCATCACGCGCCCGACGATGTCGGTCGAGCTTCCCGCAGCGTAGCCGATCAGTAGGCGTACGGGGCGGACGGGATACTGCTGGGCGTGCGTTGCGAACGTAGCCGCAAGCGTGCAGAGGGTAGCGATACTACGGCGAAACATCATGTGATTTCTCCAAAAAACCTCATCGTCCGATAAGCCTGCCCTCGACTGCGATTGGCGGCCGGGAATCGAGTTTCGTTGCATGAGGGTCACTGGATCCCCCCTTCGTGCGTTGCGGTAATACTTTTTGTAGATCGGCTACGAGCTTTTCGGCGGCTTCTTGAATTGCACTGTTCAGTTGTGCGGCGCGCTCCGCTGCACTGACTTTTCTGACCAGTCGCGTCAAGCCAACGTCAGATAAGCCTGTGGCGCTGCTTTTCCACGCCTGAGTTCCCGTGTCCAGAGTGATGAGCTCGGCTTCGATTCGGACCGGGCGTGAGATCTCGTCCAAGGCCCAAAATCCAGCATAAGCTTCTAGGGTTTCCTCAATGCCTTCCTCTATGAGGTAGATACCTGCAATCGGTCGCGTCGCGGGATACGCGTAAGCGATGGCAGCAATGCCAAGCGTTGATGTAACTTCAAATATGATCACCGCATTTCGCCACGATCTTGGCGTCACCCCGTAGTCCGTGATGCGAAACCGCAGTAAGACATCTGCGTCCGATGCCGCATGCAACTGTTCAGCTATTTCCGCAGTTATGATTGTATCCGCGTTATTGATTTGCAGTTCATTGATCGCGCGTGAAACGATTTCGCTGTTGTCAATCTTGATTTCAGTTTGCGTCTCAAAAGCCTTCTGGATTTCGGCGAATGCGCGAGCCTCCGTATTATCTACGGCATCTTTGATCGCTTGACGCGATTCAGGGGAATCCTTCGGCAAATCCGGCGCAAATAGTTTGTTGAGCACGGGATCGTCCCTCAACATGGGCGTTTGTACCAACACTGCTTTCTGCGGATAGGCAACGATACTCGGAGTGGCCGACTCGTACCCCGGAGCGCTAGCACAGCTGCATAGAACAACCCCCATCAGAACCGCCAAGGTAATTTTGTATGTTGTGATCAGTTTCACAACAATCTCCATCCGGTTCCCGAAAACCTGCGAATGCTGGGCGGCCAAAACCGATGTCCGGACCTCCTTCGCGGGATAACAATACGCAGCTCATTTATGCGCGAACATTTCCTTTCCCGGCACCGGCAGCTCGGCGGTCACGATCTCGCCGTTCAGCGAGTCGGTGATGTGGAGCACGCTGCGCTTCGCGCCGCCGTAGGCGATGTTGGTCATGAGGCGATGCGTTTTGCCCGCGTCCACGAGGTGCGTCGGCAGGCAGTTCGAGTCGAAGCGCCAGACGCCCACCCCGAGGTGGCACACCGCGAGCCCGTCCTCCTCGTCCGCTTCGATGCCGTCCGGGCCGGCGTGGCCGCCCGAGAGCTGGATCGCGACGCCGGTCTTGGAGAGCGTGCCTCCGGCCATGAGCGGAAGGCGCCAGATCTGCTGCGAACGCGTGATGGCGACGTACACGTGCGTGTTGGCCTTGTTGAGCGTGATGCCGTTGGGCGAGGGCGCGTTGTCGACCAGGCGCTGCAGCTCGCCGTTCGAGCGCAGGCGGTACACGCGCCCGCTCGGATCGGCGATGCCGGTCTGTCCCTGGTCGGTGAAATACAGATCGCCGTTGTCGGCGAAGTGCAGGTCGTTCAGTCCTTTGAAGCCCTCGCTGAACGCCGTGGGGAGGTAAGTCTCGATCTTCCCGGACTTCGCGTCGAGGAGCATCAGGCCGCGCTTGTAGTCTGCGATGAAGATCCAGCCGCCCTTGTGGATCTTCAGCCCGTTGGGCCAGCCGTCGTACTGTACGACGAGCTCCCATTCTCCTTTCGGGTCGATGCGGAATATGCGTCCGAAGGGGATGTCCACGCACCACAGGTTCCCGTCGCGGTCGAACGAAGGACCTTCGAGGAAGCTGTCCACCTGCGCTCCGCCCCGGTTGGGGTCGGACCAGGTGGTGCGGCGCTTCTTGCGGAACTTCGCGGGCAGCGAGGTGAAGGGCCGCGCCTGGATGCGCTTGATTTTCTGGAAAGGGTTATGCATTGCATGGACCGCGCTACTTCTTCATCCGCTCCTTGACCGGGTCCTTGACGTTCTCGATCCTGTCGATCTCGACGTTGAGCAGCCTGCCGCCGACCTTCTCGACGCGGCGGATATAAACGGTCTGGACGATGTCGCGAGTCTCCGGATCGATGGCGATCGCGCCGCGCGGGCTTTCCCATTTCATGCCCTTCGCGGCCGCGATGAGCGCCTCGGCGTCGGTCTTGCCGCCGGTCTTCTTCAGGGCTTCGTAGATGAGGTGCATCCCGTCCCAGCCGCCGACGCTGAAGAAGTCCGGGTTGCGCCCCCAGGCAGCGTTGTAGGCCGAGACGAATTTCGCATTCGCCGCGGACTTGTGGTTGTGGTCGTAGTGAAAGGCCGTCACGAGGCCGAGCGCGGCATCGCCCATGACCTTGAGCGCGTTCTCCTCGGTGATTTCGCCCTGGCCGAGGATGCGGGTCTTCTTCGAATCGACGCCCAGATCCACGAGCGCCTTGCCGAATGCCGCCGGCTGCGCACCCCCGGGGATGAAGACGTACATCGCCTCCGGATTGAGGTCTTTCGCGCGCTGCACGAAGGGGAAAAAGTCCGGATTCGCCACGGGGATGCGCACCGAGCCGACGATCTCGCCCCCGGCTTCCTTGAACCCGCGCTGGAACGCGCCCTCGGCGTCGTGTCCGGGACCGTAGTCCGACACCATCGTATACAGCTTGCGGATGCCGCTCCTGTAGGCCCAGGCGCCGAAAGTCTCGTTCAGCTGCGGCACGGTGAGCGAAGTGCGCGCCATGTAGGGCGACTTGGTGGTGATGATCGCGGTGGCCGCGTTCATCACCACCATGAATTTCTTCGCTTCTGCGGATACGTCCGCGGCGGCGAGTGCGTTGGGCGTGAGCACGAACCCGGCCAGGATGTCGACTCGGTCGCGCACCACCAGCTCCTGCGCGTGGCGCTTGGCGACGTCCGGCGCGACCCCGCCCGTGTCCCTGCGGATGATCTCGAGTTTCCTGCCTGCGACCGTTCCGCCGTACTCCTTCATGTAGAGCTTGATGGCGTTGTCCATCTGCGTCGCCGCGTCTGCGAACTGGCCGGAATACGGCATGATCAGTCCGATCTTGACGGGCTGTTGCGCATGCGCCGCAGACGCGGCGAAAACTGTGAGCGCTGCGAAGACCGCAGCGAAATATCGATTCATGGTTTGTCCTCCTCCGAGAGCTACCATAGCACGCAGCATGACCGCGTCTCCTATTTTTTCCGCCCGAACTTCCCGGTGAGCTGCGCCTTGCCGATCGCGTTGGCGTTGATCATGTATCCGGCGAGCGAGGCACTCGCCCCGCTCGCATCGAGCCCGTCCACTTTCAGCGCGTACAAGGTGAAGTTGTAGCGGTGCGGCTTGTCGCCCACCGGCGGGCAGGGGCCGCCCCAGCCCGGACCGCCGAAATCGGTGTCGATGTGCACGCAGCCGGAAGGCAGGTTGGAGCCGTCGACCTTGCCCGCGTCCTTTCCGAGCCGGGTCGTGCCCGCGGGAATGTTGATGACGAGCCAGTGCCACCAGCCCGCACCGCCGGTCGGGGCGTCGGGATCGTGCACCAGCAGCGCGAAGCTCTTCGTGCCCTCGGGCGCGCCCGACCAGCCGAGCGCGGGCGAGATGTTCCCGCCCGAGCAGCCGAACCCGTTGAACACCTGCTCCATCGCGATCGGGCCGTTCGGCCGGATGTCGGGGCTCATGAGCCTGAACCGGGCGCGCGCGGTGCTTTTTTTTCTTGCTGTTCTTGCCGCCATGGAACCTCCATCCGAGAGAGAGGCGGAAGGGGCGATTGTATCCAAGCTGCGTCCCGGGCGCATTTATAATGCCGCGAAGCTTACATTTCGATGAATCCCGCTCGGAGGAACCATGCCGAATCTCACCCTGAAGCAGGCCAATACCGTCATCGAAAAAGCGCTCGAGCGCGCGCGGGCCATGAAAATCAAGCCGCTCGCGGTGGTCGTGCTCGACGACGCCGGCAACGTCAAGGCTGCGCAACGCGAGGACGGGGCGAGCATGTTCCGCTTCGACGTGGCGCTCGGAAAGGCCTGGGCGTCGGTCGCGATGGGCGTCTCGAGCCGCGCCCTTCTCAAGCGCGCCAAGGACAATCCCAATTTCTTCGTTGCTCTCGCCGCGACGGCCAAGGGAAAATTCCTGCCGCAGACGGGCGGCGTCCTGATCAAGAACGATAAAGGCGAGATCCTCGGGGCTGCGGGGGCGAGCGGCGGAACCGGCGAGGAAGACGAGGAGGCCTGCGTTTCGGGGATTCAGGCGGCGGGCCTGACCGCGGACGCCGCGGGTTGAGCCGGAAGATGAGGCGCGCCGCGCTCCTCCCGCTCGTCGTCGCCTGCTCGCTCGCCGCGCACGGGCCCTTGCGCGCACAGCCCCCCGACGTCGCGGTGCTGGCGCTATACGGGGGTGCGGATCGCGAGCAGCGCCTCGTCAGGGGCGCGCGGGCCGAGCGCGAGATCAACCTCTACTCCTCGCTGACGCTCGAGGACCTCAATGCGCTCGCTGCGGCGTTCGACAAGAAGTACGGTGTGAAGCTGAAGTTCTGGCGCGCCGGCTCGGAAAAAGTGGTGCAGCGCATCGTCACCGAGGCGCGGGCCGGCCGCTTCGATTTCGACGTCGTCGAGACCAACGGCCCCGAGCTCGAGTCGTTGCACCGCGAGAAGCTGCTGCAGAAGGCCGGTTCGCCGCATTTCCCGGATCTCATGCCCGACGCGATCAGGCCGCACCGCGAATGGGTCGGAACGCGTCTCAACATGTTCGTCCACGCCTACAACACGAACCTGGTGAAGAAGGAGGAGCTTCCCAAGTCCTACGAGGACTTTCTCGACCCGAAGTGGAAAGGGCGCCTGGGCATCGAGGCCGAGGACGTCGACTGGTTCGCGATGGTGATCAAGGAAATCGGCGAGGACAGGGGCCTGCGGCTTTTCCGCGACATCGTCGTGAGAAACGGCCTCTCGGTGCGCAGGGGGCATACGCTGCTCGCGGGTCTAGTCGCCTCCGGCGAAGTGCCCTTCGCGCTCACTGTCTACAACCACAACGCCGAGAAATTGAAGCAGAGAGGCGCGCCGATAGACTGGTATGCGATCCAGCCGGCGATCGCCCGCGTCAACGGGGTCGCGCTCTCGAGGAAGCCGGCGCACCCGCATGCCGCGGTGCTGTTCTACGATTTCATGCTGGGCGAGGGGCAGGAGATCCTGGTCCAGGGGAATTACGTGCCGACCAACCGCAAGACCGATCCCGGCGCCGCAAGAGCGCGGCTGAAATTCGTCGATCCCGCGGTGATGATGGACGAGAGCGCGAAGTGGGAGAAACTCTACGCCGAGATCATCACGCGCCAGTCGAAATGAGCGCGAAGACCTGACGACAGCCCGTGCTCGTCCTCGAACGCATCGTTTCGGTCATAGGACCCGTCTTCCTGATCGTCGCGATCGGCTACGGCTACGGGCGCCGCAATCAGCCCGACCTGAAATCGTTCAATCACGTGTCGCTCCACGTGTTGGGCCCGCTTCTCGTCTTCACTTCGCTCGCGGGCGAGGACTTCCAGCTCGAGGGCAACGCCGCTTTCGTCGCAGGCGGAGTGGCGGTGATCCTCGTCTCGGGGCTGATCGCCTGGCCGATCGCGCTTCTCGCGCGCGTGAGCCCCCGCACCTTCGTGCCGCCGATGATGTTCAACAACTGCGGCAACATGGGCCTGCCCCTCGCGGTGCTCGCCTTCGGTCGCCCCGGCCTTGCGTCGATGGTGCTGCTGCTGGTGGCGAGCACCCTGTTGCAGTTCACTCTCGGGAGCCGCATCGTCAGCCGCCACGCCGAGTGGAAGGCGCTCGCGACTTCGCCGATGATCATCGCGAGCGTGCTGGGGCTAATCTTCAGCGGCTTCGCCTGGAAAGTGCCCTCTGCAATGATGACGGGCCTAAAGATGCTCGGCGACGCCACCCTGCCCATGATGCTGTTCGCTCTCGGAGTGCGCCTCACCGATCTGTCGAAGCGCGGCTGGCAAGTGGGCGTGCTGGGTGCGGTGGTCTGCCCGGTGGCCGGGATGGTGGGAGCCTATGTGGCGCAATTCGTTCTGCGCCTGCCGTCCGAGCAATTTGCGCAGCTCATGCTCTTCGCGAGCCTGCCGCCGGCGGCCCTCAATTATCTACTCGCCGAGCGCTATCAGCAGGAGCCGGACCGCGTCGCCTCCCTCGTGCTGATCGGCAACGCCTTCGCCATCGTTTTCGTGCCGCTGGGTCTGACGCTGGGGCTGCACCCAATTTGATGCTCGCCGGGCGGCATGCCGTGCCCTCGAATTGAATCGCTACACCGGCGGCTGGACTCGATTTGCCGGGGATGGCATAGCGACCCGACCTCGGCAGACTCGCTCCGCCATTTTCGGTTTGTCTATTTCTCGGCTGTGCCGTATATGCATCTCAAGCTTTTCGTAATCCGTGGCGCGATCATTGGACTCTGACCCCACTTTCACGGGGTGACCAGCTTCTTCCTCTTCCCCGTCGATCGCCAGGCCTGAGTGTTGCGGAACTCCCGATTGCCGATCCTGAGCAAGGCGGTGATCGGCCCGAGGACAGGAGGGCTCAGCTCCCTTTCGTTGGCCTTCATGCTCATGTCAAACCGCCGGGTCTTGGCGTTGAACGTGATGCCGAGCTTCGCGTAGATGATCGGGTCCCCTTGGGTGCCGTCCTTCTTGCGCTTGAAGAGCCACTCCCGCCCCGGGCGCGTCGTCGTCCACCCGTCTCCCGCCGGGACTTTGATCTCCACGATGCGCCTATCCGCGTTGGTGAGGCTGAGGGTCACCCCGTCGCGGGGAGGGTTCATGCTATACGGCGGAGCGACGAAGCTCCCGCGGAGGGCGACCCAGTCCTGATGCGAATGCCGGTCGCGATGGAGCTTGGCTTGGCTGAGCAGGAGGGCAGCAGACGGACGGCGCGCAGCCGTCAGACTCGAGAACGCGTCGGACCTGATCACAAATGTGTCGATGATTTCCCCGTTGATATTCTTGAAGTAGCCCTGCGCCTTGCGTGGGTCGCCGTCGATGTTGAAGGTGATAAAGAGAGCGCCGAATGTCGCCCCCTGATCGCTGGTGTAGATCTTGGCCCATTCACCGTTGCACCCATACGGAAAGGTTGTAGGAAGGCAACGCTGCTGGCTCCTGATGCTCTCTCCGCCCAGGCCCGAGACGAAGACAAAGGATCTCCCCGGACTTCCGCTGCCGACACAGAGATTGTCAGGGCTGGAACATGAAGCATCGACGATTTGATTTTGGATGCTTGTCAGCGTCTTGGTCCGGTGATAGCTGTGCTCATGG
>Ga0209807_1000306_pt1 | contig 22016 bp, 19 predicted proteins | sample GraSoiAngelo_154_FD_186168 | JGI IMG/M metagenome (GOLD analysis project Ga0209807, IMG submission 186168) | Grasslands soil microbial communities from the Angelo Coastal Reserve, California, USA - 14_1009_13_20cm (SPAdes) (version 2) | ecosystem: Environmental > Terrestrial > Soil > Grasslands ... | reverse complement strand
CGCCGCCGGGTCAATTCAGCCCCTATGGGGTAGCCACCGTGTGCACCGATCCGAATTAAGGCGGCAGGTTGTAGGGTTGGTTTTCGTCATCTGAGCGGCGGCTCGACCTTCTCAGGTCGAGCGCAGCCGCTCGAATCCCGCCTCGAGATCCGCGATCAGGTCCTCGACGTTCTCCAGGCCCGCGTGGATGCGGAAGCACGGCCCCTTGTGCGGCCACTGCGTCGCCGAGCGCGTCTCGCGCGGATCGAAGGGCACGATCAGGCTCTCGAACCCGCCCCAGGACGAGCCGATTCCGTAGAGTTCCAGACCGTCGATCATCGCGCCGAGCGCGCGCTCGGTGATGCCTTCCTTGAGCACCACGCCGAAAAGACCGCAGGCGCCCGTAAAATCGCGCTTCCAGATCGCGTGTCCCGGATCTCCGGGGAGCGCCGGGTGGAGCACGCGTTCGACCTCGGGCTGGCGAGCGATCCATTCGGCTAGCGCGACACCGGCCTTCCAGTGCTGTTTCAGGCGCACCGCGAGCGTGCGCAGGCCCCTCTGACCCAGATAGACGTCGTCCGGACCGGCCGTCTGCCCGAGCTCGTGGGTCGAGCGCCTCAGCCTCGGCCAGGCTTCCTTCGTACAGGTGATCGCCCCGAGCATGGCGTCGGAGTGACCGACGATGTATTTGGTCGCCGCCTGCACTGAAACGTCCACGCCGTGCGCAAACGGCTTGAAGTACAGGGGCGTCCCCCAGGTGTTGTCGGCGATGACGGTGATGCCGCGGCGGTGCGCGGCTTCCGCAATCGCCGGTACATCCTGCACCTCGAAAGTGAGCGAGCCGGGCGATTCGAGATAGATCACCCGGGTTTCGGGCCGGATGAGCGACTCGATGGAGGACCCCGCGAGCGGATCGAAAAACGTCGTGCTCACGCCAAAGCGCTTGAGAAATCCAGTCGCAAAGTTGCGCGTGGGGCCGTAGACGGTGTCGCTCATCAGCAGCTGATCTCCGGCGGACAGGAACGCGAGCAAGGCTCCGGCGCAGGCGGCGAGTCCCGAGGGGTAAACGACCGTGCGGTGCCCTCCCTCGAGCGCCGCGATCGCCTCCTGGAGCGCCTCGATCGTCGGCGTGCCGAAGCGCCCGTAGTAGGTGCCCGGTTGTTCCAGGATCCAGTTCTGGCGCCTGCGGCGGAACTCGGCCACGTTTTCCGAGAGGATCGTCGAGGCGTGGAACACCGGCGGGTTCACGGCGCCGTGATGCCGTTCGGGGTGGAGTCCGGAATGGACGACGGTTGTCTCTTCGCGCATGGAGTTCCTTCCTGATTGGACTAGAACGCAAAGCGGTTATTCTGACAGCAACGGGACTGACAGTAGCCTCCACGTACAATTACTGTGTTCATCAAGGGATCGTCCTCGTCGTGACTTCGGCCGTTTCCCGCATCGCCAAAGGCGTGGTCAGGCTCGCCTGGCCGGTGCTCGTCGCGCAGCTGGCGGTGATCGCGAGCGGCGTGCTCGACACGGTGATGGCGGGCCGCTACAGCGCGGTGGACCTTGCCGCGGTCGGGATCGGAGCCAGCGTCTATTTCAGCGTCTTCATCGGATTGATGGGGGTGGTGCAGGCGCTCTCACCGATTGCGGCGCAGCTCTTCGGGGGAAGGCAGTTCGAAAGAATCGGCGAGCAGACGCGCCAGACCCTCTGGCTTGCGCTCGGCCTCGGCGTGCTCGGAGTCCTGCTGCTCGCGTTTCCCGAACCGTTCCTGCGGCTCTCGAGTGCGCCGCCCGAGGTCGAGGCGCGCACGCGAGCTTACCTTCAGGGCATCGCCTGGGCGCTCCCGGCGATGCTGCTTTTTCGCGTTTTTTTCGCGCTCACCACCGCGGTGTCCCGGCCGCGCGCGGTCATGGCGATCAACCTCGTCTATTTCGCCGCCAAGATTCCGCTCAACGCCCTGTTCATTTACGGGGCGCTGGGCGCGCCCGAGCTCGGCGGTCCGGGCTGCGCGGTCGCAACCGCGATCGCGAGCTGGCTGATCTTCGCGCTCGCCTGGATCTATTGCGCGAAGCACCCGTTCTACGCGCCGTTTCGCATCTTCAGCCGCTGGTCCTGGCCCGACTTGCCCACCCTCTGGAGCCACCTGAAGCTCGGAGTACCCATCGGGCTCGCGTTTTTCGTCGAGGTGACTTCGTTCACTTTCATGGCGCTTTTCCTCGCGCGGCTCGGCGCGGCCACTTCCGCCGGACACCAGATCGCGTCGAACGTCACCGCCGTCCTCTACATGTTCGGGCTCGCGATCGGAAACGCAACCGCGGTGCTCACAGCGCAGGCGATCGGCGCGGGCAATCCGCGCGAGGCGCGGCGTACGGGGCTTACCGGCATGGGGATGATGTTCGCCATTTCCGCCTGCGGCGGCGTAGCGATCTTCCTTGGCGCGCATCAGATCGTATTGCTGTACACCCGCGACCCCGCGGTGCAGGCGATCGCGATTCCTCTCCTCGCCTACATCGCTTTTTTCCAGCTCTTCGACACCTCGCAGGTGGTGATCGTCAACGCCCTGCGCGGCTACAAGATCGCCTTCATTCCCATGCTCGTCTATACCGTCGCGCTCTGGGGGATCGGATTGGGAGGGGGTTATGCGCTGGGACTCGGGCGGGTCGAAGCCGCGACTGCGCTCGGGCTTGCGACACCCATGGGCGCCGCCGGATTCTGGCTTGCGGGCGTCGCCAGCCTCGTCGTCGCGGCAACGATCCTGTTTGCCTACTTCATGCACGTGAGCCGCCGGCACGCGGCGGGGACGATCTGACTCGCCCGCATTGCGAGAGCTCTCCCTTTCCACTATATTTCCGGCGCCTGTGCCCGCTCCGTAAAAACAAGGAAACCATCATGATCCGCGCGCTCGCCGTCCTCGCTCTCGCGATTTTCAGCGCAAACGCTTGGGCACAGGCGTATCCGAACAAACCCATCCGCCTCGTGGTCGGGTTCACGCCCGGGGGAGTCTCCGACGTGCTCGCGCGAGCCCTCAGTGCCAGGCTGTCGCAGAATCTCGGCCAGCAAGTCGTCGTCGACAACCGCCCCGGCGCCGGCACCACGATCGCCTCCGAGATCGTCGCCAGGTCGGCCCCCGACGGCTACACGCTGTACTTCTGCGATGCCACCACGCATGCGATCAACGCGAGCCTGTACGGCAAGCTCCCTTACGATAGCGTCAAGGATTTCACGTTCATCAGTCTGGTGGCCTCGACGCCGCTTTTGCTCGTCGTCAATCCGGCGCTGCCCGCAAAGACGGTGCCCGAGCTGATCGCGCTGGCGAAAGCGAGAGCCGGGCAGCTCAACTACGCCTCTTCCGGCACCGGTACCATCGTCCATCTGGCGGGCGAGACCTTCAAATCGATGGCGGGCGTCGATCTGCTGCACGTGCCCTACAAGGGCAGCGCGCCGGCGACCGTGGCGGTGATCGCGGGCGATGTCGCCTTTATTTTTTCGACCATGCCTGCGGCGCTGCCGCATGTGAAGAGCGGAAAGCTCCGCGCGCTCGCCGTGACCACGCCTGCGCGAGTCGCGGCAGTGCAGGACATTCCGACAATCGCCGAAGCGGCCCTGCCCGGGTTCGATCTGGTGCTCTACAGCGGAGTGGTTGGCCCGGCGGGCATGCCGAAGGAGGTCGTCGAGCGGTTGAACGGCGAGCTTGTCAAAGTCGTCAATTCCCCCGAGATCACGGAGTTTTTCGCGGCTCAGGGTGCGACGCCCATCGCAAGCACCCCCGAGCAGTTCGCCGCCCATATGCGCTCTGACATCGTGAAGCTGGGCAAAATGGTCAAGGCTTCAGGCGCGAAAGCCGATTGACCGGAGGGCGCGTGGCCAAGAATTTTCTTCCGAGGCATTCCCGCTACGACTACGTGCCGATCACCGAGCGCAAGGACTATTCCTGGCCGGGCGGCAAGCGCCTCGCTTTCTGCATCACCACCAACCTAGAGTGCTTCGCCTTCGGCGCGGGGCTCGGGCACGACAACGCCAAGACAGGCGAACCCCAAACGCAGCGGAACTACTCCTGGCGCGACTACGGAAACCGCGTCGGCATCTGGCGCCTGTTCGACCTCGCCGAAGAGCTCGGGCTGCCGCTCGCGCACAACACCAACAGCCTGCTCTACGACTACGCGCCGCAGATCTTCGCGCGAATCCGCGCAAGGGGCGACGAGATCGTCGCCCACGGACGCACGAATTCCGAAAACCTGCGCGGCCTCTGGGAACCCGACGAAGAACGCATCATTCGCGAAGCCACCGAGACCTTTGTCCGCAACGAGAAGAAGCGTCCGACGGGATGGATGGGCGCCGGCGCGTATGAGACTTCGGTGACGCCCGACCTCTTGAAGGAGGTCGGCTACACCTATTTCATGGACTGGCCCTGCGACGACCAGCCGATCTGGATGCGAACGCGCTCCGGGCCGATCCTCTCGGTGCCGTACCCGGTCGAGATCAACGATTCACCGATGATCGTGCACCGGAAGCACGGCGCGCGCGAATTCTGCGACATGGTGGTGGACCAGTTCGACGAGATGCTGGAGCAGTGCGCGAAACATCCGCTCGTGTGCAACATCTCCATCCATCCCTACGTGTTCGGCCAGCCCTTCCGGCTGCGGCCGCTGCGCGCGGCGCTCGAACATTGCGTCGAGCACAGGTTTCGGGAACGAGTCTGGTGGACGCGACCGGGCGAGATCGCCGAGTTCTGCAGTTCCATTCAGCCGGGAATCATTCCCGGCAGCTGAGAGATCCCCACGGGCGCCGCGAGCGCCGCCGAATCAGTGCGACGGGGCTGCCGGTTTGTTCGGCTGCGGCTGCGCCCCCCCTTGGGAGGCCCCTGCCGGCTTGCTTGGCTGCGGCTGCGCGCCTGTTTGCGAAGTCCATGCCGGTTTGCTTGGCAGCGGCTGTGCAGCCGCTTGGGCCGGAGCAGGCGCGGCCGGGGTCGCGGTGGAGCTGCGGCCCTGATCGGCTGCGCGCGCGGCGCCGGCGCTTTTCGTCTCGGGGAGCGCTGCAATGTCGCCGGAGAGCTCGCCGCCCTCCTCGATCGCGACTTTTCCGTATCGGACCTTGCCCGACAATTTTCCCGTGGCGCGAATGATCAATTGCTTTCGCGCGGTCAGCTCGCCCTCGAAACGCCCTCGGATTTCGGCGACGTCGATCCCGGCCTTGCCCACGAAAACGCCGTGCTCGGCAATCTGGATGACGCGGCTGTCCATCGAAGCCTCCACGCGACCTTCGACCACCAGCGTGTCGCAATCGGTGATCTCGGCGCCCTTCAGCTTGATGTCCGGACCGACTATCAGCTTGCTCACGGTTTCACCGCTTGGTCGGGGAGATTCCGTACCACCGCGCAAGTCCGCTTTCGGACTTTCGATCGCAAAGCCTTCCGCCTTTTCGGGTTCGTCACCGGCTGCGCTCAACGCTTCCTGCAGGCGGTTGTACGGCGACTGCAAGCGCGTAGATTGCGGGACATCTCTCTTGCGAAAATTGTCCAGCATGGATGCTCCTCTCGAACGGTACCGCTCATTCACGGGCGAAAATCCGCGACCTAAAGCATTTACCTTTAGCAATGCGCATGCCAGACGCAGCTCACGTGCAAAATCATGCAATTGCCGTACGCGGTCGCACGAGGGGCAGGCGACTGTCGTCGCTCCCGAGCGACGCGCCTTCGAGCGAGGTTCTTAAGCGGCTGTTTACAATGGGAGTGATACGTCGTGCAAAAGCGACGGCCATGACGCCGACGGTCAAGGCCGATGCTTCGGAAGACCGCTTTCGCTCCGCGCCGAATCAGGGCCGGATGAACCTCAGCACGAATTCGTCTACCGGCACCTGGGGCCGAAATACGATCGAGTCACGCGGATCCTCGCGATGGCGCAGGAAATCGCCTTCCGCCGCGAGCCTGAATCCCGCCGCCTCGATTTCCCGCCGCAACGTCGCCTCTTCGATGCGATGCAGGGATTTCGCGACGCTCGTGCCTGCACCCGCCAGAGCCGAATGGTCGGCGATCACCAACGCGCCCCCGGGTTTGAGGGCCCCGAACAGCGCGCGATTCATCTTCGCGCGATCGACGCTCATGAACGCCGTGTCATGATAGGCGAAAAAGAAGGTGATCAGGTCGAGATCGTTCACGCCCGGTGGAACCGGATCGTCATAGTCTCGCAGCACGCGCACGACGTTCCGCATCGCAGGCGTTTTCGCACGCTCGTCGAAGCGCTCCTTCGCTCTCGGGGAGACGCCCGGCGAGTCCTGGGCATAGACCGTCCCACCGGAACCGACCGCTCGGGCGAGCAGCTCGGTCGAATAGCCTGCGCCCGCTCCCATGTCGAGCACCCTCATGCCTGGCCGCGCGCCCGTGAACGCGAGCAACAGCTCCGGATTTCTTCTCTGATCGGTCTGACGGTCGGCCTCGGATCGGTCGGCGCTCGCCACGATCGCGCGGTAGTCGGTATTTTCGTTCTTGCCCACGCCCGCGCAAGCTGCAAGCGACGCTGCGCCGGCAAGAACGACCGCGCTGATGAGCAATTCAGAGTCCACGTTCGCCTTTCTGCCGCCCGTTCAGCGGCCCTTGAACTTCGGTCGGCGCTTCTCGTTGAAGGCGCGAAGGCCTTCCCTGCGGTCTTCGGTTCCGACGAGCCGGTTGTAGGCCTCGACTTCGAGCCTCATCGCGGAAGCGAGGTCCATCTGAAGGCCTTGACGGATCGCGTGCTTCGCCTGCCGCACGGACAGCGGCGCATGAGAGGCGATGCGTCCTGCCGCCTCGAGCGTGTCCTCGCGCACTTTTCCCGCCTCGCAGAGCTTGTTGACGACGCCCCAGGCGAGCGCTTCTTCGGCCGAGAATGGACGCGCCGCAAGGATCAATTCCTTCGCGCGCCGTTCGCCGACCGCGCGCGGCAGCGTTTGCGTTCCGCCTCCGCCCGGCATGATGCCGAGCGATACTTCGGTCAGAGCAAATTTCGCTGTCCGCGACGCGTAAGCAAAATCGCAAAGTAGAACGAGCTCGAGGCCGCCCCCGTACGCGGCCCCGTTGACGGCGGCTATCACCGGGATCGGGCAATCGCGGACCGCACGGAACATGCGCTCGAACACCTCGTGCTGCGAGTGCCATTGTTCGTCGCTGAGCGATTCGCGCTCCTTCAGATCGGCGCCGGCGCAAAAGGCCCTGTCGCCGGCGCCCGTGACGACAACGCATCGGCATGGCTGTTCGTCCTGGAAGCGCTCGAAAAGTTCACACAGTTCGAGCGCCGCTCCGGTGTTGAAGGCATTGGCGACCTCGGGGCGATCGAGCGTCACCAGCAATACATCGCCGGATTGTTCTTCGATCCGCAGCGCCTCGCGATCCCCATTCATGCTTGCCGCGTCCGGCCCCGCTCCCGGCCCGATGCGTCTTAGTTCGCCGGCTTCACGCCGTCCTTGCTCACCGAGACGCCCCCGGCCGACAAGGTTCCGTCGGCGGCAACCTGCGCAGCAATGACCACATAGGCTCCCGGCACCAGCATCGAGGCGTCGCCCGGCAACGCCGTGAAAATAGGAGCGCTCTGCGGGACGTGCACCTTCTGCGTGCCGCCTTTGTATTCCAGCGTCAAGTCGCGGCCACTGGAGGCCGCCACCATGCCTGACACCGTGGCGTTGGTCATGAGCGAGCCCGGCTCCAGGTCCCAAGGCATGTGGCCTTCGGGCACCTGGCCGCGACGGTCCGGGGTAAATACCTGAACCGAAATCGCTTCGAGAGTTCCGTCGGCGCGCTTCCTCGATGCCGGGCCCACGAAGTCGCCGGGCTTGATGTCCGCCAACGTGAGCGCCTTGGCGTAGCGAACTCCGAACTTGGGCGCGAGGTTGATTTTCAGGTCCTTGCCGTCGCGCGACTTCACCGAAAGGACATTGCCGTCGAGCGCGGTGATGGTGCCGCGCACGAACATGCGCGTTTGCGCCTGCGCGACGGCGCCCGAGAGCGCGAGCGCGCCGGCTGACAGCAAGACTGCCATTTTCTTCATGATTATGATTCCTCCTTGAGTGATCCGTCCGGGCCAACCCGGCAGGCCGATGGTAAACGCGATCCAGCGCACTTCCATTCCGGAGCGCTGCGACTATTCTGACAGATTCCGCCCCCGAGGCCCCTAGAGCTTGAGCAGGCGGCGCGCGTTCGCTTCGACGATCTTGCGCTTCGCCTCGGCATCGAGGGCAGGGTGATCGGCGACGACCTTCACCGGTTGCTCGTACGCAATGGGAAAACAATAGTCGCTCCCCATCAGGATTCGGTCGGCTCCGATCACCTTGACCAGATATTCGAGCACGTGATCGGAGTAGCCGACCGTGTCGTAGTAGAAGCGGCGCAGGTACTCGAGCGGCGCGTGCTTGACGTGCTTCAGGTCGGCGCGCTTTTCCCACCCCCGGTTGAGCCGGCCCACGAGCCACGGAAAAGCGCCGCCCGCGTGGGGAAGGCAGACGACGAGCTTGGGAAACCGGTCGAGCACGCCCCCGAATATGAGGTGCGCCGCGGCGATCGCCGACTCGAAAGGGTTACCGAGCAGGTTGGTGAGGTAGTAAGCAGCCAGACGCTGGTGCCCGATCACCTCGACCGGATGCAGGAAAAGCGGCAGGCCGCTCGCCTCGATGCGCTCATAGACAGGCAGGAATGAAGCGTCGGACAGGTCTTTTCCGCGAATCTGGGTGGCGATATAGAAGCCGCGCATGCCCGGAAGCTTCGGGGCGCGCTCCACTTCCTTCACCGCCAGCGCGGCCTCGTGCATCGGTAGCGTCGCGAGCCCCACGAGCCGCTTCGGATGCCGCTGGTGCGCCTGCGCGAGCGCGTCGTTGTAGGTCTCGCTGATGCGTCGGGAGAGGTCTCCGTCCGCCCAGTACACCATCGGCTGCGACAGCGACAGCGCATGCACCTCCACGCCCTGCTCGTCCATCGCAGCGAGCCTCGCATCGAGATCCACGAATTTCGGACCTACGGGCCCGGTCATCAGATGGCCGTGCTTGAACTGCGGGCCCTTGCCTTCGACCATCCTGTACTCGAAGCCGTGGCCGGGGCCGTGCTTGGCGATCAGATCGAGGAAGTCTTGCGGAAAATAATGCGCGTGAACGTCGATCGGTGCGTGATGGCTCATCGCGGCTCCGGTGCTCGATTGTACCTTGGCGGAGACCGCCGCACTTATAATGAGCCGCTCGAATTGCGGGAGGGTCAAGGGAATGGAAGAGCGGGTCAGCTTTGTATCGGACGGGTTGAAGCTCGCGGGGATCATTCACCTGCCCGATGCGGGACCGGCGGAGCGGCGTGCCGCGTTTCTGGTGCTGCACGGATTCGGCAGCAACAAGGACGGCGGAGGAGGAACGACGGTGGCGAAAATGCTCGCGGGGCTCGGCTACGCGGCGCTGCGCTTCGACTTCCGCGGCTGCGGCGAGAGCGAGGGCGAGCGCGGCCGCGTCATCTGCATGGAGCAGGTCAAAGACACGAGGAACGCGCTGTCCTTCCTCGCTACCCGTCCGCAGGTCGATCCCGAGCGCATTGCAGTGATCGGGCAGAGCTTTGGCGCCGCGGTCGCCGTATACACGGCGGGGGTCGACCGCAGGGTCGCCGCCTGCGTCTCCTCGGGCGGCTGGGGCGACGGCGCGAAGAAATTCCGCAAGCAGCACGCCTCCCCCCGGGCCTGGAAGAAATTCACCGCGATGATGAGAGAGGGGAAGCGCCGCAAGCGCGCAGGCAAACCGATGAGTGTGCCGCGCTACGACATCGTTCCCATCCCGCCGCGACTGCGCGGCAACCTCGCACCGGGGTCGATCATGGAATTCCCGTTCGAGGTGGTGGAGACCATGTACGCGTTCAACGCGAACGACGTCGTCGGGAGGATCGCGCCGCGGCCTTTGCTTCTGCTTCATTCGGCGAACGACTCGGTGACGCCGACGGAGCAGTCGGTCGAGCTCTTCGAGCGCGCGGGCAAGCCGACCGACCTCCACCTCATAGCCGACGTCGATCATTTCATGTTTGCAGAGGGAAACACGCTGGTGGTCAACCTCGTGCGCAATTGGCTAGCCAAATACTTTCCTCCCCAGGTCTGATCCGGCCATGAGCAAGACGCAATCGCGCGCCGCTCAAGCGCCGCTGACCGCCCCGGCCGAGGGGCTCAAGCGCTTCGCGACGGACGTCTTCGTGCGAGCCGGAATGCCCGAAGCCGATGCGGCAGTCGTCGCCGATGTCCTCGTCTGGGCAAATCTCAGGGGCGTGGATACGCACGGCGTCACGAGGATCCCGCGCTACGTCGATCTGATCGAAACCGGCGACATGAATGCCAGGCCCGCGATCGCGATCCGCAACGAGACGCCCGCCTCGGTCCTGATCGAAGCCGATCGCGCGGCCGGGCCGGTTGCAATGATGCGGGGGACAACAGCGGCGGTGCGCAAGGCCCGGGACGCAGGCGTGGGACTCGCGCTCGTCAGGGCGACCACGCACGCCGCCGCGCTCGGCTACTACACGCTCGCCGCCGCCCGCGAGGGCATGGCGGCGATCGCGCTCGCCGCGTCCTGGCCCAATGTCGTCTATCACGGCACGCGCGCGGCGGGCGTGTCCACCAGCCCCGTCTCGATCGCGGTCCCGGGAACGGAGCCCGTCGTGCTCGACATGGCGACGAGCGTCGTTTCGATGGGAAAGCTGAACCAGGCTAAAAGAGCGGGCGAACCGATACCGGAGGGCTGGGCGCTCGACAAGGACGGCAACCCCACGACCGACCCCCAAGCCGCCCAGATTCCATTGCCGATGGCCGGCCCCAAGGGCTCGGGCCTGTCTCTCATGATCGAATGCATCACGAGCCTCGTCGCGGCGAACCCGCTGCTCGCCGAGTCCCTGGAGGGCACCCCCGAAGGGCGCCGGCATCGCCAGAACGGCTTCGTCATGGCGATCGACCTGGCGCAATTCGGCGATCCCGAGAGTTTCCGGCGCGAAGTCGACCGTCTGGTGAAAGCGCTGAAATCCCTGCCCGTCGATCCGGAGGTGGGGGAAATTCTCATGCCCGGCGAGCGCGGCCGCCGGACATTCGAGAGCCGCAGCCGCAACGGCATTCCGATTCCGCGCGCTGTCTACGACGAGCTCCAGGCGCTGGCGGACCGGGTCGGCGTGGCGATGTTCCCGTCGTCGCGTTGATATACTTCACCGAAGGCGCGCCCATGGCGAAAAAATCCAAAATCAGCTCGGCCCCGGAAGCGAAGCACCGCGACGCGAACACCGCTCCGAAGCGCGGCTACCCCGACCTCCACGAGCATCTGGAAGCCCTCGAGCGCGAGGGGCTCCTCATCACTGTCGATCGCCCGATCGACAAGGATACCGAAATGCATCCCCTGGTGCGCTGGCAATTCCGCGGCGGCATCGAGGAGCCGGACAGAAAAGCGTTCCTGTTCACCCGAGTGACCGACGCCAAGCGCCGCAAGTACGAGATTCCGGTCGTGGTCGGAGCACTCGCGGCGAGCCGCGAAATCTACCGCATCGGGATGGGCTGTGCGCTGGATGGAATCAACGAGACGTGGAACCGCGCGATCGCAAAGCCGATCGCGCCGCGAATCGTCGAAGACGCTCCCTGCCACGAAGTCGTCATCCAGGGCTCCGATCTCGACAAGCCCGGAATGGGTCTCGACGGCCTTCCCATTCCCATCTCGACGCCGGGCTGGGACATCGCCCCGTTCACTACTCTTTCGCAGTACATCACCAAGGATCCCGATACCGGCGTGCAGAACATGGGCATCTACCGCGGACAGGTGAAGGCGCCGCGGCGGCTCGGGATGAATCCGTCGCTCGAGCTGCGGCCGGGGATCTACACCCACTGGGAGAAGATGAAGGCGCGCGGCGAGAAGCTGCCCGCCGCAGTGATCCTCGGCGCGCCGCCGTGCGTGGCGTTTACCTCGGCGCAGAAAGTGCCCGAGGCGCTGGACGAGCTGCACGTGGCCGGAGGGCTCGTCGGCACGCCGATCAACGTCGTAAGGGCGAAGACGGTCAACCTGCTCGTCCCGGCCGAAGCGGAGATCGTCGTCGAAGGGTATATCGACACCGAGTATCTCGAGCCCGAGGCACCGTTCGGAGAGTCGCATGGGCACGTCAACCTCCAGGAGTACAACGCCTTCATGGAGGTGACCTGCATTACGCGGCGCAAGAACGCGATCCTCACCTCGATCATCTCGCAGGTAACCCCGAGCGAGTCGAGCCTCATCAAGCGCGTCGCGCTCGAGCCCCTGTTTACCCATCACCTGAGAAATACGCTCGGCATCCAGGGCGTCAAGCGCGTCTCGATGCACGAGCCCCTCACGAATCTGCGCAAGGTGGTCGTGCTCATCATGGACCGCAAGGCGCCGAGGACCGAGATCTGGCGCGCGCTCTACGGCGCCGCCGCCTGGAACCGCGCAGCGGGCAAGTACGTGGTTGCCGTAAACGAAGACATCGAACCGGACAACGCGGACGCACTGCTCTGGGCCATGTCCTACCGCGCGAATCCGGCACTCGACCTCCAGATCCTCCATCATCGCGACCAGGGGCACGGCCCGAGGAGCAAGCGAAACGACGGCGAAGACGCTTCGGTGCTGATCGACGCGACGATGAAGGAGGATTTCCCCCCGATCTCGCTGCCCAAGCGCGAGTACATGGAGCGCGCGAAGGCGATCTGGGAGGAGCTGGGCCTGCCGAAGCTCAAGCCCGAGTCGCCGTGGTTCGGCTACACGCTCGGCGAATGGCCCGACGAGCTGGAGCGCGCGGCGGAGCTTGCCGTGAAAGGCGACTACTTCGAGACCGGGAAGCTCCTCGCCAAGCGCCGCCGCAAGGACGTGAGGATGAACACCGAGGTTCGCGATTTGCAGGAGCCGAAAAAAATATCCTGATCGGCGAATATAAAAAATCCGCGCCGACTTCTCATCGGCGCGGATCATCGGTATCGCCCTGGTTATAGCGACCGCAGGAAGTTGAGAAGATCCTGCTTCTGGCCTTCCAACAGGACGTTGTAGAGGCTTATCACGAGGTTCGCTTCAGAGGCCGTCCCGAAAAAAACGTTTCCGCTCTGATGCGCCTCGATGGCCTCGACAAGGTTCGAGGTCCGTCCGTCGTGCAGGAAGAATACCCGTTTCCCCAACCCCCAGAGCGGGGCGCTGCGGAATTCCCTCGGCCCCGCTCGGCCCTGACTCACCCCGTCGGCCAGGCCTATCCCCATGTCGTGGACCAACAAGTCGGAGTAGAGATTCACGGTTTGATTGCCAAGCGCGGCGACAGTCGAATTGCCCGTGTAGAGAGTAGGCGTATGGCAAAGCGCGCACCCGATTTGGCTGAACAGAGTCATGCCTCTTGCGATGGACGCGGCCCCTCCGGGCGTATCGGGAGAGGGCGCCGGTGGCGCGAGGAAACGCATGAAGAAGGCGAACTTCTCGATCGCGCTGATTGTCTCCTGAGGCGTCGCGCCGGTGGTGTTGGTAACGGTGTTCGGGCCCGGCGTAAACTGGCAGGTCGGTGTTTCATCCCGTTCGGTCTGAAACAGTTCGTTCGTGATCCCCATCTCCACGTTGTACGCCTCGCCCGAGAACAAGAGCAGCGACTTGTTCTGAGCCTTCCACCCGAACCGCGTGAGCGTGCCGTCATTGCCGTTCCTGTTGACTCGGCCCGAGATCCCGAACAGCCTCTTTGTAGACGCGTTCGCCACCCGGTTCGCGACGATCGCCGAATCCGGAATCTCCTCGATCAGACCCGCACCGTATGTCGGCGTCGGAATCCGGAAGATGACGTTGCGGTTCGCAAGCTCCTGCTCGAAAGCCGGCTGCCCGAGCACGCAGCCGGGCGCGTCGTCCCGTCCGGTGATGGTGAACAGAGCGTGGACACCGCCGTCAGGCGTCCCGTCGGGATTCCTCACGAACCTCGCCTCGCGCACCGGCCCGTTCGCCGTGATGAACGACGGAACGGTGTTGGTTGCGTTCATCTTGTTCGCGAAAGCCACCTGAGGATTCACGAAGGGGCTCGTCCCACCGACTTCGGGCTGCAGATGACAACCGCTACAACTGTCCAGGTTCATCCGCGGGCCGAGGCCCTCGCTGGTGCCATCCGGCTCTGCGAAATCTCCTAGGCCGGCCTCGAAAAATTTCCCCTCGGAATCGCTCAACCCCGCGATCGGGCCGCCGACCCCTGAGGGTCCGACACGAACGCCGGGATCGATGGCCAGAAAACCGAACGAGGAGGCAATCTCAATTTGGAAAAACAGGAAGCAAACTCCTGCTGACGCCAAAACCAACGGAGCGACAAACTTGCTTTTCATAACCGCATCTCCTTCAACCAGCAATATGGGTCCCCCCCGAGTAGGCTCGGCGCCCAGCGGTTGAGAGATTTATGCTTCTTGGGTGCTGCGGATTATTATTTTGAGGGGACTACCGCCGCGGACGGCTTGCCATTTCGGCAAGCACAGAAAACGCCCGCAACCCGGCCAGAATACCGACGAAAATTCTTTGAAACAAGCACTGACTCTCTGCATATGCCCAAAATTGCCGGTCGGAGAAAAAGGAGATACGACGGCGAGAAGGCTTCCGTCCCCGTCGATGCGGAGATGAAAGAAGACTCCGCGCCGATCTCGCAGCCCAAACTCGGGATAGGTGCCGTTGCAACCGCTGGGGGCGCCCGCTAGAGTGACGAGCTGCAGCCTCCAACCTCGACAAAGCCACGATGCTGTTCCAGACTCCGTCGATCACCGAGCGAGAAGCGGAAGTCGTCGGCGAGATCGAGACTATCCGCAGGCAGTTGAATCTGCCCAGGCTGCGGGAGTGGCCCGGATTGCCGTGGCGGGCCATCCACGACCGCATCCTGCAAGCTTCGAAGAATCCCGCGGTGGGCAATGCGTTCTTCGAGAATGCGGGCGCTGAGGATGATGAGCCGCGCGCCGAGAACTCCGATGCCTGGTCGGCAGCGCCCGGCTATCACGCCGCGCTCAGCTTCGTGCTTCAGTTGGCCGACGCTCCGGACTTCGCGATCGACGAGGGGACCATTCGCGCCCTGCACTACATGATGGCGGGCCACGACCCCCGGAACGCGGCGGGCCGCTGGCGGCGAGGTTCCATATCGGTCAGGGAAGATTCCTCCGGCAAGGCCATGTACAGAGCTCCTCACGCCAAATTCATTTCCGCGCTGATGGCAGAGCTGATCGCATCGCTGAACTCGAGGGACGAAGTCCCGGTGTTCGTCCGAGCCGCCATGGCTCACCTGAATCTCGCGGCGATCCACCCCTTTCGCGACGGCAACGGGCGCATGGCGCGGGCCCTGCAAACCTTCGTCCTCGCGCGCGACGGCATCTCCGCGCCGCCGTTCGCGAGCATCGACGAATACCTGAGCGTGAACACCGGCGAGTACTACAGGATTCTCGATGAAGTAGATGAAGGCGCCTGGCAGCCGGAACGGGACGCGCGCCCGTGGGTCCGCTTCTGCCTCACCGCGCACTGGCTCCAGGCGAGGACTTTGCTGAAACGGACCGAGGAGTACGACCGCTTGTGGGAGGAGCTCGAGCGCGAGGTCAAGCATTGCGGCTTGGCCGAGCGGACGACCTTTGCCCTCGCCGAGGCTGCGATCGGCGGCAGCCTGACGGCAGCCCTGCATCAGTCGACGGCCGGCGTTTCCGCGCGCGAAGCCGGCGACGATCTCGAGCGCCTGGTGGAGGCAGGCCTTCTCGTTGCAACGAGCGACAAGGGCGGCCGCTGCTATCTCGCCGCCGATGCGGTGAAGGCGATCCGGGCGCGAACGCTCGATCCGCAGATCCCGGAACGGGACCCGTTTGCCGCGTAGGACCGTGTGGCAACGCGGGCGACGTTTTCTTATCTGCTTCCCAGACGCTTCAGGTATTTGAGGAGGTCCTGCAGTTCCGACTCGGAGAGTACCCAGCGGGGCATCGAGGAGTCGAGTTGTTGTCCGGACGAGTCCAGGCCCTGAGTGATGGCGCGCGCGAGCAGAGCATCCGTGTAAGCGGCGCGCGCCTTGTTCCAAGGCGGGGAGGCGGGCAGCGGCCGGGTCAGCGTCCCGTCAGTGATATCGGCCATGACGATATTGCCTTCCCTGCCGCCTTTGCCGTCCGCGCCGTGGCAGTTCGCGCAGAAGATGCCGCTGGCAGGCAGGGCGCGCTCGCCCGCCGTCAGCAGCCGGAAATAGAGCAGCCGCCCCGCAGCGCCGCGGCCGGTCGTATAGATGATTTTGCCGCGCGCTTCGTCCGCAGTCAGATTCTCGATCCTGCCGTCCGCCCGAGTCGGCGTGGACATCGCAATGCCCGCGAAAAAAAGCGCGCAGGCCACCGTCCGAAACGGACGGAAGAGGTTTCCTCCCGTGCGTTTTCGATTGAGAGCGCGTTCAGACCTAGTGGTGCTCGTGATCGTGCACCACCGGACCCGTACGCCCGGCACCCGACGCCTTGCGGGACTTCGCCTCCGCGATGCGCTCGCGGTCCTTCTGCCGGTTCTGTGGCCAGTCGGCGAACAGGATGCATTCGCTGACCCACGTCGGCTCCGCCAAGCCCGGTACGGCTCCCCAGAGCATGAGGGGCTCGTTTCCGTAGCGGAGGTTCCCGGTGTGAAAGTCCTTGTTCTTGTCCATTTCCTGGTTGGCCCACCTGAACCCCAAGCGACGGCGCAACTGCTCGATGTCGTCCGGGTTCCCGGTGAGAAATTTCCAGCCTGCCCCCACGCCGAACGTCTTGGCGTACGCGTTCAGGACTTCGGGTGTGTCCTGCTTCGGGTCGAGCGTGATCGAATACATGAAAAGATCGCGCCCGACGCGGTCGGCGAGCAGCTTCTGCACCTGCACGAGATTCGCCGTCGTGAGCGGGCAGGTCGCTTTGCAGGTCGAGTACATCATGTTTAGGGTCACGAACTTGTCTTTGATGAGGTCGTCGTAAAAGCGGACCTGTTCGCCTTCGTGCGTGGTGAGTACTAGATTGGGAAAACTCCGCCGCCGGATCAGCTCGCGAGGCGGCAATGGCGCCGCGCGGCCTTCCCGCTGCAAAGGCGGCAGTCCGACCACCCCGACCGCCGCCGCGGCGCCCGCCATTCCCAGCCATGCTCTCCTGGACATCTTGATCATGGTATGTCTCCTTTCGCCGCCACGAGCTACGGCCGGGGGTTGGTGTCGCCGCCGGTATCGACGATCTCCCAGTGCGCCATCATGGCGTGGTCCTCGTGCACGACGTTGTGGCAGTGGATCGGATATCTGCCGTGGAAGTCGCGGAAGCGGAAGTAGACCACGTGGGTATCGTTCGACTCGAGCCTCGCCACGTCCTTGCGGCCTTTCTGGACGAGCGGAGAAGTCGCAGGCGCCCGACCGTTGATCGAAAGGGTCTGGAATTCCTCGAAGTGGATATGGACCGGATGGTGCCAGCTAAAGCCCTCGTTCTGTATCGTCCACTTCTCGTTGGAATTCTTCAGGACCTGGAAGCGAATGTCGTCGCAGGCGAAAATCTTCCCGTTGATCTCCCAGTCGCCCCGGTTCTGGAACACGAAGGTGCGCTCGACCCGCACCGGATCGGTCGTGTTCGGGAAACCGTAGAACGCCGTGATGTTGGCCGGGTTCTGGCTGTTGTCATTCACCACCGGACCGTCGACGACGATCTTCAAGATCAGATCGCCCTGCCCCGCTGCAAACAGCCCGCCGCTCGGCCCCTGTCCGTCGTTCTGTATCAGCCGATTCTCGATGTAGAACGTCTTCCCCGCCTTCCCGGTGAAGTCGACGATCACATCCACGCGTTCTGAAACGGCGACGCGCGAACTCGAGACCTGATACGGCTTGTCGGTAAGATTGCCGTCGGTCGAGATCTGCCAGAACGTGTTGTTGGCGCCGAGGTTGGTCAGATCGGTCAGGAAGAACTGGTAGAAGCGCGACGGCCCGGTGTTCAGCCAGCGGAAGCGATACCGCCGCGGGCTGACGTGCAGGACCGGCTGGACCTTGCCGTTTACGAGGAACCTGTCGCCCAGGATGCCGTCCAGGTTGAACAGATCGAAGAAGAGCTGGCCGGTGCTCGGGTCGATCACCTTGTCGTTGAACACCATGGGGATATCGAACTGCGGGAAGCTCGGCAGATGGAACCCGGTCAGCTCGTCGCCGGTATCCTTATCGTTGAAGAGCAGATACATCCCCGCCAGGCCCTTGTAGGTGTTCTGAGAGGTGAAATCGACGCGGTGATCGTGATACCAGAGCGTGTGCAACGCCTCCCGGATATCGCCCGTGCCCGGATGCGTGGAGTTGATCCCGGCGTAGACGTTCGGGTAGTGCTGATCGTAGAACTGACCGATCTCGAAGAAGTTGCAGGGATTCCCGTCGCTCTCCGAGGGCGTGTGCCCGTTGTGCAGGTGGGTCGTCACCGAAGGCTTGCCGAATCCGCCGTTCTGTCCCTCCGGCGGCAGCCGGTTGTAGTTGCGCACCAGGATAGGCACGTTGTAATGCTCGACGTACAGCGGTCCCGGCACGTTGATCGGATTGTTCTGCTCGGGCGTGCCGATCGCGAAGCCCCACAGGTTCTGCGGATCGATCGTAGGATCGGAAGTGATGCTGAGCGCCCCCGCCTTCTGGGTGATGCCGTAGAACTTCTGCGGCGGAAACTGCGTGAAGGCCTGGTGCGCAATCGTGCGGCCTTCGCCCGCGGCCGTGTTCGGGGCCACCGTCGGCGCCGGGCTCAGCGCGGTCGGCGTCTGGATCCGCCAAGTCCCGTCGCGCGGCGTCGGCAGCAAGTCCAGAAACGGCTGGATCGGGGGGCTGACTACGCAAAGACTGGACCCGCGGCTCCCGCAGGATTGACTCGAACTTCTAGCCACTCCCGTTATAGTTCCGTTCGCGTCAACAGTCGTTGCAGTAGTTTGACCAAAGGCGCGGCTCACGCTGAGGCCGTCGACGAGAACGCCCGCGCTCGTCATGAGCCCCAGCTTGAGCAGATCGCGCCGGCTGATGCCGCCCTTGATCAGCTCTTTCCGATTTTTCAGCACATCCAATTGACGCTTGGTCAGACGATATTTGAGCAGATGCATTTGGTTCTCCTCTTCATTTTCCGCAAATTAAAGTTATCTCCCACGAGCGGCGTCCCGCCCCTCCACGTACGAAAGCACGGCGGCCACTTCGTCCGAGCTGAGGCGCAGATTGGGCATGCGGGCGTACTGGTATTTTTCGAAGAGAGCGACGGCGATCGGATCACCCTCGGCGAGCATCTTGTCGGGAGCCGTGATGTAACGGACGAGCCAGGAGCGGTCCCGCCGCGCGGTCACGCCCGCGAGGTCCGGTCCCATCTTGTCGCCTTGCCCGACGCTGTGGCAGACGCTGCACTGGCTTTGAAAGAAGTATTCTCCCTTGTCGAGCACGAGCGGACGCGCCTCTGCATAGCTCTTCCGCGGCGCCGTATCCTTCCAACCTAGGAAGTTCCCGATCGTCGTGGCGAGAAACTGCGGGTTGTCCACGGCGGAGTTGCGCATCCACAGGCCGGCGGGCTCGTTGCCGACCATGAGGCTGGCGCTATGTCCGTCCTTGCTGACCGAGTCGCGCACCCGGGATAACCCCAGCTTCTTGGTCGCGAGCCTGATGTCTTCCTCCTTCCCGGTGAGGAAAAGCCACCCCGGCCCGACGCCGTACTTCTCCGCATAGGCCTTGAGCACTTTCGGCGTGTCCCGCTTGGGATCGATGGTGATCGAGTAGAAGAAGATTTCCTTTCCCATGCGTTCGCCGAGAAGCCGTTGCAACTGCGCGAGCCGCGCGGTCTCGAGCGGGCACTCGTCCTTGCAACTGGTGTAGATGACGTTGATCGCGACGGACTTGCCCTTGAGCAGATCGTCGTAGAGACGAACGGTAGCGCCGTCCTGCGTGACCAGCGGGACGTTCGGAAAGTAGTCGGCGCCCCACCGATTATCCGCAGACGCAGGGCCACCACGTAGAAAGACCACGGCGCCAGCGAGCAACGCCGCAGTGACGCGCCCCCAATTTCTCCCTTGCATGTTAGTTCGGGAAGCTCGGAGCGGCGACGGAGGCCGTTCCCTTCGTGATCGCTCCGGTATTGGTGTCGAAGCTCAGCGCGAAGCTCACGACCCCCGAGCGCACCGAGGCCAGGCCCGCCGAAGACACGCTCATGGTCGTGCCCCGGGTAAACGGGAAAGTGATTTCGACCGTATCGGCGCTGACGAGCCGTCTGTACACGTTGGTTCCGTTCCCCCCGGCGACATACTTCGCCCCGCTCGACGACCCGGTGCCCGACACGCCGGACAAGTCGAAGGTCAGGATAACGGCCGGTGGAAGATTGAATTTGCTGGTATCCAGCACCAGCTCGCTCGAAACCTGCGCCTGACCCGAGAACTTTACGCTTTCCGGTTGCCCGGTCACGATGCCCGAGACCGGGATGGGAGCGATGGTCGGAGCGAAAGCCGCGCGGGCGGGCGTTCCTGCCCACCAGAGGAGCCCCGACAGAACCAGGGCGAAAAGCGACAGCACGACAGGAGTAACTGACAATCGAAGCGTCTTCATGATTCGTCCCTTCTCGATCGTTCACCTTCGCAAAAATCCCGCTAGATGTTGTTGAGCTGGGTCGGAGCCTGGAACCTCACGCCCTGCGGCGTCGGGATCGGCGTCGGGAGCGGCCTCAGGAACGGGGTTCCGCCGTCGTCGATCTCCCAGCGCAACAGCATCGCGTTGTCCTCGTGCAGGGTGTTGTGGCAGTGCTCCATGAACATCCCGCCGAAGTCCCGGAACTGCATGGTGATCTGGACGCTTCCGTCCGGGCGCAGGCGATAGACGTCCTTGCGCCCCTGCTCCCACGCGGGCACGTTGCTCGCGCTGCCGTTGCGCTTGAGGATCTGCCCTTCCTCGAAGTGGATGTGGACCGGGTGATCCCAGCCGCCGCCGTCGTTCACCAGGTTCCAGATCTCGCGCGTGCCGAACCTCGGCGCCGCCGAGATCCGTCCGAAGTCCGCGTCGAGCTTGTCTCCGCCGTCCGTCCCGATGCCCCAGGGGCCGCGGAACGAAGTGACGGGATCGTTGGTCGTCTGGTTGGCGCCGTCTCCGAACTTGAACGTGCGCGTCCGTGCCACGGGAATCGCCGACAGATCCGGGTTCGGGATCATGACGGAAGGCACCTGGCTCACGTCGGGCTGGGCCGGATCGCGGACGATGCGGAACTCGAGGAACTTCCCCACGCAGGGATCGCTCGAGCTGCCATTGAGCGCCTCGGACAGCGAGAGGGTCGATGACGGCAGCTTGCCGTCCTCGTGCGCGAGCAGGTTCACCATCGTCACGGTTTGCCCGACGCTGTAGCGCGAGAAGTCGATGACGATGTCGTAGCGCTCGGCGATGCCCAGCTCATCGGTCTGAGTGATGGTCACCGGGCTCGGCAGCAGGTTGCCGTCGTTGGCGATCTGGATCATCGGCGAGGCGTCGGACAGCGAGATCTTGAAGAAGCGCGACACGGCGCCGTTCAGGATGCGGAAGCGGTACTTGCGCCGCTCCACCTCGAAGAACGGCCTGTAGACGAGGTTCACCGTCATCACGTCGGCCACGAACCCCGACTCGGTGTCGAAGATGTCGAAAGCGAGCTGGCCGTTCGCGTCCCAGGCCTTGTCCGCGAGCATCAGGTTGACGTCGTAGTCGAGATTGCCGAAGTCCTTCGCCGTGCCGCTCGGGAGCCGCAGGTTCACGCCGTCGTTGATCGCCTCGTTGCCGCGATCCAGGGCGCTGTAGATGTTGAACATCCCGGCGTCGCCCTTGTACACGTTCTGCGCGGTGAAGCTGAACATGTGGTCGTGGAACCAGTGCGTGCTCATGGTCTCTTTCCAATCGCCCGGAACCTTGGTGATGCCGCCTGAGCCGTTGGGGCTCCCGGCCCTCGCTTCCGTGGCGCCGGTGTTGATCGAGTTCAGCCCCGCCAGGACGATGGGATAGTGGTAGTCGTAGAACTGGCCGGGGTAGAAGAACGCCCCGGTGAAGCCGTCGTTCTCCGCGCCATGGTGCCCGTTGTGCTCGTGGGTGCTCAAGGTATGGATGCCGAATCCCCCGTTCTGGCGGATGTCGAACGGCAGC
>Ga0209807_1000304_pt1 | contig 22053 bp, 23 predicted proteins | sample GraSoiAngelo_154_FD_186168 | JGI IMG/M metagenome (GOLD analysis project Ga0209807, IMG submission 186168) | Grasslands soil microbial communities from the Angelo Coastal Reserve, California, USA - 14_1009_13_20cm (SPAdes) (version 2) | ecosystem: Environmental > Terrestrial > Soil > Grasslands ... | reverse complement strand
GATGGAGTTGGAACTGGACGCTGCTCAATTCGCAGGTCGCGCGGCGCGTACAGGACCGCCGTGGTCATGGTGCCTTGCGGCCGACCAGGATTGCCGGTCGACCTGGTCGTGGACATGGCGGACTCCTTGCCGGCGCGCACCGGTCGTCTCCGGAGGTCTTGGGCGGGCTTCGTCTCTACCTACTATCGCCGAAAGTCTTGTGGCAACGCGAAGCACCCCGGGCGGCTAGTTGGCTCCGACGACCTTGAACTCCTGGTTGACGAAGATGTGGTGCGGCCAGCTGACGCCGATGTAGTGAACCTCGTACTCGCCGTCGGTCAGCTGCACGACGCGGTCGACGATGCCCCCCGGGTAGGCGGCCAGCGCAGCTTCCGTCGCCGTATTCGCTGTCGTTCCGCCGACGATCGTTCCCGAGCCCTGACTGTAGCCCGCCGGGATCTGACCGACCTGCTTTGATGCGGTCGGTGCGCCGGGCTGGAAGGGGATCACCCCCGCCGCCGAGGAACTCGAAGATCCGACGCCGGCCGGTTGCACGATGACCTGAGTCGCTGTGATGGTGGTTCCGTTGGTTATCCCAAGCACGAGGACGTCTTCGCCCGTGGTAATCGCGCTCGCCGAGGTCGAGCCATTGCCCTTCTGGTATGTCGTAGTGGACGCCTCGTCGACGGTCACCTTCTGACCAGCTGATGTCGACATGGTGAAGCTCGAGGTGGCCAGGCTGTCGACCGTGCCGGACGCTCCCCCTGTGGCCGGTCCAGACCGAGCGTTGGATCCCCCGCCGCCGACTGCTGTTGCCGAGGGGGACGTGGCCGTTGCTGACGGCGTGGCGCAAGCGGCTGCGAGGCCCATCACTCCAGACACCAGCACGGCGCCCGTGATCCATCGACTTCGCAGCAATCGCCGCGCCCCCGAAATGGGGTGAGCGGGAACCGTTTCGTCGGGGCTTGTTGCGTCGTCAACGTTCATGATGGCGCTCCTCTCGCTTGATCAGCTAAACAAAGAGTGGCAGCCCTTCATCTGAGGTCCATGTGGGCGGCCTGTGAAGGGACTGGGACTGATGGTTAAAGCTCCGTCATCGAGCTCGTGACAGCCGGGATGGCCACCAGTTCCAGCGGCCGAGGAGCACCGCGATCGAAGGTACGAGCAGGGTGCGCACGAAGAACGTATCCAGGAGTATCGCGAAGGCGATCGTAAAACCGAGCTGTCGCGACTGGTCGGAGTTGCCGGCGATGGCGAGCACCGTGAAGGTGCCGGCCAGGACGAGTCCTGCGGACGTGATCGTTCCACCGGTGTGTCCAACCGCCCGTGCGAGCGCCTCGCGCAGTGGATGATCGTGCGCCTCCTCGCGCACACGAGTCATGAGCAGGATGTTGTAGTCCTCACCCAGGGCCATCGCAAAGATGAAGAGAAGTATTGGGATGACGAAGTTGATGCCGGAGTCGCGACCGACGGTCAGGAAAAGGAACGTGGCTGCTCCCAGCGCGGCAAGGTACGAGAGTCCCACCGTGGCGATGAGGTAGATCGGCGCGATCAAGCTTCGAAGCAGCGCGGCGAGCAGGATGGCCAGGGCAGCCATGACGACCGGCGCGATAGCGAGCAGATCGGTGGTCGAGTAGTCATTGATATCGAACGCGACTGCATCCAGCCCGACGACGCCGTCGTCTTGCGCTCCCACCGACCGGGCAGCAGCGGCGAGAGTAGAGCGGATCGCGGGGATCGAGCTGATTGCAGCGTGACTGCCTGCCGGACCCGCGGCGGCGAGGCCGTAGAACTGCACCGTCCGGCCGTCCGCGCTAATGAACTGGGCGGTGGCTCGATACGCCTGATAGACGCTGATGGGCAGCGACATGGACGTAGAAGGCGTCGCGGGTAATGCCTCCGCCGGGCCCAATTGCATATGCAGGCTGACCAGCTGGTCGACGGAAAGGCTCGTGCCATTGGGGTTGAGGGGTCCAGACACCGAGCGCAGATCGGATGAGTTGCTCAGCCGGCCCTCCGCCAACGAGACACTTTCGGGGTGGTCCCAGATCGGGGTGCCGAACCGGAGGAGCAGGCTCTCAGGGTTGCTGTTGGCGGCTGGAAAGTGGGCCGCGAGAGCCGCGGACCCTGCCGCCGAGTCGCTGGTGGCAGGTGCGCCGCTGATGAACCCTCCGGTCGTGAAGCCGAACAGGCCTGTTGCCAGCGCCGCGAACAAGACGAGTCCCGCCAGCAGCACCACCAGCGGCCTTCTCACCACACGCGCGGCAATGCGTCCCCAGGCGCCGGTGGTCGCCTGGCCGGTGGCGAGATGGCTCGGCCAGAACAACGCTCGGCCGCAGATCGCCATCAGCGCCGGCAGCAGGGTCAGCGCGGCGACCAGCATCACGGCCACCCCGAGCGCAAGCGATGGCCCAAGGCCCCGGTACAGAGCGAAGGATGCCAGGACCAGGCAGGCGAGGGCTGCAATCACCGTGGTGGCCGAGTAAGCGATCGAAAGTCCCACGCGCCCCATGGCGATGACCAGCGCATCTCTTGGCGCTGAGCCACGGCGGATCTCCTCTCGGACCCGATAGACGAGGAACAGCCCGTAATCGGTGCCGGCTCCAATTAGAAGCACCGGTAGGAGCGTCTGGGTGGCGATCGATACCGGCAGGCCCGCGCGGCCCGCCTCGGCGATGACCGGGCCGGCCAGCACCAGCGACAGAACGGCGGGCAGGAGCGTGACCAGCGGCGCCAGCACGGAGCGATAAACGATAAAGAGCAAGGCGATGACGAAGAGCACGCTGAAGACGCGAATGTTGGTGCCGGTTTGGCCCGCGGACGCAGCGGCATCCGTCGCCTGGGCCAGTGGTCCGGTCAGATGAAAGCTGAGACCCGCCGGGGGCTGCGCGGTTGCAAAGGAAGCCCTGATTGCATCAACCACGGCTGGGTCGCCGCTGTTGCCCCCGTTGGAGCTCGTGACCACCAACGCCCTGCGAGCCTGGCCATCGGAGGACATCCCCTGGTCGAGCACCACGACGACTCCACGTAGACCTCTTGCCGTCTGCTCGACCTGTTCGATTGCAGCGCCGTCGGCAGCAGTCAGCCGCCCGGTGGACCGGGAGGCCACGATCAGCGCGGTCGCCCCGGCGTTGGCTGTCTGGAAGGGAGCGGCCAGCGTGGCCGCGTGCTGACTCGGCGCACTAGAAGAAAGGAACTGGGCATTGTTCGACTGACTGAGGCTGGCCAGGCTGGGCAGCAAGCGCGGCGCAGCGATTGCACCGACGATCCAGACCCCGACGATCAACCAGCGGAAACGGATGTCAAAACGGGCGAGAGACTCGAGCGTGGGAGTGCTCCCGGCCTTTAACCGCCGCCTGCAGTCGGCAGGAATGGCGTAGGGAAGGGGAGCATCGCGATGGCCAACACCGCGCCGAGGATGAGGCTGCTCACGACCAGCGAGCGGCGCGTGAACGCCCCACGCAGGTGATCACGCCAGTCGGCGGTTGCGAGCTCCGTCGAGCGGACCAGATAGTTGCCGACATGAATCGCCATCGCCAAGAACCAGAGGTAGGCGGAAGCGTGGTGGAGCGGCACCCAGAAGAAGCCGAAGCGATAACCGAAGAGCCAGAGCTCGATCCCCGTGGCGAACACGATCACCGTCAGCAGGACGACTACCGGTCCAAGCAATCGCATCGCAAGACGTGGTGGGCCGGCGGCGCGATAGCGCGGTTCGCCGGTGTAGTAGCGGGCGAACCGATAGCCAACACTGGCGAGCTTGAGCAGGACCGGCGGAATCAGCAGGAAGCCAATCACCGCATGCGCGGGAAGGAGCTGCTTGGAGCGAAGCCCGGTAACAAACTCGCCTGCAAGCAAGAGGACCAGGATGGCCCCGACATAGCCGGTGAGCCGTGCATTGGCCTCGACGTCGGGATCCTTCATATAATTGCAATAGTGCAGATTTGCACGACTGCAGGATAACAGTGAGAATCGCGCGCGACACTGGCGCCGTGACCGAGCACACCTTGGGGCTACGCGAGACGAAGAAGCGTCGAACTCGCCAGGCGCTGATCGACGCCGCCATGCGGCTTTATCGGGAAAAGGGTCTTGACGGGCTGACTGTCGCTGAGATCGCGCGCGAAGCGGATGTTGCGCCTCGCACGTTCTTCGGCTATTTCGAAACCAAGGAAGACGTTTTCCTCGGGCGGGGAGACGATCGCCTGGACCGCCTCGTGAAAGCCATTCGCGAACGCGATCGCCGCCAACCGATTCTCAGTGCGATACGGCCGGCCCTCCTGCAGGAGCGCGAACCGCGACGCGAAGAGCCTACGGGGCGTCTGCCCGACCTTTCTGAACTGCTCCAGCACCCGGCTTTCGCGAATCGGCTGCGGGAGCGATGGAATCGGTGGGAGGACTTGCTGGCGGTTGCAATAGCGCAGGACGTCGGCGCCCGTCCCGGAGATCCCAACCCCCGATTTGTGGCAGCCGCGATTACGGGTGCGATTCGAATCGCGGCGGCAGCTGCAAAAGAGCAGCCCAAGCGGCGCAAGCAAATCGCGGAGCAAGTCTTCGAACTTCTTGCGTCGGGCCTGGCGGGGTACGGAGCCGGGTTGCAGGAGCCGCCTGATCGTGATTAGCCTGTAACCAAATCCGCGTATTGGCTGATGTCGGGGAGTGCACCCATGGCGAAGTACCTGCTCGTTGCTCATCAGACGGCCGAGCGTCAGGAGTTGTTCGACGCCGCAAAGGAACTGGTGGCGCAGGACTCCCATGCGAAGTTCACTCTGCTCGTGCCCGCAACCCCGGTTGGTGATCTTCTGACTTGGGAGGAGGGAGAGACAAAGGAAGTGGCAAGAACCCGTGTGCAATCGGCGGCTGCCGCGCTGCAGCGCGAAGGTATCAGGGTTGTCGGAGTCAGGGTCGGGGATGCAGATCCCGTGTCTGCGGTTGATGATGAGTTCCTGGCCGGTCGCCGATACGACACGATCGTAATCTCGACATTGCCGCCAGGCCTGTCTCGCTGGATCAAGATGGACGTGGTCAGCCGGCTGCGCCGAAAGCGTCCGCGTGTGCCCGTCATCCATGTCATTGCGGAGGAATCCCAGCCGCCCTCACAGAGCGCGGACATCGAGGCGTCTCGAGGGGCCAACGACAAGCCTGGTCGCTAGCTTTGGGAGATTCGTTCTGTGCGCCCGCCTGAAGCTTTCATTCCTCAGGCGGGCACTCAACACCTCCTGTTGTTCAGTCGCACATCCCTTACACGCCGCGCTTGGCAGCATCTGCTTTGGTCGCAAGATCGCCGAGCGTTGCGAAGAACTCGGCCGACTGTCCGCGGAACAAGCCCATGTCGGTCAGGAACTTCACCGCGCCCGTCGCCGCGCCAGTGGTCTCGGTTGGCCTGATGATCGACACGATCGGGAACTTGCGGTCGAGGAACACCGTCGGTTCGGGCATGATCAGGTTGGTCTGGAAGTCCTCTCCGCCGAAGGGCGGCTTATTGAGGTCTGGGAAGCTGAGGCCGGTGGTCGGATCCGTGATCGCGGGCGCGTTGCCGGCCTTGTCCGCCCAGGTTTGAAAGTGCATGGTCTCAGTTGGGCCGATGCTGACGAGGATTCGAAGAACCTCGACGCTGGTGACCCGCTGCGCGAGCGATGGATAGAGGCTGGAGCCGCCCTGCTCAATGGTGGCGAAATGAAAACCAGCTGTGTTCGCGATGAACTGCAGGTGATTCTGTGGCGTCAGGTCCCGGTCGGTTCTCGGTATCGCCGGATGCTGACCGGTCGCAATTGACGGAACGGCGACCGGAAATGCGTCGTCGAAAGGGGGATCCGGATTCTTGGTTCGACTGCGGTACCTGGTCCACCAGCTTGTGTCTACGGTGAGCTGCATCAGATTGGTAAGCCGCAAAGCGGTTTTGTCCGCACCGGTCGCCTGGCTGCCTGGCAGAGTGCGGAATCGATCGAGGTTGATCGCAGAGCTGCCGTTTGCGGTCAGGTAGTGATTGATGAAGTCGAAGTGCGTGAACTCGTCCTCGGTGTTGTCATGGATGTACTGGGCCATGTCCGCATCCAGCTGAGCAAGCGCCTTCGTGTATGGCTTGTTTCCAGCACCACCCGGCACCTCGCTGTCCTGAACGCCGCCCAGCTCGTTGTACTGCTGCCAGAAATCGGTTTCGAGGATTTCGAGCGCGGCCAGGAACCTCAGAATCGCGGCATCCCCGTCGGTCAAGCCAGTGCTCGCTTGTGCCGAGATCTCCGGTATCAGAGTCGTGCCCCAGGCGCCGGCGCCGACCGCCAGGCTCGCGCCAAGAAATGTGCGACGACTTACGCGACGACGCAAAGCGTGCTTTGTCTCCATCTCTTCTCCTTCTTGCAAATCAGGCACGTGAAGGATTCGCGCCCACAGCCCGCAAGGGTCCCTATCGGGAGTTACAGGCGAGGGTTACGCGTAGATCCGTTGAGCTCTCTCGGCATTGGTACGTCCGCCAGCGCGATGCGTTTCTTTTATCAGGAAACCCTTGCTGGGAGGTCACGACATGGCAACCACACGCCAGAAAGCGGCAGCGAGTCGGAACATAAAAAAGGCCGTTTCCGTGTCGGCGGCGCGACGCCGAAAGGGGATCGCGCCCAAGCAGGGCAAGCACCCGCTCAGCTCGCACGCCGAGCGAGAGATTCCTTCGACCAGGTTCGCGTTTCCGAAGGAGCGCAAGGAACCTCTAACGGACGCCCGCCACGTGCGTAACGCGATCGCCCGTTTCAACCAGGTGGAAGACGTCAGCGACGCAGAGCGCAGGGCTGCCTGGCGCCGCATCAAAACGGCGGCCAAGAAGTACGGGATAGAAGTCTCGATCAACAAGCCGAGGGCAAGGACCCGCTGAAGGAGGTATGTAATGGCTCACAAAGTGCGCGAGGTTATGACGGAAAACCCAGTCATGCTCGAGATGAAGGACACGCTGGTCGAAGCCGCCCGCAAGATGCGAGATGAAGACATCGGCGATGTTCTTGTCATGAAAGACGGCAAGTTGTGCGGAATCGTTACCGACCGCGACATCACCGTCCGTGCTACGGCCGATGGCAAGGACCCGAATCAGGTCACGCTCGGCGACATCTGCAGTCAGGAGCTGGTCACCATCAGCGCCGACCGCCCGGTCAGCGAAGCGGTCAGCTTGATGCGGAACAAGACGCTCCGGCGGCTGCCGGTAGTCGAAGGCGACAAGCCGGTGGGTATCGTCTCCATCGGCGACCTCGCGGTCGAGCTCGACGAGAGGTCCGTGCTTGCGAGCATCAGCGCCGCCGAACCCAACGCCTGATGGCCGAATGGGAGAGGTAGCGCTGACCTAGTCAAGACTGTCGACTCCGTCATCGACCTTGATTGGCAAGAAGCCGTTCTCATCACTGCATAGCTAGGATCTCCCCTCGTGTTCACCGTTGAGCAGCGCGACGCTCTCCGCGACCGCCTGCTGCAGCTCGCGGAGGACGACGAGCGCGTTGTTGCGGGGGCCGCCGTGGGCTCGCTCGCTTTTGACGATGGCGACCGCTTCTCCGACCTGGACCTCACCTTCGGCATTGCAGACGGCGTGCTGGTTCGTGACGTGCTGAGTGACTGGACGCGCAGGCTCGTCGACGAGCTCGACGCAGTGCACCTCACCGACCTCGAGCGTGGTCCGACCACCTACGGCGTATTCCTGCTCCCGGACGAGCTTCAGTGCGACCTTTCGATGACGCCGGCGGCTCAGTTTCGTCCGGCCGGGCCACGATTCCGGCTTCTGTTCGGCGAGACAGCACGGGGCGAGCCCGAGGTTGCCGCCCCGGTGGCCACGGGGGCCCTCTTCATTCCCACGCCGGTGGTTGCTGGGGAAATCTTCGGGTGGGGTGTCATATACGCGCTCCACGCGCGCGCTTGCATCGAACGCGGGCGTGTGTGGCAGGCCGAGCACTATGTCGGCGCCGTGCGCGATCACGCCCTTGCGCTTGCCTGCCTACGCCAGGGGCTGCCCGCGGCGCAGGCGCGCGGCTACGACGACCTTTCCGCTGAGATCCTCGCTCGATTCGCCCATGCCCACGTCGGCGCTGTCGAACCTGTGGCCCTTCGCGCAGCCCTCGCCGTGTCTCTTCGCGCGCTCATGCGCGAGGGCGCTGAGGCACGTCTGGTACACGCGGAGGCTGTCGCGCACCGTCTTGCTGCCCTTTGCTGAGTCCGAACCGTACATTGAGCCCGATGGTGCCGGTGAGGATCGAAGCGATGACCGTGGGCGAGGCGTGGATAGCGATCGCGGGGGCGATTCTGACGGGCGGCGTCGTTGGGAGCTGGGAGGGGCTGCCAATCGTCGAGGTGTTCCGGGCGACGCTGGACGTGCATTCGCCGAAGGTGGACGACCCGATCATTGCCAAGCAGGGCGATCCCGAACGCCTGGCGTGGATGCACGCGAACTTTACCGACCCCTCGCGCGTGGCAGAACTCGGTGACTCCGACAGCTATGCGACGCGCCTGTACGACTATGCCCACACAGGCCGCGACCAGATCCGCTGGGTGATCGACCGCCTGGCAGCCAATCCATCGGCGCGCGACGCGACGCTCACGACGTTCCAGCCGCTGACCGACACGAGCTACGTCCCGTGCGTCAGCCTTCTCGACTTCTGGCTCGTCAAGGGTGAGCTACAGCTCGCCGTCTACGCGCACGCCATCGACTTTGGTACGAAGGGCTATGCGAATCTAGTCGAGCTCGCCGCGCTGCAAGCTCGCGTGGCCGGTGACCTCGGCGTCGGGGTCGGCATGCTGTCGATGACGGTGAAGTCGGCCCACATCTATGAGACCGAGATTGCCCTGATGCGACGCATCACCGCGGCGACACTCGGTTAGCCACTCGCAAGGCGAGTCATTGGCCGGCTACGCCTCCGGTCGGATGTTCTGGTTCAGGTGGAATGCGTTGTCGGGATCGTAGCGGCGCTTGAGATCAACCAGCCTCGCGAGCTTGCGCGCCGGGTATGCCCTGCGCACACCCTCCTGGCCCTCGTCGCCCAGAGCATTCACGTAGACCCCGTTCGCGAACGGTTCGAGTGACGCGCCATAGGCCCGAGCGGCGGAGATGCGGTCGTCATCCTCGGCCGGGTCAACCCAGCTCGTGCCGCAACCAAACTCGACGAGTGTTCTGCGGTGGCTGAATGCGGCATCGTCGTCGCCGACGTCGGTGATCGCGCCGCCGTACGCCTGGAAGCCGCCGTTCGGGACCCGGGTCCAGTCGGGATCGATAATGTTCGTGGACAGGCCGCGCGCCACGAAGGCGTCGATTGCGTCATCGCTGAGCTCGGTCAGGTAGTGGCCTTTGGAATAGCGGCGCACGCCGTGGCTGTTCGGGTCGTCACTGATGGACTGGAGCTCGACGTAGCTCATCTCCCTCACGCGCTCAGTCGTCGACTTGCCGAGCTCGCGAAAGGTTGAGAGATAACGGTGCCCTTCGGCCGTATCACCGACCCAGACGCAGCCGACGTTGACAATGGGCACGCCACCGACCGTGGTCGCCGATGCGGTCAAGGTCGCTGCCCGGGGTGCGTCGGGCAGCAGATCACGCCAGCCGCGCATCGCGTGGGGGCCATCGGCGGCATCGAAGACGAAGTCCGCGATAAGCGCGCGCCCGCGGATTGGATGGAGACGAAACTCGAACTCGGTCACGATGCCGAAGTTGCCGCCTCCTCCGCGCAAACCCCAGAGCAGGTCCGGATTCTCCGATTCTGATGCGCGCACAACGCGCCCGTCGGCGGTGACGACCGTGCACGCTTCGAGGTTGTCGCAGGCGAGACCGAGCTGTCGTGCAAGCCAGCCCATTCCGCCACCCAGGGTCAACCCGCCGACGCCTGTGTGCGACACGTTGCCTGCGGTCGTGGCCAGGCCGTACTTCTGCGCGGCCACATCAAGGTTTCGGAGCAGCGAGCCACCGCCTACCCATGCTTTGCGCACTACCGGGTCGACCCGGACGTGCGCCATGGGGGAGAGGTCGATCATGACTCCGCCCTCGGGCACCGAAAGGCCAAGCACGCTGTGACCCCCGCACTTCACGGCGATCTCGAGCTGTGATTCGCGCGCAAAGCGCGCAGCTGCAGCTACGTCTTCATTGGATGCGCAGCGGAGGATGGCGGCCGGCCGACGGTCGACGATGCCGTTCCAGACGGCGCGATTCCGGTCGTACGCATCGTCGCCCGGCAGGATGATCTCGCCGCCGAACCCGGGGATATTGGTGACGATCGCCATCACGGCCCCTCCTCGCTGAAACTCCGCCGGACCTGAGGTCTGTCAGCAGTAGTGACCGGTGAAGCGCCCCAGACTCATCGCTCCCCAGGACCGATGAATTCCCGACGGAGGCAGAGTCTCTATCTTCGACATTCGACATCAACGGCAGTTAAGGAGCCTGACCATGACCACCGATTGGACCACCGACACGAAGGGCACCGGCAAGTACGCCGAGGTCAACGGCATCAACCTCTACTACGAGATTCACGGCGCCGGGCGGCCGCTGATTCTCCTGCACGGCGGGCTCGGCTCGGGGGAGATGTTCGGGCCCGTGTTACCCCGACTCGCGGAGCGCCACCAGGTCGTCGCCGTGGACCTTCAAGGACACGGCCGCACCGCTGACATAGATCGACCACTCGACGTCCGGCTGATGGCCGACGATATCGCCGCCCTGATCGACCATCTTGGGCTGAAGGAGCCGGACGTGGTCGGCTACTCGCTCGGCGGCGGCGTGGCGCTTCTCACAGCGGCGAAGTACCCGGCCAAGATCCGCCGGCTGGTCGCAGTCTCAGCGAACATCCGGCCCGACGCGATCTATCCGGAGATGCGGGCGCAGCAAGGCCAGGTGAGCGCAGACGCCGCCGAGTTCATGAAAGAAACGCCGATGTACCAGCTCTACCAGAAGGTCGCACCACGTCCCGAGGACTTCCCTCGGCTGCTGGAAAAAATCGGCGAATCGATGTCCAAGGACTACGACTTCGCCGAGGAGGTCCGCGGCCTCCAGGTGCCGACGCTCATCGTCGCCGCCGACGGTGACATGGCTCCGCCGAGCCACTACGTCGAGGTGTTCAAGCTGCTCGGCGGCGGACTGCGCGACGGTGGCTGGATGAGCGAGGGCCGGCCCGCGGGCGGGCACGCGCTCGCGATCCTGCCGGGCCTGACCCACTACAACATCTTCAGCTCGCCACTGTTCGCCGCCGTGACGCTCGCCTTCCTCGACGACCAACCGGCCTGACAGCGTCGGCCCCCGGATTCAAGCCCGGGGGCCGACGACCAGGTTCCCGTAGGCTGTGGCCCGGCCGCCTCAAAGGGGGCATTGACGGGCCTTTCGTTTAGCGCTAAAGTCCCGCTATTCGAACTCAAACGAAAGGAATCGAAAGCAACCAGTACGCTGCGGAAAGGCGCCAGGCCATCGCCCTGGTGATCGAGGAAAAGACACGCGCCTCGGTCCTCGAGCTGAGCAAGCGCCTGTCCGTTTCGGAAGTCACCATCCGAAAGGACCTCGCGCTTCTCGAAGAGGAGGGGAGCGTCCTCCGCACGCACGGCGGGGCCATCAGCGTCGGCCGCAGCCGGGCGGAGCTGGCGTTCGAGGTCAGGGCTCGCCTCCACAAGACCGAGAAATCGCTCATTGGCGCAGAGGCCGCACGTCTCGTCGAAGATGGCGACAGCATCGCGCTGGATGCGAGCTCCACCGCACTTCAGATCGCACGTCATCTCAAGGCGCGCCGAGAGCTGACGGTCGTGACGAACGGAATCCGCGTCGCGATGGAGCTGGCCGGCCGACCGAGCATCACCGTCCTCATGCCAGGCGGTGCCGTGCGCTGGGAGGCGTTTTCTCTCGTCGGCAAATGGGGAGCGACGATGCTCCGCCAGCTGAACATCCAGAAGGCATTCGTCGGCGCGGTTGGCTTCACGCTCGAGGAGGGCCTGACCGACGTCAACGCCGAAGAGGCGGAGCTCAAGAGAGCAATGGTCGTGACCGCCAAGGATGTGATCGGCGTCTTCGACCACACGAAATGGGATCGAGTCGCGATGGCCACCTTCTGTCCGACCGATCGGCTTCGTCTGGTCATCAGCGATGATCGCGCGCCGGCTGACTCCGTGAAGGCGGCCAGAAATCTGGGCATCGACGTGCGTCTGGTGGGCAGCAAATGACCGAGATCTCGCCCGTTCTCCAGCTGACCGGGATCTCCAAGCGATTTGGCGCCGTCCAGGCCCTCATCGACGTCGACCTCGATCTCATCGCCAACGAGGTCCACGCGCTCGTCGGCGAGAACGGAGCGGGCAAGAGCACTCTGGTGAAGATCCTCGCCGGCATCCACCGACCCGACGCCGGCCACCTCGAGCTCGACGGCCATGAGCTGGTCCTTTCTGGTCCGGCCGCTGCGCGCCACCTCCGGATCGCAGTGATCCATCAGCATCCGAACCTGTTCCCTGATCTAACCGTCGCTGAGAACGTTTTCGCCGGCCGCCTGCCGCGCAATCGGGTTCGGGGGGTCGACTGGGGCCGGCTGAACCGGGCCGCTGAAAAGCTCTTTGCAAACCTGGGGGTCAAACAGAGGGTCAGCGTTCCGGTGCGAGGGCTGTCGGTCGCCGATCAACAGCTGGTCGAGATCGCCAAGGCGTTTTCGCTCGATGCCCGAGTGCTTGTGATGGACGAGCCGACGGCGGCTCTCTCGGGCCGCGAGGTGCAAAGGCTCTTCACGATCATCAGACAGCTGAGAGGCCGGGGCGTCGCCATCCTGTTCGTCGACCACCGCATGGAAGAGGTCTTCGAGATCGCTGATCGGGTAAGCGTTCTCCGTGACGGCCGCCACGTGATCACTGCTCCGATCTCCGAGCTCACGCCTGCCGATGCCATCAGGCATATGGTTGGCCGCCGCCTCGAGACCCTGTTTCCCAAAGGGCAAGCACCGATCGGTGAGGTCGCTCTCGAGGTCCGCGGCCTGTCTCGCAGCGGGGTCTTCGCCGATGTCTCTTTTCAGGTCCGGCGCGGCGAGATCGTCGGGCTTGCGGGCCTGGTAGGTGCTGGTCGCACCGAGGTCGCGCGCGTCCTGTTTGGCATCGACCACGCGGATGCCGGCGAGATCCTTGTCACCGGCAAGCACGCCGACATCAAGAGCCCGACAGACGCGATGCGGCTCGGCATCGTGTACGTCCCGGAGGATCGGCACGAGCAGGGACTGGTCCTTGACTTCTCGATTTCGGCGAATGTGTCTTTGCCGATCGTGCACAGGCTCAGCCGGCTCCTGATGATCGATCGGGCACAGGAAGGCCGGCTCGCCGCCGACTACTCAAAGCAGCTCCAGGTGCGCTCGACGGGCGTCAACCAGGCGGCATCCGGTCTGTCCGGCGGGAATCAGCAGAAGGTGGTCATCGCGAAGTGGCTCGCCACGAAGCCGACCATTCTTCTCCTCGACGAGCCGACCCAGGGGGTCGATATCGGCGCCAAGGCTGAGGTTCACCGGATCATCTCGCAGCTTGCAGCGCAGGGCATGGCGATCGTTCTCATCTCGAGCGAGCTGCTCGAGGTGCTGGGCATGGCTGACCGGATCGTCGTCTTGCACGAGGGACGAGTCGCCGCCGAATTCGACCGCGATGAAGCATCGCAAGAGCGAATCATGGCCGCCGCGACCGGCCAGGCCGAAGCATGAGCGTGCGGGTAATCGATGCGCCAACCGATTCGGCACTCGCCCGCCGCTTTGGCCTCGAGCGAACACTCACCCTGGTGGCTCGGCTCCGCGAAGTCGGGATCCTGCTCGTCCTCCTTGCCGTGGTTGCCATCGTCACGATCCAGGCGCCTCTCTTCTTCTCTGTCTCCAACTTCGAGCAGATCCTGCTCAACGTGTCTCTCATCGCAATCGTCGCGGTCGGCCAGACGACAGTTGTTCTGACCCGCAACGTCGACCTGTCGGTGGGATCGATGGTTGGTCTGGTCGCGTTCGCGACCGGCGATCTGCTCAAGGAAAACACGCTCGGTGTTCCGGGCGCGATCGCTGTCGGCTGCCTGCTTGGCCTGGGACTGGGTGCGTTCAATGGGCTGCTGGTCGCGGTTGCAAAGGTCCCCGCAATCGTCGCGACGCTCGGCACCCTCTATGTCTATCGGGGCCTTGACTTCCTCGTTGCAGGAGGTAAGCAGGTCAGCGCGATCGACCTGCCACGCGATTACCTCGGAATCGCCACGTCGTCAGTGCTTGGAATCCCGACCCTCATCGTCGCCGCAGCGCTGATCGCGCTGGTCGCTGCGTACCTGCTCCGCAATTCGGGTGCCGGCCGCGAGCTCTACGCGATTGGCAGCAATCCAGCTGCTGCTGAGGTCGTCGGAATCCCGACTCACCGCCTCATCTTTGGAGCATTCGTCGTCTGCGGTCTTTGCGCGGGAATTGCAGGAGTGCTGTGGGGCTCGCGGTTCGGGAGCGTCAACGCATTGGCGGCGAGCGGACTCGAGCTCCAGGTGATCGCCGCCGTGGTCGTTGGGGGTGTCAACATCTTCGGCGGTTCGGGAACCGTGATTGGCGCCGTCCTGGGGGCCATCCTGCTCGCCACGATCGAGAACGCACTGCGCATTCTCCACCTCTCTGAGTTCTGGCTGCTGGCGATCGACGGCGCGATCATCTTGCTCGCGGTCGGCACCGACGCCGCGATCCGCGGCTACTTCCAGCGGATCTTGACGAGGACCGGGCGCCGATGAGGGTGCGCGTTCTCGGGCTGATTCGGCGCTGGGAAACGCTGCTTGTCGTTCTCCTTATCGGCTTTGTCGTGCTGGGCTCCTCACTCTCGCCCTACTTCTTGAGCGCTTCGAACTTCTCCGACCTGACCAGCAACCTGATGGAGAAGGCGATCATGGCTCTGCCGCTTGCGCTGGTCATCATCGCCGGCGAGATCGACCTCTCGGTCGAGTCAATGCTGGGCCTCGCGAGCGCACTGCTCGGTTTTACATACGCGCTTGGCTGGCCTTTGTGGCTCGACATCCCATTGGTCCTTGTCGTAGGTGCGATGGGGGGACTCCTCAACGGCGTTCTTGTCACGCGAGCGGGCTTGCCGTCGCTGGTCGTGACCCTGGGCACGCTGGCCCTCTATCGCGGGCTGGCTTCCGTGGTCCTCGGTCCGCGGTCGGTGAGCGGCTGGCCCGAGTGGTTCACCAACTTCGGATTCGCATACGTTCCCGGAACTCTCATCCCATGGCCCCTGTTGGTTTTCGCCACCCTTGCATTGGCATTTCTGTTCGTTTTGCATCGGACCTGGATCGGTCGCCATATCTACGCCATGGGCAAGAACAAGCAAGCGGCGCGCTACTCCGGGATCGACGTGGCGAAGCTGAAGACCTATCTCTTCATCCTCTCGGGCGTGCTTTCCGCGCTGGCCGGAGTGATTCTGACCGCGCGATTCTCGAGCGCCCGCGCCGACAACGGTCAGGGCTTCGTGCTCGACGTAGTCACCTCAGTGCTCTTGGGTGGCGTGAACATTTTCGGCGGCGAGGGCACGATCGTCGGCGTCGTGCTGGCGATCTTCGTGATCGGTGTGTTGCGCAACGGACTCACGCTGGCCGACGTGAGCCCAGATACGCAGAGCGTCGCGGTGGGGGCGCTTCTGATCCTCTCGGTCGCCGGCCCCACCCTGGTGCGCCGGATCAGCGCGGCTTGGCCGCGACGTCAGCTGACGAGTCCAGTCAGCAATTCATGAGGAGGTTGGATGCAATGAGGTGGAGGCGTGGATCACAGTTTGCGCTCGCCGGGATGACGATCCTGGTGGTAGCGGCGTGTGGCGGAGGCGAAGGTGGAGGGGGCGCCAGCCCGGCCACTCTCAACATCGCCTTCCTGCCGAAGGCGGTCAACAATCCCTACTTCGACGTGGCCGCATCCGGAGGCCAGGAAGCCGCCACTGCGTTGAGTGGGACGTTCAAGCAGGTCGGTCCTTCGGAGGCGACCGGTGCCGCGCAGATTCCGTTCATCCAGACCCTGACGCAGCAGAATGTCAGCGCAATCGTTGTCTCAGCTGACGACCCCGACGCGATCGCTCCGGCGCTGAAGCAGGCGATGCAAAAAGGCATCAAGGTGGTCGGGTACGACTCGTCTCCGGCGAAGGACGCGCGGAACGTCTTCATCAACCAGGCCGATACCAAGGCGATCGGTGTATCCCAGGTCGCGATGGTGTGCGACGAGATCCCGGGCTGTGCAGGAGACATCGCGGTCCTCTCGGCCACGAGCACGGCAACCAATCAGAACGCTTGGATCCAGGCGATGAAAGACGAGCTGGCCAGCAACTCCAAATACAGCGGACTGAAGCTGGTCAAGGTTGCGTACGGCAATGACGACCCACAGGTGAGCACGACCGAGACTCAGGCCCTCCTGACGTCATACCCGAACCTGAAGGGCATCATCTCGCCCACGACCGTTGGTATCTCAGCGGCCGCCCAGGTGCTGGAGCAAACCGGCAAGGCCGGCAAGGTCCAGCTCACCGGCCTCGGTACGCCGAACCTGATGCGGAAGTACGTCAAGGACGGCACCTGCAAAGAATTCGCGCTGTGGAATGTCAAGGACCTCGGCTACCTTGCCTACTACACGGCGGCATTGCTCGTGCAGGGCAAGATCAAGGGCAACCCGAGCGAAAAGTTCACCGCAGGCCGACTGGGTGAATACACGATCGACGCCAATGGAGTGGTCTTGCTCGGACCTCCGTTTGTCTTCAAGGCTGACAACATCGACCAGTTGAACTTCTAGGGTGATTTCGGGCGGGGAGGCTTGCTGCCTCCCCGCACCTCGAGGCAAGCCATGGAGCGAGTCGCGTTCGTGATGAAGGTGCGGCCAGGCCAGGAGGCCGAGTACCGCCGGCGCCATGAGGCCGTCTGGCCGGAGATGCTTCGCGCCCTGAAGGACGCCGGGTGCTCCAGCTACTCCATATATATGAAAGGAAGGGACCTGTTCGCCTACATGGAGGTCGAAGACTTCGCGGGGTTCAAGCGTCACATGTCGGCCAACCCTGACTCGCAGCGGTGGGAGGCGCAGATGGCCCCGATCATGGAGCAGGCGATCCAGCCGGACACCGGCTTCCACGAGGTGCTGCCAGAGGTCTTTCACCTTGACTGATGCGCGCGTGATCGAGCGCATCAACCGGCTTCGGGTCGAAACCCCCTCGTGGGGCTATGGCAACTCGGGGACGAGGTTCAAGGTTTTCGCTCAGCCGGGCGCCGCCCGCACCGTCGAGGAGAAGCTCGCGGACGCGGGGATGGTGAACCGCTTGACGGGGATTTGTCCGACGGTCGCAATACACATCCCGTGGGACCGCGTGGATGATTGGGATGCGCTCAACAAGGTTGCCGAGAACCATGGGGTAAAGATCGGTGCGATCAATCCGAACCTGTTTCAGGACGACGACTACATGCTCGGCAGCCTGGCCAATCCTTCGGCCGCGGTGCGGCGCAGGGCGATAGATCACATCCTCGAATGCATCCAGATCGCCCACAAGGCGGGGTCGTCGATCGTCAGCCTGTGGCTTGCGGACGGCACCAACTATCCGGGCCAGGACGACCTGCGTTCTCGCTCCATGCGCCTTGGTGAAGGCTTGAAGCAGGTCTACGCCGCATTGCCCGCGGGAATCCGTCTGCTGGTCGAGTACAAGTTTTTCGAGCCCGGGTTCTACAGCACCGACCTGCCGGACTGGGGAACGGCGTATGCAATGTGTCTCGAGCTGGGCCCACAGGCTGAGGTGCTCGTCGACACCGGACACCACGCCCAGGGCGTGAACATCGAGCAGATCGTCGCGCGCCTTCTCGAGCGCGGGAGGCTTGGCGGCTTTCACTTCAACGCGCGCAAATATGCCGACGACGATCTCATCGTCGGGTCCACGAACCCATTCGAGCTCTTTTTGATCTTCAACGAGCTGGTCGCGGCCGAGGAAGACTCAGACGAGAAGGTCGCCACGACCGCGCGGAACGTCGCTTACATGATCGATCAGTCGCACAACATCGAGCCGAAGCTGGAGGCGATGGTGCAATCCGTCATGAACATTCAGACCGCCCACGCCAAGGCCCTGCTCGTCGATAGGGCGAGTCTCGGCGAGGCCCAGGCCGACGGTGATGTGCTGGGAGCGAACCGGGTGCTGGTCGAGGCCTACGAAACCGACGTCCGGCCGATCCTCGCTGAGGCAAGAGAGCGGCTCGGCATCGATCCCGATCCAGTCGCCGCCTTGCGACACAGCGGCTACGCCGAAGGTGTGGCTCGTGAGCGGGGTACCGCCGCCGCGGGCGGCGGCTATCCAGGAGCGTAGGGAGTGGGGGAGATCAAGCGACTGCTGGCGGTCGACCTCGGTGCCGAAAGCGGTCGCACGGTTCTCGGCACGCTCGATGGCGAGCGACTGGGCGTCGAAGAGATCAGGCGCTTTCCGAACAAGCCCTTCGAGGTGGCGGGCACTTTGTACTGGGATCTGCCGCAGCTGTACGCCGATGTGCTCGACGGGGTCCGCGCCGCCGGTCCGGTCGACTCGATGGGGGTTGACACGTGGGGCGTCGACTTCGGCTTGCTCGACCGCGCCGGCCACCTGCTGGGCAACCCCGTGCACTACCGAGATCGCCGCACCGAGGGCATGCTCGAAGCAGCCCTCAGACGTGTTGGGCGAGAAGAGATTTATGAGCGGACCGGCATCCAGTTCATTCCGATCAACACGCTTTACCAGCTGATGGCGCTGGTCACATCGAAGGATCCCCAGCTCGATGCGGCCGATCGCCTTCTGACGATGCCGGCCCTGCTGGGTTTCTGGCTCACCGGCGCCCAGGCCGACGAGTTCACCGACGCGACGACCACTCAGTGCTACGACCCTCGGGCGGGCGGATGGGCAGTGGGCATGCTGGAGAAGCTCGGTATCCCGACCCGGATCTTTGGCGACGTGGTCGAGCCGGGGACCATACTCGGCGCGCCTCGGGCGGAGCTCGGGCTTGCGGTGGCGCTGGTGATCGCTCCAGGGACCCATGACACTGCGTCTGCGGTGGCGGCTGTGCCGTTTGAGAGCAATCAGCATGCCGCCTACATCAGCTCGGGCACATGGTCGCTCGTTGGAGTCGAGGTGGGGCAGCCGCTCATCAACAGCGAGGCGCTCGAGGCAAACCTCACCAACGAGGGCGGGGTCGGCGGGACCTTCCGGCTCCTCAAGAACGTGATGGGGCTGTGGTTGCTCCAGGAATGCCGCCGCGGGTGGGCGGCCGGCGGCACGGACATGTCATACGAGTCTCTGCTCCGGCTGGCGGAGGCAGCACCGCGATTCGTGGCGGTCATCGATCCAGACGATGAGCGCCTGCTGCGACCAGGCGATATGCCTGCTCGCATGGTCGAGCTCGCGGCCCAGAGCGGGCAGCAGCTGCGGCCCGAGCCCGGAGTGATCGCACGCTGCATCTTCGAGAGCCTTGCGCTCAAGTACCGCCGGACCATCGAACAGCTCGAGCGCGTCAGCGGCATTCAGATCCGAACCGTCCACGTGGTGGGCGGGGGCTCGAGCAACCGGCTCCTCTGTCAGATGACGGCCGACGCATGTGGTCGCCCGGTGGTCGCCGGACCGGCCGAGGCCACCGCGATCGGAAACATCCTGGTCCAGGCGATCGCTCTCGGTCTGGTCTCGTCTCTGGAGCAGGCCCGTGAGCTCATAAGGCGATCCGTGGCGCTCGAGACGTATGAACCCAGATCAACGCATGAATGGGATGTCGTTGGCCACATGGCACAAAGGAGTTGGGCATGACGACGGAGGGCGAGCTCCGCGAGCAGCTGGTCCGATTTGCGCGCCAGATGGTGACCACGGGCCTGGTCCGAGGCACGTCGGGAAACATCAGTACACGGGAGCCAGGAGCTGCACAGGCGCTCGTCACACCATCAGGAGTGGACTACGACACGATGACTCCGGACGCGGTCGTGCTCGTGGATCTCGAAGGCCGTCCTGTCCATCAAGGTTTCAAGCCATCGGTGGATACTCCGGTCCACGTCGCCATCTACCGTGCCCGGCCGGATGTTGGGGCGGTCGTTCACACGCACTCGCCGTATGCGGCGGCGTTCTCGACGTTGGGCCGCGAGATTCCACCTCTGATCACCGAATCGGCCGGCTATGTCGGCGGCGCGGTGCGCGTGATGCACTACGTCCCCCCGGCACGGGAGGACACCGGCGACGACGTCGCCAGAGGACTCGGTGAAGACCGAGCGGTTCTTCTGCCGAATCACGGCGTGGTCGCGGTGGGCGAGAGCTTGAAGAAGGCCTTTGGCGCCGCGATGGCGGTGGAGGAGAGCGCGCACGTCGCCTATATCGCCCTGCAGCTCGGGCAGCCACAGCTGGTGCCTGACGCCGAGGTCGCTCGGATGAACGACTTCATTCACCACAAGTACGGGCAGCGCTGATGCCGAACAGAAATGGTTGGCGCGACCTGTCTTTTCAAGGCAAATCCGCAGTTGTCACCGGCGCGGCCAGGGGCATCGGTCGCGCCGTGGCCTATCGACTCGCCGGCCTCGGCGCCAGGACGGTGATCTGGGATCTCGACGGCGAGGTCGCCGAGCAAGCCGCGGGCGAGCTGCGCCAACTGTTGGCATCGCAAGGCCGCGCCAATCGTCTCGAGTGGAAGCAGGTCGACATCACTGATCCGGAGACAGTAGCCAGCTCGATGGAGGAGGCCGCATCGGGAGACGGTCTCGATGTCCTGGTCAACAACGCCGGGACCACGAGCGTCCAGCAGACCGAGACGATGCCCCTGGATGTCTGGGACCGAACTCTTCGTATCAACTTGAGCGGGACGTTCTACTGCTGCCGTGCCGCGATTCCTCATTTGAAGAAGAAGCCCGGAGCGGCCATCGTCAACATCTCGTCGAGCTCTGCCCTGGTTGGAGGAGGCGGCGGGGGACACTACGCAGCGTCGAAGGCCGGCATCGACGGACTGACCAGGCACCTGGCTCGCGAGCTGGCGCCCGGCGTCAGGGTGAATTCTGTGCAGCCCCGCACGATCGACACCGAATTGTTCCAGGCTCGTTACGCGCACGCACCACTGGAGCAGGAAAAGATTCTCAACCAGATCCCTCTGCGCAGGATCGGACAACCCGAGGACATCGCAGACGCCGTGGCTTTTCTCGCCTCTGACTGGGCCGCCTACATCACAGGCCAAATTCTGCTGATCGACGGAGGCCGCACGTATCAATGAGGCTGCGCGCGTACTACTCGATGTAGCGCGGCGGCGAGACGTGCGTTTTGCGCAAACTGCGCCCCTTGAAATCGATTTGAGACGAGCGTCTTGTACAAAGCGTGCGCCTCGCCTTTCGGCACTTGTCGAATGTGAACCACCTACGACTCAGCGTGCGAACCGAGGCTTACGAAGCGGTCCGTTGCTCGCGTCACGAAGAAGTTGTCAATATGCCAGCTGGTGCCACTCGAACGGCTGGCGGCGGGCCGTAGCTGATCGAGCCGACTTGCAGCCTGGGATTTGAACGTCGATCACTCACGGGCGCTGACCGAGAGTCAGCGCATGTCGAAATCGCCGCCGGTCATTCGATGAGTGACTGAGGCCTCAAAGTCCGAGCCCCATTAACGATGTGGAAGTTGTAATTAGAGGAGACAGAGATGCGTGTATTGATAATGGCAAAGGAAGGCAACCAGAGCGAAACGGCCACTCCCCCCACGCCGGAGGCTATGGCGGAGTATCAGAAGTTCGACGAAGAGTTGGTCAAGGCCGGGGTGGTGCTCGAGGCCGGCCGACTCCACCCGAGCTCGCAGGGCAAGCGGGTTCGGTTCGACGGCAAGAAGCGCACCGTCATCGACGGACCGTTCGCGGAGACCAAGGAGCTTGTGGCCGGATACTGGCTTTGGCAGGTGCGGTCGATCGACGAGGCCCTCGAGTGGCTGAAGCGGGCACCCTACGACGGCGGCACGTTCGAGATCCGTGAGGTCGTCGAGTTCGAGGGCATGTGAAGGAGCTCTGGCGATAAGTCCAAGAAACGGGGGCGCGTCCGCCGACCCAGGTCGCCGCGAGAAAGCAGCTACCGAAGCGAATCGCGCGATCGAAGCGATCTGGCGGATCGAGTCGGCCCGGCTGATCGCCGGGCTGGCTCGCGTCGTCGGCGACATCGGGACTGC
>Ga0209807_1000301_pt1 | contig 22140 bp, 30 predicted proteins | sample GraSoiAngelo_154_FD_186168 | JGI IMG/M metagenome (GOLD analysis project Ga0209807, IMG submission 186168) | Grasslands soil microbial communities from the Angelo Coastal Reserve, California, USA - 14_1009_13_20cm (SPAdes) (version 2) | ecosystem: Environmental > Terrestrial > Soil > Grasslands ... | reverse complement strand
AGGATGCGGCCCAGACGCAGCGCCTCCTCGCACAGCGCGGGCCGCATCCAGTCCTCGCCCGCGGTCGCCGAGTAGCCTTCGTTGAAGACGAGGTAGACGACCTCGAGCACCGATACAAGGCGCGCAGCGAGTTCGTCCTTGCGCGGCACTTCGAAGGGGACGCGCGTCTCGGCGAGCGTGCGCTTCGCGCGCACGATGCGCTGGGCGATGGTCGGCTCCGGGACGAGGAAGGCGCGCGCGATCTCGTCGGTCGTCAGGCCGCAAAGCAGGCGCAGCGTGAGCGCGGCGCGCGCCTCGGTCGAGAGCACCGGGTGGCAGGCGACGAAGACGAGGCGCAACAGATCGTCGCCGATGTCGTCGTCCATGCGCTCGATCAGGGCGGCTTCGCGATCGGCCGCCGCGATCTCCTGCTCCAGCTCCATCTCGCCGGCGAGCTCCTCGTGCTTGCGCTCGAGGAGCTTGTTGCGCCGGAAGTGATCGAGCGCGCGGTTCTTCGCGGTCGCCATGAGCCAGGCGCCCGGGTTGTCCGGAACGCCGGTCCCGGGCCAGGTCTCGAGCGCGGCGAGGAGAGCGTCCTGCGCGAGCTCCTCGGCGAGGCCGACATCGCGCACCATGCGCGCCAAGCCGGCGATGACCTTGGCCGACTCGATCTTCCAGACCGCTTCGATCGCGCTGTGCGTGGCGGATGCGGTCACGGCGAGCGATCGTTCGCGCCGCGGCTAGCGCTTCTTCGATTTCCTCCAGCTGGCTCAGGCGTCGACCATGACCTTGAATCCTCCCCAGAACATGCGCTTGCCGTCAAAAGGCATCGTCTTCGGGTCCATCATCTTCGCCAGGCGCTTGTCCTTCATGACCTTGGCCATGACGCGGTCGCGATGCGTGCGCGACTTGTACACGACGTACGCGAACACCACCATCTCGCCGGATTTCAGCTTGACGCTCTGCGGGAACGACGTGCGCTTGCCCGGCTTGACGTCGTCGGCCGCACACTCGTAGTACTCGAGGGCGCCGTGCTCGCGCCAGATTTTTCCAGAAAGCCGCGCAAGGCTGCGATACGCCGCCAGCTTCCTCTTCGGTACCGGTACCACTACTGCATCGACGTAGTTCATTGGGTCCTCCTTGGCTGGTTGTCGAAGCCTACTCGATCTTCTTCATCCTGAGTCAGGCTGCGGCCGGAGAAGCTGCTCTGGCCGCTTTGGGAAAGGGCGGGAACGCGAGCGCGATCGCCACGGCGCCGAGGCCGATCGCGGCGGAGCCGACGTACATCCAGGTGTACCGGCCGAAGATGTCGAAGATCCAGCCGCCGATGGCCGGCCCGAGCGCCATCCCGAGGCTCGACACCATGGCGGCGGCGCCGAACACCGCGCCGAGGATGCGCTGCCCGAAGTACTCGCGCGCGAGGACCGCGTAAAGCGGCATCACGCCGCCGTAGGCGAAGCCGAATGTCGCGGCGACGGCGTAGAACTCGCCGAGCCGCGAGGCGAAGACGAACATGAACGCGGCGATCGCCTGGATCGCGAGGCCGGCGATGAGCACGCGCTTCACGCCGAGGCGATCCGCGAGCACGCCCAGCGCCAGGCGGCCGCCGAGGCCTGCGAGGCCCTCGACGCTGTAGATCGTGACGGCGGCGAGCGGCGCGAGGCCGCAGGTCATTGCGTAGGTGACGGTGTGGAAGATCGGGCCGGCGTGCGCCGCGCAGCAGGCGAAGAAGGTCAGCGCGAGGACGACGAACGGCGCCGAGAAGAACGCGTCGCGCAGGCTAGTCCGCGGTCCTTCGGCCGCGGCCGACCCGGCCGCCGCCGCGGCCGGCGGCCGGCGCACGAAGAGCGCCGCCGGAACGAGAGTCGCCCACACGAGCACCGCGATGACGAGTTGCGCGGCCCGCCAGTCCATCTGCGTGATGAGCCATGCCGCGAACGGCGACATGGTCATCGGCGCTACGCCGACGCCGACCGAGACCAGCGACACCGCGAGGCCGCGGTGCTCACTGATCCAGCCCATGACGGCGGCGATCATCGGCGAGAAGAAACTGCCGACGGCGATGCCTACCAGCAGGCCGAAGGTGAGCTGGAACTGGAGCGCGGTCTGCGCATGGCTCGCTAGGAAGAGGCCTGAGCCGAGGAGCACCGCGCCCGCGAGCACCACGGGTCGCGGGCCGATGCGGTCGCTCAACGCGCCCCAGCCGAAGCCGGCCGCGCCCATCGCGAGGAAGTTGAGCGTCATTGCGGTCGACACGGCCGTCGTCGACCAGCCGGTCGACTCGGTGATCGGCCGCAGGAACACCGCGAGCGAGAACATCGCGCCGATGGCGATGCAGGTCATGAAGGCGCCGAGCGCCACCATCACCCATCCGTAACGTGGCTCTTTCATGACGTCTTCTCCGCCGCGGCCTTCAGCGCCGCGATATCGATCTTCTTCATCTTGAGCATCGCTTCCATGACGCGCTTCGCCTTCTTGGCGTCGGGGCTGGCGAGCAGCTGGCCGAGGATGGCGGGATTCACCTGCCACGACAGGCCGTACTTGTCCTTGAGCCAGCCGCACATCGATTCCTGCCCGCCCTGCGAGAGCTTCGTCCAGTAGTGGTCGACTTCCTTCTGGTCCTTGCAGTCCACCGACAGCGAGATCGCCTCGGTGAACTTGAACTGCGGGCCGCCGTTCAGCGCGATCATGCGTTGCCCGTCGAGCTCGAACTCCACCGTCATCACGCTGCCCTTGGGCCCTGGCCCGGCCTCGCCGTAGCGGGCCGTCTTCAGGATCTTCGAGTTGGGGAAGACGGAGGCGTAGAACTTCGCCGCCTCCTCGGCCTGGGTGTCGAACCAGAGGAACGGGGTGATCTTTTGCATGGCTCTTGCTCCATCCTGTCTAACGGGGCTGGTTCTCACTAACAGTCTTCAGATTGGCAAGACCGGCCTCGAAGTCCTTGCCGACCATGCTGTCCATGTTGACGAATACGGTGATGAGCTTCGAAATATAGAGCATGGGGCCCTGCATGACCCAGGTGACGTTGGTGGAGTCGCCTTGGGGTTCGAGCGTGAATTCGACGATGTTGCGTGTTTCGAACGGCTTCACGAAATCCAGCTTGATCGCGACCTTGGAAGGCGACACCGACTCCGCGATCTCCATGCGCCCTTGGCCGACGTCCCTGTTGCCTTCCCACGCGTACACGGCGCCCTTGCCGCTGGTCACGGCGCTGAAAGTCCTTTTCATCGCGGGGTCTTTCTTCTCCCAGGGCGACCAGGATTCCCAGCGCATGAAATCGTTGAGCACGGCAAAGATCCTCTCCGGCGGCGCCTTGATGCTCGTCGCGCGCTGGATCCGGAACGTGTCGGGCTTGGTCGCGGCATAGATGAGAAGAGCGGCGAGCAGAGCGACGACTGCAATGGCTATCCTCTTGATCATTTGTTTCTCCGTTGGGGTCGGACGCTCGCCGGCCCGCCGTTGACCATCCGCGGCGTGCCGAAGCGCTCGACCAGCATACCAAAGGCTTCGACCCAGAAGGTCTTCTGCAAAGGCATCGTCATCTCGCCGCCCTTGGCGACGGCGTCGCTGTTTCCCCTTCCGGAGCAGGGGCCAGCGAGTTCGCCGCGGGCTGCGGCGCGGCGCGAAGCAGCGCGGCGCTCGCCAAGGACGCCGCGGCCGCGAAGGCGGCGCCGATGGCGAAGGCGATATGGTACCCGCCGTTGAGCGCGGCGAGCGAATCCGCTCCGAGCGCGAGCAGCCTGTCGGTGCGTGCGGCGGCGAGGCTGGCGAGGACCGCGAGGCCGAGCGCCCCGCCCATCATGAACGCGGTATTGACGACTCCCGAGGCGAGGCCGGATTCGCTTTGGGGCACGTCGCTCATGGCGGCGAGCAGGACGGGGTTCATGGCCATGCCGCAGCCGATGCCGAGCAGCGCCATGCCGGGGAGCACGTGGAGGGCGAAGCTGCCGTCGACCGGCGACAGCGCGAACAGCGCGAGTCCCGCGGCCGTGAGCGCAAGGCCGGCCGCGAGCGGCACACGGATGCCGAAGCGCATCACCATTTTGGCTGAGAGGCCGAGCGAAAACGCCGCCATGATGAGGTTGGCCGGAAGGAAGGCGAGGCCCACCTGCATCGCGCTGTAGCCGAGCACGAGCTGGAGGTAAAGCGCCGAAACGAAGAACCACGCGAACATCGCCGCGGACCAGAGGATGCCGACGACGTTCGCCGTCGCGACGCTTCGCAACCGAAACAGGCGCAGCGGCATCAGCGGGTCGCGGACCCACGTTTCGAGCGCGAGGAACAGGGCGAGCAGCCCCGCTGCGGCGCCGAGAAGCGTTAGCGTCTGCGCGGAAGTCCAGCCGACCTCGTTGCCGTTCACGACCGCATAGACCGCGAGCATCAGAGATGCCGTCACCGTCACCGCGCCGCCGACGTCGAGGCGCGCGGTTCCGGCCGGCGCGCGGCTTTCCCGGAGCAGAATCACGGTGAGCGCATAGACGGCGACGCCGATCGGGATGTTGACGAGGAAGACCCAGTGCCAGCTGAGCGCGTCCGTCAATAGGCCGCCGAGCAGCGCACCGACCGATCCGCCCCCTGCCATGACGAAGCCGTAGATGCCCATCGCCTTCGCGCGTTCGACGGGCTCGGTGAAGAGATTCATGATGAGGGAGAGCACGATCGCCGAGACGACGGCGCCTCCCAGCCCCTGGACAGCTCTCGCCGCCACGAGCAGGCCCTGCGAGCCCGCCAGCCCGCACGCCAGCGACGCCAGGGTGAAGAGCGTGGTGCCGAGCAGGAAAAGCCGGCGTTGCCCATAAAGGTCGCCGAGGCGCCCGCCGAGCAGGAGAAACCCGCCATAGGTGAGCATGTACGCGTTCACCACCCAGACGAGCGAAGTCTCGGTGAAGGCGAGGTCTTCGCGGATCGACGGAAGGGCGACGTTCACGATCGTCGTGTCGAGGACTATCATCAGATCGCCGAGGCAGAGAACGATCAGCGCGAGCCAGCGCTTGCGGCTGCTGTCGAACATGGCGGTCAAAGTATTTCTCCTTTCCTTCGCAGTTCGCGATTACTTCTTCTTCCCGGTTTCCATCTCGCGAAAGCGCTCGACCGCTTCGCCCGGAGCGAAGTCCTCGAGCTCGAAGAACTGCCGGACCTCGATTTCGGCCTCCTTGCCGTCGATGGAGGGATTGGGAAAGCGCCTCGCCCACTCCCTCGCCTCTTCGCGCGACTTCACCTGGATGATGGTGTAGCCGGCGATCAGCTCCTTCGCCTCGGCGAAGGGGCCGTCGATCACGGTGCGCTTCGCGCCCGAGTATTTGACTCGCCAGCCCTTCGAGCTCGGCTTCAACCCCGAGGCATCGAGCAGCACTCCCGCTTTCTGCAGCTCCTCGTGGTACTTCTGCATCTCCGACATAAGCTTCTCGGAGGGCATCACGCCGGCTTCCGAGTCCTTCGTGGCCTTGACTATCATCATGAATCGCATGTTGTTCTCCAATCGACGAACGAGCCCCGTGAAATCGACACACCCCGGGTTCGGCGCCACCCGCTACCTTTTCTTCTTCGCGGCTATCTGCGCGCGCAGGCGCTCCTCCTGCTCCCTCAGCTCGGGCGTGAACTCGGCGCCGAAGTCCTCCGCCTCGAACACCTGGCGGATCTCGATCTCGGAATCCTCCCGCATCGGATTGGGGCAGCGCTTGACCCATTCGATCGCCTCTTGCTTCGACTTCACCTGCCAGATCCAGAAGCCGGCGACCAGCTCCTTGGTCTCGGCGAAGGGCCCGTCGATGACGGTGCGCTTCGCACCCGAGAACCTGACGCGCGCGCCCTTCGAGCTCGGGTGCAGCCCTTCGCCCGCGAGCATCACGCCAGCCTTCACCAGCTCCTCGTTGAACTTCCCCATCGCGGCGAGGAGCTTCTCGTCGGGCATCACCCCGGCTTCGGAGTCCTTGCTGGCTTTGACTATGATCATGAATCGCATGGTCGCGTCTCCTTCAAGGTTGGGAGCCGGGCCTCCGGACGCTTCGGCCGGATGAAAAACCCCGCTCTTAACTGTACGACGAGCGAGGCTTTGAGAAATCGACAGCTTGAACGAACTTTTGTCAGTCGTCGATCGCTTGGTAGGCGGTGGTCGACACCTCCTCCGCCAGGTACTCTTCGAGGCGCGCCAGGGTCTGGTGCATGCCCTCGACGGCCCCGTAGTTCTCGACCACGAAGGCGCGCGCCTTGGCGGACGGGAACACCGAGCGCATGTCGAGGCGCGTCTTGCCGCCCTCCTCCGTCCCGCGGATCTCGCGTTCGCCGACGAGCGCGGCGTTGCTACTTTCTGCGGCCATGCTTCGTCTCCTCGGCGATCAGGTCGGCGAGGCGCTCGAGGGTCTCGCTCCAGCCCTGGTTCTGGCCGAGGCCGGGCACGCCCGGCGGGGTGGTCTGCCGCACGGTGAGCTTCGTGTTGCCGCCCTCGTCGGCGAACGTGACGGTGGTGAGGAGCTCATGGCCGGGGAGATTGTCCAGGATCGCGGTGAAGACGATGCGCTCGTTCCGGACGACCTCGCGGTATACGCCGTGGAAAGGATTGTCCTCGCCGTCGGGCCCGCGCATCACGAAGCGGTAAGCGCCGCCCGGGCGGAAGTCCATCTCGCAGCCGGGCAGCGTGAAGCCTTTCGGGCCCCACCATTTGCGGATGTGCTCCGGCTCCGTCCACAGCTTCCACACGAGCTCGCGCGGCGCGTCGAAGACGCGCGTGAGGATCATCTCTCCTGCATGCTTTCCCTCGACGAAATTCTTCAGCGAAGTACCGACGATTTCGGTCCAGCCTTGCTCGAAATTCTTTCTTGCGAACGCGGGGAGCTTCGGGAAAGTCTCGAGGCCTTCGTGCGTCAGCCTCACCCTCGTCTTCGCCCCTTGCGCGAACAGCTCGAAGGTCACCAGCGAATCCCCCGCGTAGCCTTCGTAGCGCCACGTATACGCCAGCCGCTTGTGCGGAATCGCCTCGGTGACCTTGCAGCGGTGGCAATATCTGAAGCCTTCGTGTTCGACGTCGAACTGGAACTCGAAGCCGACTGCTGGAGCGAATTCACGCAAGTCGAAAGACCATTGCTTGATGTCCTCCTTGTCGGTCAAGGCCTTCCAGACCAGGGAAACCGGGGCGTCGAAAGTGCGTTCGACGACGAGCGGTTCGTCTTTCGTCACGACCTTAGGTTTTGCGGCCATCTTTCCTCTCCTTGCGTTGAATTTCCTGCACCTTGTTCTTGCGCTGCAGTTCCTTGAGGTAGCGGTCCAGCTTGTCGAACCTCTCCTCCCAGTGGCGCCGGTAGACCTCGACCCAGTCGGCGATGTCCTTGAGCGGATTGGCCTGCAGCCGGCAGGGCCGCCACTGCGCCTCGCGGCCGCGCTCGATCAGGCCTGCGCGTTCCAGGACTTTGAGATGCTTTGAAACAGCAGGGAGGCTGATATCGAAGGGTTCGGCCAGCTTCAAAACCGAAGTCTGGCCCGAGGCGAGGCGTGCGAGGATCGCGCGCCGCGTGGGATCGGCGAGGGCGGCAAAGGTGGCGCTGAGGCGGTCGGGTTGCATTTAACCTGTAGGTTAAATACGGACGATCCGTTTGTCAAGAGCTTGCGATTTAATTCTTGAGCCGATAACCGGTCCTGAAGATCCACGCCACCACCGCGAGCGACACCGTGAGAAACACGCCGGTCATGGCGAGGCTCAGGCCCACGCTCACGTCGGCGAGCCCGTAGAAGCTCCAGCGGAAGCCGCTGACGAGATAGACCACGGGGTTGAAGAGCGAGACCGTCCGCCAGAAGGGCGGCAGCATGTCGATCGAGTAGAAGCTGCCGCCGAGAAAGGTGAGCGGCGTGATGATCAGGAGCGGTATGGCCTGGAGCTTCTCGAAACCGTCCGCCCAGATGCCGATGATGAAGCCGATCAAGCTGAAGGTCACCGAGGTCAGTACGAGGAACAGGATCATCCACAAGGGATGCTCGATCTTGAGCGGCACCAGCAGCGCCGCCGTCGCGAGGATGATGAGGCCGAGGACGACCGACTTGGTCGCGGCCGCCCCCACGTAGCTCAGCACGATCTCGAAATAGGAGACCGGGGCCGACAGCAGCTCGTAGATCGTCCCGACGAACTTGGGAAAGTAGATGCCGAAGGACGCATTGGAGATGCTCTGCGTCAGCAGTGACAGCATGACGAGCCCCGGCACGATGAAGGCGCCGTAGCTGACCCCCTCGACCTCGGGGATGCGTCCGCCGATCGCCGCACCGAAGACGACGAAGTACAGGGCGGTGGAGATCACCGGCGACACGATGCTCTGCATCAGGGTGCGCCGGGTGCGCGCCATCTCGAACCTGTAGATCGCGCGTATCGCGTAGACGTTGATCGCGCTCATTTTCTATCGCTCACCAGCGTGACGAAGATGTCTTCGAGCGAGCTTTGCGTCGTCTGCAGATCCTTGAAGTGGATACCGGCTGCGGCCAGGTCCCGCAAGAGCGCCGTGATGCCGGCCCGATCGACCTGCTCATCGTAGGTATAGATCAAGTCGGTTCCGCCGCTCTTGAGCTCGAGGCTGTAGGAGGACAGCCCGGTCGGGATGCGCACCAGGGTCTTCTCCAGGTGGAGCGTCAACTGCTTCCTGCCGAGCTTGCGCATCAGCTCCGCTTTTTCCTCCACCAGGATGATCTCGCCCTTGCTGATCACCCCGATGCGGTCGGCCATCTCCTCGGCTTCGTCGATGTAGTGCGTAGTCAGTATGATCGTGACCCCGGAGGCCTGGAGCGAGCGCACGAGCTTCCACATGTCCTGCCGCAGTTCGACGTCGACGCCCGCGGTCGGCTCGTCGAGAAAGAGGATCCGCGGCTCGTGCGACAGCGCCTTGGCGATGAGCAGGCGCCGCTTCATCCCGCCCGAAAGCGTCATGACCTTGCTGTCCTTCCTTGCCCACAAGGACAGGTCCCGCAGCACCTTCTCGATGTGTGCGGGGTCGGCGGGTTTGCCGAAGAGGCCGCGGCTGAAGGACACCGTGTTCCATACGGTCTCGAATGCATCGGTCGTCAGCTCCTGCGGCACCAGGCCGATCATGTACCGCGCGGCGCGGTAGTCTCCGATGATGTCGTGACCACCGACCCGGATCGTCCCTTCGCTCGGATTGACGATCCCGCAGATGATGCCGATCAGCGTCGTCTTCCCCGCGCCGTTCGGGCCGAGCAGCGCGAAGATCTCTCCGCGGCGGATGTCCAGGTTGATGTTCTTGAGAGCCCGCAGGCCGGATGCGTAGGTCTTGGAGAGGTTCGTGACGGAGATAACGGTCTGCATGGAAACGGCGATGGCTGATGGGTTGGAGTTTCGTATCGAAGACGGTTCCCTGTCCAAGGGAGCCGGCCCTGGCCGGCTCCCTCAGCGCCGGCGCCTGGATTGCTTGCCGAACCCGCCTCGGTTCTTGCCGTGTGGATCGCCGCCGGGCCTGGGATTGCCGGGGTTGCTCGGGGCGTTCCGCCGGGCGCCGTGCTCCGGAGCGTCCTGTCGATTGCCCGAAGCGAGCTTGATCTCAAGCTCATTGAGCTCGTCCCATTGAGCGTCGCTACGCTGCCCCTCCGGTATCGCGAGCAGCTCCTGCAGGCGCTGGCGGGGGGAAATCGGTTGGGACCCGTTCATGGCCGCATTATCCCATCGTTGCGGAAAACGCCGCGGGGGATAAGCCGGTTGGGGATCGAGTACCACCCCTCAGGCGTCTAGCCCGCCTCAGGCGCAACTGTCTTTTTGCTGCTGGTACTCGGCCACGGAAATCAGCCGACGACGCGGGTGTCCCACAGGGCAATCCAGGCTGCCCCAAGAAGGGGCGGCCGAAATCTTGCCGTCGCCGGGCGAGCCTGGTCAAGCGCTGGAACGCTCTTGCACCACCGCCGCCATCAGACCTCGCTTTGACCCAGGAACCGTCCGCCGTTAAGCTCGCCTTTCCAATGTCCTCGAGCGCTGTCATCCTCTTCGCCCACGGCGCGCGCGAGCCTGAATGGGCGCAGCCGTTCGAGAGCATCCGCGACCGGCTGCGCGCGGTCGCCATGCCGATCGAGCTCGCGTTCCTTGAATTCATGCCGCCCTCGCTTGACGAGGCGGCTGCACGCCTCGCCGGCAAGGGAATCGAGACCGTGGTCATCGTGCCGCTTTTCCTCGCGCAAGGCGCGCACCTGAAACGCGAGCTGCCCGCAATGGTGGAAAAGATCCGCAAACGCCACGCGAAGACCGAGTTCCGCGTGACGCCTGCGCTCGGCGAATCACCCGAGATCGTCGCGGCGATTACGGAGTGGGTGCTGCGCGCCGCGCGCTGACGAAAAAAGAAGTGAAGCTGGCCGATAAGCCGGGTTCTGTCGTGGACAGTCATTCCTCTAGGCCCCGGGTCACCCCGAGGCTCGAGCCATCTACCCGCGGACTCGGCGAGCCACGTCGTCGTCCGCCTATTTGATGTTGCTCCAGGTGGAGGTTGCCTCGTTTCACCCGCAACGCGCAGTCTTATCGACCACGTGTCACGACTCGTCTCTGTGGCCCTCTTCGTCGCCTCGCGGCGCCTGGGCGTTACCCAGCACCCTACTCTGTGGAGCCCGGACTTTCCTCTGGCAGCTGAAACATTTGCCAGCGACTGTCTGGCCAGCTTCGGCGGCGATTCTACCGCATTGCGACACGGACGGCTTGACTTCGGGAGTGCCGCGGGGTAAGAACGATCGGCGAGTCGTGTTTCGGAGAGGAGACGAGCATGAGACGCAGAATGTACTTCCTGCTGCCCGATCTGGGCAGCGCCATCCAGACGGCCAACGATCTGCTGCTCGCGCGGGTCGAAGATGGGCACATGCATTTCCTCGCCAAGCGAGGGATGTCTCTAGGCCAGTTGCATGAAGCGAATTATCTGCAGAAGTCCGACGCGGTGCATGGGGCCGAGTTGGGATTTGTAATCGGCGGCTTGGGCGGGTTTCTGATCGGCATCTATATCTATCTCACGCCGCCCGAAGGGGTCACGCTGCAGCTTGTCACGGTGTTGATCGCCACCGTGATCGGCGCGATGTTCGGCGCCTGGGCTGCAAGCCTCGTCGCGATGTCCGTGCCGAACACGCGGCTGAAGCCTTTCCAAAGGGACATCGACGCCGGCAAGATCTTGTTGATGGTGGACGTGCCGACGTCGCGAGTCGAAGAGCTGCGGGAACTGGTCAGCCGCCGCCATCCGGAAGCGATGGCGCACGGCATCGAGCCCACCATTCCGGCGTTTCCGTAAAACCGGGGACAGACCCCGGTTTATCAGGCGCGGGCTCAAAACCGGGGTCTGTCCCCGGTTTTACTTCGCGGCCGGAATTGCGAGGGGTCGTCGTAATATTCCTCGCAGGCGTTGGCCGGCTCCCAGCCCGGAATCCCGAGAATCGGCAGCGGCGAAAGGTTGCGGGTCGAGGCAAGGGCTTGCGTCCCGGAGAAATAGTCCGCCGCGCGCGCGTCCAATTCCCGGAGTCGCTGGGCGAGCGGCGCCTTCAGCAGGCTGGGCGCAGCATCGATGATCAGGGCCTTTGCCGTCACGCCCTTGTAAGGCTCGAGGGCCTTTTCGTAGATCGCGTGGCCGAACACATAGAAGCGCATGGATCGCAGCACCTCTGCGCGGCGCCTCCAGAAGAGCTCCTTCCACCTGAATTCGCGCAACAGCGCCGACAGCTCCGGGTCCGCCGCAGCGACGACGATCCCGCCTTCGTCGAAAAGGGTCAGCACGTCGCGGGCCGTACCCCTCAGGCGCTCGCCGGGACGCGCCCGGATCTCGTCGTAATGGTGGCCGTTCAGTACCGCCTTGGTTTTCGGAAACGCGAGCCACACGAGAGCATTGAACAGATCGTGCCAGCTGCCTGGGCGCGTCTCCACTTCTCCGCTCTCGAAGATACGGACTTCGTATTGGGGGGAAGCCGCAGGCGGCACGAACCGTATCGGCGCGCCGCCGCCGCTCACCACCGACGGGGTCCTCAGGGCGTTGAGCTCGTCGTGTCTGGGAAACCGATCTCGCGGCAGGCGTCCGAGCAGAGGCCTGAGCGCCGTGAAGATCGGCGCGTCGAGCGCCGGCATCCCGCGCCCGGCCATTCTTGTCAGGCGAGCCGCCACCCGACCGATTCGCCCGCCCGCAGCGGCACGAGCGTCGCCGCGCCGAACGGGATCTCGCCGGGCACGGTCCAGGTCTCCTTGCGCAGGGTGATCGTGCCGCGGTTGCGCGCCAGGCGGTAGAAATCCGCTGCGTGAAAGCTGGCGAAGGCTTCGAGCTTGTCCAAGGCCCCGGCCCGCTCGAAGACCTCCGCGTAGAGTTCGATCGCCGCATGCGCCGTATAGATGCCCGCGTGTCCGCACGGAGTCTCCTTGTCGGCGCGGGAATGCGGCGCGCTGTCGGTGCCGAGGAAGAATTTTGGATTGCCGCTCGTCGCCGCGCGCACTAGCGCCTCGCGGTGCTCCTCTCTCTTCAGCACTGGGAGACAGTAATAGTGCGGCCGAAGGCCGCCCGCGAACAACGCGCTGCGGTTGTAGAGCAGGTGGTGCGCGGTGATCGTGGCGGCAATGCGGGGCCCTGCCGCCGACACGAAATCCACCGCCTCGCGGGTAGTCACGTGCTCGACCACGATGCGAAGCCGCGGGAAACGGCTGGCAACGTCGGCGAGGACCGTCTCGAGGAACACGCGTTCGCGATCGAAGACATCCACGCCCAGAGTCGTGACTTCCCCGTGAACGAGCAGGGGCAGGTCGTGCTCCTGCATCGCATCGAGCGCGGGATAGGCGCGCTCGATGCTCGTGACTCCGGCCCCCGAGTTCGTGGTTGCACCGGCCGGGTAGTATTTCACGCCGCATATGAAGCCCGATCGCTTCGCGCGCGCGATCTCCTCGGGGCGCATACCGTCGGTCAAATAGAGGGTCATGAGGGGCTCGAAACCGGAGCCCTTCGGAAGCGCCTTCAGCACGCGGCTGCGGTAGGCAGTGGCGAGCGCGCTGTCCGTGATCGGGGGCCGCAGATTCGGCATCACGACGGCGCGCGCAAACGCGCGCGCCGTGTGGGGGAGCACGCTCGCGAGCGCGGCGCCGTCGCGAAGGTGCAGGTGAGCGTCGTCCGGCCGGGTGAGGGTCAGGGATTGCACGGAATCAGGATCGCCGGGCGGTCGCAGCACGCGCGAGTTGCAAGGCGCGCGCGTACACCGCGTTCTTCTTCGCTCCGGTGAGCTTGCAGGCGAGCTTCACAGCGTGCGCAAGCGGCAGCTCGGCGAGGAGCGTGGTGAGCACGCGTTCCCAATCGAGCTTCGTGCCTTCGCTTCGAGCCGCAATGCCCTCCGCGATCAGCACGAACTCGCCGCGCTGGCGGTGGGTGTCCTCGCGCAGCCAAGCCGCCGCTTCGCCCAAAACGCACCGATGGATCTGTTCGAAGACCTTCGTGAGTTCGCGCGCGATCACGAGGACGCGCTCGGGACCCAGCTCGGTCGACATGTCCTCGGCGCACTCGACCACGCGGTGCGGCGCTTCGTAGAACACCAGCGTGTACGGCAAGGTGCCAAGCCGCTCGAGCGCCTTGCGCCTAAGGCCCGGCTTTGCCGGAAGAAAACCTGCGAACAGAAACGGGCCGTCCGCGATGCCCGCGGCCGAGAGAGCGGTGACCGCGGCGTTAGGCCCAGGAATCGGGACCACCCTGAATCCCGCGGCGCGCGCTTTTTTGACGACCGTCGCGCCTGGATCGGATATCGCCGGCGTGCCCGCGTCCGTGACCAGGGCAACGGTCTTGCCTCGGGCGAGGTGTTCGACTATAGAATCGGCGGCGCGCTGTTCGTTATGCCCGTGCACCGCCATCAGATTTCCCTGCAAGCGATAGTGCGCGAGCAGGCGCGCCGTCACGCGCGTGTCCTCCGCCGCTATGGCGTCGGCATGAGCGAGCGAATGAAGGGCGCGCGGGCTGATATCCTCGAGGTTCCCAATAGGCGTGGCCACCACATATAATTGACCTGCCCCACTCGGGCTCCCACTATGCTTCCCCGTCCTCGCGCCCAATTCTGCTTCGCTCTGTTGGCGTTGTTGAGTCCGGCATTGTGCGCGGCCGTCGACGATCCGGCAAGCAGACCCCCGGACGCTCGGCCCTTCATAGGCCTATTGCTTCCGCTCAATGCTCCCGAGTTCTCGCGAGCGGCCGAGGCCGTGCGCCTGGGCTGCCAGGCCGCACTCGTATTCGCGGAGAACCGCCAGTCCCTGCAGGTGGCGCGCACCGATGCCCAACCCGAGAGCATCCTCGCCGAATACCAGGCCGCCGTGCAGCGCGGCGCCGCCGTGATAGTCGGCCCCCTGACGCGCTCGGGAGTCACGGCGCTCGCTCAGGCGGGCCGCGTCAGCGTGGTCACGCTCGCTCTGAACGTCGCCGATGGCGACGCGCCGCTCCCACCCCGCCTCTATACCTTCGGACTTTCCGCTGAGACCGAAGCGCGTGCGGTCGCGCGCACGGCTTTCGCGCGCGGGCTGCGCGAGGGCGCAGTCGTCCAGGCGTCGAACTTGCTCGCCAAGCGCCTGAGCCGGGCGTTCGCGGATGAATGGTTTTCGCTCGGCGGAAGGATCAGCGACGTGCGGGAATTCGGAGCGCGAGCCGACTTGGTCGACTTGCGTCGGGGTCTGGCGGACTCGCAAGCACAATTCATTTTTCTCGCCGCGGAAGCAGACCAGGCACGCACCGTGCGACCCTATCTGAACAACCAGCTCCAGGTTTTTGCGACCTCCCAGGTCAACGACGGCAAGAACGATCCACTCGTCAACGCGGATCTGAACGGGATTCGCTTCGTGGACATGCCCTGGCTTGTGCAACCGGACCACGCGGCAGTGATGGTCTATCCGCGTCTGGAAGGCCTTTCGACCGAGCTTCAACGTTTTTACGCGCTCGGGATCGACTCGTGCCGCATCGCGGGTGAGCTGATCGGGGGGCAACAAACCATCAACCTGGACGGAGTGACCGGCAGGATCTCCTACCGCGGAGGCAATACGCTTCAGCGCGAACCGATCCAGGCGGTGTTCCGCGACGGCGTGGGTGTGTCGCTCGAAAACGCGAGATGAAAGCGGGATGAAGGCGAGATGAAGACCGGTGATCGTGCCGAGCAAATCGCGGCGGGCTATTTGCAGCGCAAGGGCTTGGCTTTGATCGAAACCCATTACCGCTGTCGCTGGGGCGAGATCGATCTCATCCTGCGGGATCTGGATACTGTCGTTTTTACCGAAGTCAGGCTGCGGCGCTCCAAGGACTTCGGGGGCGCCGCTTACAGCGTCGACGCGCGCAAACAAGCGCGCATTATCGCCACTGCGCGCCATTACCTTGCGGGCAAGAAGGAAGGGGCTTGCCGGTTCGACGTTGTGCTCCTCGATCGCCTCGAGTCGCCGCGGGTCGAATGGATACGCGACGCATTCTCCGCCTAAGCCTTTGCCGGGCTCCGCTCGCGCGCGCCCACGGCGATGCCCACGGCCGGCCCGGCGCGTCCACAAGGAAGGTTACGGTAGAATAAGGGTCGTATGAAAGCCGTCACCGCCCGCGCGGCCGAGGACAGCGTAGACCTTCTGGCACGTATCCGTCGCCAGTTCGACGACAGCGCTCGACTGAAACTGAAAGCGCACGACGCGCTCGCCGAGCCGATTGCCCGCGCCACGGAAATCATGGTGAAATGCCTGCTCGCCAACGGCAAGATCCTCGCTTGCGGGAACGGCGGCTCGGCCGCCGATGCTCAGCATTTTTCCGCTGAGCTGCTCAACCGCTTCGAGCGCGAGCGTCCCGGGCTCGCCGCGATTGCGCTGACGACCGACACCTCCACCTTGACCGCGATCGCTAACGACTACGAATACGAACAGGTATTCTCCAAGCAGTTGAGTGCGTTGGGTCAGGCGGGTGACGTGCTCCTCGGCATTTCCACGAGCGGCAATTCAAAAAACGTAGCTCGCGCGGTCTCGGCGGCTCACGAACGTGAGATGCGCGTGGTCGCTCTCACCGGCCGCGGAGGAGGCGAGATCGGAAATCTGCTCGCTTCGGAAGACGTGCATATCTGCGTGCCCCACTCGCAAACCGCCCGCATTCAGGAAGTGCACCTCCTCACTCTGCACTGCCTTTGCGACGGCATCGATTGCATGTTGTTGGGGGCCGAATGAAAAACTGTCCGACAGCAAGGCGATACACGGCGGTAGCGCTGATTTTCGCTTCCGCCGCAGCGCTCCAGGCTTGCGTCGATGCACTCATTGTCGGCGGGTTTGCGACGGGGGTGGTGGTCGCCGCCGATCGTCGCCAAGCTGAAGTGATGTTCAATGATCAGCGGATCGAATTCGCCGCGGGCAGCCGCGTCGGCGAGGCGCTCAAGGGCCAGGGACATGTCAACGTCACCAGCTACAATTACACGGCGCTGCTCACCGGCGAAGTGCCCACCGCGCAGGCAAAAGCGGAAGTGGAAAAAATCGTGAGCGAAATACCGCAGGTGAAGACCGTGGTCAACGAACTGCAGATCGCGGGAGCGAGCTCGGCCGCATCGCGCAGCAATGATGCCTACATCACTAGCAAGGTCAAAGGCAACTTCATCGGGAACGGGAAATTTCGGCCTACGGATATCAAAGTCGTTACCGAGGCAGGGGTCGTGTTTTTGCTCGGATTGGTCACGCGCGAAGAAGCGGACGCCGCGACCGAGGTCGCGCGCGGCACCGGGGGGGTACAAAAAGTCGTCCGCGTTTTCGAGTACGTCGCCCCGCCCGCCAAGAAATAGGAAAACGCCGAAGCCGCGTCTAGGGTCGGGGTTCGGACAGCATCCGCTCGATCTCTCCCACGAGCTTGCGGTCGCCGGGGGTTACCCCGCTGCCGAAGGACAGCACTTTCTCGCCCGAACGGTCGATCAGGTATTTGTGGAAGTTCCACCCGGGGCGCTGGCCAGTTTTCGCGGCAAGCGTTGCGTACAAGGGGTTGGCGTTGCCCGCCGACACGCCGGATTTCGCGAACATCGGAAAGCTCACACCGTAGTTCATCTCGCAAAATTTGGCGATGTCGCGGTTGCCGCCTGGTTCCTGGCCGCCGAAATCGTTGGCGGGAAAGCCCAGTACAACAAGGCCCTTCTCGCGGTAGCGGCGGTACAGCGCCTCCAGTCCTTCGTACTGGGGTGTGTACCCGCATTGACTCGCGGTATTCACCACCAGCAGCACCTTGCCCTCGAATTGGCACAGCGGCGTTGCCTGGTCGGTCAGGCTCGGCAGGGTATGGTCGAGCAGCGGCGGGCACGCGGCGAGGGCGGGCGCGGAGATCGAAGCGGTGAGCAACAGTCCGAGAAGAATACGCATCGGCGGGAACCTGTAGATGAGGTCGGCCTAAGTTACAGCCAGCAGGTCGTTCTGTCAAAATAAGCGAGATGGAGGTCCCTTTCGAGCAGAAGATCTGCCCGCCGCAACAGCTCGCGGTGCGGCTCGGCTCCAGTGCGCGGCCCCTGGTATTCACCAATGGGGTGTTCGACATCCTGCATCGCGGGCACGTCACCTATCTCGCCGAGGCGAGTTCCCTTGGGGCGACGCTTCTCGTCGCAGTCAACAGCGACGCGTCGGCGAAGCGTCTCGGCAAAGGCGAGGAGCGTCCGTTCAACCCGCTCGCCGACCGCATGGCGGTAGTAGCGGCCCTTGAATCCGTGCACCTCGTGACGTGGTTCGAAGAAGACACGCCGCTCGCGCTGATACTTGCCTGTCGCCCGGAGGTGCTCGCCAAGGGCGGCGACTGGAAACCCGAAGCGATGGTCGGAGCCGCCGAAGTGCGGGGCTGGGGCGGAAGCGTGCATTCGATCCCCTTCAGGCACCAGCGCTCCACGACCGCTCTGGTCAAGAAGATTCTTGGCTAACTCCCTCTGCGCTTTTCCTCCGGCGGGCAGTCCTTCAGCTCGCTGCCCGCAAAGCTCTGGCGCAAGTCGTTCAGTCTCGAGACCAGCGCATCGGGGACTTCGCGAACGGTAAAGTAGATTTTCTGCACGGACGTTTCCCTGGGATCGACCCGGGCCGTTCGAACACCCTTTTTGCGCAACTCCGCGAGACGCGACCGCGCCGCCTCCTCGGTTTTGAACACGCCCAGAGAAATCGCAAATCGGAACTTGGAATCTTCCTGCACGATATAGAAGTCTTCAACGCCGAGCTTCTTGAGTTCGGCGGCCTTCTGGTTTGCCGCCGGCCGGCTGCGCTGCGGCGGCATGAATACCCAGTAGCTCGCGATCTCTTCCACGCGGCGCTGCGAGAGTCTCGACCCGAGGGCAAGAGGTTCAAGAGCCTGTTGCACGCGCGCAGCGTCACCCGGGCTGAAAGCACCGAGCTCGAGGCATGCGGCGAGAGTCGCCTTGGGCGGCGGTTTGGGGCGCTCTGCCGCCTGCTTCGTTCGCTCGGTGGCAAGCGCCGCAAGCTGATCCGCACGGAGCAATCGGATCGCCTGCGGGTTGAGCTGCTGCTCCATCAGCTGCGGCTCGTCCGATGCACGGCCGGCGCCAAAATAGATCCAGGCGAAAAAACCGAGATTGGCGAACAACAGCAGGAAGGTTACGGTTTTCACGATTTCCCGTGGATCATTTCACCGTATCGTGTGCAATTCTGACCACGCCTTCCAGCACCAGATTATCCACGAGCCGCACGGGGATGCTGAGGTGCCGGGCGATCCGGCGAGCGGCCCCCCCCGACAGCACGCAGGCTGCGCCATGTTCCATCGTCGCGAAAGCGCGCTCTATCGCGCCGGCTTGCGCGAGCAGGCAACCGGTTTCGATGGCATCCGCCGTATTCCGGGGTGCGACGGAAAAGCGCCCTCTTGCGAGCGGAAGCTCCGCCGTGCCGCGGGCTAGCGAGCGTTTCATGAGATCGATGCCGGGAAGAATCACGCCGCCGACGAACCTGCCGTCGCCCCTCAGGACATCCGCCGTGGTTGCAGTGCCTGCGGTGACCACGAGGCACGGCCCGTGGAGGATCGACCAGGCTCCGATCAGCGCGGCCCAGCGGTCAGGCCCGAGCTGGTCCGGACGCCCATAAGCGTTCGTAACGCCGCACTCGTGCCGCTTCGCCTCTACCCAGGCAGGGACCATGGATCGTCGGGCGAATAGGCTCTCCAGCCTTTTGCGCACCGACCGCCCCGCGACGTTCGCGACGACGACCTTGTCGGCGGGCAGGAGTCTCCTCCAGCTCCTCTCGAGGCGGCCAAGCTCCGAGACAGGTACCGCGCCGGCTTTGCGCCAGCCCCCGTTCTCGTGCAGCCCCCATTTCAGCCGCGAATTGCCGCAGTCGACGGCGAGGATCATCCCGGCCTGAGCGAGAGCTCACCACTGTGGAAACGCTCTATCCCCCCGACCGAGGCGAGCATGAGCGCGCCGTCCTCCGCGACCCCGACCACCTTGCCTTCGGCCACGTGCCGACCGGCTTGCGACAAGGCGACTCGCCTCCCCTTCCAAGCGTGGCGTTGCAGCCACTCCTCCCGAAATGGCCCGAAGCCTTCCCGGGAAAACCGTGCGAGAACCCGGGCGATGGACTCGAGCGTGGCGACGAGCACGGTGGTCCGCGACGGCACCGCCTCGTTGTGGCTCGCGATGTCGGTCGCCGGGTCGCCGATCCGCTCGCGCGCCTGGGCGCCGAGGCACACGTTGATGCCCACTCCTACGATCACGGCGCTCGGACCCTGGATGTCGCCCGAGCTCTCGATCAATATCCCGCCGAGCTTGCGCCCCTCACAATACAGGTCATTCGGCCATTTGACTGCCACGCCGTGCGTACCCAGGCGCTCGAGCGCCTTCGCGGCACCTACCGCCACCGCGAGGCTCAAGCCCCCGAGCGCTCCGGCGCCTCGGGGAAAACGCCATAGCATGGAGAAAGCCAGGCTTCCTCCGACCACGGAGACCCAGGAATGTCCGCGGCGACCGCGCCCGGCGCTCTGGTGTTCACAAGCGAGCACCGTCCCGTGCGGCGCACCCGCGGCGGCGCGCTGGGCGAGAACGGTATTGGTGGACGGGCATTCATCGAGCACTTCGACGCGAAGCTCCGGCGAGACCTTCTTCAATCGCGCCGCGAGTCCGTCCAGCTCGAACAGGTCGAGGCCCTCGGCCAGCCGATAACCGCGGCCGCGCACCTTGACCACGCGCAGACCCAACGCTTCGATCCGCCTGATGAGGGTCAGTATGCCGCCGCGGGAAAGCCCCAGCGCCGTCCGGAGCCGCTCGCCGGAGTGAAACCTGCCGTCGGCCAGCATACGAAGCAGCGAGAAAGAAGCTGTGCCCATGCGCAAAATCGCGAGGAAAAACCGGACAAATACTAGCACCGGGGGAGCGTACGCGCGGGAGGCTTCTGCGATTCGTGAAAAAGTCACTAAGGATCGATTTTCAATTGTTCCGCAGGGAGTCAGGTGATATGATGTCGTCATAGCGAATCTCATGACGTCCAGCGAAGAGTTTCTTGTGGGCGTCTCAGGTTGCCCGCCGGCCCAGCAAACGGCGGCTAAACGGGGGAAACCCTCCCTTCCCCCGTTTTTTTTTCGCCCCTGCGCCCCGGAAGTCGCTGCCTTAGCGGCTGTCTATAATGGTTAGCCTGATCCCGAGCTTCACCTCCGAGACATGCATCGACCCTGGCCTTACCCGCGAGTAGTGGGCCATCGCGGCGCCGGCACGCTCACCCCCGAGAACACCTTGGCGGGTATTCGCAAGGCGGCCACGATGGGATTCGGCGGCGTGGAGTTCGACGTCATGCTCTCGGCGGACAAAGTCCCGTTGCTGATCCATGACGAAACCCTGGACCGCACCACGAGCGGACGGGGCAGCGTCGCCGCGACGCCCTACGCAAGGCTCGCGAGCCTGGACGCCGGCGCCTGGTTCAGCCCGGAATACCGCGGTGAGCGCGTGCCGTCGTTCGAGGAGGCCGGGAAGCTGTGCGCCCAGCTCGGCCTCTGGGCCAACGTCGAGATCAAGCCGGCGCGGGGGTTCGAGCGTGAAACCGCTGCAGCGGTCGCGAAGCTCGCTTTGGAGTTATGGCGCGCTCCCCCCGCACCCCTGTTGTCCTCCTTCGAGCCGGTCTCGCTCGACGCGGCGCGCGCCGCGGCACCGGGTCTCGAACGCGGATATCTTACGGACCGCCTCGCGCCGGGTTGGGATGAAACCGCGCGAGCACTCGGCTGTGTGTCCGTGCATTGCAACTCCAGGTATCTGACCGAGGCGCAAGCCGATGAAGTCCGCAGCGCCGGCTACTGGCTGCTTTGCTACACGGTCAATGAACCGGCGATCGCGCGGCGTCTGTTTTCCTGGGGCATCGACGCGATCTTCACCGACCGGCTCGATTTGATACCGCCGGACTTCGCTTGAGTTGCCGTTCCAGGAGCGCAGGCGCCCTCAATCGATCTGCATCGCCACGAGGAACCTCGACACGAGGTTGTACCCCGCGATCGTCGCGGTGAGCTCGACCGTTTCCCGGTCGTCGAAGTGCCGCCGCACTTCGGCGAAGATCGGATCGGGTACGCGGATCCCGCGGGTCATGCAGTCGGTATAGGCGAGCACCGCGCGCTCGCGATCGTCGAAGCGCTTCGAAACCTGCCAGCCGGGAAGCGCATCGATCTGCTCCTGGCTCATGCCGTCCTTCAGGGCGAAGGGCACGTGCGCTCGGTATTCGTATTCGGCGTCGTTGAGGAGCGCTACGCGCAGAATGGCCAGCTCGCGGTAACGCCCGGCCAGTTTCGCTTTTTGCCGGATCGCGGTGAAAAGCTTGAGCCAGCCCTCGGCCACCGGCGGGCTGTTCAGCAGCGCGCGATAGAGGTGCAGCAGCCTGCCTCCGCGCTCGGATTTGATGGTCGCGATCAGTCCGGCCAGCTCGGGGTGGTCTTCCTCTTCGATCAACGGTACGCGCGTCAAAATGCCTCCCTCACGACACTAGAACGGCAATTTCGCATCCGGTTTGGCAGAAAGAAGAACACGCCGGAATTCGGATTTGATGCGATCAAGGCCCGCCTCGTCCTCCGCCTCGAAGCGCAGGACGACGACCGGCGTCGTATTCGACGCGCGCGCGAGCCCGAATCCATCGGGGTATTCGACCCGTAGCCCGTCCAGCCTGATCACCTCGGTCGCGCCCGGGAATGAAGCGCTCTTCCCCAGAGTTTCGATCAAGCGATGCGGTTCGCCCTCGGCGAGTTTTAGGTGCAATTCAGGCGT
>Ga0209807_1000299_pt1 | contig 22280 bp, 21 predicted proteins | sample GraSoiAngelo_154_FD_186168 | JGI IMG/M metagenome (GOLD analysis project Ga0209807, IMG submission 186168) | Grasslands soil microbial communities from the Angelo Coastal Reserve, California, USA - 14_1009_13_20cm (SPAdes) (version 2) | ecosystem: Environmental > Terrestrial > Soil > Grasslands ... | reverse complement strand
AATATCGCGGCGAGCCAGTCGACGCGGTGGTTGGCGATCAGGTCCTCGAGCCCGAGCAGCGCGGCCGCGCCGATCACTCCGCCCCAGAGCCGTCCCGCGCCGCCCATGATCACCATCATCATGAGCGTGCCCGACTGTGTCCAGTGCAGCACGTTCGGGTTCACGTACTTGCCGTGGCTCGCAAGCAGCGCGCCTGCGAGTCCACCGGCGGCCCCGGCAATGACGAAGCAGACGAGCTTGCAGCGGTACACGGGAAAGCCGATCGCCTCGGCACGTTCCTCGTTTTCGCGTATCGCCTGGATCACTCGCCCGAAACGCGAATGCGCGAGCCGATGCAGGCCGTACAGGCCGGCTGCCAGCGCTGCGAGCGCGGCGTAATAGAACGCAAGATCGCTGCCCAGATCGACGCCCAGTCCCACCGAAGCGCGCTCGGAGAGGCTCAGGCCCTCGTCGCCTCCATAGGCTTTCATCGAGTTCACGAGGAAGAACACCATCTGCGCGAACGCGAGCGTGATCATGATGAAGTACACGCCGCGCGTGCGCAGCGAGACCGCGCCGATCGCGAGCGCCGCCCCGGAAGAAGCCGCGACCGCCGCCGGCCAGCCGATCCATGCGCTCGCGACGCCTTCCGACAGCAGGATGCTGGACACGTAGGCGCCGGTGCCGACGAAGGCGGCGTGGCCGAAGGAGATCATTCCGCCGTAGCCGAGGATCAGGTTGAGGCTGGTCGCGGCGAGCGCGTAGATGAAGATGCGGCTGGCGAAGCTCAGGTAGTAGGTCTGGTGCTCAGCCTGCATCGCCAGGGGAAAAGCGAGAGCGAGTGCAAGAACGACCCAGGGTGCGGCGCGACGCATCGCGCTACCCGCGTGCAGGGAACAGTCCCTGCGGCTTGATGTACAGGACCACGGCCATCAGCAGGTAGACGAGCACCGAAGCGATCGCCGGCCCTGCGGCGCTCGCGACCCGCGGCTGAAAGAATATCCCGAACAGTATCGGCAGAAAGGCGCGCCCGATCGTGTCCACGACCCCGACGAGCAGCGATCCCACCAGGGCGCCGCGGATCGAGCCGATGCCTCCGATGACGATGACGACGAAGGCGAGGATGAGGATGTTCTCGCCCATGCCGACCTGCACCGCGAAGAGCGGTCCGAGCAGCGCGCCCGCGACGGCGCACAGGCCGGCGCCCACGCCGAACAGCAGCGTGAAGAGCCGCGGGATGTCGACCCCCATCGCGAGCGCCATTTCGCGGTTCGATGCGCCCGCACGCACCAGCATGCCGATGCGCGTGCGCCCGACGAGCAGGTACAGAGCCCCGGCCACCGCAGCGCCGACGCCGATGATGAGGAGCCGGTAGGCGGGGTAGACCATGCCCGGGAGCAGCTGCACCGGCCCCGAGAGCGCCGCGGGCACGGAGAGCGGCATGTCCGGCCCCCAGATGATGCGCACACCTTCGTTGAAGATCAGGATGAGCGCGAAGGTCGCGAGCACCTGGGACAGGTGGTCGCGCGCGTAGAGCGTGCGCAGCACCGACATCTCGAGCAGCATGCCGAGGACCGCGGTTGCCGGGATCGCGAGCAGCACGCCGGCGGCGAACGAGCCGGTCGCCTGGACCAGGGTCGCGGCGAGAAAGGCGCCCAGCATGTAGAGCGAGCCGTGCGCGAGGTTGATCATGTCCATGATGCCGAACACGAGCGTGAGTCCCGCGGCGAGCAGGAACAGCATCAGTCCGAACTGCAACCCGTTCAGAGACTGCTCGACGATCAGGATCCAGGACATGAAATAAGAAAGGGGCGATTTACGCCCCCTTCATTCTCGTTCAAGGATTTCCTATTTCATAGGACATTCTTGAACATAGGCGTCGCCGCGGTCCTTGAATATCGTTCCCATGGTCTTGTTGACCAGGCGACCCTGCGAATCCTTCCCCACTACGCGGAGGTAGTAGTTCTGGATCGGGTATTGGTTGCGGTTGAACCTGAACGCACCGCGCACCGATTGGAACTTCGCCGCCTTGAGCGCCTTGCGCAGTCCTTCCGTGTCCTCGATTCGGCCCTTGACTTCGCGAACCGCGGAATCGATGAGGAGCGCCGTGTCGTAGCCCTGCGAGGCGTATACGGTGGGAAGCCGCTGGTACTCCTTCTCGAACTCCGCGACGAATTTCTTGTTGGCCGCGTTGTCGAGGTCGAGCGCCCAGTGCGCGGCGTCGAAGATGCCGAGCATGGAATCGCCCACCGCGCGGATGATGTCCTGATCGGACGAAAAACCGGGCGTGATGAGCTGGACGTCCTTCGAAAGGCCGGCGGCGACGAACTGCTTGATGAAGTTCACGCCCATGCCGCCCGGCAGGAAGATGTACACGGCCTCGGGCTTCGCCGCGCGCAGCTGCGCGAGCTCCGCCGAGTAGTCGAGCTGGCCGAGCTGCGTATACACTTCGCCGGCGATCGTGCCCTTGTAGAAGCGCTTGAAGCCTTCGAGCGAGTCCTTTCCCGCCTGGTAGTTGGGCGCGAGCATGTACACGGAGTGGTAGCCCCGGGTCGTCGCGTACTGTCCGGCCGCCTCGTGATAGGCGTCGTTCGGCCATGACGCCGCGAAGAAATACGGGTTGCACTGCTTGCCGGCGAGGGGCGAGGGCGCGGCATTCGGGCTCACGTAGATGATCTTGTTCTCGAACGCCACCGGCACGGACGCGAGCATGATGTTCGAGAACACGAATCCGGTGAGGAAATTCACCTTGTCGAGCTTGATGTTCTTCTCGGCGAGCTGCCTTCCGACGTCGGGCTTGAACTGGTCGTCGCCGACGACGACTTCCGCGGGCAGGCCGCCGAGCTTTCCCCCGTTCATCTTCACCGCCAGCAGGAATGCATCGCGGATGTCGACGCCGAGCGCTGCGCTCGGGCCCGAGAGCGTGCTGATGAAGCCGATCTTCACCTTGTCGGCCGCCTGAGCCGGCAGCGGGAGCCATGCCGCGGCGACCCAAACGAGTGCAAGCAGGTACCTGGTCATGACCGCCGCCTCCTGACGCTGGTGAGAACGCAGACCATATGTGCGGGGCAACCGGAAGTCAAGCTGCCGGGGTCGTCCCGGACGCGCCGGTGCAGCGTGACAAAGAGGACGGGCCGGCCTAAAATGCTTCAGGATACTTTAGGCTTAATCTATTCAAGGTCAAAGCATCTGTGCTTCGCGTCACCGCGATCGAATCTTCCGGCGGGGCCCGGGCGCGCCGCGCCGACCGCGAAACGAGCGCGCGGGCCCGCGACCACCGCGCCTTGCGCCTCTGGTTGCGTCTGCTCACCTGCACGCAGCTGCTCGAGCGGCACATGCGCAACCTCCTGCGATTGCGCTTCGGGACGACGCTGCCGCGCTTCGACCTGATGTCGCGCCTCGAGCGCTATCCGGAAGGCCTCAGGATGAACGAGCTTTCGCACCACCTGATGGTGACCGGCGGAAACGTGACCGGCATCGTCGACCAGCTGGTGAGCGAGAGGCTGGTCGAGCGCCTGCCCGAGCCGGGTGACCGCCGCGCCTTCCGGGTGCGGCTCACCCGCGTCGGATATGACGCCTTCGGCAAGATGGCGCGGGCGCACGAGGAATGGATCGTCTCGGTGCTCTCCGGCTTGAGCCGCAAGGAGCACGCCGAGCTGTTCCGGCTGCTCGCCAAGGTCAAAAGCCACGCGCTAGCGATCACGGAACGAAAGGACGGCGCATGAAGGAAACCGGACTCGCGGGATATCGGCCGAAGCATTTCCAATGGCGCACCGAGGCCCGCGTCGGCGTGATCACGTTCGACCGGCCGGAAAAGAAGAATCCGCTCACCTTCGAATCTTACGGCGAGCTGCGCGATCTATTCCGCGGCTTGAGCGCCGCGCGCGACATCAAGGCGGTGGTCGTCACGGGCGCAGGCGGCAATTTCTGCTCCGGCGGCGATGTGCACGAGATCATCGGGCCGCTCACGAAGATGCGCAAGCCCCAGCTGCTGAAGTTCACGGGCATGACGGGCGACCTCGCCAGGGCGATGCGCCGCTGCCCGCAGCCGGTCGTCGCCGCCGTGGACGGAGTGTGCGCCGGCGCGGGCGCGATCATCGCCCTGTTTTCGGACCTGCGCTACGGCACGCGCGACGCCAAGGTGGCGTTCCTCTTCACGCGCGTAGGCCTGTCGGGCTGCGACATGGGCGCCTGCGCGATGCTGCCGCGAGTGATCGGCCAGGGACGCGCAGCCGAGCTCCTGTATACCGGCCGGGCGATGTCCGGCGAAGAGGGCCTCGCCTGGGGTTTCTTCAATGCGCTCGCTGAGCCCGGCGAGGTGCTGAAGACCGCGCTCGACGCCGCGCGGCAGCTCGCCTCGGGCCCGACGTTCGCCCACGGCATGACCAAGAAAATGCTTCACGAGGAATGGGCGGTGGGCCTCGACAGGGCGATCGCGATGGAGGCCCGCGCACAGGCGGTCTGCATGCAGACGCGCGACTTCCGCCGAGCGTACGAGGCCTTTGTCGCCAAGCAAAAACCGGTCTTTGAAGGCGATTGAGGTCTCATGGACCGATTCGCGCATCTGGATTGGCCTTTCTTCGAGCCGCGGCACGCGGAGCTCGCGCGCCGGGCGGAATCCTGGGCCGCGGCGAATCTCGGCTACGCGCACGACGGGGACGAAGACTCCGTCTGCCGCCGCCTGGTGAAGGACCTGGGCGCGGCGGGGTTCCTCGCGCACTGCGCGCCCGAAGACTCGCGCTTCGACGTGCGCTCGCTGGCGGTGCTGCGCGAGGTGTTCGCCTTCCACGCCGGTCTCGCCGACTTCGCCCTCACCATGCAGGGACTGGGCAGCGGTCCTGTCGCGCTCGCCGGCACCGAGGCGCAGAAGAAACGCTATGTCGGGCGGGCCGCCCGCGGCGAGGCGATCGCCGCCTTCGCGCTTTCCGAGCCCGACGCGGGTTCGGACGTCGCAGCGCTCGCCGCGACGGCGCGCCGCGACGGTTCGGATTACGTCCTCGACGGGATCAAGACCTGGATCTCGAACGGCGGCATCGCCGACTTCTACATTGTCTTTGCCCGCACCGGGCAGGAGTCCGGAACAAAGACCATCTCGGCCTTCGTCGTCGACGCGGACGCGCCGGGGCTCTCCATCGAGGAGCGCATCGAGATCGTCGCACCGCATCCGATGGCGACGCTGCGTTTTTCCGCGTGCAAGGTCCCGGCGGCGAACCTGCTGGGAGCCGAGGGCGAGGGCTTCAAGCTCGCCATGCGGACCCTGGACATCTTCCGCACGGGCGTCGCGGCCGCCGCGCTTGGCTTCGCGCGACGCGCTCTCGCCGAGGCGCTGCTGCGCGCGCGCGAGAGAAAAATGTTCGGCCAGGCGCTCGCCGACTTCCAGCTGACGCAGGCGAAGCTCGCCGACATGGCGACCGGCATCGATGCCGCCGCGCTGCTCGCGTACCGCGCTGCCTGGATGCGCGACGTGAAGCAGAAACGCGTGACCCGCGAAGCCGCCATGGCGAAGATGCAGGCGACCGAGACCGCCCAGGAAGTCGTCGACGCCGCGGTGCAGATTTTCGGGGGGCTGGGCGTGATGCGCGGTCACCCGGTGGAGAAGCTTTATCGCGAAGTGCGCGCGCTGCGCATCTACGAAGGCGCGACCGAGGTGCAGAAGCTGATCATCGCTCGCGAGCTTTTGAAGGAATAGCGTGGGGGCCGCAGACCGGACCATGGGCACCGCGCACATCGACACCTTCGCGCGCGACAATCTGCCGCCGCGCGCGCAATGGCCGGAGCTGATCTTCGATCTGCCGGAGCTGCGTTATCCCGGCCGTCTGAATTGCGCGACCGAGCTGCTCGACCGGGCGCCGGAGCGCGGCTGGGCGCGGCGCGTCGCCCTGCGCTTTCCGGAAGGTGAGCTCAGCTATGCACAGCTGCTCGAGCAGTCCAACCGCATCGCCCGCGTGCTGACCGAGGACATGGGCCTCGCGACTGGCAATCGCGTTCTGCTTCGCGGCGCGAACAGCCCCTGGATGGCCGCATGCTGGTTCGCGGTGATGAAGGCGGGCGGAATCGCGGTGGCGACCATGCCGCTTCTGCGTGCGAAGGAGCTGACCGAGATCATCTTGAAGGCGAGGGTCACGCATGCGCTGTGCGACAGGCGCCTGGACGCCGAGCTGAAGGCCGCCCTGCCCGCGTGTTCGATCCTGAAAGCCGTGGCGTACTGGCGCGACGACGCGCCCGATTCGCTCGAAACGCTCGCCGCGCGGAAGCCGGGCAGCTTCACGAACGCGGACACGGCCGCGGAGGACGTGGCTTTGATCGCTTTCACTTCCGGGACCACGGGCAAGCCCAAAGGCACGGTGCATTTCCATCGCGACGTGATCGCCATGTGCGATTGCTTTCCGCGCTCCTGCCTCGCGCCTGACGCGGACGACATTTTCTGCGGCACGCCGCCCATCGCCTTCACGTTCGGCCTGGGCGGGATGCTGTGCTTCCCCATGCGGTTCGGCGCGTCCGTCGTGCTCGTGGAGAAGCCGACGCCGGACCTGCTGCTGGAGACGATCGCGAAGCACAAGGCGACGATCTGCTTCACCGCGCCGACGTTCTACCGGCAGATGGCACAGCTCGCGCCGGGCCGCGATCTGGGCTCGCTCAGGAAATGCGTCTCGGCGGGCGAAGCTCTGCCCGATGCGACGCGGCGCCTTTTCCGGGACGCGACCGGGATCGAGATCATCGACGGCATCGGCTCGACCGAGATGATCCACATCTTCATTTCTCACACGCCGGAGAGAGTGCGCCGCGGCGCGACCGGCTATGCGCTACCCGGGTACCGGGCCGCCGTGCTCGATGAGGAGGGCCGCCCCTGCGCCGCGGGCGCGATCGGCCGCCTCGCGGTGAAAGGGCCCACCGGCTGCCGTTATCTCGCCGACGAGCGCCAGCGCGACTATGTGCAAGGCGGTTGGAACATCACCGGCGACGCCTACACGCGGGATGGCGACGGTTATTTCTTCTACCAGGCGCGCACCGACGACATGATCATTTCGGCCGGCTACAACATCGCCGGTCCCGAAGTCGAGGGCGTGCTGCTCGTGCACGAGGCGGTGTCCGAATGCGGTGTGGTCGGCGTGCCCGACGAAGACCGTGGACAGGTCGTGAAGGCGTACGTCGTGCTCAAGGCCGGCTACGCAAGATCGGACGCGCTCGCAAAGAGCTTGCAGGACCACGTGAAAGGCGCAATCGCGCCGTACAAGTACCCGCGGCGCGTCGAGTTCGTCGACGCCCTGCCGCGCACCGAGACCGGGAAATTGCAGAGGTTCAAATTGAGGGAGCGCGCATGATGCAAGTCCTCCAGCCGCCGGAATGGGCCGCGCCGCGCGGGTTTGCCAACGGCATCGCGGTCAGGGGCGGCACGACCGTCTACATCGCGGGCCAGGTAGGCTGGACAGGCGCGGGCGCGTGGGAAGCAAAGGACTTCGCCGGCCAGTTCCGCCAGGCGCTGCGCAACGTCATGGAAGTCCTGGCGCAGGCGCGGGGGCGTCCCGAGCACATTGTCCGCCTCACGTGGTACGTGGTCGACCGCGGCGAATATCTCGCCGCGCTGAAACCCGTCGGACAGGCGTACCGGGCGATCATGGGCGGGCATTACCCGGCGATGAGCGTGGTGCAGGTGAGCGGCCTCGTGGAGGTCCTTGCGCGCCTGGAGATCGAGGCGACCGCGGTGATTCCGGACTCATTCCGGACTGAGGGCAAGCCTTGAAGATCAGCATCATCGGCGGCGGACCGGGCGGACTGTACTTCGCGCTGCTCGCGAAGAAGCGATGGCAGCGCTGGGAGATCGCCGTCCACGAGCGCAACCGCTCCGACGATACCTTCGGTTTCGGCGTGGTGTTCTCCGACGCGACGCTCGGGACGTTCCACGACTACGATCCGCCTTCGTACGAATCGATCCGCCGCAGCTTCGCCTACTGGGACGACGTCGAAATCGTCTACAAGGGCCGCGCCCTGCGCTGCGCTGGCAACGGCTTCTGCGGCTGCTCGCGCGTCACGCTGCTGAAGCTCCTGCAGGCTCGTTGCCGCGAGCTGGGCGTCGATTTGCGCTTCCAGGCCGAGGCGAGCGTCGAAGACTTCCCGGACAGCGACCTCATCGTCGCCGCGGACGGCATCAATTCGCGCACGCGCGAGGCGTACAGCGAGCACTTCAAGCCCTCGGTCGACTTGCGGCCGAACAAGTTCGTGTGGCTGGGCTCGACCCGGCCGCTCGACGCCTTCAAGTATTTCTTCAAGGAGACCGAGCACGGCATCCTGCTTGCGCACTGCTATCAGTACGAAAAGGACGCGAGCACCTGGATCATCGAGACCAACGCGGACACTTGGGAGCGCTCGGGCTTCGACACGATGGACGAAGCGCAGATGTTGCGCGCGCTGGAGGTCCTGTTCGCCGAGGAGCTCGGCGGCCACAGGCTCATCGCCAACCGCTCGCTGTGGCGCAATTTTCCCAACATCCGCAATGCCACCTGGGTGATGGACAAGGTGGTGCTGGTGGGCGACGCCAAGGCCACCGCGCACTTCTCCATCGGCTCGGGCACCAAGCTCGCGATGGAGGACGCGATCGCGCTGTTCGACTCGCTGCGGACCGAGGGCGGCGTCGAGGGTGCGCTCGCGCTCTACGATTCGCAGCGCCGCGAGGACGTCGAAAAGACGCAGCACGCGGCGGACGTGTCGCTCGCATGGTTCGAGAACATGCGCCGCTACTGGGCCATGGAGCCGCCGCAGTTCGCTTTCGGCGTCATCTCGCGTTCCAAGCAGATCACCTACGAGAATGTGCGGCTGCGCGATCCGGAGTTTCTCGAAGGCGTCACGCGCTGGTTCGCGAACACGGTCCTGCCGCCGGGGTTCGAGGTCCAGATGCGCAACCCGCCGCCGCCGATGTTCACGCCCTTCGCTCTGCGCGGCATGCGCCTGGAGAACCGCGTCGTCGTCTCGCCCATGGACCAGTACATGGCGGTGGACGGCGTGCCCAACGACTGGCACCTGGTGCATCTGGGCAGCCGCGCCGTCGGCGGCGCGGGCCTGGTGTTCGTCGAGATGACCTGCCCCTCGCCCGAAGCGCGCATCTCGCCGGGATGCACGGGCCTGTGGAACGAAGCGCAACGCGATGCATTCAAGCGCATCGTCGATTTCTGTCACGCGCAATCCGGCGCCAAGCTGTGCATGCAGCTCGGCCACGCGGGGCGCAAGGGCTCGACCCAGCTCGGCTGGGAGCGTATCGACCATCCGCTCGAATCGGGCAACTGGGATCTGGTCGCGCCTTCGCCCCTTCCGTATTACCCGGAATCCCAGGCCCCGCGCGAGATGACCCGCGCCGACATGGACCGGATCCGGGACGAGTTCGTGCGTTCCGCGAAATACGCGAACCAGGCCGGCTTCGACATGCTCGAGCTGCACATGGCGCACGGCTACCTGCTCTCGTCCTTCATCTCGCCGCTCACCAACTTGCGCAAGGACGAATACGGGGGATCGATCCGGAACCGCCTGCGCTATCCGGTGGAAGTGTTCCGCGCGGTGCGCGCCGTCTGGCCGCAGGAGAAGCCCATGTCGATCCGCATTTCCGCCACCGACTGGGCGCCGGGGGGATTGTCGGAAGACGATCTGCTCGCGCTCGCGCGCGCCTTCAAGGAGGCGGGCGTCGACCTGATCGACGTCTCCACCGGCCAGGTCGTGCCGCACCAGAAGCCGGTATACGGGCGCATGTACCAGACGCCTTTCGCCGACAAGATCCGCAACGAGATCGGGCTCGCCACGATGGCGGTCGGCAACATCACCAGCGCCGACCAGGTGAATACCATCGTCGTTTCCGGACGCGCCGACCTGGTCGCGCTCGCGCGCGCGCATCTCGCCGATCCCTACTTCACGCTGCACGCGGCGGCGTGGTACCAGCACCCGGGACAGTTCTGGCCCAAGCCCTATCTGCCGGGACGCGACCAGGCTTACCGGCTCGCGGTCCGCGACCGGGAGGAATGGACTGCGGGACGGATCGCGACGCGGCCGCCGAGCCACGAGGTGAAGGACGACCCCGCGCAGGACGAGAACCGGGGTGCCGCGACGAGCAGCGGCGGCCCCGGCAAGAAGGCCGCGTAGCGGCCGGTCGGAATTCTCTCAGTCGTCGCGCGGCACCAGCGCGAAAGCACGCAGCGCGGAACCCGTGCCGCCGAGAATTCTCAGAGGCGGTACGACGACGGCGAATTCGTACGCTTTCGCCTGCGCCAGCTCCTCCAGGTTCAGGTTCTCGATGATGAAGATGCCGGAGTCGGCGATCACGCGCATGTGCACCGGAAAGACCTGGAAGGTCGGGCTGGTGACGATCGGCGGGCGCTGCTCGAAGGTGAGCGTGTCGTCTCCGACCACGCGCGCGCCATTCTTGATCAGGAAGTTCGCGCCGTCGAGGCTCGGCCCGGGCGAGTTTGCTCCCGAGTAGAGGCTCGGGTTCGACTTGAAATACTGACCCCAGCCCGTGCGGATGAAGACCGTGTCGCCCTTCTTCAGTCTGACGTTTTGGCGCTTCGCCGCCTGATCGAGGTGCGCCGCCGTAATTTCGAAGGTTGCGGGCAGCGGGCTCGAGTCGCCTTGAATCAGCGTGGCAACGTCGAGCAGGATGCCACGGTTCAACAGCAGGTCCGCCGGAAACTTGTCGATCGAGAGGCCGGCGCCGACACCGCTCGCGCCGATCCCGTCGGGGTTGCTCGTCGCGGCCGCCGCATCGAGTCCGCCGAAGAGCTTTCCGTCCCTGCCTATATGCCCGATCGCGTCGATGCTCGGGGCGCCGTGCTGGCCGCTGAAATGCTGAACCTCGGCGGTGAACGAGAGCTGTCCGCCGTCGCCGAAGGTGCCGCGCGTGTTGGCGTGCGTGGCGCTGAGGGCAAACGAATAGAACGGATTCACCGACGCGACCGGAGAGGTGATCTCCCAGTTATGGGAGAGGTCGATCAGGCGCGCTCTCTTGAGCGTGCTCAAAAACGCTTGAATCTGCCCGGAGTCGTCGGCAAGCGCCGGCGCAAGCGGAGTCAGGCAAAATGCGGCAAAGGCGCCTACGAGTACGGCGCGGGCGGCGTGACGGTTGCGCGCGACCCGGCGGGGGGCAATCAGAGGCTCGGACATGGCTTTTCTCCCTTGGGTAAGGTTCAAGTAACAACACAAGAATCTATTCGAGCTTAATACGGGGTTGTCTGGAATACAAACGGGTACAGCTTGGGCGACATGGCGCCGAAGAGAAGGCTCAAAAGAGGAAGGCAATGCCGTCCAGCTCGGCTTCCGAGTTCACGAGATCCACCCGCTTGGCGGCGACCCTGAGCCCCGCCGGGGTGCGCCGCAGCCGGTGCTCGACTGAAGCGCCGAACACGCGCTGCCGCTCCTTGCGGTATTCGACCAGCACGAGCGAAGATCCGACGCGCAACTCGCTCCCGTCGGACCCGAGGATCATGACGTTGCAAACCTGGTGGCAGGTGCGCGCTGCGGGCAAGCGCGCGTGCGCGCGCGGATGAGCGTATTGACGCACGCGGATTTGGAGAAGGGTGCGGTCGTCGAAGATGATGGAGCTGGTGTTCCAGGGATCCAGCTGACCGCGCTCGAGCGGCACCCAGTAGGTCGCGTCCTCCGTGAAGAGATCGAGCCACTCGTCCAGGCGATGCTGGTCCAGCAGCCAAGCCTCACGGAACAGGAGTTGCTCCGCCTCGCGCAGCGCCGCGTCGCTCGCTACGCCGGTACTTTCGATTGCGCCCATGCCGCGTCTACTCGGCCGTCATGTAGCGCAGCCAGGCTGCGAACTGGCTGCGGATAGGGAGCTCGCTCGTGCCGGTTGCGCCGCGGCGCGTCCTCCCGGCGTCGTCGGCGTCGCCGCCGTAGCCGCGCGCGAGGTAAACCCAGTCGCCCGCCTGTGCGGTGAGCCCCTTCTGCACCCGTTCGTAGACTTCCAGGTCGTCTGTCAGGACCCACGATGCGGTGCCGTTCACGACGTTGGCGAACGCAATGGTGTCGCGGTACATCTGCTCCGGCGCGCCCTTCAGGCGGAACGAATAGGTGTACACGATGGTGCGATCGACGGCGAGCGGGTGCACGATGCGCAGCTGCCGGAACTGTCCCATGAACGAGCAGTTGGGATAGACGATCGAGTTCCAGCGGGTCACACTCAGCACTTTCGCGGCGCGTTCCTTGCCGATCTTGTGTTCCAGGCGCTCGCGGTAGCCTGCGAACACGGGGTTGTCCATGCCGACAACGAGCCGGCTGTCCGAGTGGTAGTCGGCCATGTATCCGTGGCCGAAGTCCGTCGTCCAGATGCCGATCGATTCCCAGATGGCTTCCGGTGCGCCGTTCTGGCGCATCTGCCGGATGGCGATGTCGGCATATCTTTCCGGCTGCGCCGGATCGGGAGCATCGCGCGCCGCCTGCACCGAGGAGGCATGTACGTAGTTCGGGTGCAGGCCGTCGAGATGGTTTTCGAGCACGAGCTTCCAGTTACCGTGGTAGGCGTGCTTGAACACGCCGCCCGCGACCTCGACTTCGCCGTCCGGCGCGCGGTCGACCATGTCGTCGAACGAGCTGCTCAGAGGGCCGAGAAAGTCGGAAAGAGTCGGGCCGTCTGCGGCGAGGGAAGCAAACAGAAAGCCGCGATAGGATTCGACCCGCGGCACGTTCACGAGGCCGAGCTCGCTCTTCTTCCGTTCGACGTCCCGCCCGTATCCGTGCGCAAGCGGCACGAAACGCAAGCTGCCGTCGGTGCGGTAGGTCCAGCCGTGGTACGGACAGACGAATTCGGCGCAATGGCCGCGAGCATCCTCGCAGACGGTGCTGCCGCGGTGGCTGCAGCGATTGATCATCACTTTCACCGTGCCGTCGGCGTGCCGCGTGACGATTACGGGCTCGCGTCCCATGCGAGTGGTGAGGAAATCGCCGGCTGCGGGGATCTGGCTTTCGTGCCCGACTACCAGCCAGGCGCGCCCGAAGAGGCGCTGCATCTCCAGTTCGAAGATCGCCGGATCGGAGTACAGCGCACGGTGCACCCGGTCGGGCCGGACCATCATCGCGAGCTGCTCGCGGCCGAACATCCCCATCGTGTTCTCCGAAGGCTGCGGCGCAGCGTTCCTGGATCGCCTCCGCCGCGATTGACAAACGAATGCCGTTCATTATTCTTCTACTTTGGCGCGCGATACGCAAGATTTCGCTCCGGCCGCCTGGTCGATACTTTTCTCCAAGGTCCGCGTGTATGGCAAGCATGCCGCGATGGCGATGATCTCCACGCTGGTCGTCGGAGGTGGAATCGGCGGCCTGTCCCTTGCCCGGGAGCTGACGATCCGCGGCCTACCGGTGACGGTGCTCGAGAAGGCCGCGCAGCTGAACCCGATCGGGGCCGGTATCATCATCAACCCCAACGCGATGCGCGTCCTCGAGCGAAACGGGCTGGCCGAGGCGCTGCGCAGGGACGCCTGGCCGTATCTGATGCGCGAGACCTGCGACCACCGCGGCAGGCTGCTTGCGGTCCGCGACTATCGTCCCCTGTACGATTCCGGCAAGCTCTCGACGGGCGCGCTGGCGCACCGCGCGCAGCTGCTTCAGACGCTCTGCCGCGGCGTGCCGCGGGAAGCCGTGCGCTTCGGCGTCGCCGTAAGGAGCATCGATCTCGTGCCCGATCGGGTCCGGCTCGAGACGGAGGATCACGGAGTTTTCGAGGCGGATGTCCTGGTCGGGGCGGACGGGATTCACTCCCAGGTGAGGCGGCATGCATTCGGAGAGATCGAACCCCTCTACATGGGATACCGTTCGCATCGCATGGTCGTGGATAATGTCGCCGGGGTCCGGAATTTCACCGAGTTCCTGGGCCATGGCCGGCGAATCGGGCTCGTCCCGATTTCGGAGAGGCGGCTCTACGTGTGGACCACGTTCAACTCACCGCGCGATCGCCCGTCCGCCCTCGAAAGCGCGGACGCATTCCGCGCGATGTTCGCGCAATTCACTGACGAGCGGATCAGGCGCCTTTTCTCACAGCTGCGTTCTGCCGATGAGATCATCACGACGGAAGTCGAAGAGATCAGGCTCGATCGCTGGACGCGGGGAAGATCGGTCCTGCTGGGTGACGCCGTCCACGCGATGACTCCCAATATCGGCCAGGGAGCCGGGATGGCGATGGAGGATGCGGCCGTCCTCGCCGCCGAGCTGGAGGGGGTTCACGCCCGCAGGCAGGGACTTGCACAGGGCCTGGAGAACTACGTCGCGCGGCGAAAATCACGGGTCGAGACGGTGATGCGGGTATCCCGCGAAGTGGGCGATGAGGGACAATTGTCAGGTGTGATCGGCTGCTGGCTCAGGAACCGCCGCGTGCACCGGGCGGGCCGCGACAGGGGAAAGATGCTGGCGGATCTCGAGCGTCTGCTCGCTTACCCAGACTAACTGAAAAGGAGAACCGCATGACGAGGATTCGGCATATCGCAATTACCGCGGAAGATCCCTTCGTCACCGCCGAGCTCTTCAAGCAGGGCTTGGGTCTGCGGGAAATCGGCCGAGGGGACAGCGACCTGGCGCGCGAGGTCTACCTCACGGACGGGTACATCAATCTCGCAATCGTGTGCTGGAAGCGCACCAAGCAGAATCCCAATCCCTATCCAGAAGGCTACGGACTCGACCACTTCGGCGTGCAAGTCGACGACCTCGATGCGGCGGAAGCCCGCGTCAAGGATACCGGCGCCACGCTCCAGCCCCCGCCCAAGGTGGATCTGTCCAAGCTGGACGGCCGGTTCTTCTTCGAAAAGAAATACACCCTCGCGGGGGTGAAGTTCGACCTGTCGAGCCATGGTTGGCCGGTCGCACCGGAATGAGGGTGATCGCGCTGGAGGCCGCAGGGGTCAGGAAGGTCTACACCAAGAACGGCCAGACGCTGGAGGTCCTCAACGTCGAGCAGTTCATCGTCCTCGAAGGCGAGTTCATCACCGTGATCGGCCCCAGCGGCTGCGGCAAGAGCACGTTCCTGCATATCGTCGGGGGCTTCATCAAGGCGGAGGGCGGCAGCATCCGGGTGTACGGCGAGGAGGTGAGCGGGCCCGGCCCCGATCGGGGCATGATGTTCCAGGAGTTCGCACTGTTTCCGTGGAAGACCGTTGCCGGCAATGTCGCGTGGGGCCTCGAGGCTCAGGGGGTGCCGCGACGACAGATCGAGGCGACCGTAGGGAAGTACCTGGAGATCATGGGTCTGGCTGATTTCCGCAATCACCTACCCGCCGAGCTTTCGGGCGGGATGAAGCAGCGCGCGGCCCTCGCACGCGTGCTCGCTTTCGACCCCAAGGTGCTGCTCATGGACGAGCCGTTCGGTGCGCTCGACGCGCAGACGCGCGAAGCGATGCAGGAGGAGCTGACGCGCCTCTGGGAGCGCACCGGCAAGACGATCGTATTCGTTACCCACGACATCGAGGAAGCGGTCTATCTGGGAGACCGCGTCGTCGTCCTGAGCGCCCGTCCCGCGCGCATCCGGGAAGAGGTACGCATCGACTTGCCGAGACCGCGGGGCCTCACGGTCAAGAAGTCAGTTCAGTGCCTGGAATACCGGAACTACATTTGGGACCTGATCCGCGGCGAGCCCGCGGAGGCGAAGCGCTAGCGTCATCCGCGCAACTACTGACGCGGCAGATAGCTCTCGTCGACCATCTGCCGGACATCCACCGGCTTCTCCAGCCACTGCAGTTTCTCCAGCATGAATTTCGACAGTTTGTCCAGGCTCGCCACGTCCACGCGCGCGGCGGGATCGCGCTTCCAGTCGGCGTTCTTCAGATAGATCTCCAGCGGCGTGCGCACGAACCCTGCCTTGTGGAGGTCGCGCTTGGCCTGCGCCGTGTTGGCAAGGTAGTACTTAGTCACCGCGACGTAATCCGCCAGGAAGGCGCGCACCGTGTCCGGGTGTGCCTTGAGGAATTTCTCCCCGAACCAGATGTCGAGTAGCTCGTGGTCGTAGCCGACCGCCTCGACGGCGGTGAACAGCTTGCGCAGCCCGCCCCTAGCCATTTCCGCCGAGTAGAACGGCTCGACGAAGGTGCCGGCGTTGATCTTGCCTGTGCGCACCGCGTCGCCCATGCCGGGGAAGCCCATGGGGAAGATCTTCGCGTCCTTGTCGGGAACGACGCTCCCATTGAGCAGCCCGGCGCGCGCCCACAGGTCGGTCGCCGTCTTGATACCGACTACGCCGACTGTTCCGCCCTTGAGGTCCTTGGCGCTGCGGACCGGTCCGTCGTCTTTCACCATGTACGTGGTGCTGAACCACTCCCTCCCCGCTGCCTCCAGGCAGACGCTGGCGACGATTTTCATATCGACGCCCCGCGCGCGGGCGAAGATCACCGCGAGGCCCGGCGCCGTGCCCCCATCGAGCTCCCCGGCGAGAAAAGCCTGGAAGCGCTCCGGGTTGGCCTGAAACAGGATCTGCTTGAGCTGGTATTTCTTGCCCTGGTTCGGAGTCAGCTCGGGACGCGCGCTCATCAACCACACCTGCTCCTCGGCGGCGAAGCCGCGGCCGAAACGGATCAGCGGCGGTTCCTGTGCCGCGGCATTGAAGGTACTCAGCGCGGTGACCGCGAGGAGCGCAGCGGGGAAACAGCGTGATCGCTTCACGGACCCTCCTTCAGACATAGTAGGTTTCGAGTTTTTCCCAGTATACCAACCGGTCGCGCATCACCACGAGCGCCTTGTCGAGCAGCCAGCCGAGGAGCGCGATCACCACCACCAGGGCGAGCATGCGATCGGTCTTCAGGGACGCGAGCGCATAGATCACCTGGTAGCCGAGCCCGTCGGCAGAGCTGACCATCTCGGTCATGATGACCACGATCAGCGCGACCGGCAGGGCCACGCGGAATCCCGCGAAGATGAAAGGCACCGTGGCGGGAACTACGACGCGCCGCAGGATCTCTCCTCGGGCGGCTCCCATGTTCTGCGCCGACCAGAGCAGCACGCGGTCGACGCCACGCGCTCCGTGGCAGGTGATGATGACGATCGGGTAGAGACACTCCAGGAAGACCAGCGCCACCTTCGACAGGCTGCCGATGCCGAAAGCGAAGATGAAGATCGGGAACAGGGCGAGCTTGGGTACCGCATAGGTCCCGGAGAATAGCGGGTCGAGCAAGCCCGCAACGAACGCGGAGCGCCCCATCAGCATGCCGATCACGACTCCGGTCGTCGCCGCCAGCGCGAAGCCGCCGAGTGCCCGGTGCAGCGAGGTCCAGGCCTCGAGCAGGCGGTCGGTTCGCGAGAAGAACTGAGCGAATTCGTAGCCGATGTTCGCGAGCGAAGGAAACAGCAACGGGCTCCACAGGCCGCTGCGGGCCATGATTTCCCAGCCCGCAAGCGCCGCGCCGATCAGAACAAAGGGTACGAGCCGGCTCACGCGTCCAGCTCTTGCCAGGTGAGGAGGCGGGTGCGCGTGAGGCGGAGGAGGGAGTCGCTCAGGTAGCCGAGGATCGCGATGCTGAGCAGGGACACGTACATGAGATCGAACCGCAGCCCGCTTTCGGCGACGCGGATGAGATGTCCGAGGCCCGAGTCGGCGTTGATCATTTCGGCGGCGAACATCACGATGTAGGACAGCGCCAGCGACACCCGCAGCCCGGCGAAGATCAGAGGGAGGGCGCTCGGCACCACCACCCTGCAGAAGACCCGCCAAGGGCTTGCACCCAGGTTGAGCGCGGACCAGACGAGAATCTTCGGAGTGGACTTCGCGCCATAGTAGGCGTTGATGAAGGTCGGGTAGAAGCAGGCGAGGGCTATGATCAGGATCTTCGAGATGTCGCCTATCCCGAACCAGAGCATGAACAGAGGCAGCATGACGATCTTGGGCACCGGGTAGCTGAGGAAGATCATCGGGCTGAGCATGCGGTCGAGCACGCGCGAGACTCCGGCCGCAAGCCCGAGGGCGCTTCCCAGCACGGCGCCGATGGCGAAGCCGGGCACCGAGCGCATCAGGCTCGCGCCGATGTTTCCGTAGAGCTCGGTCGAGCCGAGAGCGGCGAAGAAATGCTTCAGGATTTCGAACGGCCCCAGGATGTAGGCCGGGAGCCCCCGGATCCACAGGAGTTCCCAAAGAAGCACTACGAAGAGCAACAGGCCTGCCCTGGCGAGAGCTAAACTCATGACTACGGCAAATCATGCGCGCCCTGAATGAGCCAGGTCAAGAAATCCGAAGTGAAAGCGGCGATCCTAGCCTCCGCGCATCGCCTCTTCGGCAGGAACGGCTACAACGATACTTCGATTGCCCGCATCGCCGCCGATGCCGGCATCTCGACCGCCAACGTCTATGTGTATTTCCGCTCGAAGATCGAGATCCTGTACGCGATCTACGATCCCTGGATGCGCGCCCGCCTTTCGCGGCTGGAACGGGAGCTCGCGCGAATCTCCGATCCGCGCCGCCGGCTGAAAAAGCTCTTCCGCACGCTGTGGCGCGACATTCCTGCCGAGGACAACGGCTTCGCCAACAACATCATGCAGGCGATCTCCACGGCGACGCCCGGGACGGGATACAAGCCGACTCTGCTGCGCTGGATGGAGCAGAAGCTCGCGGAGATGGTGACGGCGGCGCTTCCCGCGCAACGCCGCAGCTTGCTTGGGCGGGCCCGCATCGCGCATCTCATGGTCATGGCGTTCGACGGCTTCATCGTCTATCACCACCTCAATCCGGCAGGACCGTGCGACGGCGCCACCATAAATTATTTCTGCTCGCTGCTCCTGGGTGACTCTGCCGCCTCACCGAGGCGAGCCCGGAACTGAACGCTGATAGACTCGGACCATGAACAAATCTCTCGAGTCGGTCCAGGCCACGAGTGCATTGCCGGAAGAGGTGCGCCGCCAGGTGGCGGCGGTCGGGCCCGTGTGGGGCGCGGACATCCAGAAGCATCGCGACATCGTGCTCGCGGCCTACGCGCCCCTCCTCGCGCAATCGCCGAAGGCGGGTATCACCGTCGAGAGCGAGCGGGCCTACGGCGAGCACCCCCGGCAGCGCCTCGACATCTATCGCCCGCAGAGCGAGCTTCCGATGCCGGTCGTGATCTTCGTGCACGGAGGCGCATTCGTCCGCGGGGACAAGCGGCCGAACGACGAGATCTACGCCAATGTCCTCTACTACTTCGCACGGAACGGCTGTCTCGGCGTGAACATGGAATACAGGCTTGCGCCCGAGGCGGCATTTCCCGCGGGCGCGCAGGACGTCGCCGCGGCGGTGGAGTGGGCGGGCGGGCATGCGGCCGAGTTCGGCGGCGATCCCGGCCGTATTTTTCTGATCGGCCATTCGGCCGGTGCGACGCACGTTGCGACTTACGCCTGCGACCCGAACACGGGGGTGAAGCCACACGAAGCGGTTCGCGCCCTCGTGCTCTTGAGCGGCCGTTTGCGCGCGGACGCACGCTCCGACAACCCCAACGCGGCCGGCGTGCGGGCCTATTTCGGAGACGACGCGTCGCGGTACGACGAGCGCTCGCCCGTCACTTGGGCCGGCCGCTGCACGCTGCCGGTCATGATCGCCATCGCGGAATTCGACAACCCGCTGCTTGACGTCTACGGCGCGGAGTTCTTCTGGAAGCTCGCCGCTGCGCGCGGTAGGGCACCGCGGTTCCTGCGCCTGCGCGACCACAATCACATTTCCATGGTCGCGCACTTCAACACCGGCGAGGACCTGCTCGGGCGAGAGATCCTGGACTTCATGGCCACGCTGCGCTGACCCGGGTTTGGAATCGATGTCATAATCGTGCAATTTCCCCATTCGATCTGCCGACCATGACCGCTCCGAAAGGACTCTCAGGCGTCCTCGCCCCCGTGGTGACGCCCTTCAAGCGCGATCTCTCGCCCGACCGCGAGCGCTATGTGCGCCACTGCAAATGGCTGCTCGCGAACGGCTGCCGCGGGCTCGCCGTGTTCGGAACGAACAGCGAAGCGAATTCGCTTTCCGTCGACGAGCGCATGGTGCTGCTCGAGACGCTGATCCAGGAAGGCGTGCCGGCCGCGGCGCTGATGCCGGGAACCGGCTGCTGCGCGCTCAGCGACTCGGTGCGCCTCACGGCGCACGCGGTGGCGCTCGGCTGCGCGGGCGTCCTGATGCTTCCGCCCTTCTACTACAAGGGTGTCTCCGACGAAGGCCTTTACCGCAATTTCGCCGAAGTGATCGAGCGCGTGGGCGATACGCGCTTGCGGCTCTACCTCTATCACATCCCGCCGGTATCGCAGGTGCCGGTCACGCTCGCACTCATCGAGCGGCTCTTGAAGAACTTTCCGGGAACCGTGGCGGGCGTGAAGGATTCCTCCGGCGACTGGACCAATACGAAAGCGATGCTCGACGCCTTCTCGAAATCCGGTTTCGACGTGTTCGCGGGAAGCGAAGTCTTCCTGCTCGACAACATGCGGGGAGGCGGCGTGGGCTGCATCACGGCGACGGGCAACATCAATCCCGGCGCGATCAACGAACTCTACGAGAATTGGCGCGGCGCGAACGCGGACGCGCTTCAGAAGGACGTCACGGCCACGCGCGGCATCATGCAGAAATATCCGATGATGGCGGCTCTGAAAGCGGTCATCGCGCATTTCGGACGCGACCCGAACTGGGCGACGGTAAGGCCTCCGCTCGTCGAGCTCACGCCCGCGCAGAGCAAGGCGTTGATGGCGGAGCTCGAAGCGCGCGGCTTCGAGATGCCGGGGCTTGCGGCGCCGGCGGTGGCGACCGCCTGATCGTTCCTTCGGGGAGGCGGTGCGTGGCCTCGCGCGTCAATCACGTCGCCATCGCGTCCGACCAATACGCGTTGGACGGCCGGTTCTACGAGTCCCTCTTCGGCATGAAGCCGTCGAGCAAGCCCCGGCCGGCGCGCTCGGTCGTGCTGGGCGACGGCTATGTCGGCATGAACGTGATTCCGCGCCGCGACGGGCGCACCAGCGGGCTCGATCATTTCGGCATCGAAGTCGACGATGTCGAGGACACCATTGCGCGTATCGCGAAATTCGATTCGTCTTTGGGCGCCGTAAAGCGCCCGCCCATCCGCCCCTTTGCCGCTTACAGCGCGCACGATCCCGACACCAACATCTTCGATCTGTCGCAGAAGAGTTCAGGCGCTCAGAAAGACGTCTATGCCGAGAACGATTGGGTCCAGCCGCGCACGATCTCGCATATCGCGCTGCGTACGCGCCACGCCGAGCGTTGCTCCCAGTTCTACGCGGACGTGTTCGGATTGGCGCCGCTCGACCGGCCCAAGGACGGCAATTTCTATCTCTCCGACGGGCGCGTGACGCTGATGATCATTCCCTGGAAGATCACGGATTATTACGGCCAAGACCCCGCGCGCACGGGGCTCGATCACATCGGCTTCAAGGTGGAGTCGGTCGACCGGGTGAAGAAGGACATGGAATTCCTGATCGGCGAGAACCCGCACATGCGCACGCGTGCGCTCGGTTACGGCTCGGAAGGCGAAGCGCGCCTCAAGCTGTTCCAAAAATGCCCGCTCGGCAGCTTCCACCTGACCGACATCGAAGGCGTCCACATCGACGTGGCGGAATGAACGCCATCACTCGTCGGTGATGTCGATCCAGTTCCCGTCGGGATCGGACATCTGCCATTTGCCGCCCGCCTGACCCGCGAAAAAGCGTTTGCGCACATCGGATTCCGGGCTGCCGCCGAGCGGCAGGCCGGCGAGATAGGGATTCATGCCGGCCACTTCCGCGACCCGCGCCTTGAACGCGTCCAGATTCTCGACATGAAAGCCGATATGGTCCGGACCCGGGCGCTTGACCGACATGCCCTCGAACGCCGGAATCGACCAGGGCAGGACGGCGAGCGTCACCCGCCCGTCGGTTAGACAGTAACCAGCCGTGCCGGACTCGCGGTTCACCGGTTCGAGCTCGAACACGTCGCGATAGAATTCCGCGCATTCTTCGGCGTTGGGCGTGCGGATGGCGAATTTGTTGACGTAGCGGTCCTGGGCCCAGCCGCCGCCTGCAATCTCGGCATAGACTTCCTTGCGCGTGTCCTCCTTCTTCTGTGCGAGATCGAAGACATTGCCGTCGGGATCGTGGCCGCTGTAGGCGGCGAAGGGCCGCGCCGAGGGCCGCTTCACGATTGCCGCGTTCTTGTGCTTCCGCTTCATGCGCTCCAGCACCGGTTCGACGTCATCGACCACCATGCCGAAATGATCGATTCCCTCGACATAGCCGTCGCGTCGCGGAATGAGGTTCAGACCCACATAGCCGTCGCCGATGGTGATCGCCGATGCCGGGCGGCCCTTGGCGGAAGACTTCAGCCCGAACACGGCCTCGTAGAACTTGCC
>Ga0209807_1000296_pt1 | contig 22433 bp, 24 predicted proteins | sample GraSoiAngelo_154_FD_186168 | JGI IMG/M metagenome (GOLD analysis project Ga0209807, IMG submission 186168) | Grasslands soil microbial communities from the Angelo Coastal Reserve, California, USA - 14_1009_13_20cm (SPAdes) (version 2) | ecosystem: Environmental > Terrestrial > Soil > Grasslands ... | reverse complement strand
AGACGAGCGGACGCATCAGATCAGCATCGAACAGCAGTTAACGCGCGCCAGCCCTACATCATCGCCTGCCACAAACTAGAGCATCGAAGATCCCAGGAAAACGTGGTCTGTCCCTGATTACGCGTTGATTACGCGATTTCGCTGGGCTGCGAGGCGGTCTTGACCAGGCGTTCCTTCCCGGTAAACGCGAGGTAGTGCTTGCCGCTCGCGCGGCCGAGCATGGTGATGCCGACCTGGCTTGCGATCGCGTGGCCCATCTGCGTGAGCCCGGAGCGCGACACCAGGAACGGGATGCGCATCTGCGCGCACTTGATCACCATCTCCGAGGTGAGCCGCCCGGTGGTGTAGAACAGCTTGTCGGAGCCGTCGATGCCGTCGAGCCACATGAAGCCGGCGATGGCGTCGACCGCGTTGTGCCGGCCGACGTCCTCGACGAACATCAGGATCTCGCCCGCGGCCGTGGCGAGCGCGCAGCCGTGCACCGCGCCGGCCTGCTTGTAGATGGTTTCGTGCCTGCGCACCTTCTCGAGCAGCACGAAAAGATCCGTGTCGGTGAGGGTGACGTCGTTTCTCAGCTTGACGCTTTCTATTTCCTCCATCAGGTCGCCGAACACCGTGCCTTGCCCGCAGCCGGTGGTGACCGTGCGCTTTTCCATTTTCTTCTCGAGATTTTTTTTCTTGTGAGTCGTCACCGCCACCGAATTCGTTTCCCAGTCGACTTGCACGGCGGTGATTTCCTCGATCGAAGAAACCAGCCGCTGGTTGCGCAGGTAGCCGATGGCGAGGGCCTCGGGAGCATGGCCGAGCGTCATCAGCGTGACGATCTCGCGCTTGTCGACGTACAGCGTGAGCGGATGCTCGCCCGCAATCGCGGTCGGCACCATCTCGCCGCGCTCGTTGTAGGCCTCGACCTCGAAAGTGGCGGGCCGCGCCGCGTTGGTCAGCTGCGGTCGGTGCTTAGCCACCGATGTACGACATCTCGACTTTGCGCAGCTTTGCAGTTTCAGAAGTTCTAATCTCGGAATACCGGTCGGCGCGGCGCTGCCAGACCGCGGCGATCTGGTCCCGGATCTCCTCGTCCGAGGCGCCGCCGCGCAGGAGCGACTTCAGGTCGTGGCCCGACTGCGCGAACAGGCACGTGAAGAGCGCGCCCTCGGTCGACAGCCTCATCCGCGTGCAGCTGCCGCAGAAAGCCTGCGTGACCGACGAGATGACGCCGATCTCGCCGGCGCCGTCGACGTAGCGCCAGCGCGCGGCGACTTCACCCGCGTAGTTGGCGCCGACCGGCTCGAGCGGCCAGCGCTCGGAAATGCGCCGCACGACCTCGGCCGAGGGCACGACGTCGTCCATGCGCCAGCCGTTCGAGCTGCCGACGTCCATGTACTCGATGAAGCGCGCGATGTGGCCGCTGCCGCGCCAGCGCTCGGCCATCGGCAGGATGTCGCCATCGTTGACGCCGCGCTTCACCACCATGTTGACCTTCACCGGCGAAAGGCCGGCCGCGGCCGCGGCGTCGATGCTCTCGAGCACTTTCGCCACCGGGAAATCGACGTCGTTCATGGCGCGGAAGGTGGCCTCGTCGAGCGAGTCCAGGCTGACCGTGACGCGGTCCAGGCCCGCCCCGGCCAGGGCTTGCGCGTTTTTGGCCAGAAGCGAGCCGTTGGTCGTCAAGGTGAGCTCCACATCGAGCTCCTTGAGCATCGCCACCAGTCGATGGAGGTCGCGGCGCACCAGCGGCTCGCCCCCGGTCAGGCGGATCTTCTCCACGCCCAGGCCGACGAAGATGCGCGCCAGCCGCGCGATCTCCTCGAAGCTGAGGATGGCGCTGTGCGGCAGGAACGTGTAATTGGCGTCGAACACCTCGCGCGGCATGCAGTACACGCAGCGGAAGTTGCAGCGGTCGGTGACCGAGATGCGCAGGTCGTGCATCGAGCGCCCGAGCGTGTCACGTAGCGTCCCGCCGGCGAAAGCAGGCGCGGGGGTTCGGCCGGAACTGATCGGGATGACCTTCATCACCATGGTGTTACTCCTGAAAAATCATAGCAGACAAGGGTATAGTCGCGGCATGGAATCGATGAAAAAACGCGTTGCGGTAATCATGCAACGCAGGCCGATGGACAACCGCTGGCAGAGCGAGATTTGGGAAGCGGTCGGCGTGCTTGCCGACTACGACGCCCCGGGCGAAGCGCGCGTCATCGTCGAGCAGGCCGGGGCCACGCAGTGGCTTTATCCCGGGTTCGAGATGGTCCTGCACCGCTCGGAATCCGAGGGCTATTACCACAACGTGTCGACGCAGGAGCCGCGCGTGTTCGTGATGTGGCGCATGGAGCAGGAGCGCGCGGTGCCGCAGTTCGTCACCGTGAGCTACGACGAGGCGAGCCGCTGGATGGACGGCGGCGAGCAGGTGGATTCGGTGGCGATGCCGGCCGCGGTGTTCGCGTGGGTAGGGGAGTTCGTCGAGAAGAACTACCGCCCCGAGCCGAGGAAGCGCATCAAGCCGCAATCGTTCCTGTCGCCCAAAGACCGGGCGCGCGGCTGATGGGCGAAGAGAAGCAGGACTTTCTCCGGCGCTGGTCGAGGTTGAAGCGCGAGTCGGCTGCGCAAAAGCCAGCTGCCCCGGAGAACCCTCCTCAGCTCCCGCCGCTCGACAGCCTCACGTTCGAATCCGATTTCAAGGCGTTCATGCACTCGAAGGTCGAGGAAGGCGTGAAGCGCGCTGCGCTGAAGAAGCTGTTTTCCGATCCGCGCTTCAACGTCATGGACGGCCTCGACACCTATATCGACGATTACACCAAGGCAGAGCCGGTTACCGAGGAGCTGCTTGCGCGTCTCGAGCACGCCCGGCAGACGCTTCTGGTCTCTAAGCAAGAGGAAGAAAAACCTGCCGAGGAAGCAAAGGCGGTTGAACCGATCGAGAACCATGGCGATAAAAGACAAGACGCTTAAGCTGTGCAGCTGCAACAAGACCATCGCGCTCGATGCGCAGGCCCTGGCGTCGGCGCTGAAAACGGGAACCCCGCTCCCCATCCACACCGAGCTGTGCCGCAAGGAGGCCGGGCGGTTCCAGGCTGCGCTCGGCGAGGAGTCGCTCCTGGTGGGCTGCACGCAGGAGGCGCCGCTCTTCGGCGAGCTCGCCGAGGCGGCGGGGTCCAAGGCCGAGCTGCGCTTCGTCAACATCCGGGAGATGGCGGGCTGGTCGGCCGAAGGCAGGCAGGCGACGCCGAAAATCGCCGCGCTGCTGGCCGCTGCGGCGCTGCCCGAGCCCGAGCCGGTGCCAAACGTCGAGTACAAATCCGGCGGCCAGATCCTGGTCATCGGCCCCTCCGCGGTCGCCCTCGAATGGGCAAAAAGATTTTCAACTCATCTTCAACCTAGCGTGCTGATCACGCGCCAGGAGGGTGGCGAGCTTCCCGCCGAGCGCAGCTTCCCGGTGTGGTCCGGAAAGCCGCTGCGCGTCGCGGGCTGGCTCGGCGCCTTCGAAGTCGAGTGGCAGCAGGAAAACCCGATCGACCTCGAGGTGTGCACGCGCTGCAACAAGTGCATCGACGTCTGCCCGGAGAACGCGATCGACTTCAGCTACCAGATCGACCTCGGGAAATGCAAGGCCCATCGCCAATGCGTGGCGGCCTGCGGCGAGATCGGCGCGGTCGATTTCTCGCGCGCGGAGCGCGCGCGCAAGGAAAGTTTCGACCTGGTGCTCGATCTCTCGACGGAGCCGCTGCTGCGCATGCTCGACCTGCCGCAGGGCTACCTCGCGCCCGGGGCCGATCCGCTCGCGCAGGCGCTCGCCGCGGCGAAGCTGGCGCAGCTGGTGGGCGAGTTCGAGAAGCCGCGCTTTTTCGCCTACCGCGAAAAGATCTGCGCCCACGCCCGCTCGGGCATCGAGGGCTGCAACCGCTGCCTCGAGGTCTGCTCGACCGGCGCGATCCGCGCCGACGGCGATCACGTCAAGGTCGAGCCCCACCTGTGCGCCGGCTGCGGCGGCTGCGCTACCGTCTGTCCATCCGGTGCGATGACCTATGCGTATCCGCGAGTTTCGGACATCGGCATGAGATTGAAGACGCTGCTCTCGACCTATCGCGAAGCGGGTGGTATTGACGCCTGCCTCGTATTCCACGACACCGAGAGCGGCCGCTCGCAGGTACAGGCCGCCGGCCGCAAGGCAGTGCGAGGCGGCAAGGGGCTTCCGGCGCGCGCCATCCCCTTTGAAGTGTTCCATGTCGCTTCGATCGGCCTCGACACGCTGCTCGGCGCCATCTGCTATGGCGCAAGCCAGGTCGTGGTGGTATCGACGAAGGAATCAGAGCACTATGCGGCGGCGCTGCGCGAGCAGATGGCGCTGGGTGAGGCCATTCTGCATGGCTTGGGTTATGCGGGCACGCACTTTGAAGTTCTGGAGGAGGTAGAGAAATCCCTGTGGGAACTTTCGCCCGCCAGTACGGTGGCGAAACCGGCCAGCTTCAACCTCTCGCCCGAGAAGCGCACCACGCTCGATTTCGAGCTCGATCATCTGGCTGCGAATGCTCCTAGGAAAATCGAGGAAATCGAGCTGCCCGCCGGCGCGCCATTCGGCGCCCTGGCGGTCAACAAGCAGACCTGCACGCTGTGCAAGGCCTGCATCGGCGCCTGCCCTGAAGGCGCGCTGCTCGACGCCGCCGACGCGCCGCGGCTGCGCTTCATCGAGCGCAACTGCGTGCAGTGCGGCCTGTGCGCCGAAACCTGCCCGGAGGACGCGATCGAGCTGGTGCCGCGGCTCCTGTTCGGCCCCCAGGCGAAGCAGGCCGTGACGCTGAACGAAGCCGAGCCGTTCCATTGCGTGCGCTGCGGCAAGCCGTTCGGCACGCGGCTGATGGTCGACAGCATGCTCGGCAAGCTCGGCGGCCATTCGATGTTTGCCGGCGACGGGGCCCTGCGCCGCCTCCAGATGTGCGGCGATTGCCGCGTCGTCGACATGATGGAAAATCGCGCCGAAGCGACGATTTTCGACTTCAAGAAATGAACCCGGAGGAGGCGGCCCGGGCCAACTTCTACGGGCTGCTGGCGCGGCTGTTCTATGCGCCCCCGGACGCGGCGCTCCTGCAAGCGATCGCCAGGGCGGACGCGATCGATGCACAGGAGGGCGGCATCGCGCCCGCGTGGCGCGAGCTCGCCCGCGCGGCGGCCGGCGCCGACCCGGACGCAGTGCGCGAAGAGTACGAGACGGCCTTCGTCGGCACCGGCAAGGCGCCGGTTACACTTTATGCCTGCGCCTATTCCATCCGTTACACGAGCGAAGCGCCGCTCGCCGAGCTGCGCGCCGACCTGGCCGCGCTGGGCCTGGCGCGCCGCGGCGGGACGAGCGAGCCCGAGGACCACATCGCCGCGCTGTGCGAGACGATGCGGCATCTCATTGCGGAGCAAAAAGCGGAACTTGCGGACCAGCAGCGGTTTTTCAGTCGCTGGATCCAGCCGGCAGCGGGGCGATTGTGCGATGCAATAGCGGAGTCGGAGATAACCCATTTCTACGAGCCGGTCGCCCGCTTCGCAAAAAGCTTCTTCGAGCTTGAGCTTGCCGCATTTGAAATGCTCTAGAATCGGCGCGTATCCGGCAGCCAGAATTATTAGATCTAGGAGGCAGTCATGACCGAGCGCACCAGGCGCCTCTCCCGGCGCAATTTCCTGTTGACCGTGGGCGCCGGCGGCGCCGCGACGGCGGCGGCTTTCATGGCAAAGAGTTCTGGTTCTAATTCCCAGGGGAAAGATAAAAAGCGTGCGACGCGCGGCTACCAGGCCAGCGAGCACGTCAGCAACTACTACCGCACCACGAAGGTCTGAGGAGGTCGCCATGCTGCTGACCAGAAAATCCGCGGGCGCAGCGGCCGAGCCGCGCCTCGCGAGGGGATTGCAGGCCGGTCTCGCAAAAACCATGGACCGGCGGACCTTCCTCAAGCGTTCGGGCGTGACCGCGGGCGCCGCAGCGGTGGCCGCGCAGCTGCCCTACAGCATGATCGGCACCGCCGAGGCGAAGAACGAGGCCGCCGGCAGCGTCGAGATCAAGCGCACGGTCTGCACGCACTGCTCGGTGGGTTGCGCGATCGATGCGGTGGTCGAGAACGGCGTCTGGACCAGGCACGAGCCGGTGTTCGACTCGCCGATCAACCTCGGCGCGCACTGCGCCAAGGGCGCCTCGATCCGCGAGCACGGCATCACCCACGACTCGCACCGCCTCAAGTACCCGATGAAGCTCGAGGGCGGCAAGTGGAAGAGGATTTCATGGGATCAGGCCTACGAGGAAGTTTCACAAAAACTTCTTCAAATCAGAAAGGAAAGCGGGCCCGACGCGACCTTCTGGATCGGCTCCTCCAAGCACAACAACGAGCAGTCGTACCTGCTGTGCAAGTGGGTGCGCCTCTTCGGCACCAACAACACCGACCACCAGGCGCGCATCTGCCATTCGACCACCGTCGCCGGCATCGCCAATACCTGGGGCTACGGCGCGATGACCAACTCGTACAACGACGAGCAGAACTCGAAATCGCTGCTCTTCTTCGGCTCGAACGCGGCCGAGGCGCACCCGGTGTCGATGCTGCACACGCTGCACGCCAAGGAGAACGGCTGCAAGGTGATCGTGGCCGATCCGCGCTTCACCCGCACCGCCGCCAAGGCGGACAAGTACGTGCGCGTGCGCTCGGGCAGCGACGTGGCGTTCCTCTTCGGACTGCTGTACCACATCTTCAAGAACGGCTGGGAGGACAAGGAGTACATCCGCACCCGCGTCTACGGCATGGACAAGGTCAGGGAAGAGGTGATGGCCAAGTACACGCCGCAGGCAGTGGAGGAAGTCACCGGCGTGCCCGAAGCCGAGATGCACGAGGTGGCGAAGATCCTCGCCGAGAACCGCCCCGGCTTCATCATCTGGGCGATGGGCCAGACGCAGCACACCAACGGCAACGCGATCGTGCGCGCGAGCGCGGTGCTGATGCTCGCGCTGGGCAACGTCGGGCGCTCCGGCGGCGGCACCAACATCTACCGCGGCCACGACAACGTGCAGGGCGCGACCGACATCGGCCCCAACCCCGACTCGCTGCCGGGTTACTACGGCCTGGCGCCGGGCGCGTTCGCGCATTGGGCGCGCGTGTGGAACATCGACCTCGACTGGCTGAAGAAGCAATACCCGTCCGAAGCGATGATGGGCAAGCCGGGCATCACGGTGTCGCGCTGGATCGACGCGGTCACCGAGAAGACCGAGAACATCGACCAGGACTCGAACGTCCGCGCCGTCATCTACTGGGGCCACGCGCCCAACTCGCAGAGCCGCGGCCTCGACATGCTCGAGGCGATGAAGAAGCTCGACCTGCTGGTGGTCGTCGACCCATATCCTTCGGCCACCGCCGCGATGTTCGCGATGGCGAGGAAGGACGGCGCCTACCTGCTGCCGGCGGCAACGCAGCTCGAGACCGAGGGCAGCGTGACCGCCTCGAACCGCTCGCTGCAATGGCGCGAGAAGGTGATCGACCCGCTGTTCGAGTCGCGCACCGACCAGATGATCATGTACCAGCTCGCGCAGAAGCTCGGCTTCGCCGACCAGTTCGTCGGCAAGAAGGACGGCAAGCAGAACATCCGGCTGGTGAAGGCCAAGGGCGGCATGGAGGAGCCCAGCATCGAGGACACCACGCGCGAGTTCAACAACGGCTGCTGGACCATCGGCTACACCGGCCAGTCGCCGGAGCGCCTGCAGGCGCACATGCGCAACATGCACGTCTTCGATGTGAAGACGCTGCGCGCGCGCGGCGGCAAGGACGCCAAGACCGGCTACGATCTGACCGGCGATTATTTCGGCCTGCCGTGGCCCTGCTACGGCACCGCGGCGATCAAGCACCCGGGCTCGCCCAACCTCTATGACACCTCGAAGCACGTCATGGACGGCGGCGGCTGCTTCCGCGCCAACTTCGGCGTCGAGAGGGACGGCGTCAACCTGCTGGCCGAGGACGGCGTGTACTCGAAGGGCTCGGAGATCACCACCGGCTATCCCGAGTTCGACCATGTGCTGCTGAAGAAGCTGGGCTGGTGGGACGACCTCACCGAGGCGGAGAAGAAGGAAGCCGAGGGCAAGAACTGGAAGACCGACCTCTCCGGCGGCATCCAGCGCGTCGCCATGAAGCACGGCTGCCACCCGTTCGGCAACGCGAAGGCGCGTGCCGTGGTGTGGAACTTCCCCGACGGCGTGCCGCTGCACCGCGAGCCGCTGTTCACGCCGAAGGCCGAGCTGATCGACAAGTGGCCGACGCACGACGACGTCAAGGTATTGTGGCGGCTGCCGACGCTGTTCAAGACCGTGCAGCAGAAGAACCGCGACGCCGGCAAGCAGTTTCCGCTGATCCTGACGAGCGGCCGCCTGGTCGAGTACGAAGGCGGCGGCGACGAGACGCGCTCCAACCCGTGGCTCGCCGAGCTGCAGCAGGACAACTTCGTCGAGATCAACCCCAAGGCGGCCGCCGACCGCGGCATCCGGAACAATGAATACGTCTGGGTCAGCACGCCCTCGGGCGCGCGGATCAAGGTCAAGGCGCAGGTCACCGAGCGCGTCGGCCCCGACACGGTGTTCATCCCGTTCCACTTTGCCGGCTGGTGGCAAGGACAGGACATGCTGCCTTACTACCCGGAGGGCGCCGCGCCGATTGTCCGCGGCGAGGCGGTGAACACGGCGACGACCTACGGCTATGACCGGGTGACGCTGATGCAGGAAACCAAGACGACGCTTTGCCAGGTCGCAAGAGCATAAGGAGGCCGCCATGGCAAGAATGAAATTCCTGTGCGACGCCGAGCGCTGCATCGAGTGCAACGGCTGCGTCACCGCGTGCAAGCAGGAGAACGAAGTGCCGTGGGGCGTCAACCGCCGCCGCGTGGTGACCATCAATGACGGCATCGTGGGCGCCGAGAAATCGATCTCGGTGGCCTGCATGCACTGCTCGGACGCGCCGTGCATGGCGGTGTGCCCGGTCGACTGCTTCTACAAGACCGAGGACGGCGTGGTGCTGCACGACAAGGACCTGTGCATCGGCTGCGGCTACTGCTTCTACGCCTGCCCGTTCGGCGCGCCGCAGTTCCCGCAGGCCGGCGCTTTCGGCCTGCGCGGCAAGATGGACAAGTGCACCTTCTGCGCCGGCGGCCCCGAGCCCGATCGCAGCGAGGCCGAGTTCAAGAAGTACGGCCGCAACCGCCTGTCCGAGGGCAAGCTGCCGGCCTGCGCCGAGATGTGCTCGACCAAGGCGCTGCTCGGCGGCGACGGCGACGTGATCGCCGACATCTACCGCGATCGCGTGGTACGTCGCGGCAAGGGCTCCGAAGTGTGGGGCTGGGGCACGGCCTACGGTCCCGGCAAGCCCGGTGCGCAGCCGCCCGCGCAGCAACCGGCGCGGGGCAGGTCGTGATCCGGGTCCTGCTCCTGGTTGCCCTGTTCGGGCTTGCGGCCTGTGCCGAGCGCGAGCAGGTCGCCGACTTCAAGAAAGGCAAGTACCAGGGCAAGCCCGACACGCAGGCCTGGGACAACGCGCCGCTCGCCTACGGCAGCGGCAAGTGGACGAAGGGCGACCGCGCGAGCTGGGAAAACCAGATCAAGACGCGCCAGCTCGGCCAGAACGAAGACGTACGCATAAACCAGTAAGGTGCCGACGATGAGGGTTTTTCTCCTGGCGCTGGCTATGCAGTTCGCCGGCGCGGCCTGGGCTCAGTCCGAGGCCCAGCAGCAGCAGCAACGCCAGGCCGAGCAGCCCGGCAACAACGCGCCGGTCTGGCGCGACGTGAAGGCGGGAGAGAAAAACTTCACCACCATCAAGGGCCGCGAGACCGAAGTGCTGGTGCAGCCGCCGGCGCGCTTCCCGGGCCAGAACGTCACGGCCACCGCGGGCGAGGCATGGCGCAAGTTCCGCAACGGGCCGGTGACCTTCTACGGCGGGCTGCTGGTGACGGTGATCGCGGTGGTCATCCTCGGCTTTTATTTCTGGAAGGGGCCGGTCAAGCTGCACGACCGGCCGAGCGGCCGCCTGATTCGCCGCTTCAGCACCCTCGAGCAGGTAGTGCACTGGTCCGCCGCCATCAGCTTCTGCGTGCTCGGCATCTCCGGCCTGATCATGCTGTTCGGCAAGTACCTGCTGCTCCCGGTCATCGGCTACACGCTGTTCGCCTGGCTCACGGCGCTCGGCAAGAACCTGCATAACTTCATCGCGCCCCTGTTCATCGTCTCCGTGATCGCCATGATCTTCATGTGGCTGCGCGACAACCTGCCCAAGTCCTACGACTGGATGTGGTTCGGCAAGGCGTGGGCGTTCTTCGCGCGCGGCGAGCACATCCCGTCGGGGCGCTTCAACGCCGGCGAGAAGGCCTGGTTCTGGGGCGGCGTGATCCTGCTCAGCGTCATCGTCTCCTGGAGCGGGATCATCCTGCTGTTCCCCAACTTCGATCAGACGCGCGCGGTCATGCAGGACGCCTGGATCTGGCACGCGTCGGCGGCGCTGCTCTACATCGCGATCTCCTTCGGCCACATCTACATGGGAACGATCGGCGTCGAGGGCGCCTACGGGAACATGCGCACCGGCTACACCGACGAGACCTGGGCGAAGGAGCACCACGACCTCTGGTACAAAGAAGTGAAATCCGCCTCGCGCGCACCCGCCGCCGGCGCAGTTCCCGCCGGGGCGCCGCACATGAAGGAGAAGACATGAAGAAGGCTCTCGCCATGCTGGCGGCCGGGATGATGATCGGCGCCATCGGGGCGTCGTATGCGAGGCTCCCCGCCGCCCCCGCGAAAACCGATGCGGAAAAGGCCGCGGAGGCCGACAAGGCGGCTGCCGCGAAGGCGAAGGAAGCCGCGGAGCTGGGCAAAGCGCAGGACAGGGCGGTCGCCAACTACAAGAAGCACAAGGGCGTCTCGATGGACGCGAGGAAGAAGTGAAAGCCAGCCTGGCCGCGCTGGCCGCGGCAGCGCTGGCGGGATGCCAGAGCATTCCCGCCGATGCCCCCAGCGCGACCGCTCGCCTGCAGCCCACCACGGGCAACAACGTGTCAGGCAACGCGACCTTCCAACAGGTGGGCGACAAAGTGCATGTGGTCGCGCAGGTTTCCGGTCTCACGCCGGAACGCGAGCACGGCTTTCACATCCACGACGCCGGCGACTGCAGCTCGGGCGACGGCATGAGCGCCAAGGGGCACTTCAATCCGCTCGGCCGGCCGCACGGGCATCCGGACACGCCCGAGCGCCATGCCGGCGACATGCCCGCCCTCAAGGCCGACCTGTACGGCAACGCCGCGCTCGAGACCGATCTCGACATCATCACCGTGACGCCGGGGCCGACGAGCATCGTCGGGCGCGGCCTCATCGTCCACGCCGACCCGGACGACTACAGGACACAGCCTACCGGTAACGCCGGCGCGCGCCTCGCTTGCGCCGTGATCCAGCGCCGCTGATTGCAGAGGAGGAGGAGTGGAAAGGGCGCCGCAAGGCGCCCTTTTCTTTACGCCGTGCCCTCGACGAGGACCAGGCGGCCGCGCGAAGCCTTCTGGCGCAGCTTGATGAGCGGCGCATATTCCGGCGAGCGGTACCACTTCAGGGCTTGCTCCGGCGTCGGAAATTCAAGCACTGCCAGGCGCTTCGGCGACCAGCCGGACATCGGTTCTCCTAGAGCAAGAGCCTGGCGGCGAGGCCGAGCGCAGCGCACGCGGCGATGACCGGAATTATGCCGGCCCTGAAGCGGAACAACGCGGCAAAGGCGGCCACGCCGATGACGGCCGAAGGCCAGTCGAAGGGACCGGAGCGCCCTTCGGGCCACAGCACGTGGTAGGCGAAGAACAGCGCGAGATTGAGGATCACCCCCACCACGGCGGCCGTGATTCCGGTCAGCGGCGCGGTGAACCGCAGGTCGCCGTGCGTGGTCTCGATGAAGGGCGCACCCATGAAGATGAAGATGAACGAGGGCAGAAAGGTGAAGAACGTCGCCACGAGCGCCCCGGCAACGCCGGCCCCAATGAAACCGACGAAGGCCACTACCATGATGAGCGGCCCGGGCGTCGTTTCGCCGAGCGCCAGCCCGTCGATCATCTGCAGCGCGGTGAGCCAGTGATATTGCTCCACGGCCGCCTGGACCACGTACGGCAGCACGGCGTAAGCACCGCCGAAAGTCACCAGCGCCGCCTTGGTGAAGAACCAGCCCATCTGCATCAGCGTCCCGTCCCAGCCATGGACTGCCGCCAGCGCGCCCAGGACCAGGGCCCACAGCGCCAGTCCGGCAAACCCGAACGCCGAAAACTTTTTCCAGGAAAAGCGTGCGTGCTCGGGCGTCGGCGTGTGGTCATCGATCAGCGCCGGGCCGAAGCTGGCGTGCGCGCAGGAGTGCCCGCCGCCAGAGCTGAATTTCCCGGGAGTGAAATAGCCGGCTATCCCCGCGGCGATGACGATCGCCGGAAACGGCGCGTCGAATGCGAAGATGGCGATGAACGCGGCGGCGGCGATCGTCCACAGCCACGCGTTCTTCAGCGCGCGCGAGCCGATGCGATGCGCCGCGGCGAGCACGATCGCGACTACCGCCGGCTTGATGCCGTAGAACAGCCCCGCGAGCAGCGGGACGTCGCCATAGGTGAGGTAGATCCAGGATAGCGCGATCAGGATGAACACCGAAGGCAGCACGAACAGCCCGCCGGCGACGATGCCGCCCCAGGTCCGGTGCATCATCCAGCCGATGTAGGTGGCCAGCTGCGTGGCTTCGGGACCGGGCAGCAGCATGCAGTAGTTGAGCGCGTGCAGGAAGCGCCCCTCGGAGATCCACCTGCGGCGCTCGACCAGCTCGTGGTGCATGATCGCGATCTGCCCGGTCGGCCCGCCGAAGCTGATGAAGCCGAGCCTCAGCCAGAAGCGCACGGCCTGCGAAAAAGGGATCACTTCAGGGCGGGCAGGCAGGTGTGTCCGCCGCCTTCGAGCGGCACCACCTGCACCGCGACGTGGTAGAGCCGTTGCAGCGTGTCCGCCCGGATCACCTCGCGCGGGGCCCCCAGCGCGAGAACCCGGCCTTCGGCGAGCAGCAGGGCGCGCTGCGCGGCGAGGAAGGCGTGGTCGGGATCGTGAGTGGAAAAGAGAATCGAGATGCCGCCGGCGGCGAGCGCCGCGATGCGCTCCAGCACGCGCACCTGGTTGCCGAAGTCCAGGCTGGCCGTCGGCTCGTCCATCACCAGCAGGCGCGGCTCCTGCGCGAGCGCGCGCGCGACCAGCGCGAGCTGGCGCTCGCCGGCCGAGATTTCCGTGACCGGCCGGTCGGCGAGCTGCGAGATTCCCAGCGACTCCAGCACTCGCGCCGCCACCTCTAGATCATGGGCTCCTGGCATGGAAAAAGTACCGAGGTGGGCGCTGCGGCCCATCAGCACCATGTCGCGCACGCTGTAGGCGAAGTAGGGCTGGTGGGCCTGCGGAATGTAGCCAGCAAGGCGCGCTATTTCGCGGCGGGGGAAAGATGCAAAATCTTTCCCGTTGAAGAGAATCTTTCCCCCGTGTAGCGGCAAGAGACCCAGCAGAGTTCGCAGCAGCGTCGTCTTGCCGCTGCCGTTAGGACCGAGCACGCACATCACTTCGCCGGCGTCCAGGGCGAAGCTCACGTCGCGCCCGACAGTATGGTGCGGATAGCCGAAGGCGAGCGACTCGACGGCGAGCATCACCAGCTCCGCCGCGACAGCGCGAACAGCCACAGGAACAGCGGCGTGCCGATCAGGGCGGTCACCACGCCCGGCGGCAGCTCCACCGCCGTGGCGGCGCGGCACAGCGTGTCCACCGCCAGCAGGAACGCCGCGCCGAGCAGCATGGCGAGCGGCAGCAGCCTGCCGAAGCCCGGCCCGGCCAGGAGCCGCGCGGCGTGCGGCACGAGCAGCCCGATCCATCCGATGATGCCGCTGATGGCGACAGCCGCCGCGGTCATCAAGGTCGCGGCGCCAATCACCAGCAAGCGCAGCCGGCCGGGGTCGGCGCCCAGGGTGCGGGCCTCGTCGTCGGGCAGCGTGAGCAGGTTGACGCGCCAGCGCAGGAGCACGAGCGGAATCAGTCCTGCGACCGCGAGCGGCGCCGCGACGGCCAGCTCTCGCGGCGCCACGGAGGCGAGGCTGCCCAGCAGCCAGAACGTGATCGCGGGCAGCTGGCCCAGCGGATCGGCGAGCGTCTTGAGCAGCGAGACCACCGCGCCGAGCAGAGTGCCTACCACGACGCCGGTGAGGACGAGCGCAAGCAGAGGATCATGGCCGCGCAGCCGGCTGCCGATCCAGTAGACCAGCGCCACCGCGAGCAAGCCGCCGCCGAAGGCGAAGATTTGAACAAAGATGATCTGCAGGGAAAGCAGCATGGCCAGCACCGCGCCCAGCGCCGCGCCGCTCGACACGCCCAGGATGTCGGGCGACACCAGCGGGTTGCGCAGGATTCCCTGGTACACGGTGCCCGCGGCAGCGAGCGACGCGCCCACGAGAGCTGCCGCCAGCACGCGCGGACCGCGGATCTCGAGCACCACCGCCTTGAGCATGGGGAGGTCGGAGAGCGAAAGCGGATAACGCCCGACCAGCAAGGCGAGCACGACGAGCGCGAGGAGCCCGGCGAGTGCGATGGCGAGCGCGGCAGCGTAGCGGATGCGCTCGATGCTACCAAAAAAAAAGACGACGGCGCCCAAGTACAATCCCGCTCATGATCAAGCGCATCGTTTTCGCTCTGGCAACCCTGCTGTGCGCCGCCACCGCACAGGCTCAAACAGTGAGGATGGCGACCACCACCAGCACCGCCAACACCGGGCTGCTCGACTACCTGCTGCCGAAGTTTCGCAGCCGAACCGGCATCACCGTGCAATACGTGGCGGTAGGCACCGGCGCCGCGCTGAAGATCGGCGAGCAGGGCGATGCCGACGTGGTGCTGGTCCACGATCGCGAGTCGGAGGAGAAGTTCGTCGCCGCGGGCTTCGGCGTGAAGCGGCGCGACGTAATGTACAACGACTTCGTCATCGTCGGCGCGCCGGCCGATCCGGCGCAGATCCGCGGCATGAAAGACGCCGCCGAAGCGCTGAAGCGCATTCGCGCCGCCGGATCCGCGTTCGTGTCGCGCGGCGACCGCTCGGGCACGCACCTGCGGGAGCTGCAGCTCTGGCGCGCCGCCGGGGTCGAGCCTAGATGGGAGGGCTATTATCTGTCGATCGGCCAGGGCATGGGCACGGCGCTGATCATGGCCTATGAAAAGCGCGGCTATACCCTCACCGACCGCGGCACCTATCTCGCCTACCTGAAGAAGACCGATCTGCAGATCATGGTCGAGGGCGACTCGCGCCTCAACAATCCCTACAGCGTGATCGCGGTCAATCCGTCGCGGCATCCGAGTATCAACCACGCCGGCGCAACCAGGCTCATCGACTGGCTGACCTCGGACGAAGGCCAGCGCGCGATCGCCGGGTACAAGGTCGGCGGCGCGCAGCTTTTCTTTCCTTCGGCGAAATAGGGGCGCATGGATCTGCTCGAGCCGACGCGGCAGGCCTTTGCCCTGCTGTTCAGCGGCGACCGCGAGCTGTGGGGCATCATCTGGCTTTCGCTCTGGGTATCGGTGGCTGCGCTGGCGCTGCTCGCGCCGCTTTGCGTGCCGCTCGGCTTCGTCGTCGCGCGCATCCACTTTCCAGGACGCCGCGCGCTCGTCGTCGCCATGCAGGGCTTTCTCTCCTTTCCCACGGTGGTAGTCGGGCTGGTTCTATACCTGGTCCTCTCCCGGCGCGGGCCGCTCGGCGCGTTCGAGCTTCTCTTCACGCCTGCGGCGATCCTCATCGGCTACATGGTGATCGCGCTGCCGATTCTCATGGTGTTTACGGTGGCGGCAGTGCAGGGCGCAGACTCGCGCATCTATGAGACGGCGCGCTGCCTGGGCGCGCGTCCGCTGCGCGCGATGGGAACCACGCTTTGGGAGGTGCGCTTCGCGGTGACGGCGGGATTCGTCAACGCCTTCGGGCGCGTGGTGTCGGAGGTCGGCTGCGCGCTGCTCGTCGGCGGCAATATCGCCGGCCTGACGCGCAACATCCCTACCGCGATCGCGCTCGAGACCTCCAAGGGCGAGTTCGCGTACGGCATTGCGCTCGGCTTCGTGCTGATGGTCATCGCCGTCGGCGTCAACGTCGCGCTCGCCTGGCTGCAGGGAGAAGGTGGCCTGGAGTGAGCCCGCTCTTCAAGGCCGAGGGCATCGTCAAGCGCTTCGGCGAGCGCGTCCTGTTCGACGCCGCGTCGCTCGAGCTCGAGACCGGGAACGGCTACGTCCTCGTCGGGCCCAATGGCAGCGGCAAGACGACCTTGCTGCGCGTGCTGGCGGGCCTGGACTCTGCCCAGGAAGGAAAACTTGTCTACCGGGCGCGCGAGGCCGCCGCGGCAGGCCCGTACCCGGAACCCTGGCGCCGCGAGATCGTGTACGCGCATCAGCAGCCTTATCTTTTCAGGACGAGCCTTGCCGACAACGTGGAATATGGGCTCGCGCGCCGCGGCATGGCGCGCGAGCGCCGCGCCGCCCTGGCCGCCGAAGCCCTCGCCTGGGCCGGGCTTGCCGCGCGCCACGGCGTGCCGCCGCACCGGCTTTCCGGCGGCGAGAAGCAAAGAGCGGCGCTGGCGCGCGCCAAGGTGCTCAACCCGGTGCTGCTCCTGCTCGACGAGCCGACCGCCAATCTCGACGGCGAGGCGCGCGCGCAGGTGCTCGAGCTGGTGCGCGCGCTCATCACCGAGAGCCATACCGTTCTCATCGCGACGCACGATCCGGAGATCATTCGCCTCGCCATCCTCACGCGCCTGCGGGTCAGCGCGCAGCGCATCGAGGTGGCCGAGTAACCGGCAGGGGAATGGTCCTAGAATCCGCCACCATGAAGATCTTCGGTTTTGCCGGCTGGTCGGGCAGCGGCAAGACCACCCTCATCGAGAAGCTGATCCCGCGCTTCGTGCAGCGCGGGCTGCGCGTGTCGCTGATCAAGCACGCGCACCACACGTTCGACGTCGACCAGCCGGGCAAGGACTCCTGGCGCCACCGCCACGCCGGCGCGGCCGAAGTCCTCGTCACCTCGTCGCGGCGCTGGGTGCTGATGCACGAGCTGCGCGGCGCGCACGAGCCGGCGTTCGAGCAGCAGCTCGAGCGCCTTTCGCCCTGCGACCTGCTGCTGGTGGAAGGGTTCAAGTTCGCCGCCATCCCCAAGCTCGAAGTCTGGCGCGCCGCGACCGGCGAGGCGCTGCTGCATCCGAACGATCCGCATATCGTCGCCGTCGCGAGCGATGAGCGCATCGAGACCAAGCTGCCGTGGCTGCACCTGGATGATCACCCGGGAATTGAGAACTTCATCGTCAAATACCTGAAACTCGCATGAACAAGAACCTGCTGTCCGTAGACGAGGCACTCGAGATCTTGCTTTCCCATTCGAAAGTAGTGTCCGAGCTGGAAGAAATTCCGACGCTGGAAGCGACCAGCCGGGTCCTCGCGCGAGCGCAGCGCTCGACGATGGACGTGCCGCCGATGGACAACAGCGCCATGGACGGCTACGCGGTGCGTACCATCGACGGGACGAGGCTGCGGGTCGCCCAAAAGATCATGGCGGGTTCGACTGGAAAACCCCTGCAACCCGGCACGGCGGCGCGGATTTTCACCGGCGCGCCGATCCCGCCGGGCGCCGATGCGGTAGTGATGCAGGAGCACTGCGAGGTTCGCGGCGACGAAGTGCTGATCAACAAAGCGCCCAACGCGGGCGACTGGATCCGGCTTGCCGGCAGCGACGTGCGCAAAGGCGGGGAGATCCTCCCCGCGGGGAAACGGCTGCTCCCGCAGGACACCGGGCTGGCGGCCTCTGTCGGCATCAAGACCCTTCCTGTTTTCAGGAGAATCAAACTCGGGCTTTTCTTTACCGGCGACGAGCTGGTCATGCCGGGAGAGCCGCTCGCGCCGGGGTGCATCTACAACTCGAACCGCTTCACGCTGCGCGGGCTCGCCGAAGTGTTCGGCTGCGAGGTGCGCGACTACGGCATCGTTCCGGACAGCCTCGACGCGACGCGCGAAGTGCTAAGGCGCGCAGCCGCGGAATGCGACCTCATCGTCACTTCGGGCGGCGTTTCGGTCGGAGATGCGGACTACGTCAAGCCCGCGGTCGAGGCGGAGGGGGCGCTGCTCATGTGGAAGATCGCCATGAAGCCCGGGCGGCCTCTTGCCTTCGGCAGGGTACTGAATTCCTCATTCATCGGCTTGCCGGGCAATCCAGTCTCCAGTTTCGTCACTTTCTTGATTTTCGTCCGGCCGTTTCTCCTCAAGACCCAGGGCGCGACCGACGTCCTGCCGCGCGCGGTGGGGGCGCGCGCGGATTTTGCGTGGCCGCAGCCCGATGCCCGGCAGGAGTTCCTGCGCGTAAAATGGAACGCGCAGGGCGGGCTGGATCTCTATCCGACGCAGGATTCGGCGGTGCTCACCTCCACGGCGTGGGCCGACGGCCTGGTCGACAACCCGCCGCATCACGCGATCAGGAAGGGCGACATGGTTCGCTTCCTGCCTTATTCGGAGCTGTATCGGTGAAAGTGACGGTGCGTTTCTTCGCCAGCGTGAAGGAGCAGCTCGGCAGGGAGCTCGAGGAAATCGAGGTGCCGGCCGGGATCTCGACGGTGGGCGGCCTGCGCGCCCACCTGCGCGCCCGCGGCGGCCGGTGGGCGGAAGTCCTGGCCGAGACACGGCGCGTGACCGCCGCGGTGAACCAGGACATGGTGAAGCCGGGCGCGGCGATCAAGCCCGGCGACGAAGTGGCGTTCTTCCCGCCGGTGACCGGGGGCTGATTGAAGATTCTCGTTCAACGAGAGGATTTTGACGTCAGCCTTGAAATAAAGGCGTTGTCAAAGAACCCCGGCATCGGGGCGGTGGCGAGCTTCGTCGGCCTGGTGCGCGAAGTGGCGATGACGCTCGAGCACTATCCGGGGATGACCGAGAACTCAATAAGGAAAATTGCCGAGGAAGCGCGTTCCCGCTGGCAGGTGATCGACTGCACGGTGATCCATCGCTACGGCGATCTCCGGCCGAACGACCAGATCGTGCTCGTCGCGGTGGCCAGCGCTCACCGCGGCGAGGCCTTCGCCGCGTGCGAGTTCATCATGGATTATCTCAAGACCCGCGCCCCGTTCTGGAAAAAGGAGCACGCGGCCGAAGGCTCGCGCTGGGTCGAGGCGAAATCCTCGGACGACGACGCGGCCGAGCGCTGGCGGCTCAGGCAGGGCGCAACGAAGCCCTGAGCTCGGCGAGCTCGCTCTCGCCGAGCGTCTCCTTCTCGAGCAGCTTCTGCGCCCAGCGCTCCAGCGCGGCGCGCTCGCGCGTGAGGATCGCCTTGGCTTTCTCGTAGACGGCGTCGACGATGTCGCGCACCGCGATGTCGATCTCGCGCGCAGTGGCCTCGCTGTACTCGCGATTTTTCTGAAAAGGCTGAACACCCGGAAAAGCAGCGGGCTGCTCCTCGTACGCGATGTGGCCGAGCGACTCCACCATGGCGTAGCGCATCACCATGCTGCGCGCGATGTCAGTCACCTTGGCGAGGTCGTTCGCCGCGCCGGTCGACTGGTGCCCGAAAATCACCTCCTCGGCCGCCCGCCCGCCGAGCAGCACCGCCATCTTGTTCTCGAGCTCGCTGCGGGTCATCAGGAAACGGTCCTCGGTCGGCCGCTGGATCGTGTAGCCCAGGGCGCCGACGCCGCGCGGGATGATCGAGATCTTGTGGACCGGATCGGTGCCGGGAAGCGCCATGGCGACCATCGCATGGCCCATCTCGTGGTGCGCCACCACCCGGCGCTCGGTCTCGTTCAGCACGCGGTTCTTCTTCTCGAGGCCGGCCACCATGCGCTCGATCGCCTGGTTGAAGTCCTCGAGCGTCACCGCATCGGCGCCGCGGCGCGTCGCAAGAAGCGCCGCCTCATTGACGAGGTTGGCGAGATCGGCGCCGGAGAACCCCGGCGTGAGCGCCGCGATCTTCTCCAGGTCCACGTCCGGGCCGAGGCGAATCTTCCTAGCGTGCACCTGCAGGATCTGCAGGCGTCCCCTCTTTTCAGGGCGGTCGACCAGCACCACGCGGTCGAAGCGCCCGGCGCGCAGCAGCGCCGGGTCGAGGATCTCCGGCCGATTGGTAGCCGCGATCAATACCAGGCCGGTACTCGGGTCGAACCCGTCCATCTCGACCAGCAGCTGGTTCAGGGTCTGCTCCTTCTCGTCGTGCCCGCCGAATCCGGAGGCGCCGCGCGCCCGGCCAAGCGCGTCGAGCTCGTCGATGAAGATGATCGCCGGCGCCTTCTGCCGCGCCTGCTCGAACAGATCGCGGACTCTCGCGGCGCCGACGCCTACGAACATCTCGACGAACTCCGAGCCCGAGATCGAGAAGAACGGCACGCCCGCCTCGCCAGCGACCGCGCGCGCGAGCAGCGTCTTGCCGGTTCCGGGCGGGCCGACGAGCAATACGCCTTTCGGCACCCGGGCGCCGAGGCGGCCGTACTTCTTCGGCTCCTTCAGGAACTCGACCACCTCCTGCAGCTCGGCCTTGGCCTCGTCGACGCCGGCCACGTCGGCGAACGTCACCCCGGTCTTGTTCTCGACATAGATCTTGGCGCGGCTCTTGCCGATGCTCATGAAGCCGCCGCCGAGCCCCTGCGAGCTCGCCATGCGCCGGGCGAGCAGGTACCAGACGCCGAAGAAGATCAGCGCCGGCAGGATCCAGGAGAGCAGGTCGCGCACGAAGGTGCTCTCGTAGACGCGGGTGTACTTGACGTCGTACTTCGACAGCCGCTCGGCGAGGTCCGGCGGTACCAGGTTAGCGACGGCAACCGTCTTGCCGCCTTCGGCGGATTTGAGCTTGCCGGTGATGCGCTGGTCGGAGATCACCACCTCGTCGATGCGGTGCTCGGCGAGCAGCTTCTCGAACTCGCTGTAGGGCACCACTTCGACGGTCTGCACCCGCTGCCACCATTGCTGCAGCGCCAGCATGGCGATCAGCGCAAACAGCAGGTAGGCGAGGTTGAACTGGGCGCGTCGCTCCATGGCGCTATTGTGCTAGCAAAAACCCGCTTGAATGTGTCCCGGCAGCCCCCATCTCGGCTACAGCCGTAACAGGATGGCCATAGGGATCAAGACGATGCGTTTCGAAAAGTTCACTACCAAGCTGCAGGAGGCCCTCGCCGAGGCGCAAAGCAATGCGCTGGGCCAGGACCGCCAGTACATCGAGCCCCAGCACCTGCTGCTCGCCCTCCTCAACCAGGAGGACGGCGGGGTGGCCGGGCTTATCAGCAAGGCGGGCGGAAATCCGAATGCTCTGAAGAAGGCTCTTTCCGACTCCATTGCGCGCCTGCCCAAGGTGGAGGGCACCCCCGGCGAGGTGATGGTGTCGCGCGACCTCGCTCAGCTCCTTAACGTCGCCGACAAGGAAGCGCAGAAGCGCGGCGACCAGTACATTGCCTCGGAGCTGTTCCTCCTGGCCGCCGCGGCGGACAAGGGAGAGACCGGAAGGATCCTGAAGTCCGCCGGGGTTGCCAGGCAGTCGCTTGAGAAGGCCATCGAGCAGGTCCGGGGCGGGGAAGCGATTTCTTCCCAGAGCGATGAGGGGCAGCGCCAGGCTCTCGCGAAGTACACGCTCGACCTGACCGACCGGGCCCGCCAGGGCAAGCTCGACCCGGTGATCGGCCGCGACGACGAGATCCGCCGCTGCATCCAGATCCTGCAGCGCCGCACCAAGAACAACCCGGTGCTGATCGGCGAGCCGGGCGTCGGCAAGACCGCGATCGTCGAAGGCCTGGCGCAGCGCATCGTCAACGGCGAGGTGCCCGAGAGCCTGAAGAACAAGCGCCTGCTGGTGCTCGACCTGGCGGCGCTGCTCGCCGGGGCGAAGTACCGCGGCGAGTTCGAGGAGCGCCTCAAGTCGGTGCTGAAGGAGCTGGCCAGGGACGAGGGCAGCACCATCGTCTTCATCGACGAGCTGCATACCATGGTCGGCGCGGGAAAGGCCGAGGGCGCCATCGACGCCGGCAACATGCTGAAGCCGGCACTGGCGCGCGGCGAGCTGCATTGCATCGGCGCCACCACGCTCGACGAATACCGCAAGCACATCGAGAAGGACGGCGCGCTCGAGCGCCGCTTCCAGAAAGTGCTGGTCGGCGAGCCGAGCGTCGAGGCGACCATCGCCATCCTGCGCGGGCTGCAGGAGCGCTACGAGGTCCACCACGGCGTCGAGATCACCGACCCGGCGATCGTCGCCGCGGCCGAGCTCTCGCAGCGCTACATCACCGACCGCTTCCTTCCCGACAAGGCGATCGACCTGATCGACGAGGCGGCGGCGCGCATCAAGATGGAGGTCGACTCGAAACCCGAGGCGCTCGACCGCCTGGAGCGGCGCCTGATCCAGCTCAGAATCGAAAGGGAAGCGGTGAGGAAG
>Ga0209807_1000295_pt1 | contig 22434 bp, 21 predicted proteins | sample GraSoiAngelo_154_FD_186168 | JGI IMG/M metagenome (GOLD analysis project Ga0209807, IMG submission 186168) | Grasslands soil microbial communities from the Angelo Coastal Reserve, California, USA - 14_1009_13_20cm (SPAdes) (version 2) | ecosystem: Environmental > Terrestrial > Soil > Grasslands ... | reverse complement strand
CGGGAGACGATCGTGTTCACCGCACCGATCCGACGCGCCTCAGGATCGATCTCATCGAGCAGTCGCAGCACGGACTCCTTGTGCGGGATCGTCACGTTCGCCCCGAGCACGTCGTCGCCGCGTATACGGGCGACCGTCGCGGCGAGCTGGTCGTCGGGGGTCTCCATCGCTTCGTAGCGATGCGGCAACCCAAGCTTTGCGAATGCCGCGTTGTGCATCGCCGGCGACAGCGAGTGCGCGACCGGGCGTCCAATGAGCCAGACCTGCGCCACGGCCTACGGCGCCGCTCGCACTACGTGACCCCGCAGCAGCGCGAGGCCGATCACCGCGACCGCCAGCGCACCCGCGACTGCCGGGATGGGACCGGCCGAGAACAAGACGTAGCCGGCGAAACCCGCGATCACAAGGGCCCAGCCGAGCATCGGCCGGCGCGGCAGCAATCGAGCCAGCGGCCAGGCCAGCACCAGCGCGATGAGCGCGGCAAGGGGCAGAAACAAAATGAGGACGCTGATCGCGGTCACGTCGTTGCAGGGAAGCTCCGCGCATGCGAGCGATTGGATGGCGAGCGTGGCCACTTACTTGTTCCCGTATTTGATCCGGTTCGCCTCGTGCTCCTCGAGGGTCCTCGCGAAGGCGTGGTCCCCCGTGCCGTCGTTCTTCGCGACGAAGTAGAAGTACGGGACGTGCGCCGGAGTGGCTGCGCCTTCGAGCGCCGCCTGTCCCGGGCTGCAGATCGGTGTCGGCGGAAGGCCGGCGACTTTGTACGTGTTGTACGGCGAATCGATCTCGAGGTCCTGGAGCGTGGGCTCGCGCCACTCCCCGACGGCGTATTGGACAGTCGGGTCGGCGTCGAGCTGCATCCCGATCTCGAGCCGGTTCGTGTACACACCCGCGATGGTCGCGCTCTCTTGCCGGTCGCGCGCCTCTCGCTCGACGATCGAACCGAGCTTCACGATGTCGTAAATCGTGGTCTTGCGATCGACCGCGGCTTGCCGGAGGGTCCGGCCAACGCGCAGCTCGAATTGGTCTAGCAGCGCGTCGACGATCTGGGTCGCGGTCGCCGTCGGCTTGAAGAAATACGTGTCCGGGAACAGGAAGCCCTCGAGCGGTGTGTCCGCTGGGAGACCCGCGAGCACCGTGTTCTGGCGCTGCCCAACGACGGCCGTCTTCAGAAACTCCTCCACCGTGATCGTGGGGAACGCCTTGTTCACGGCGGCCGCGGTCTCGCTCAGACGCCACCCCTCGATGATCCGCAGGACCGTCTGCTCGCTCGGGGCCTTCTCGAAGACGCGCGCGAGCTCGCGCGGCGTGAAGGCCGGAGAGATCGTGTACGTGCCGGACTGAAGCGATGTCTCGCGGCCGGTGTCGTAGAGGATGAAGGAGAATGCGAGGGCAGAGCGGATGAAGCCCTGGTCCTGGAGGTTCTGGGCGATCTTTCCGGCGGTCTCTCCGCGAGTGATCACGAAGCTGCGCGATTCGGCATGCGGATCCTTCGCGGTGTCTGGCTCCGCGCCGACGCGATCGGCCACGAGTCCGCGGATGAACTCCTGTTTGAGGAGCGTGTCGTGCTCCTGGACCTGCGCGACGATCGCGTCTTCGGCGACCGGCCGTCCGAAGACGACCCCACCGACGATCAGACCGACGATGAGCAGAACGAAAATGAACGGACCGGCAGCGGAGCGCTGTCGCGCGGGACGCGGGGCGCGGATTCCCATCAGCGAGCGCGCTGCGCGAGAAAATCTTCGAGCAGGATCGTCGCCGCGCCCGCATCGATGTCAGTCGCGCCGCGGATCTGGGCCTCGCTCGAGGTATGGCGCTCGTCGTAAAAGCGCACCGGGAGGCCGAGCTTTTCGGCCGCTGTGGCAAAGCGGCGAACGCGCTCGGCCTGGTGGCCCTCCTCGCCGCGGAGCGTCAGCGGCAAGCCGACGACGAGAGCATCGATCTGCTCATCGCGCGCGATCCGCTCGAGCTCGGCAAGATCTTTGACCACGCTCCGTCGGAGGAGCGTCCGGAGCGGCCGGCTGAGACCGTGCGTGTCGTCGCCCACCGCGAGACCGATACGGCGGTCGCCGACGTCGAGCGCGAGGTAGCGCAACCTCTTACGGGACGCTCGCGGAGGACGGCAGCGCCTCGACCTCGATCGTGATCCGCGAATCGAGCACCGGGAGTCGCTGGGGCCACCACGCGGGCCACGGCCTGATGCTCCGGAGCTTGAACCCAAGCGGCTCGGCGAGAGGGCTCACCTCCTCGTAGCCACGTCCCGCGAGGGCCGCCGCCATCTGCGATCGGTTGGGCTGCGGAACCTGCTTGCCGGCAGCGCGCACGCGCCAGTGCACGCCGTCCTGGAGGACGCTCGGCGGAATGACCTGGTCGACCGCCACGGTGTTGACGTCGAGCTTCATGCCCGCCCCGGCCTCGCCGTTGAGCTTCGCGATCGCCGTCGTCTTCGGCTCGTCCCCGGTGACCGAGTACGCCGTGGCGCTCCCGGTGACCGTGATTTGGAACGTCGGAGCCTCGTCCTTCTTGAGGCCGGTGAGCTCCTTACCCACGACCTCACTCGCTGGAGTCACCACGCCGGTGCGTTGGGCGAGCACGCCGTACACCGTCGCGCCGCCCACGGCCTGCTTGGTCCAATCGATGGTGCGCTGCTGGGCGGCCTTCCTGATGTCATCGTCGGATTGCGTGACGGCTTTGTCGTAATCGGCCTGTGTGACGACCGGGATCTTGTCGGCCTTGCCGCCGGTCGTCGGGGCCGGATTCGTGATCATGTACTCCGTGCTCGCGGCTCGGGTGATCTTGTCGGCGGCGACGTTGCCCTGCGGTCCGTTGTCGATCGCTTGGATGTTGATGAGAACGGTGCCGACCGCGAGAAGCGGAAAGATGCTGCTGCGCGGGAGGATCTTCTCCTCCGTCGTGAGAAAGCGCACCGGGGAGCTGTCGGTGGTCTGCACGAGCGTCCCGGTCGGGATGCGGATGTCGTTCGTCGTGCGGTTCTTGAACTCCTCCACACCGGTTGCCTTCGCCTCATCGGGACGAGAGCCCGTCGCTGTTCCGGTGGTCTTCGCAGTCAGATTCCCGTCGAAGAGCGTCGACGCGTTGATGTCCCCGCCGTTCGGCCCGGCACGCAGGTCATATTCGTAGGGACCGAGGGGCGTCGGCGTCGCAGCGATGACGATCGTCGCCGATGGAGCAACGACCGCGAGCATGATGCCCGCGGCCATGACCAACGTCATGAAGACGGCCAGCCCGCGGAGCGGCGAGATCCCGCGGCGCGGAACCGCCGGGCGGACCATCGTCTTCATCACCGCACGCCGGGCGTCGGAGAGGTGCTCGGTCGCGTCGAGCTCGTGCCGATCGAGGGCCGAGATGCTCGCGAATGACCTCATGTGCACCGACGACGCGAGAGACCGCGCCCGCGCCTCGGGCGACACGAGCACGATGCGACGATCGCCCGCGCGGCGTCGCAGCGCCTCGAGGAACACCGCATTGCGGGTGAGCGGCGCGCCCGACGGCACCACGAGAACAACATCCGGCGACTCCACCGCCGCGAGACTTCGGGCTGCGTCCAGGATCGTCGCGTCCGCGCCGAGGTCGATCACCTTGCGGCGGGGCGGTGCGGTCGTAGCCGTCACGAGTACACCTCTGTCGCGAGGGCTGCGGCGCCGGACGCGACGAGGTCTTCGGCATTCAAAGGCACGTCCGAGAAGACACGGCTGGTCACGCTCGGTGTCAGCGGGCCGATGCGCGCCGGTCCGCCGCGGGCTTCACCGACGATCTTCGCGAGCGCGTTCGGGAGCGCGAGGAGCGACTCGGGGACGCCGACGAAGAGCCACCGCTCCGGCGGCGGCGCGTTTTCGGAGGTGAGCGGGAGCGCGACGATCTCGGCCCACACCAGCGCGTCGTCGTCTCGCGACTCCTCACGCGCGACGAATGCATCGCGGCCCAGACCGAACACGCGGGTCCCCACGACGCGGCGCTCGCGCACGATGGCGAGCGCGGTGACGTCCGCACCGACCCGGACGATCCCGGCGTCGGCGATGCCCGACGCCGCGACGAGGCGCGCGAGGGCGTAGATACCGGGCACGGCCGTGGGACGCCGGCGCACGGCGACCGTTGCGAGCGCCGCGCCCGAAAGCACAAGGGGCGCGACCGCCACGTCCGTGTGCACCTCGAGAGCCCGCCCGTGGTAGCCCTCGACGGAATCCAGCTCTCGCCCGTCCAGCACCAGCGCGGCGACGTCGTCGGTCAGGCGCGCCGTCGCCACTCCACGCAGCGCCGGATCGTCCGCGACCGCGGTCTGGGCGACTCGCGCCGCTTCCTCGCGCGCTTCGCGAACCGCGCGATCGGCCTCGGCGCGGACGATCGGCGTGCCGGACTCCTCGCGGTCGAATGGCGTTTTCACGTGATACGTGCGGACGTCGTCGCCGTCGATCGCGATCACGGTGCGCTCTGACGGCACGCCCCGTTCCGCCGCGCTCAGCGCCGACGCGACGGCAGCGGTCACGACTCGCGGCTCGACGACGAGGCCGCCAACGACGGCATCACGGTCGAGGACCGCCTCGCCCCGTCCGATAATCCGAAGCCGTCCACCCTCGGCCCGCGCGACCACGGCCCGCGCCATGCCCGCGGCGAGCTCGATGCCCGCCACGCGGACCCCGCCAGCCGCCTCGCGTGTCCGATCCCTAGCCACGCCCGTCTAAACGCTCCCGGACCACCGTCCGTGCCGCCGTGACCGCATCGCCGAGCTGCGCCGGGGATCCCCCGCCCGCCGAAGCGCTCTCCGGGCGGCCGCCACCCTTCGCTCCGAAGACGCCCTGCACGGCCTTGATGACCGAGTCCGCGCTCACTTTCGGGAGGACGTCCTTCGTGACCGCAACGAACAGCGCGGCCTTGCCGTCTCGCGATCCACCGAGGATGACGACCCCGGTCCCGATGCCGTCACGCACGCGATCGGCGAGGGCCTGGAGCTGCTTCAGATCAGCCTCGCCGACGTTCGCCGCGACAACTTTGGTCACGCCGAGCACCTCGGCGTTCGCCAAGAGCGACGACGCGGCGGAGTCCGCACCGCTCCGCTGCAGGGCGGCGCGCTCCTTGTCCAGCCGCTCGCGCGACTCGACGAGCTGCGCTACGGCCTCCGGCAACCGAGAAGGCGGCACGCGGAGCGCGGCGGCGGCTCTGGCCGAACGGTCGCGCATCTCGCGCACCTCGCGCAGCGCTCCGACTCCGGTCACGGCCTCGAGGCGACGGACGCCGGCGCCGATCGACTCCTCCTTGGTGATGAGGAACAGGCCGATGTCGCCGGTGCAGTGGCAGTGCGTTCCGCCGCAGAGCTCGCGCGATGGACCCGCCTCGACGACGCGCACGACGTCGCCGTACGTTTCGCCGAAGAGCGCCATCGCTCCTGTCGCGAGCGCCTCCTGCAGCGGCATCGACTTCGCGTGCACGTCCGCGTTCGCGAGGATGGCGCGGTTCACTTCGTCCTCCACCCTACGGAGCTCGTCCGGCGTGAGCGCCCGTCCGAACGTGAAGTCGAATCTGAGATTGGGCGCGTGCACGAGCGAGCCGGCCTGGTGCACGTCATCGCCGAGGATGTTCCGGAGCGTCGCGTGCAAGAGATGCGTCGCGGTGTGGTTGCGCATCGTGTCGCGACGCGCCTCCTCGTCGACCGCGGCGTGCGCGCGCGACCGAACGCGCAGGACACCATCCACCACCTTCGCGCTCATCACGATCACACCGGGCGCGGCGGTCTGAGTGTCGGCGACCATCGCGCGTCCCTCGTCGGTGGTGATCGTGCCGCGATCGCCGACCTGGCCGCCGCCTTCCGGATAGAAAGGAGTGCGGTCGAGCACGATCTCGACGTCGGTGCCTTCGTGCGCGGCCTCGACGCGCGATCCGCCGAGCACGAGCGAGACGATCGTCCCGTCGGTCTGGAGCTCGTCGTAACCGGTGAACTCGCTCCGGAGCTTCTCATTCTCGCGGAGACCCGCGTAGAACTGCCCGAACCGCATCGCGTCCTGCGTGAACTTGGCGGTAGCGCGACTCCGGCTGCGTTGCCCCTCGAGGAGCTCGCGGAAGCCGCGCTCGTCGACCGACAGGCCGGCTGCGGTCGCGATCTCCTTGGTCATCTCAAGCGGGAAGCCATATGTGTCGGAGAGACGGAATGCGGTGTCGCCATCGATCCAGCGCTGTCCCTGCGCCGTCGCGCGCGCGATGGCCTCGTTGATCATCGTGAGACCTTGCGCGAGCGTGCGTTCGAACTTCTCCTCTTCCTCGAGGATGACCTGCGTGATGCGATCTCGCGCCGAGGTGAGCTCGTGGTAATGGCGCTGCATCGTCTTCACGACCTCGCCGCCGAGCTGCGAGAGCGAGCCCGTCTTCAGACCGAGGCGGCGCCCGTGCATGGCGGCGCGCCGGATCAGGCGCCGCAGCACATAGCCGCGGAACTCATTCGATGGTGAGATGCCGTCGGCGATGAGGAAGCACGCCGCGCGCGAGTGTTCCGCGACGATCCGGATGGACACGTCGGTCGCGCGGTCGTCGCCGTACCTCTTCCCGGAGAGCGACTCGATCTTCTTGACGAGCGGCTGGAAGAGATCGGTGCGGTACGTGTCTCCGGAAACGCCCTGCAGCACCTGAGCGAGACGTTCGAGGCCCACACCGGTGTCGATGTTTCGCTTCGGCAGCGGCACGAGCGTGCCGTCGGCCTTGCGGTCGTACTGCTGGAAGACGTAATTCCAGATCTCGAGCCATCGCCCGCAGTCCTCGGCCGGGCTGCAATCATGCTCGGGGACCCCCGGCTGCGGACCGTTGTCGATGAAGACCTCGCTGTCAGGTCCGCAGAGACCGGTCGGACCGGGCGCCCAGAAGTTGTTCTCGTCACCGAGGCGGTAGATCTTCTCGGGCGGAAGGAGCTTCAGCGTCTTCGTCCAGATGTCGTAGGCCTCGTCGTCGCTCGTGTGGACGGTCGCGACGAGCTTCGAGCCGTCGAACCCGAACACCTTCGTGAGAAGCTCCCAGCCCCACTCGATCGCTTCTTTCTTGCCGTAATCGCCGATCGAGAAGTTGCCGAGCATCTCGAAGAAGGTCTGGTGGTAGGCGTCCTTGCCCACCTCGTCGATATCCGTCGCCCGGAAGACCTTCTGCACCGCGACGATCCGCTTGGCGGGGGGCTGCTTCTTGCCGAGGAAGTACGGCACGAGCGGCTGCATGCCGGCGCTCGTGAAGAGGACGGAGGGATCGTCCTTCAGGATGAGGGGCCAGCTGGGCATGCGGGTATGACCCTTCTCCTCGAAGAAGGAGATGAATCGCTCGCGGATCGTCGCGCTGTCCAGTTTGTCCTCCTTCTAAACGAAAACGCGGGGCGCCGGCCTCGGCTCCCCGCGTTCCCCGCTACTCGAAAGTCTAACGTCAGTCTTGCTTGGCGGAGCCTCCCGGCGTGCTTCGCGAGCCCGTCGATGCTCGTCCTGCTGAGCTGGATTCCCACTGCTTCTTGGCCTCGCCGATCAGCTCGCGGCCCTTCACGGACGCGTCATCGGCGAGCTTCTGAGCGATCTTCTGCAGCTCCTCAGCGCGCCGCCTCAGCTCCTCGGTCTGTACTCGGAGCTCTTCGCGGGTGATGTCGCCGCTTTTCGGTGCATACAGGAGCATGACGACGGCGCCCGCCAACGCTCCGATGATGAAGCCCATACCTGTTCTCCCTCTCTTTTCGAACTAAGAAATTACCCCTTCGCCGGGCCTTCCGCGATGGCAACTGTTGCCGCGGCGACGCCCGCCGCCACAACCGCGAGCGCCAGCTGGGTGTCACCCAGCACACCGAGCGAGACGCCGGACAGCTCACCGAGTGCTTGAGCCGCGAGTGCGAGCGCGGCCGCAAGGAGCCACGCCCGACCGAGCGAGCGCGGCCGGCCGAACGCGGCACGGACCCCGGCCGGGACGCCAATGGCGACGAGGCCCAGAACGACGACCGCTGGCGGCACGGGTGAGCTAAGAGCGCGACGGTGCCGCGAAGATCGTGAGCCCTCCGAGCTTTCGCGCTCGCTCGAACGCGAGCTGGCCTAGCGGCATCCGGGCGATGGCCGCCATGGCGAAGAGCGGCAGGAGGAAGAAGTACGAGAAAAGGCTGCGCCACGCGAAGAAGAGCGGAACGACGGCGAGCACCGCACCGAGCTCGGGGCTGGTCCGCCGTGTCCGCCAGGCGATCACGAGACAGATGATGCCTGCGATCGCCTCGAGCGCCGAATACGCGAACACCGGCAGAAGCGGCAACCCACCGTTCGTGAAGAGGAAGATGAGGCCGGCGCCGCGGGCGAACATCGGCTCGACCATGGGAGTGACGATGCCGGCGACCCACGCATGCGGGTCATGAACAATGAACGGCAGGTTCGTCGCCGTGAAAACGCCCGCGGCGATCGCGAGCTGACGCGCCGCGGCCCGCCACCCGCGCTCTGTCACCACGGCGATGATCCAGAACGGCGCGAAGAACCACGCGATCTGCTTGGTCGCGAACGCGATGCCGAGCGGGACTCCGGCCCACTTCCGGTCGCGGTACATCCACGCGATGACTAGTGGTAGCGCGTACAGCAGGTCCGAGCTACCGCCGACCGTGAACGCCGCGAGGCTGGAGGCGCCGAGAACCGCCGTGAGCACGAATGGACGAAGCGTGCGTGGCGAACGCGCGACCACGAGTGCCATCGCGACGAGGAGGCACGCCACGTAGAGGTAGTTCGTGTCCCAGCCGACTGCGACCATCGGTAGCAGCGCGAGGAACGAGAGCGCGGGATACGACGGCCGCCACACGAACTCGTCGTTCGAGCCGATGCCATTCGCGCGCTGATCCCAGACCTGGTCGAGCTGATCGTCGGTCGGGTAGACGGCGACGTCGGCGAAGGCGCCGCGGCGCAGCGGTGTGGTGCGGTCCGGGCCGATGCCGAGCGCTCCGTAGCACGCAAACACGTCGAGGTCCGTGTACGGGTCGCGACCCTGCAGGACCAGACGCGCGGCGCATTCGTTGAGCGCGATCGCGTCGTTGTGGTACGGCGTCCAGTCGAGAGAGTGCTGCCGCGGCATGTCGACGAGCCACCCGAACCCGACGAGCGCCATGACGCACACGAATCCCCAGACACCGCGCACGAACCAGCTGCGGCCCGGCATCGGCGTGACCGCATCGTCGCGTCCGGTGCCCGCAAGCGCCAGGAGCAGCAGGACCATTGCGACGGCGATCGCGAACACGACGACGCCGACCCCGCCTCGTCCGGGGTGCGTCAGGATGATGCTGTTGACGATTCCGGCGAAGTAGAGCGCGGTGCCGGCCACGGCCACCGCCGCGATTCGGGAGAGGGCGCGCACGGGTTTAGACCGTCTGCCGTGCTACGACGCCGCCCCCGATGACCTCGTCCCCGTCGTAGAAGACGGCGGCCTGACCCGGCGCCACGAGGGCCGGGGCATCGAGGTCGAGCGTCGCGTGGTTTCGGTCCACGTCGACGTGTGCGGCAAGTGCGATGCCGCGGTAACGCAGGACTACGTTGGTCGCGAAGCGGGATGACGGCGGGTCACCAGAGACGAACCGCACGTCGGTGAGCTGGTAGGTCGTTCGCGCGATTTCGGCTCGCGTACCCACGACCGCGGCGCGCCTCTCGGTGTCGAGGCGCAGCACGTACAGGCGCTCGCCGGTCGCCACGCCTACGCCCGTCCGCTGGCCGACCGTGAGCGCGCCGATGCCAGCGTGGGTCCCCACCACGGTGCCGTCCGTCCGCTCGACCGGCCCGGGGACAAACGCGCCAGGCGCACGCTCGCGCACGAGCTCGCGGTAGTCGCCGGGGGCGAAGCAGATATCCATGCTCTCGGCCTTCGTGGCCGTCGCAAGGCCGAAACGCGCTGCGATCGCGCGCGTCTCGGACTTGTCATGAAGCTCGCCGATCGGGAACTCGAGCCGCGCGAGCTCGCGCTGGCCGAGCATGTAGAGCGCATAGGACTGATCCTTCGAAGCATCGCGCGCGCGCAGCAGATGCCGACGGCCATCCGAACCGGCCGTCGCACGCACGTAATGCCCGGTCGCCAGACGATCACCGCCGAACTTGCGCACGACGTCGTGGAGCAGCGCGTCGAACTTCACGTGCTGGTTGCACGAGACACAGGGATTGGGTGTCTCGCCCCCGGCGTACGCGTCGACGAAGCGATCGACGACACGCTGGCCGAACACGTCGGCGTAGTCGAGGGCATAGAAGGGAATACCGAGCGCGGCCGCGGCACGACGGGCATCCTCTCCTGCCTCATCGGTCCCGCAGCAGCGCGGCGCGTCCACATCGCCGCCCGACGGCACGAGGCGCATCCATACCCCGACGACGTCCTCGCCGCGGTCAGCGAGGATCCCCGCCGCGACCGACGAGTCCACGCCGCCGCTCATCGCTACAAACACCCGGCTCATGCGATCGCCCTCACGTGCGCGTCGACGATCGCGGCGCGGAGCGCGCCGATCGCCGTGAGCACGCAGCGCTCGTGCTCGTCGTCGACCGGCCCGATCTGCGCGGTGAGGTCGGACGCGGCGATCCCGAGCGCCTCGCTGCGAGCGCGGCCGCGAACAAGCCGTGTGAGCGCAGCCGACGCCTTCGTCGACACCTCGCAGCCTGATCCGGTCACGCGCGCTTCCATAACGACGCCACCCTCCAGATCTACTTCGATCTTCACACGGTCGCCGTCGCGCGGGTTGCTCTCGCTGCCGAAACCGCGGGTCAAACCGCCACCGCGGCGGAATCGCGCAGCCGCGCCACGACCCGGGCGAGCGCGTCGACGAGCCGGTCGACCTGCGCCTCAGTGGTCGATCGTCCGACGGTCACGCGCAGCGAGCCCTTCGCGAGCTCGCGATCGAGTCCGAGCGCGAGCAGCACCTGCGAGGGCTCCGTCTCGCCGGACGTGCACGCCGAGCCACTCGAGACGGCAAACCCTTCGAGGTCGAGCGCGACGATCAGCGACTCACCGTCCGTGCCCGAAATACAGAACGACGCGTTGTTCGGGAGCCGCTCTGTCCGATGACCCGTGAGGACCGCGTCGGGAACGCGCGCCTCGACGCCGGCAATGATCCTGTCGCGAAGACGCGCCTGCCGCGGCGATTCCGTCGCGCGACGCTCACGTGCGATGCGCATCGCCACGCCAAGGCCGACGATTCCCGCGACGTTCTCCGTTCCGGTGCGCCGGCCCTTCTCCTGCCCGCCGCCCGTCTGCATCGTCGCGATCCGTGTCCCGCGACGGACGTACAGGCCGCCCACGCCCTTCGGCCCATAGAACTTGTGCGCGTTGATCGAGAGCAGATCGACCGGGATCTCGCGCACGTCGATGTCAAGTGCGCCCACCGTCTGCACGGCGTCGCTGTGGAAGGTCACGCCCTCCTCGCGGCAGATGGCGCCGATCTTCGCGATCGGCTCGATCGTGCCGATCTCGTTATTCGCGTGCATGACCGACACAAGCGAGGTGCGGTCGTCGATCGCGTCGCGGATCGCCTCTGGCTCGACGACTCCGTTCCGGTCGACCCCGACGACGTCGACACGGATGCGCGAATGGCGCTCCAGATCGCGAGCCGTGTCGATCACCGCGTGATGCTCGATGGCGCTGGTCACCAGGCCGTCGCGCTCGTCGCGACGGGCCGTGAGGGCACCGCGCAGCGCGAGGTTGTCGGCCTCCGTGCCGCCACTCGTGAACACGATCTCGCTCGGGTCGGCATGAATCGCCGCCGCGACCTCGTCGCGCGCGCGATCGACGGCGGCCCGAGCAGCGCGGCCCTCGGCGTAGATGCTCGAGGGGTTGCCGTGCGTGTCGCGGAGCACGCGGGCCATCGCCTCGGCGACCTCAGGGTCGACGGGCGTAGTCGCGGCGTGGTCCAGATAGACGCGGTCCATGAGTGAAAGTCTAGGCGGAGTCATAGTCGATGAATGCGAAAGTCGCTCACACGGGCGTCCGTCCGCGAGCGGTTGCGGTCGCTCGGCCGCCTCGCGTACGTTCCGCGTCCACGCAAGCTCTTGTCGCGACGGGCAGCAATAGAGCTCACACGCGGGCTCGGCAAGGCGGCAAGTCAGGCGCTCGAAGACGATCGCAAGGGGCAGTGATAGCCCGCTGGGATCGCTAGCGCTCCTTCTCCGGCTTCGCGACCACGCGTAAGCCCAGCTCCTCGAGCAGCTTTGGGTCGGCCGCGGCCGGAGCGTCCAGCAGCGGGTCGTAGCCCGTCTGGGTCTTCGGAAACGCGATCGTCTCGCGCGCGTTTGAAAGACCCGCGAGGATCATCACCGTCCGATCCATCCCGGTGGCGATCCCGCCCTCCGGGGGCGCTCCGTATTCAAGAGCGTCGAGCAGTGCGCCGAATCTCACGGCGGCCTCCTGCTTCGGCACACCGAGGATCTCGAACGCTCGCTCCTGCAGGGCGCGGTTGTGGATGCGGATGCTCCCGCCCCCGAGCTCGTTGCCGTCGATGACCAGGTCGTACTGAGAGCTGCGCGCCTTACCCGTATCGGTCTCCATCAGAGTGGCGTCCTCAGCGGTGAGCGGACCCGCGAACGGGTTGTGCGAGAACGTCCATCCGCCCTCGGGCGTCCGCTCGAACATCGGGAATCGGTAGACCCACATCGCGTGATGGGCAGATTCGTCGGCGAGGCCGAGCGTCGCACCGAGGTGCGAGCGCAGGGTACCGATCGACATGCTCGCGGTGTGATAGTCCGCGGCCACAGCCAGCACGAGGTCGCCATCCTTCGCGCCGCTCGCGCGCGGAATCTCCGCGAGCTCGTTCGCCGACAGGAACTTCGCCACCGGAGACCTGATCTCGGATCCAGCGATGGCGAATGAGACGAGGCCCTTCGCGCCTTTCGTTTTCACGACCGCCGTCCATCCATCGATGTCCTTGCGCGTCGCACCGGCCTTGCCTGGCACGACGATGGCGCGCACCGCGCCACCGTCCGCGATCACGTCACGGAACACCGCGAATGACGTCGCGCGGAAGGCGTCGGTCAGGTCCACGAGCTCCATCGCGAAACGTGTGTCGGGGCGATCGCTTCCGTAGCGCCGCACGGCGTCGTCGAACGTGATGCGCGGCCAGGGCTTTCGGTGCAGAGGCTTCTTGGCGAATCGCTCGAACACAGCCGTGTAGCACTCCTCGATGACCGACATCACATCGTCCGGCTCAACGAAGGTCATCTCGACGTCGAGTTGGGTCAGCTCGTAGATCCGGTCGGCGCGCGGGTCCTCGTCGCGGAAGCACCGCGCGATCTGAACGTATTTGTCGATCCCGCCGACCATGAGGATCTGCTTCAGCATTTGGGGCGACTGCGGGAGAGCCCAGAACTTCCCCGGGTAATAGCGCGAAGGCACGATGAAGTCGCGCGCCCCGGTCGGGTCGGAGCGGATCATCATCGTTGTCTCGATCTCCCAGAAGCCACGTTCGACGAAGAAGGTGCGCATGAAGTTGGTCACCTCGTGGCGCAGCTTGAGGATGTCGCGCGACCGCTCGCGGCGCAGATCGACGTAGCGGTATTTCCAGCGAAGCGTCTCCTCGACCTCCGTCTCTTCGTTGACGTAGAACGGCGGCGTCTTGGACTCGTTCAGGACCTCGATCTCGCTCGCGGCGATCTCCACCTCGCCGGTCGGCAGCTTCGGGTTCTTCGTCCCTTCCGGGCGCGGCCGGACCGTCCCGCGAACGCGGAGCACCCATTCATTGCGCGCCTTGCCGAGCGCCTTGTGCGCCGCCGGGTTCTCCTTGGCGTGCGCGACGACCTGCGTGATGCCGTACCGATCGCGCAGGTCGATGAACGTGAGCTCGCCGTGATCGCGGCGGGTGTGCACCCAGCCGGCGAGTGTCACTTCCTTCCCAGCAAGCGAGGCGCGCGCCTCACCGCAGGTGTGCGTCCGCAACACCTATCTAATCCCGATCGTCCTTGAGAAATGGCGCCTCGCCCGCCGCGCCCGGCTCGTGGTCGTCGGGGTTGCTCGGGCCTTCATACAGCGGCGGCGTCGGGTGCTTCGGGACGTGGCGACCGACCTCGGTCACCACGGCCGCGAGCCGCGTGACGCGCTGCGTCTTCGCCACGAGATCGCGAACGATGACGTTGCCGCCGCGCGCCTCAGGGGTGCCCCGGATGACCGCGACCTTCGCGCCGTGCTTCACGGCGCTCTCGAGCTGCTTGTCGAGCGGGCGGTCGGAGTAGTCGATCGCGACGTTGAAGCCGGCCTGTCGCAGCGGGTCGGCGATCTGCAGGCGGTCGGCGCCGTCGCCTTTCTCGGCCGAGAGGACATACACGTCGGCTTCGGTCCCGCCTCCCATCCGCACATCCTCCTTTTTCAACGCCGCATGGAGCACGTCGACTCCGCCAGCGATACCCACGCCCTGCACCGGCGGACCGCCGAGCGTCTGGACGAGATCGTTGTAGCGGCCGCCGGCCGCGACCGCGATATCGCCGCTCTTCGTGAATTCGGGATCGGTGAGCACGAATTCGAACACGGTGCGGGTGTAGTAGTCGAGGCCCCGCACCAGAGTCTGGGAAACCTTGTAGGGATGGCCGAGCCTCTCGATGCCGGCGATGACCTGCGCGAAGTGCTCGCGATCTTCGGCGCAGAGGAGGTCGTGCATCTGCGGCGCGGCCGCGACGAGCGCCCGATCCTTCGGGTCCTTCGAATCGAGGATGCGCAGCGGGTTCCGCTCGAGTCGCTCCTTGGACTCATCGGAGAGCGCGTCGCGATTCTTGGCGAAGTAGGAGGCGAGCGCCTCCTTCACCTTTGGCTGACATTTCGCGTCGCCGATCGTGTTCAGCTCGAGCTCGTACGAGCGAAGACCGACCTCCGCGAAGAGGCGCGCGGTGAAGTCGATGATCTCGACGTCGGCGAGGGCCTCCTCGGGACCGAAGCACTCGAGACCCCATTGCCAGAACTGGCGGTAGCGCAGGAGCTGCGGCCGCTGCCCGCGGAACATCGGCTCGTAGTAGAAGAAGCGCACCGGTCGTGGCGCACGGTGCAGGCCGTGCTCGAGGAAGGCTCGCGTCACCGCCGCCGTACCCTCCGGACGCAGCACCAGGTCGCCCTGGCCGTGCAGCGACACGTCGTACATCTCGTAACCGACGATGTCGCTCGCTTCGCCCACCGATTTCGCGAACACCCCGCGATCCTCGACGATCGGCGTCGCGATCCGCGGATAGCCGTAGCGCAGGGCGCGCGCCTCGATCACCGCCTGCAGCGCGTCGAAGGCGGCCGCTTCTTCGGGGAGCAGGTCCCGCATCCCGCGCGGGGCCTGAAAACTAGCCATCGGGACGCTGACGATAAGCCGTTATCGTCGAACGCGAACAAATCGTCGCGGCATCGCGACGGCTGGAGGAACGACAACGACCGAGCCATCAAAGGCCACCGTCGAGCTCACCAAGGGCGGATCTTTCTCGTTCACGTTGCGACCGGACAAGGCACCAAAGACTGTCGAGCGCTTCGTCGCAAAAGCCCGCAGCGGTTTCTACGACGGCCTCGTTTTCCACCGCGTCGAGGATTGGGTCGTGCAGGGTGGTGACCCGAAGGGTACCGGCACCGGTGGTGAGCGCGTCCCCAGCGAATACAACGACCTTTCCTTCAAGAGCGGCGCGTTCGGCATCGCCCGCGGCCAGGACGCGGCGTGGAACAACGACTCGCAGTTCTTCGTCGTCAAGCGCGACTCCGATTTCTTGAATAAGCAGTACACGAACTTCGGTCAGCTCACGTCGGGCAAGGACGTCGTCGACGGTGTGAAGATCGGAGACAAGATCAAGACCATCAAGATCGAGTGACGAAGATGGACCGCCGCCGACTTCTTCTCGCAGCCGCCGCGAGCGCGGTTGCCGCGGCCTGCGGCTCGACCGGGGCATCGGCCTCCCCGTCGCCATCGGCGACCGCGACCAAGGCGACCGTCGACAGCAAAGCCACGATCGAGCTCGCGAAGGGCGGGTCGTTCTCATTCACGTTGCGACCGGACAAGGCGCCGCAGACGGTCGCCCGGTTCGCGCAGAAGGCACGCAGCGGCTTTTATCAAGGCCTCACGTTCCACCGCGTCGAGGACTGGGTCGTGCAGGGCGGCGACCCGACCGGCACGGGCTCGGGCGGGAACCAGGTCGCGAGCGAGTACAACAGCCTGCCGTTCATCGCCGGGGCCGTCGGCATCGCCCGTTCGACCAATCCCGCCGTCATGAACGACTCTCAGTTTTTCATAGTGAAGATCGACTCTCATCATCTCGACGGAATCTACGCAAACTTCGGCCTCCTCAACCCCTCGGACATGCCTGTCGTTCAGGGCATAAAGATCGGCGACAAAATCAAGAGCATCAAGATCGAGTGACGACGCGAGGTTCACTCGCGCTCGTACTTTCATTCGTCGTGTTTGTGGCGATCGCGCTTCCGCTCGATCGATCGAGCACCGCGCCGCAGCAACTCGGGCTGTCGCTTCTCGCGTGGGCCTTTCTTGGAGTAACCCTTGTCCTCCAGCCGCCGGCGATCCGCATACAAGTCGCTGGCCTCGTCGTTCTCGCGACGGCGCTCGAGTGCATCGGATCGCTCGTCTGGGGCGCTTACACCTACCGTCTCGAGAACCTTCCCCTCTACGTACCCGCCGGTCACGGTCTCTTTTACCTTTCGGCCCTGCGCCTGTCGTCACTGCCGGTGCTGCAGCGCCGGGCTCGCGCGATCGTCGTCGCGGTTACGGCGGGCGCGAGCACGTGGATGCTCTACGGGCTCGCCGCGGGCCCGCTGCCCGACCTTCTCGGCTTCGTGACGTGGGCGATCTTCATCCGATTCATCGTCCGCGGGCGTAACCCGCTGCTCTACGCCGTGAGCTTCCTCATGACGACCGCCCTCGAGCTGTACGGTACGTCGCTCGGGATCTGGACCTGGTCCCCGGTCCTACCGGTGTTGATGCTGCCGGCAGGTAACCCGCCGACGGGGATTGGCGCCGGCTACGCCGCGATGGACGCGCTCACCCGGCGCATCGTCGCGCGGATCGAACGCGCACGAGCCACGCGCCGGCTCGCACCGCCCGTCACCGTACGACCCGGTACTTGATCATGGTCATTCCGACGACGACCTTCGCCGTCACGCCGCTCCGGCTGGCGTAGCTCGATAGGGCACCGGCCGAGCGTCGCGTCGCAGGTACAGCGGATGTCGCGGCTGTCCGGCGCTGGTCAGCCCCAGGCAATACGCGTGGCTGACCTTGAACATCCGATCCCCCTCGGTGCTGGCGCCCCACCCGAGGACGACCAGCTCCGCCCGCGCGAGCGCCGCTCTGACCTGATGCCGGTTGGCGCGTCCGACCGGATCGCGCACCGTTCGCAGCACGCGGGGATCGCTCGCGCGGTAGGCGAAGAGGTTCACGACCTCGATGCCGCCGTAACCCCAGCGGCGCGCGAAGCCGAGACAGCGGCGGATCGTGGGATCGTCGTGCCGTGCGTCCGCGGTCGACGGGTTCAGCAACACGAACACGACCACCGGCCGCGTTTGGTCCCAGCGGCGCCAGAGCCGATATCGATAGCGCCTGTCGCGGCTGAAGGTCGCGCCGCCGGTCATCGTGACCTACTGACTACGTCAGATAGCGCGACAGCCGCTATGCCTACTACTTCAGAAACTCCAGGGCGGTCTGCTCGAACAGTTCCGTGCTGAGCCGAAGCGACTCCTGGTCGATCCGCTCATTGTTCCCATGGAACATCTTCGCGAAGTCCTTGAAGGAGATGCGATCGCTCATGAGACCGTAGCCGTACGAGGTCACCCCTTTGCGGCGGAAGTAGCGCGCGTCGGTGGCGCCGACGATCAGGAACGGGATCGTCTCCGCGCCCGGAACGAGCTTCTGCGTCACCTTGGTGAGCGTGTCCCAGAGCGGCGTGCGCGTCGGCGATTCGCTCGCGGGGTTGTCTCCCTCGGCGATGATCTCGACGTCCTTCCAGAGCTCGTCGCCCATCGCCTCCCGGAGCATCTCGCGCACCTTCGGGCCGTCGTCGCCCGCGATCGTTCGGATGTCGATGTCCACCTCGGCGCTGTCGGGTATGACGTTCAGCTTGACGCCGGAGTGCGCGATGTTCGGCGAGAACGTGGTACGCGTGGCTGCGTAGAACATCGGCGCCGTTCCCTCGGGCCCGCGATCGAGCGCCATGTCGAACGTCGCGGCGTTGGTCAGCGCGAGGCGGGACGCGGCCGGCAGGTCGAGCCCGTCGATGAACTGCCGCCAGATCGAGTGCAGCCGCAGCGGCGCGCGATATTTCCCGATCCGCGTTATGAGCTCCGCTGCCTTGACAAGGGCGTTGTCAGACTGGTACGGCATCGAGCCGTGACCCGGCGTTCCGCGCACGCGAATGCGCGTCCACTGCGAGCCCTTCTCCGCCGCGATGAGCGGCAGCTTCGGCGACCCCCCGGCGAGCGGGAAGCGCATGCCGCCGAACTCGGTCACGAGAAAATCTGCTTTGACGTCGTCCCAGGCGTGCTCGGTGAGCCACGCGGCGCCGTGGGTGCCGAGCGCTTCCTCGTCGGCGACCGCCGAGTAGATGAACGTTCCCTTCGGACGGAAGCCCGATGTGAGGAGCCGCCGCACCGCGACGGCCATCGACGCGGTGACCCCGAGCATGTCGATCGCACCGCGGCCCCAGATCTCGCCGTCGATGAGCTCGCCAGCGAACGGATCATGCCGCCAGCCCGACGGCGTGACCGGCACGACGTCGGTGTGCCCCATGAAATGGAGCGACGGCGCCTCCGGATCGGTGCCCTCGATCCGCAGGACGAGACTCGCTCTGCCCGGGACCGGCTCATATCGCTTCATCTCGACGCCGGGCACGCGCAGATAGCTCTCGAGCAAGTCCACGCTGCGGATCTCGTGACCAGACTCGGGCGTGCCCTCGTTCACGCAGGAGTTGCGGATGAGGCGCTGGAGCACGTCGGTCGTCTCGGCGCTCACGTCGGTCATCACAGTGCCCATCATGCCTCCATCCTGATCTCTTCGAGATCGAGCTCGCGCTCGATGCTCCGGAGCGCATCGTCGTCGATCGCGCCGCGGTCGCGCATCGCGCGCAACGCGTCGCGCTGGGCGTCGATCACGTCACTGCGGATCTGCCGGTGCTCGACGAGCTCCTGCTCGGCCTCGTTGCCTGGCGCCTCGTGGAGCTGCTCCTCGTGCTCCGCGCGATGCTGGTAGCTCGTCCGGAGCTGATCGATCAGCGGTTTGTGATCGGGCCACTTCTTCTCCAGCTCATCGATTCGCCTGAGCGCCTGCTCGATCAGCTCCTGCCGTGCGTGCGACTCCTCGTGGCCCTCATCGCTGTCGCTCCCAAGGCGGAGCGCCCGGATCACGAGCGGCAACGTCAGACCCTGTCCGACGAGCGTCACGAGGATGACCGTGAAGGTGATGACGATGATCGCGTCGCGCGCCGGAAGCGCACTGCCGGGCAGCGAGACCGGAAGGGCGAGCGCCGCGGCAAGCGAGACCACGCCGCGCATGCCCGCCCACGAAAGAACGAGGGACTCTCGAAGTCGGGTGCGCCGCTGATCGTCCGACAGCAGCTCGCGAACGCTCATCCCGATGACCCAGAGGGCGCGGACAGCGATGAGCGCAGCGCTCACGAGGATTCCCACGGCGGCGAGCTGAAGGAGCGTGGTGCGATCCATCTGTCTGGAGATGCTCGCGATCTGGAAGCCGATCGAGAGGAACACGATGCCGTTCAGGAGGAAGACAAGACTCTCCCAGGTCGCGCGACCGGCGAGGCGCGCCTCGGAGCCCATGATCTGCGACGACCGCCTGCCGATGAACAGACCCGCGGTCACAGCTGCCAGGACGCCCGAGACGCCCAACGCCTCGGCTGGGAGGTACGCGGCGTAGGGCGTGAGCAACGAGATGGTGATCTCGACGGGCGTGTCGTCGATTCGAGTGCGCACCCACACCACAATCCAGCCCACGACGAGTCCGATCAGGATGCCGCCGAGAGCAACGAAGACGAAGCTCGCAAGGGATCCGATCACCGAAACGGCGACCGCCGCGGCGGCGCCGACAGCCGCGCGGTAGATCGTGAGCGCCGTTCCATCGTTGAGAAGGCTCTCGCCCTCGAGGATGCTGACGATCCGGCGTGGAACGGCGAGACGCTGGGCGATCGCCGTCGCGGCCACGGCGTCGGGAGGAGAGACGATCGCCCCGAGCGCGACCGCGAGCGGCCACGTCATGCCCGGCACGAGGACCATCGCGGCGGCGGCGACAACCCCGGCGCTCGCGGCGACGAGGCCGACGGCGAGGGACGCGATGTTCTTCAGATTGGTCTTGAAGTCTCGGATCGGAGTGAGGAACGCGCTTACATAAAGGAGCGGCGGCAACACGACGAGGAAGACGATCTCTGGATCGAGCTCGAATCGCGGGATCCCGGGTACGAGCCCGACGACGAGCCCGCCGAGGAGAAGCAGCACCGGATATGGCACGCGGATCTTCCGCGAGACGGTCACGAGCGCGGCGACGATCACGAGGAGGGCGACAAGCAGCACGGCGGTTTGCATCAGCGGATCGGCGCGTTACTCAGTCCTGCACGCCGCCTTTCGTCATCGGGAGCGGATCGAGAACCCGCCGCAGGTCCTTCTCAGGCATGATCTTCGCGTCCTTCGCGACGTCGAACAGCGAGCGCCGTTCCGAGAGGGCCTGCTTGACCAGCGCGGCGGCCTTGGCGTAGCCGATGTGCGGCGAGAGCGCGGTGACGGCGAGCGACGGGCTCGCGTCCATGAGCTCCTGAGCGCGATCCTCGTCCACCTCGAGCCCCGCGATCGCCTTCTCGCGGAGCACGCGCACGGCGTTCGTGAGGATCGTCGCCGAAAAGCAGTTCGCGAAGTTAATGCCGGGCATCATCACGTTGAGCTCGAGCTGGCCGGCCTGGGCGCCGTACGCGACCGCAGTGTCGTTGCCGATCACCTGAAAGCAGACCTGATTCACCATCTCGGGGATCGCGGGATTCACCTTGCCAGGCATGATCGACGAGCCGGGCTGCACCGCGGGGATGCGCAGCTCGCCGAAGCCGGTGCGCGGTCCCGACACGAGCAGGCGGATGTCGTTGCAGATGCTCGACACCTCGATCGCCGAGGTGCGCATGCCGCTCGCGATGCGGACGAATGGCGCCATCGACTGCATCGCGGAGAAGAGGTTCTTCGCAGGCTTGATGGGCTCTCCGTACCACTCCGCCAGATACGCGCACACGCGATCCCGGAACTGCGGATCGGCGTTGAGACCCGTCCCGGCCGCCGTGCCACCGATGCCGAGCTCGCAGAGCTCGGCGCGTCCGGCGCGCAGGCGAGCCGCCGCGCCGCGGATGCGCTCGGCCCAACCCGAAAATTCCTGACCGAACGTGATCGGCACCGCGTCCTGCAAGTGCGTGCGACCCGGTTTCACGGTGTCGGCGTAGCGCGACGCTTTCTCGGTGATCGCGTCGGCGAGCGTGTCGAGCTCCGCGCAGAGCGTCTTGGTGAGCTCGAGCAGCGCGAGGCGCATCGCCGTGGGGGTCGTGTCGTTCGTCGACTGCGCCATGTTCACGTGGTCGTTCGGGTTGACATGCTCGTAGGTGCCGAGGCCGCCACCGAGAATTTGGTTCGCGCGATTGGCAAGAACCTCGTTCACGTTCATGTGGAACGAGACGCCGGCCCCCGAGTGGAATACATCGACAACGAATTGATCCATGTGCTTTCCGGCGAGCACTTCGTCGCATGCGGCGAGGATCGAGTCCTTCCGCCGCTCGTCGAGCCGCCCGGCCTCGCCGTTCGCGAGCGCGGCGGCCCGCTTGATTCGAACGAAGGCTCGGATGAACGCCGGGAAGGCGCGATAACCGCTGATCGGGTAGTTATCGATCGCGCGCTGGGTTTGCGCGCCCCATAAGGCGGTGGCGGGGACCTCGATCTCGCCCAGCGTGTCACGCTCGCGACGAGAGCTCACCGCGAACGTACAATAAACGTTCCGAAGTGCAAAAGAACCGGCTGACCTGGATGATCGGCGGACCCCAGGGAAGCGGAATTAACGCATCCGCCGAGGTGTTCGCCAAGGCTTGTTCCCGAGCGGGTCTACGCGTCTACGCGAACATCGAATACCACTCCAACATCATGGGAAAGCACTCCTTCTATCGCGTCCGCGTCGACGACGACGACGTGCGCTCATATAAGGACAAGGCCGACATCCTCGTCGCGCTCGATCTCGAGACGCTCGCCGGTGACGGCGACCATCGCCGCTGGGCTACGCATTGGGGCCATCTTGCCGAGATCAACGACGGCGGCGGCGTCATCTTCGACAGCGAGATCGGATTCGACCCGGCGACGGCGAACCGGCCGGACCTGCGCTTCTACCCGGTGCCGTTCATGGAAATCATCAAGAAGGCGCTCGAGGAGGTCGGCAAGGGCGAGCAGGCGCGCCGGTACGAGGTCATGAAGAATACCGTCGGCCTCGGCGCGTCGCTCGCGCTC
>Ga0209807_1000294_pt1 | contig 22445 bp, 18 predicted proteins | sample GraSoiAngelo_154_FD_186168 | JGI IMG/M metagenome (GOLD analysis project Ga0209807, IMG submission 186168) | Grasslands soil microbial communities from the Angelo Coastal Reserve, California, USA - 14_1009_13_20cm (SPAdes) (version 2) | ecosystem: Environmental > Terrestrial > Soil > Grasslands ... | reverse complement strand
CCACCCTTCGAAGCTCTCCTCAAGTATCCATTCGAGGCCCAGCCTCTTTCCCTTGGGGACATCTACAATTGCGAAATCCTCCTGGGCCGTCAAAGGCCAAACACTCGCTCCGCGGTGCGCCAGAGTATCTTCTCCTTGTCACCCTCGTCCACCTCCAGCCTCTTCACCAGAGCCAAAGTTTCCGAGTGCTTCGTGACCGGGTAGTCGGTTCCGAAGATCACCTTGTCCGCACCGCCCGCAAAGTAGATGGCCTCGCTGATCTTCCTGGACAACCACTCCGCATACTTCTCCGCATACGCACCACCCGTAACGAGTCCGGAGATGTCTGCGTAGACATTTTGGTGTTTATAGATCAACTCGGCGACATCCTCAAACCATGGATTGCCAAAGTGGCATAGGACCATAGTCAGCTCCTCCCTCTTGTTAGCCAATCCGTCCAACGTCAGCGGGTGAGAGCGGGCGAGGTCTCCGGTGCTGAATGCTGTGTCCCCGGTGTGGAAGAGCACCGGAAGCCCCTCTGACTCGGCATAGTCGTAGAGCCTGTTGAAGACAGGGCTTTCCGCTGATGCCTTCACATAGCCCAGCCTCACCTTGAACCCCTTCACCTCCTTCCTGTTTTCCTCGGCAAGTTTGACGGCATTCTTCACTTCTATAGCAGTGGGCTCTACCGTAATCACCGGCGCGAGCATCCCGTCACTCCTTCCGCACAACCTGATGACATTCTCGTTTGGAAGGGGGACGCCTCCACCCAGGGGTGGGCTGAGGAGCAACCCGCGCACGATCTTGTGCCTTCGCATCGTGCCCAGCAGCTCGCCAAGAGTGTACCTCAACCCGTTCATTCGCGCGAAGTGATTGAGGGCGTCGTCTCGGCGTTCAGACAAGTGGATGTGAGCATCGATTATTCTTTGCAATAATCTCTCACCAGGCGCCTGAATCTGGATAAGGTTGTTCTTCCATCCTCCCTCATAGAAGATGCACACGGTTGCGGCGCACCGTAGGGTAAAATTCGCGGGTGCCGGTCGTTAGATATCAATTGTGATATATCTAGTCATCGAGACGAAATGGGTCGAAGCCTAGGCCTACCGAAATCTTCCTTTATCTATTCCCGCGCGTTGTCCACGCAAAAAGAGAAGGAGTGGAATATCGTTCCAGTTACGACTCGTTTGTCCTAACGGTTAGGTGCAGTATATAGCGAGCAAACGAGTCTCCTCTTAGATAGGGGTCAACAGGCTGAAGGCGTCTGGCACGTCCGATATTCGCATATTGAGGAAGCCGAGTGCTCCTCCGTGTGATTTTTGCGGGGAGGATTTTGAGGATGGAGAGGATGCTTATCGTCTTGCAAAGGGCAAGGTCCACTTTTCCGTTCCCAGCTTTGTCCCGGAGACCGCTTCCATATTCTTCCACGAGGAATGCTGGAGAAAAGTCGCTCTACAGAGGAAAAAGGGCGAGGCCAAACAACCACGCCCCGAGACCGAATAATCGACCAGTCGACGACATGCCCCAATCTGTCTTCCCAGTCTAGCTCTTTGGTTTCGTTTCCATAGTCAGGAACTCCAGGATCGCGCGGTTGACCATATCGGGCTTCTGTGTCATCAGAAAGTGCGTAGTCCCGGGAATGATGCACAATTGCGCGCCCTTGATCAACTTGAACAGCTCCAGCGTATGTTCGATAGGAATCGAGTCCCTGTCGCCGGCCATTACCATCGTAGGTGCGCTAATCCTTGCCAAGTCTTTCGTTGTAATGTTGGGCTCGTTGAGCCATAACCTCTTCGTTTTCTCGACCACAGCCGGAAAGTGGGCGGGACCATCCGGTGACACTTGGTCGTAGCGTTTTACCAGAGGCGATGCAGCCTTCCTGAATGACTCTGGACTGAGAGATCTGATCCAGTTGAGATCTTCCGGAGACTGGGCGTTGGTATCGAAGAGTCCGCTTACGCAAACAAGACTCTTGACTAAGTCCGGTCGAGAGATCGCGACTAGAAGCGCAATGATTGCGCCATCGCTCCAGCCTATCAGGTTCGTCGCCCCCAGTTTCAGTGCGTCAATGAAGTCAACCGTGTACCCTGACATGGTGTCAAAACTGAAAGGTTCAGCGGTATCGGCCGTATGCCCGTGCCCGGGCCGTTCGAAGGCGACCACCTTGAAATGCTTCGCCAGTACTGGAGTCTGTGACGCGAAGTCCTGAACAGTCCCGAATCCTCCGTGCAATAGTAGCAGAGGCTCGCCAGCCCCTGATGTCTCATAATAGACTCGCGAGTTCCTTATCCGGAGAAACACGAAACTGCCAAGCTCAGCGGTCTAGTTAAGCTCAGCCTGAGAGTCAATGGATAACTTGGAGAATCTTCGCGAAGCAGTCAGGACCTCAGCTGAGCTTTTGCATAAGCATATAGGCTGATATTTCTGTCGTAGGCTCAAGCAAAGGTGGCAAAATATGTCAGTTCCTATTCACATGGGAAAAACAGAGATTGGAACGATGTTCCTTCTTTCCATGGTATTTCTTGCGGCCGTGCTCGCGGTTCTAGGAGTTGTTTACAGTGACAACTGGGCCAAAGGAGGAGTCGGGGTAGCGGTTATCATCGCAATCCTGCTCTATTGGAGTATAACCAAGGAAGGGAAGAGCCTCACACCATAAGCCGTCCAAGATAGCAAACCCGATTCTCTCGACCTGCCCGGCAACGAGTGCTTAGGAAAATGTTGCATCGAACCTAGTTGCAGCATCGCGCCGCGACTTCTTCCTCTTCTTCCTGGGCCGGGAATTCTTTGGTTGTTCGGGAATCGGCTCGCGAAGGTCCATCAGCCACATGTCCCAAAGTTTGCTCATGTCCCAAATTGTCGATTGTTTTGAGATGAAAGGAAGAGACCGGACCGAAATGCCACACCGAAACTAATCTGGGCCTAATCAGATCCTGGTTACGTAAGGCTAAATCCCCTCTTTCTCAGAGGTCCACTTGTCTTGAAGCATCCGACGCCACCAGAGCCCGCTACCAAGTCAATGGAGAGGGATAGATGCAGGTGTGGGTGCGGCTGCAAGCGCAAGGTCGAACTGGTCAAGGGAATGTACGGTGAGCGCTTCCAGCTCGCTTTCTGTCGACAGTGCTCAGAGACCCACCAGAAGAGCGGCAAGTACCGAGCAACGCCCCTTCAGGATTCCAAGAGCCAAGGTAAGCAAGGGTACTAAGAATCCGATAATCCTTTTTCTCGTCGTCTCTGAGACTATCTTGCGGGTGGAAAGGCCTGTCATGGATAATATGTTCGAAATGTGGAGCAGATAATGCCGCAACGAGGGGATACTGCGGACTATGCGGCCTTCCCTTGGTGGGCGTTTCCCCCGGACAACCCATAACGCCGTTGCCAACACCCTCGATGCTTACAACTCCCGGTCCAAATCCCTACTACCAATACGCAGAAGGCCACTTTGAAAGCGCGCGTGCCACTGCAATCGACAGGACCAAAACTGGCCTATTGCTCATCGCAATCGGATTTTTTATCGGCTGGATTCCACTTGTCGGAGTAGTCGGCGGTATCCCCGAATTGGTCGGGGCAATAATGGTGATTCTGGGACGCCACGCCTTCGGGCGTGAACATGCCCGAAACGTGATGTGGTCAATCATTATTTTCATAATAGCGATAGTAGTGGCAATTGTAGCTGTGTTCGCCATTGTCTTTTCGGCTATTGTGAGCTATCATCTTAACAGCACCAACCGCGAGCTTCCGCCAAGTTTCGGACCGTACTTTATCGGGACGTTTTTTGATGTAATCCTAATTGGAATAGCGATCTTTGGCATCGCTCAAGTCCTCTTCACATATGCGCTACAGAAAAGGAACGGACGAATACTTCTATATTGCGGATATGTTTCGATTGTTGTAGCAAACAGTCTTGATTTCTTCGTGTTGATCAAGACACCATATCTGAGTTCCTTACCGTTAGTTGTTCCAGGAATTCTCTATGGCTATGCTTACTATCTTGCAAGAGATCGAATTATCCGCGGGGAAGTTCCCGCTCCTGCGGCACCTGTACAAGGACAAGGAACACCCGCGTCGAATATTTGACTCGTATTCGATCTAAAAGCTCCGTTCAACGCCTGAACAGTCATTCCTGGTGTGCGACGATCCTAGACTACGCGTTGGCCGCCTTACTTGGGTTCACGAGATGATCCTTTCTGCTTCAAAACCCTCCTAGTGTAGATGAGGACGATTACATATCCGATGGCATCGTAGAACGCTGCGTCGAGTATGAAGAAGCTCAAGTTGTAGCTCGTGGGGAGAGGACACAGATTGCAGACTGGGAGAAATTCTACAGTCTTCCAGGGGAGTGGGGAAGCCGTATTGTGCGCCGCCATCTGCCCTGAGCCCCCAGAAACCCGTGGCCAACGTGGTCAATACCGAGAGTATTGGAATCATAACATAGAGGATAGAGAGCTGTCTCGGTTTCACACTCAAGCCCTCACCATTCCAGTCTTTAGGTCAAGTCTTTTCATGTGCAAGCGTAGTCATCTTCATTTTTACGCCGCGCTCGGCCAGCCGACTCAAAACAAACCGGAAGAGTCTCTCGTCTTGAGCGATCTTCTCCGGAGTGACAATACCCGTCTCCTTGATCTCTCCGCGTCCCATGAGCAAGGCGACTGATGTGCATGGATAGGCTGTCGTCCGAGCCATTGCCGAGATTCCTGATCGTCGATGGTAATGGTCTAAAACTTGGTATCTCAGATGAGTTTTCTTTCCGCGTGACAAGCCTTTCACTTCAACCCTTAAGGCAAGAAAGTCTTCGGGGGACCCGCGTGACATTACCGCGCGAAGCAGTTCTATCGTCACCTGCCGAGGCTCCAACTCCACACCGCCAATCTTAACCGATTTACGTTCAAAGAAACCCAAGACCTGAAGGGTACTCATCATGTCCGCATGCCCAGGATATCTGAGTGTGAACTCGTGCATCTCTCTAGTTTTCGGATAACTTCTCGGCAGCGACCCGAGACCGTCAGTAAGAAAATATTCTAGATTTCCAACACCAGGGAAGCTTATGTGACCACGCCCGGACAGCGCGTCAACTTTCTTCCGCTTACCCTCTTCGATAACCTGCACGGGTCGAGAGTACTCATTCACAACATCCTCAAGCGAAAATACAATCCGATAATTCAAGGGAGGTTCAGGCTTCTCCGGAAGGCCACCCACAAAGATCTCCACAGAATTCATCTGATCTAGCCTCCTTGAAGCATCGCCAACACACATATTCGTAAAACCAGGAGCAACACCACACTGAGGCACCACACGACAACCAACCTCCGTCGCCTTTCGATGGAGAAGGAAAGCATCTCGTGGAGTGTAGGAAATATCCACAGTATCTTTGCCAGCCTTGACTGTTTCAGCCATCAGATCAAATCCAAGCCGGCCCGGCAAAGCACCGCAAACAAGGTCGACTTTTTCCAAAAGATCATGAAACTGTGTTTTTTGTGACATACTCAGCTTGACAGTCTGGAGCTTCCTTGGAGTCCTTTTCCTCAGGAGCTTTAGGTTATGAGAACTGGCATCCATTGCGATTAGGGAGTCAACTTCTCTCGATCCCGCGAGGTCTCGCGCGATCTCTGAGCCTACTTTACCGCATCCGACCACAAGAATTTTCATGACTAACCTATTCGAAGGCCGGGTTGTGTCCTCTTAAGCTGGACGCATAACAAGCGCTCCATCGTTTGACTACTGATCTTTTCGAGGACGAGCTATGCTTATCAGAACAAGAAACGATCTAGGACGACGCGGACCGAAGAATGAGCCTTTTTGGAGGGTCATCGAACTGTCCTATCTGTGATCGGTCTCTCGTGCCAGAGCAGGGTGAGGGTTGGAGATTGGTTGGTGGAGCGCGTCCCGCGGACTGGTTTCTGACGCATTGTCAGAGCGACCATCAGGACTACCTGGGTTGGAAGAGGTCGAAAAGCATACTCATCGTATTCCTCGGCATAACCACAACGATCATCCTCGGTCTCTTGCTTTCCTATATCCTCTACATCTCAGGCGTTCGGCTTCCCGGTAGAACGGGAGGAGGGCTCTTCCTCCTCATGGCGTTTCCCGCTTTCCTCATCTGGCGGCCCGTGGTGGAGGGATTCGGAATTCGCAGGTTCAGACGCGAGTGGCAAGCGAGAGGAGGCTTGCCCGCATCTACTATCCCAACATCGGAATAGGGTCGTGGGAACTGACATGATATACTAACGAGCAGTTCTTCTTTCAACTACTTGAAACAGCTTACGAGCGATGGTGTGGTAATTGTCGACGGACGTACGCAGAACACTGACAATGGGCAGTTTTGGAATTGTGCTCTTCAACGCAGAAACCGTTGAGGAGGCACGCGAGATCATGTTGAATGATCCTGCGGTGAAAAACAAGGTATTCCGCGCGGAACTGTTCCCTTACAAAATCGCCCGATTCGATCCTAACAATGCCAAATGGGATTAGGAGAATATCGCTTTGACCGCGTCTGCAGTGACGCGAGGGAGAAGGGTGGCCACCTTTCTCTTCTTCAGCATTTTCGTGATAATCTTGCCTTGAAAGTCCATGTCGCCTTCCGCCTCTATCTCTGCAACATTGTCCCGCAAGACCGAGAATAACCGATTGAGAGTCTCATCTGACAGTCCCGCGAACAGTTTCCTTGCGAGGCCCATCTTTCGGAGGTCTGATCCGAACTTCTCTCTCCAATGAGTGTCATAGTCTCTTAGAAACCGATCAGCCTCGACTCCATTGTGAGAGGCGGCTGACGCTGCTGCGATCCCTGCAAGTTTTCCACAATGCCCTCCGATAACAATCCCTCCACCAGTCGTCTGTTTCACCTGTCCAGCCGCGTCCCCAACTACGATAAAGCCAGGGGACCAGCATCGTGCTATCGGCCCAGCGACAAGAACTGATCCTGATTTCGTCGCATCGATAGTCGCCTTCGGCCACTGCTCCTTGACAAGGTCATCTAGAAATTTCTTGACATTGCCCTTTTTCGAGGCGAGACCTACTCTTGCACTGTTCTTGCCAGTGGGAATGCTCCATGCAAAGAATCCCGGCGCTCTCTTCGACCCGAAGAAGAGCTCAACCAGATCACCCTGCTCCTTCATATCGACCAGTTCATACTGCAGACCCGGCAGGATCTGTCCCCAATCAGGTGCTCGAAGACCAGCCTGCTCCGACAACCTACTTCCCACACCACTCGCATCGATGACCACTTTACTCGCAACCTTCGACCCATCTGCGAGTGTGAGAGAATCGCCATCAGCTGTCCGTTCGAACTTTGACGCACGAATCTTCGCCCGAAGCTCTACACCAGCAGCAACAGCCTGTTTCGCAAGAAACTGGTCCAATTTCATCCTGTTGAGGATAAGCGCGACAGGATCTTTCTTCCGAATTTCTATCGATTCACCGTGAGGTGGAAAGAACGTGGCGCCATGAATCAGCTTCTGGCTAAAACTCGAATGAGCATCTAACCCCAGAAGTTCTAGTCCTGAGAGACTCACAACCCCAGAACAGTGGCTAGGCAAGCCAACTTGTGGATGTTCTTCTAGAAGTAGAACGCGCGCGTTCCTCTTCGCCGCCTCTAGCGCTGCTTCACAACCGGCAACTCCCGCTCCAACAGTAACCACATCATAACGATCGGAGGGACTTCCCAATGGGAAGATCAGTCTTCGAACTCTATTCTAAGCGTCAGACTCTTCAGTTCACGCGCGAGCTTCTTAACAACCTCAAAATCTACAGGATTCCGCCACGGCCTCCGCCCGTTCAAGATAACCTTGGTCTCCCGACTGCCATCTGGGAGCCAGATAGTGTTGATTGTTAGGATCGAGAATGGTATGAAAAGGCCCTCTAGAAAGTCTCTATCATCCCCTCCTTGGCTGAGAACCTTCACCCGTCTACCGACGCGGTCACCGAGATTCTTGGCCAGCTTGGCACCGCTCGCCAGAAACGTGTCCATCCCTCTCCTGTCGACCATAAGTGCCATGATGTCGCCGGCCTCGACAGCTTTGTGAAAGGTAACGTTTTGGAGAGTTGGGTTCTCTTTCTCCAGTTCAGTAATACTGCGAATAACTCGAACGTCTAGGTCGGTGATCTGACCCTTCTTCAGCTTCTCCTCGCACCGGGAGCAAAAGATTCCGCTCTTGACACAGAAACTGTCCAGGATGGTCTTTACCATTGATGCCCCGACCTATCCTGAAATAGGGGCAGGGTTTCGGCTGCCTGAGTTTCTCGATCCCTGGGAGTCTCGCGCCCGAACAAGCGTTAACCTATCTTAGTCGATCTAAACCGACTTCCAGGCTAAGAGAATCCCTCGTTCATAAATGCATTACGCTAAGCGGTTCCCCCGATTCGATTTATTCCACGCATGCCCCATGCCTTCTGAGGCTCGGCTTCAACCCCGTTCCCCCAGAAGACTAGCTCTTCCGCCACGGTGTAGACGCCTACCTCTTAACCCTACATAGCTGATTCGAGCGCTTTCTTCAGAAACTCGGCTATCGAGTGACTATCAAGCACGAGAGAAGAGATATGCCACACTCCAAAAGGAAGGCCTACAATGAACATGGCAAGAAGAAAAAGAAACAACAAGGGCTAGATGTCCGCCTCTTTCCAAATTGACGGTCTCATCCGAAGTCTTGCGCCAGACAAGCTCGAAGAATCTGGGTATTCATCGTTCAGCCTCCATCCAGCCCACAGTTCAGGTCTCGGTAGACCGCATTCTCTCCCTAGAGCTTTCATGAGGAAGAAGGTCAAATCATCTTTCTCGTACCAGAGTTGGTGACATTGTTAGAGCTAGACTAGGGGCAGAGCCACCGTTATTGTCACAGATGCTGTCGCCTTCATTCCATTCCCATCTGTAACCGTCAAGGTTACAGTGTAGGTTCCTGGGAGCAGGTACGAGTGGCTGACACTGGATCCGCTGCCTGTTGTCCCGTCGCCAAAGTCCCAGCTGTAAGTGTAAGGCTGAGTACCACCCGTCACGCTGGCGGTGAAGGTTACAGGCGCGAGGATTACTGGGTTTGAAGGAGAGTAGGAGATGCTTGCGGACGGGCGAACGTTCACCATTATCGTCTGAGAAGATTTCGCAGTCTGACCAGCGGAGTCGTTGATTGTCAGTGCGACTGTGTAGGTTCCGGCCGACTGGAACGTGTGGCTAACCGAGCTTCCTGAAGCGGTTCCGCCGTCGCCAAAGCTCCAGGAATAACTGTAGGGCGAAACTCCACCGGACGCCGAGCCAGTGAATGAGACGGCTTGTCCTGCATCAGGCGAGGAGGGATTGAAAGTGAAACTAGCTGACAGGGGCGGCGGAGGCGGGCTGGTGACTGTCACGGATTGTTGAGAGGTCACAGTCTGCTGAGGCGACCCACTATCCTTCACCGTCAGAACAACAGTAAACGTTCCCGCCAACGCGTAGGCATGCATCACAGTAGAACCAGTACCACTCGAGCCGTCCCCGAACATCCAACTGTAGGAATAGGGAGTTGTTCCACCGCTTGCAGAGGCTGTGAAGGTGATTTGCTGCCCGGTCTGCGGCGTGGAAGGTGTAAAGCTGAAGCTAGCTGTCAGTGGAGGGGGACTGGTGACGGTGACTGATTGTTGCGAGGTAGCCGTCTGTTGGAATGAGCTACTGTCCTTGACCGTCAGGGTCACAGTAACGGTTCCTGGCGATGAATAGGTGTGGGTCGTAGATTGTCCGGTTCCAGTAGTCCCGTCTCCGAAAGCCCAATTGAACGTATACGGTGCGGTTCCACCGCTGGTCGATCCGGTAAACGTTACCTGCTGGCCGACTTGAGGTGAAGAAGGTGAGTATGTGAAGCTGGCACCTAGTGTCGCCGCTACTGTGATCGTCTGACTTGACATTGCCTTCGCTCCATTTGCGTCAGTGGCTGTCACAGTTACTTTGAACGAACCGGAAGTCGAGTAGGCGTGGCTCGTCGGGTTGTTGGCTGAAGTGCTACCGTCTCCAAAGCTCCAGCTGTAAGCCACACTGCCAACCCCGCCTGAGGTCGTCGCTGTAAATGTCACAGCTTGGTTCACAATTGGAGAGGACGGGTTCGCGGTGAAACTTATTGTCAGAGCGCTGGCAACATTGATGGTCTGGCTTGAGGAGGCCTTCGCTCCGTTAGAATCGGTTACGGTGACTACCACAGTAAACGAGCCAGATGTGGCGTAGGTGTGCGACGCAGGGTTGGCCGTGGATGTTCCCCCATCGCCGAAGGCCCAGCTGAAGCTGTCGGGGCCAACGCCCCCCGTCGTAGTGGCTGTGAAGGACTCGGCGAGATTAGCCTCCGGTGAAGCGGGGCTAATTGTGAAACTAACACCTAACGAGGCAGCGACAGCAACAGTTTGGCTTGAGGTCGCTGATGTACCCGTGGCATCTTTTACTGTGACGGTTACAACGTACGATCCCGATGATGAGTACGTATGCGTCGCAGGATTGACTGTGGCTGTACCGCCGTCCCCGAAATTCCAGCTGAAGGTATACGGGGAGGTTCCACCGCTAGCTGACGCGGTAAATGTTACTTGTTGTCCTGCTTCCGGCGAGGACGGGTTGAAGGCGAAGCTGACGGTCAGAGGCAGCGGCTGACTTGTAACTGTGACGGATTTTTGGGAGCTCGTCGTTTGTTGGGGAGATCCGCTATCCTTCACGGTTAGAACAACATTGAATGTTCCCGCGGACGAGTACGTGTGGGTTGTAGATGATCCAGTTCCGGTCGTCCCGTCACCAAAGCTCCAGCTGAATGAGTATGGCGTTGTTCCTCCGCTGGCAGAGGCACTGAACGTTACCTGTTGTCCAACCAATGGTGAAGACGGACTGTAGGTGAAACTGGCGGTCAGAGCTGGAGGCGGAGGGTTAGAGACCGTGACTGTTTGAGTTGAACTTGCCTTCTGTCCAGTGGCATCGGTGACCGTGAGGACGACAGTGTAGCTGCCAGCAGCTTGGTACGTGTGGGTGACGGAGCTTCCTGAACCCGTTCCAGAGTCGCCAAACGTCCAGGAGTACGTATAGGGTTGTGTTCCACCGGACGCGGAGCCTGTGAAGGAGACTGTCTGTCCAACCTGTGGGTTCGCAGGGGTGAAGGTGAAACTAGCTGTCAACGCTGGTGGGGGCGGATTCGTAACGGTGACGGATTGCTGGGAACTGGTCGTTTGCTGCGGCGACCCACTATCCTTCACCGTCAGGACAACAGTGAACGTCCCTGCAGTCACGTAGGTATGACTTATCGAGGAACCTGTGCCCGTGGACCCGTCGCCGAAGTTCCAGCTGAACGAGTATGGAGTTGTCCCTCCTGAAGCGGAAGCGGTGAAAGTCACCTGCTGGCCTGCGATAGGCGCGGACGGACTGTATGTGAAGCTAGTAGTCAGAGGTGTAGGCTGGCTGGTGACGGTGACGGATTGTTGAGAGGTAGCTGTCTGCTGTGGCGATCCATTGTCCTTTACCGTCAGGATAACCGTGAACGTTCCGGCTGAGGCGTAGGCATGTGTCACAGTAGGACCAGTACCAGTCGACCCATCCCCGAACGTCCAGCTGAACGAGTATGGCGCAATACCGCCGCTGGCCGACGCTGTAAACGTAATCTGTTGATTCGTTTGGGGCGAGGAAGGACTAAAGGTGAAACTAGCGCTCAACGGTGGGGGCGGTGGACTGGTTACTGTCACAGTCTGCTGAGAGGTCGCCGTCTGTTGCGGTGACCCGCCATCCTTCACCGTTAGCACGACAGTGTACGAGCCTGCTGTTGCGTACGCGTGGCTTGTTGTAGAGCCTGTTCCGGTTGTTCCATCTCCGAACGCCCAGCCGTAAGTGTACGGCTGTGTTCCACCTGACGCACTTGCAGTGAAGGAGACTGCCTGTCCAACTTGGGGGCTCGTAGGGCTGAAAGCGAAACTAGCACTCAGGGGCGGAGGCGGACTGGTTACGGTAATGGATTTTTGAGAAGTAACCGTCTGCTGTGGAGATCCACTGTCTTTCACTGTCAGAACGACAGTGAAGGAGCCCGCTGTTGAATATGCGTGCATCGTAGTAGCGCCTGTTCCAGTCGAGCCGTCACCGAAGGCCCAGTTGAAACTGTAGGGCTGCGTTCCACCTGACGCAGTTGCCGTGAATGTAACCTGGCTGCCCACGCTGGGCGATGCTGGAGTATACGTGAAGCTTGCTGAGAGTGGAGCGGTGCTTGATACTATGCTGAAACTGTCTTGGTAGGTTCCAGCAAAGTTTGATTGAATATCAATTCTGGACGCCGATACTGAATAGACGAGAAAGCCATGCCCGTTGCCGGGGGTGTTGGTTCCCATTAGCGAGACAAAGTACGGAGCCTCGGCAGCGTTCTGCGGATGAACCGTCGGGTCGTTGACGATGCTATACCCTGAGCCGAAAGTGCCTCCGATAACGACCACGGTCCCAGCTCCTGCAGTGTAGAATCCTCTGGAGCCGTCATCTACCACGCAGTTTGAATTGTAGACGACATAGCTGCTGTTCGTGGTAAACGCCGTGCAGGCACTGTTGAAGCCTAGTTGCTTGCTCCTCTCGTAAGTGTGGTCGTGGCCTTGCAGTATTAGATCTACTTTCTTCGAGACTAGCATGTTGAACAGGTTTGTTCCAATGTTGCATGATTCTGCACCGGCAGAGATGCAGACCTTGTGCATCCCTACGATAACCCATCTTATTCCCGCTGTCCTTGCGCTGTCTATGGCCTTGGCAGTCCAGTTCCAGTGGAGATCTTTCGTGTTGTAAGGCCAGCACCCGTTGGTGTCATTGCAGAGTGAACCTACGACCGCGTTGCATGTGGTTTTGCAGACACCGGTGACATTGAAGACCCGAGGCGAGATCATGATGAACCTTGCAACAGGGCTTGTGCTTGGATAGTCGAAGTAGTACTCTTTTCCATAGCACTGTCCTGTAACAGGCCCGCAGGTCAACTGGGACCCTAATGTGTACGAGCACCCTGCAACATATCGCTCATAGCTCCTAGTCCCGGACGTGTCCGTGACTTCTCCAGTGTCGTGATTGCCAGGCCCTATCTCGACATTGTTGTATTGAGCTTTGAACTGGCCACACCAGACATCGCCTGTCGTGGAAGAACTGTAACTGTAATCTCCCAGGCCGAGAAAGAAATTCGTGCCTGACGAGGAAAGCCTGCTAAGACTGTTCATCCCGTCCCCAGACGTCAGCATGGCAGCATCTCCCGCAGACGCGAAAGAGAAGCCTCCTGTGGTGGCTGAAAGTGTCTGAGGGATACTAAATGTTAGACTGAGAAGCAGGAGTGTGAAGGAGAGAACGACGAGTGGAGGTCTCTTCCTTTCGTGGTTTAAGACGCACCCATCTCCCGCTATCTGAAGCTAACCACCCTCGGGATATTTGAGCAGTAAGTCCACACATTCCTAGACACGACCACAAATGAACACTTACGGCCAACGTCATCTAGGGACGGAGAGGCGAGAGGCAGCTTGACTGGAGCACACGGGGCCCAAGGTGATGCAGAGACTATTGGGGCAACTGTAAAGAGTATTCTCCAGCGACTAATTACGGGGAAGATGTGCTCGTTTTGAGGGAGAAGCGGTGGCGAAGCGCGATTGTGATCCCTCCCAGGATTACTACGGCTATAATCGGGAAGTAGATGGACAAGAATAGGTTCCGAAAGAGGTCGAAAACCCCAGTGCTTGGACCAGAAGACCCTGAGCTGGCGCCGGTTCTTACTGTAACGGTGATTGTTTGAGAATTGTCCGAGAGGTCTGTTTCTCCTTGGACCTGATTAGCGACCGCCTTTAGAACGTACAGGCCTGATCCCGATCCTCCAGCGTACCATGCAAATGGTATTTCTCGAACGGTTTCTGGTGGAAGATTCGTGACAACCTGGGCCCCGACTGTTGTATTGTTAGCGTATAACATGAGGCTGGTTGTTTCAGGCTCATCTCCGAAGTTGTGAACTGTGACATTCACCTGCACTCTGGTCCCCACCCGAATAACCCCATCTGTAACATGAAGAGCGTCTACAGCCACATCGTGAAGGATTGGGACTATTTGGAAGCTGTTGGATTCTATCAAAGTTCCCCATTGGCCAGGATTGAGGGCGCCGTAGATTCCTGCGTTTGGTGTGCTTGTCCATGAAGCGGCGGCCCAGAACAATCGTCCGATCCTGAGACCGGTGTTGTCCGCAAGATCGATAATGTCCTGAACGTATCGAAGGCTGACCGAGGAATAGCCGGCCGGGCCTGGAACAATATATGGACAAGTCGTGTTACAGGTGGTTCCTCCTTCTGTGTTGAGAATCGGCCATCCTTGACGCACGGTTTCGTTTAGCATTGTCAAGTAGTCTTGGTGAGAAACAGCGTCAGCAGTTACGTTGCTCCATCCGTCCCAGACCCCGTTACCATTGCTGTCTACGAACTCGACCTTCGGGTCAAATTTCAGCGGTGTTCCGATCGGAGGGACAGTTCCAGTGACAGGGATGTCTCCCGCCTTGTACCTACCATCACTATCCGAATCGTACACTATGGCTTTGCCTACCATCCATATTTCGTTTTGACCATTCGTTGCGTTCACAAATCCGATTTTAGGGTCGCCGGTGAGAGTTGCACCATTGGCGATGCTCCCTACGATCTGGATATCGCCAGAATCGTATATTCCATTGCTGTTAGAATCATAGGCTACGTGCTCCACGAAAGCAGGATAGTACATGTAGGTGTGAAGGCTTTCGAAGACGCGGTTTCGGCTGTCGGTCACATTTGGATAGTTGAGATACCAGTGAGACCTGTCTCTTGAGCATCCGTAGCTGCAGAGGTTCTGAACAACCACCCAGTGGGTATCACCCAGTTGCCGCGCAGCGTTAATCCAAGCCTGATACTGAGCCGCAGCATAACGTGTCTTGTCTGCCTCGGAGCTTACAGGAAAAGATCCTGAGGCCGGCTCATTGAGGGGCTCCCAAACAATGCGTGAGTAGCTGCCCATGAATTCTCCGACAACACCGGTTGGACCGCTAACGCTGTTAGGGCCTAACCAGAAGTTCAGCCAACAACTGACAAGGGTTGAGTTTGCGAAATCCGAGTACCCGTGGTAGTCAACCACTATCCACATGTTGAAGTATTCAGCGATCTTGAGACCTCTCGCAAGTTGGGCCGCACTGTAGTTACCCATGAAATCCTGCGGCGAAGCATTGCTGTTCAGACCATACCGCACAGAGCAGTAAGGTGCAAAGGAGGCCCGGATGGTATTGTAGCCACTTTGGACCTGTTCGAGAGCAATCTGCTCGAAATTGCTAGCCCTTTCGCCAGGGAACACTAGTGATGCTGGCCCGGTCAGATTTTGACTGGTATCCTTGAGACGTGTACCTCCCCATCCGCCTAGAATGGGCATCGTGGATGCAGTCGCGTGAGCTCTCTCCTTCGCTGCGAGAATAGTGGTCAGGGAGACTGCAAGTAGGAGAAGGAGAATCGTTGCAAGCGAGCTTTTGCCGGGTTGTATTCTCACGCGCTCTCTCCCCCAACCGCCACAGCTGAGGCGCGTTGGGACAGCTGTACTTGTTGTAGGCTAACGTCTCGATATATTCGGGCCGTCTACAACCTAACACAAGCTAAACATGGTCGCCTCTCTACCAACATGTCCGTGCTTGTGCTTTTGTGAAAGTTCCTTCTTGCACGAGCGCTCCGAGTCTTTCTTCCAGCCACCACTATCACCAATACGGGGAGAAAGAACGATTCAGGATTAAGATCACTCTAAGAGTGAGAATTGGGGTGGCAAACAGCCAAATACCGATGGGAGTTGCTGACCGGAGCAACTTCGGATCGGGATCAGGATGAAGCTCTTTGAGTACGAGGCAAAATCTATCGCGCAAAACCTTGGCATTAACACGCCCCGAGGCGCTGTAGCTTCCACATCAGAAGAAGCTAGGGATATTCACAAGCGCATTGGTGGAGAGGCGGTTATCAAGGCGCAAGTTCTAGTTGCGGGACGTGGAAAGGCCGGTGGGATAAAGTTCGCCAGCAAACCTGACGAGACACGGGATAGGGCAACCGAGATTCTAAACATGACAATCAAAGGCGAGAGGGTCAAGAAAGTCCTCGTCGAGCAAAAAGCCGCAGCGAAGAAAGAGCTCTTCGCCAGCATCGTTCTAGACCGAGCAAACCGATGCCAGACCGTCCTCGCCAGCGACCAAGGTGGAGTCGATATTGAAGAGGTCGCACGACAAGCCCCCGAGAAGGTTCTCAGACACCGCCTCGACCCCGTGTTCGGGATGCGAAGCTATGATGCGAGGCTAATCGCGTTAAAGCTCGGATACCAAGGAGCCCAACAAGGAACATTCACCGATTTCCTATCCAATCTCTACCGGCTCTCCGTGATCTATGACGCGGAGCTTGTGGAGAGTAATCCTGTTATCGAGATGCAAGACGGCCGCTTCCTCGCCGCAGATCTCAGAGTCATAGTAGACGACAACAGTCTCTTCCGCCACCCCGAATTCCAAGAGAGATCTAAAGAGATCAGCAGTGAAGTCACAGCCTTGGAGTCCAAAGCTCGGGACAACGGTCTCGCCTTCGTTGAGCTAGACGGTGATATCGGCATCATCGGAAACGGCGCAGGGCTCGTCATGGCAACACTCGACCTGGTCAAACAGTACGGCGGAAAACCGGCCAACTTCTGCGATGTTGGAGGAGGAGCCAACGCCGAACACGTCGCGACAGCACTCCAGATCATCCAAGGTGCCGACAAGGTTAAGGCCGTATTCGTCAACATCCTAGCCGGAATTACGCGATGCGATGAGGTTGCGAAAGGAATCGTTGACGTGAAGAAAGTCATGGGCCTCAAGAAACCCCTCGTCATACGTATGGTCGGAACCAATCAGGAAGAGGGAAGGAAGATACTCCAGTCAGCTGGACTAACGGCAATGGACAAGATGGATGAGGCAGCGAGACTCGTCGTAAGCAAGGTGGCTGCATAGATGGCAGTATTGATCGGGAAACAGACCCGGGCGATAGTCCAAGGAATAACCGGCAATCAGGGCAGCTTCCACACACGGCTCATGCTAGACTACGGAACAAGAATCGTCGCAGGGGTCACCCCTGGGAAAGGAGGGACAACAGCGGTCGGCCTCCCCGTATTTGATACCGTAGCCGCGGCCCTCGAAAAGACAGATGCAAACGCCTCGATAATCTTCGTCCCTGCCCCGTTCGCTAAAGAGGCCGGGATGGAAGCAATCGACGCTGGGCTAACCCCGGTCGTGATAATTACAGAAATGATTCCGGCCAGAGACTCAATGATACTCATCGAGTACGCAAAGAACCGGGGTGCAACAATCATCGGTCCCAACACACCGGGAATAATCACTGCAGGAGAATCGAAACTGGGCATTATGCCTGGTGACGTTTTCAAGCCTGGCAAGGTCGGCCTAGGCTCAAGAAGCGGGACCTTAACTTACGAAATTGCGGCCTCACTAACACACGATGGGATAGGCCAATCCACCTGCCTCGGCATAGGCGGTGACCCATTCACCGGACTGAACTTCGTTGATGTTCTCAAACTCTTCAGAGACGACCCTGGCACAGACACGGTTGTTCTCATCGGAGAGATCGGGGGCTCAGCAGAGGAAGATGCCGCAAACTACATTCGCGACACGAAATATCCTAAACGAGTCGCAGCGTACATCGCTGGCCGAGCAGCCCCACCAGGCAAGCGAATGGGCCATGCTGGCGCAATCATAACCGGAACAGAGGGAACAGCCGATGCTAAAATGAAGGGCTTGAGAGAAGCAGATGTCCTAGTCGCTGAAGTTCCATCCGAGCTCTCCAGGCTGCTACTCCAACAGGTCTCCCCGTTGCAGTAAACCCGTTAGTTGTCTATTTTGCTCCGAGTTCTCTTTTCTTCCAGCGAAGGTTGTCTCCGCGGCAGCGACGGCATCTGTAGGCGTTCGGCGAGTTCCGCGACCCGCACGTCCTGCAGATTTTGAAGAACAGCCTGTGACGTTGCGCAAGCTGTTTCTTCATCACATCAGTGATCGGCATAGGAGACACCGCACGGAGCGTTCTAGCTGCAATATATTATTGCTGTTGAAGAACAACCTTAGAGAACTGTTGACACAGCTCTTCAAGATCACTGATAGTTAGCTGATAGACTCTCTTCTCAGGCAAAGTCATAGCCTCTAGACTTGTACGAGCCTTTTCGCGTCCGATTTTCTTGGATAGATAATGTTGGAAAGAGCTTCTCACAACTCGCCTACGCTGATTGAAGAGTCCTCGGACCAGCTCTTCAAACAGCGCCTCATTTACGGCTGTGTTGACATCGTTCGGAGATATTCGGAGGAGGATAGAGTCCACCTTGGGGCGGGGTCGAAACGCGGTAGCAGGGATGTTCATTATTGGCCGAATCCTCAGATAACGTTGCGCGGCAATGGACAATCTTCCATAATCGGCAGTTCCCGGCTCACCTAGAAGCCTTTCTCCAAACTCTTTCTGAAGCACCAGAGACGCAAGCTCGAACTTTCTCTTTGCTAGAAAGAGGATCAGTTTTGACGAAAGAACGTAAGGTGGAGTTCCCACCACCTTGTTGAACTGGGGAAGAGGGATGTTGAGCACGTCTCCCTCAATGACAGAGACGGTTGGACTATTCTCGAACTCTTTCCGCAGGTGCGAGACTAGCCTCGGGTCTTTCTCGACCGCGAGCACTCGACCCGCCTCTTCTTCAAGAAGATGGGTAATGGTCCCGTATCCGGCTCCAGGTTCGAGAACAGTATCTGTCCGAGTCAGCTCGGCGGTCGATACTACTCTTGAGGCGATGTGTTTGTTGGCCAGGAAGTTCTGGCCTAATCTCTTCACCGGTCGATATAGGATGGGCGTTGCCACAAGCTCATACTGTCCTTGTGAAAAGCCGGTACTTTGACTCAGTGCTCAGTTCTTCAATGATTCTTTTCGAGATGATCTTTGGAATGTCGCTGAGACCGGTTCGTTCCTGGATATCCTTGTAGCTGGTGAACGGTTTCCTCTCTCTCGTGTTGACGATCTGCCACATAGATTTCTTGCCAATACCTGGCAACAACTCAAGTGAATGCATTCGAGGCGTAACAGGTTGCGAGTTGTTGAAGAATTCTACAAACCTTTTCTCCTGACTTTTGACCAATTCCCCGATCAAGGGCACGATCTCGGCCTTCGCATTCGCCGTGAGCTGGTCGTAGCTGATCCGGGTAAGAATTCTGTCAACCTTCTCCCTGCGCTCGCGCCCGATGTAGATCCGCTCGTGCACTAGAACAGTAGCGCCAATCTTGAGTTCCGCTTCCAGCAGTGTGAAAAACTGTTCACCCATGATCTGAACAGTCGGAACCGCCAAGTGCCTCGACTTCTCCGACGACCTCCCATATGGAAGGAAGTCTAGGACGTACGCGTGTTCCTCGTAGACATGCCTTCTCTGTAAATACTCGTCTTCGTGAATTGCCAAGGATAGGCCTCCCTTCTCCCTAGAAGTTCTCTTGCAATTGCGCAGCTAGCTTTGGTCGATTGCTAGGGTGTTGGAGAACCATTAGTGGTCATTCAGGACCGCACCTTTTCTCCTTAATTGGGTATCGGTCAGAAGCTTCTAGCGACTAGACATACCGTTTCATAATTTCCAGAATACCGTTCAGCTGGTCAGTGCTCACGAACCTGCCCTTTACAGTCAATACTGCCCTAAGCTCCTCAATCGACTTGGGAAGCGAGTTCACGATCTGAATCGCATCATTCCTATCCAGCTGAAGCTTCGAAGACAAGTCCTCAACGAGTTTCTCAGCCTTATCTGGCGAGATCTTCGAGAACTTCCGCGCATAATCAAGGGTCCTGCGTTGGAACTCTCCAAGTTCTTCTTCCTTGATTTTTCCCAGGATCTCCTGAGCCTCGGCGTTCGTTACGATTTTTCCTTCAACAATCTTCCTAGCCATTATCAGCTCGACTCCTCTACCGAGGTTATGTGCTCTGGCCTCGCGATGATAATACGAGGGGTTTTCGTCCCGGCCACCTCGACAACATAGCTGCGGCCACGTTTCTCCGCAATTGTTCCAACACGGCCATGGTACCGGCGGTGTGGCATCCCTTTCTGGACTGCTGGATTGATCATGATTTTGACCATCTGGCCTGGAGCATAGGCGATAAGGAGTCTTCCAAGGGGTTGCTTGCCTCTGTCCCGGGGCTTCCTGCTGATCAGGGTCCTAGTCTTCGTCCTGAAACCCTTGGAACGTCTCAACGGCCATTTCTCCGGTGGAGAAAGTTGCGGGCCCGGAGGTTCCGTATATATGTTCGCGACATTCCGCTACTTGCATGGCCGGGAACTCTGCAAGATTCTTCTTCATTCTATCTGGAGAACATTCTACCCTGCCACTAGCAGAGCTCAAGGCCATACTCCAAGCCTACGCGATAGAATACAGGCAAGTGGGGAGCTTCTACAAGCTTGTAGAAGTCCAGGGGGACCGAACCAAACTAGAATCGATCGCGGGCCGCGGAGGATATGTTGACGAGATGGGACAGGAAGTTCTCCACACAGAAGACAACCTCACCAGCATCAAAGAGGGGGTCCAATCAACTGACCTTGAACCATTCCTCTCCTCTGAGGACAGTTTCAGCGTGCGAATGCTACGGTTTGGCGGAGTCTCCAAGGAACTCTCAAGAGTCCACCTAGAATCCTACCTCGGAAAACTGTTGGCAGAGAAGACCGGGGCAAAGGTCGATCTTCGGTTCCCCGTGAAACCGTTCCGAGGAATCCTCGCGGGATCCCTCTTCCACTTGGGCCTAATTATGCAGCAGCGGCCGAAGGGAAGCGTTCATCGACGACGCCCTCGAAAGAGAGCTGTCTTCCATCCGAGCACCATGCCCCCTAAACTGGCTCGATGCTTGGTGAACTTGTCGGAAGTGCGGGATGGAGAGACGTTTCTGGACCCTTTCTGCGGGGTCGGAGGTATCGCAATAGAAGCAAGCCTTCTCGGCTGTGATGTTGTTGGCGTCGATGCTCTTTCGCGAATGGTTCGATCGGCTCGAAGGAACCTGGTTCATTTCGGGCTCAAGTCCTACGGCCTGGTTAGAGGCGATGCGCGGAACCTCCCTTTGCGCAGCGTTGACGCTATCGCGACGGACCCTCCATATGGAACGGGGGCTTCAACTCTAAAATCCACTACGAAGGATATCCTGGCAAGCTTCTTGCCCCAGGCGAAGAGTATCTTGTCTCCTGGCGGGAAGGTTGTCTTTGCATCTCCGCTGGGAACTGGGGCCGTTGATCTAGCCGAGTCTCAGGGGTTCAAGGTTTTCGACCGCCATGAGCTATACGTTCACAGAAGCTTAACAAGAGAGATTCTAGTGCTGGGAGTAAACTAGATGCCCGCCGGTATCGATGTTATATTCCTCGGCACAGGGGGCAGCCTTCCCACCAAGGAAAGAGGTCTGCCCGCAGTGGCTCTACGCCGAGAAGGCGAACTCTTCCTGTTTGATTGTGGCGAGGGGACACAGCGGCAGATGATGCACGCAGGACTCGGCTTCAACCGTTCGATGTCGATTATGATCTCCCATCTGCATGGAGATCACATTCTCGGATTACCCGGACTCCTCCAAACCATGTCATCATTGATCAGAGACAAGCCCCTCGACCTGTATGGTCCCGAAGGCATCTCCAATTATCTAGCCTCCCTCCGTAGAACCTTAGGTTTCGCGGCAAACTTTCCTGTACGAGTCACAGAGCTCAAACCCGGACAAGAAATATCGAAAAACGGTTACAAGATCAAGACGACCAAGGCAATGCACGACATTACCTGCCTCGCCTACGCTATCGTCGAGACAGACCGTCCAGGCCGGTTTCACCCTGAAAAAGCAAAACGGCTAGGCGTCCCCGAAGGACCACTGTGGAAACAGCTTCAGATGGGAAAAGAGGTCAACGTCGAAGGGAAAACTGTCAAGCCGCGCCAGGTTATCGAGAAGCCACGCCCAGGCCTGAAGATCGTCTATGCTATCGACACTCGTCCGTCTGAGGAGGTGAAAGCACTGGCAAAAGAAGCGGATCTTCTCATGCACGACGGAGGATTCGCCGAGGACAGACGTGACAAGGCGAACGAGTACTTCCATTCAACCGCCAGGGAAGCCGCCAGGGTCGCAAAAGCCGCGCGAGCTCGCAAACTCGCGCTGGTCCACATCAGCGCGGTTACGAGGGATGACTCGATCCTCCTCAGACAAGCAAGGAGTGTGTTCAAGCCAACGATTGTTCCCAGGGATCTGCTGGTGTTATCGCTGAAGCGCTCGAAATATGCGCATTGAATCAAATCTCCCGATTCTAGTCTCCTCTTCGTTCTTCCCGCTGCCCCGCTAGCCAATCAATCAACTGGTCCGGGTTTCCAGTCTCAACAATCACATGTATCGGACCCAGAGGCGATTCACCCTCCGGCGCAGAGAACGACACGTGGCCCGCGTACGCCGCCTGTTTGTTCAGGTAGAAGACTAATCGATTACCATCAACCGATCGCCTTAGGATAGATCTCGCG
>Ga0209807_1000292_pt1 | contig 22537 bp, 18 predicted proteins | sample GraSoiAngelo_154_FD_186168 | JGI IMG/M metagenome (GOLD analysis project Ga0209807, IMG submission 186168) | Grasslands soil microbial communities from the Angelo Coastal Reserve, California, USA - 14_1009_13_20cm (SPAdes) (version 2) | ecosystem: Environmental > Terrestrial > Soil > Grasslands ... | reverse complement strand
CGACCCGACTCTGGGCAGCCTCGGCGACGAGGGCTATCGCCTCGCGGTGACGGCCGATGAGGTCGCGATCCGCGCGCCGAAACCGGCCGGCATCCTTCACGGATCGCAGACCCTGCGGCAGCTGCTCCCGAACGACATCTTCCGCCGGGCGCCGATCGCCGGTGGGTCCTGGACGATCCCGGCCGTCGAGATCGAGGATCGGCCAACGTTCGGCTGGCGCGGGAGCCATCTCGACGTCGGACGCCACTTCATGCCAAAGGAATTCGTGCTGAAACACATCGACCTTCTCGCGTTGCACAAGCTCAACGTCTTCCACTGGCACCTCACCGAGGACCAGGGCTGGCGCATCGAGATCAAGAAATATCCGAAGCTCACCGCGGTGGGCGCGTTCCGGAAGGACTCGATGACCGCGCCGCGGACGAAGGACCCGGCGCTCCGAAAATTCGCCGGCAGGCCGCACGGCGGCTTCTACACGCAGGACGACGTGCGCGAGGTCGTGCGGTACGCCGCCGATCGAGGCGTCGCGGTGATCCCAGAGATCGAGATGCCGGGCCATGCGATGGCCGCGATCGCGGCCTATCCCGAGCTCGGGAACACCGGCAAGCCGATCGAGGTCCTCACGACGTGGGGAATCACCGATCACGTGCTTGGGGTCACGGACAACGTCCTCCGGTTCTTCGAAGACGTCCTCGATGAGGTGCTTGATCTCTTCCCCGCGAAATTCATACACATCGGCGGCGACGAGTGTCCCAAGACCGAGTGGCGCAACACCCCGTCGGCGCAGGACCGCATGAAGAGCGAGGGTCTGAAGAACGAGGACGAGCTGCAATCGTGGTTCATCCGGCATTTCGATTCGTGGCTCGCGAAGCGCGGCCGGCGGCTTGTCGGGTGGGATGAAATCCTCGAAGGCGGTCTCGCGCCCGGGGCGACGGTGATGAGCTGGCGCGGCGAGGACGGCGGGATCGTCGCGGCGAGAGCGGGCCACGACGTGGTCATGGCGCCGCAGAAGCCGACCTATCTCGACCATTCGCAGACCGAGCTTCCCACGGAGCCGCCGGGGATCGGCGGCCACAACTCGCTCGAGGACGTTTACGCGTACCGGCCGGTGCCGAAAGAGCTCTCTGCGGATGAGGCCAAGCACGTTCTCGGCGCACAGGGACAGCTCTGGACCGAGTACATGCCCGATCCCAAGCGCGTCGAGTACATGGCCTGGCCGCGCCTCATCGCGCTCGCCGAGGTGCTGTGGTCACCAGCGGGGACGCGAAGTTGGGCCGACTTCCAGAAGCGGCTCGCGACCCATCTCGAGCGCCTGGCGATACTCGACGTGAACTACCGCGGGCGGTTCAACCCGCCGGACTAGCGCTTCTTTTCGCGCGTAACCGTGTAGGAGCGCGCCTCGCGGTCGAGGCCGCGTCCCCGCTCGCCGAGCTTCTGTGCGACGACCTCGCGATGTTGCTCGGTACGGTTGCCGCCGAATTTGAACTTCGCGCGGACGTCGGTGACGGTGAGACGCAGCCCGCGGATCGCGCCGAATTGCTTCGCATAGCGGTTCTCGCCGGGCTCGACGGGGGCGTGCTTGCCCTCCGGCTGGAAGTGCGCGAGCTGCCTGTCGAGGATTTTCGCGAGGGCCGCATCGTCATCGATCGGCTCGACGTCGCACGCGAGCTGGACCGCGGCGTAGTAGCTCGTCGGCACGCCGTACTCGTCCTGGTTCCAGTGGCCGGGGATGTAGGCGTAGGCGCCGAAGACCGAGAGAAGCGCGCGCGGCCGCTCTTCAATGGCCTTCCAGACCGGGTTGATGCGTGCGAGATGGAGCAGCACGGTTTTGTCGCCGTCCCAGATGAAATGCGTGGGCACTACGACGGGAAGATCCCGTGTGGGCGCGCCGGGAACGATGAAATCGCCGAAGTCGTGGGTCTTGAGGAAGTCGCGCCATTCGGCGTCGGTGAGGGGTTCGTCATGTCTATGGATCAGCATCTAGTGAATTGTGCGGTCGGGGTGGCCGGTCTCGAACCGGCGGGCCTCGGCTTCCCAAAAGCCGCGCTCTACCAACTGAGCTACACCCCGGGCGCTGTCTCGCGCAGCCTGCGATAGGTTCGGACCGCGTGAAGGTTCGCGCGCATCGACTCGCGTGTTGTGAGCTCGTCGAAAATGAGTCTAAGACTCCCGAACGCGGCACTCTAAGTTGCGGAGCTACGTCCCGCACGCCTGGTCGTCCGCAACACGTGACAATTGGCACACACGAGTTCGCACTTATTCAGCTCTGCGATCGTGATATTCCGAGAGCGATTTCCCACCATCTCGCTGATGCAACCCAGTTTCTCGTAGCCGGGAAGGTGATCCCAATGCATGACCCAGACAGGAAACAGCTGGCCGCAGTCGGAGCACGGCACGCCTTCCTTGAGTGCGTTCATCCATGCACGCGCTTCCCTTGCCCGTGCACGTTTGCGGATTGAACGTGCTGCCTTTCCCCGCTCGTGGTAGTAGCGGCGGTCGTATGCGCGGCGGCATTCTCGGCAGTACGAGAACTGTCGGGTACGCGAGTTTGGAAACTCATTAGGCGCTTTCCAGAGTCCGCACTTGGTGCATCGCATGAGTCGGCTCACGGTGTAGCTGTCCAGGTAGCCCAGCCGGCACGCTGGAATGTCCGGATCGTGTGGCAATTCGTGCAGACGAGTTCGCACTTGGCGATCTCGTCCAAGACCTCCCCGCGGGAGCGGCCCCTCAAGTCGGTGCTGATGTTGCCGAGCTTCGGAGTACCGGGTAAGTGATCCCATTGCATGACCTGGGGTGGGAACAGCTGCCCGCAATCAGTGCATGGCCGCCCGCGCTTGAGGCTAAGAAGCCACTCGGCTCGCTCGCGCTCCCACGTGCGAGTTGGGACCCGAATACCGCCAAGGCGTTCGTATCGGTCGTGATCTATGACTGCCCGGCAGCGCTTGCAGTAGGTCTGCACACCATCGCGTCGTCCGCGGTGGATATGAAACTCGGAAAGCGGCTTCGTCTGGCCGCAGCGCGCGCATCGTTTCACCAGTTAGCCCATCCGTTCGATATCAACATAGATATCGACACCTGCTTGCGTGCCGAGGCTGCCCGATCCGTTCGGTCACCATGCCGCTGTGAAATCGCGCTCTCTAGCCCTCTCGGCGACGCTCGCGCTCGTCCTTCTGCCGTCGCAGCTGCCGGCGGCGGCGCTTCCGCTTCTGCGCACGGAATGGAACGCGTCGAGCGCGGAGCTCGGCTGGGTCGTCTCCGCGTACCTCCTCGGCTACGCCGCCGCGGTGCTCGTCGTCCTCCCGCTGACCGATCGCATCAGACCATCGCGCGTGATCGCCATCGGCGCGCTCGTCACCGCGCTCGCGAACATCGGGTTCGCGTTCGCCGCCCACGACGTCATCACCGCCTCGGCGCTGCGCGTGATCGCGGGATTCGGTCTTGCGGGCGTGTACATGCCCGGCGTACGGCTGGTCGCGCAGAGCTCCGACCCCGCGCGCCGCGGCACCGCGGTCGGTCTCTACGTCGCCGCGTTCTATCTCGGCGGCTCGCTTTCATTCCTCGCCACCGGACTCCTCCTCGGGCCCGCCGGATGGCGCGGGGCCGCCACGATCCTCGGCGCGGTGGCGCTCGCCGCCGTGCCGATCGCCATGATCAGCTCGCGCGGGATTCCCCAGTCCACCGGCGAGCGCGCGCACCTCGACCTCCGGGTTCTACGGAACGCGCCGCTGGTCCGCACGATCGTCGCGTACGTCGGGCATTCGTGGGAGCTCTTCATCCTCCGTGCATGGCTCGCCGCGTTCCTCGCCGCGGCGTTCGCGCTGCGCGGGCTCTCGCCGACCGATGCCTCCGCGACCGCGAGTCAGTGGGCGGCCCTTCTTCTCGCGCTCGGGGTTCCCGGCGTGTTCGTCGGCGGCTGGCTGTCGGATCGCGTGGGTCGCCTGCGCGCCGCGCTCCTCTACGCGCTCGGCAGCGGCGCGATATCCGTCGGCTTCGGGACGCTGCTGTTCGCGCCGTGGCCCGCGATCGTCGCGATCGGCGGCATCTACGGCGCGCTTGTGGCGGCGGATTCGGCGGTCTACTCGACCGCGGTTACCGAGCTCGCGCCCGCGGCGCGCATCGGATCGGCCCAGGCGCTTCAGGCGGTTGCCGGATTCGGGATCGGCTCGCTTGGCCCGGTCGCCGCGGGCGTCACGCTCGACCTCGGAGTCGGGTGGGTCGGACCATTTCTCATCGCCGGCGCCGTCGGGATCGCTGCCGCGCTTCCGCTCGTGATCGGCCTTCGCGAGCGGCCGCTCATCGGCCTCGACCGCACGTGATCGTTGTCGTCGAAGGACCAAGCGGGGCGGGCAAGACGACATGGTGCAGAACGCACGCAGGTGCGAGCGCGCTCCTTGAAGAGCTACCTGACCACGCGACCGTCCCGGCGGACCCACGGGCCGCGGCACGGTTCTGGGTCGAGCGAAATGTCGCGCGTTGGCACGATGTCCTCGAGCGGGAAGCCCGCGACGGCCTCGTCGTCGTCGACACCGATCCGTTCAAGCTGCACTACGTCTGGACGCTCTTCAAAACCGGGCAGGTCACTGAGATCGAGTGGACAATGCAGCGAGATGTCGCACGCGAGGCATTCGCTGCCGGCCGCTATGCCCTCGCGGACGTGTTCCTCGTGTCGGACATCGATGATGTGATGCTCCGCGCGCGGCGCGACGCCGATCCGACCCGTACACGGAGAAACTTCGAGCGCCATCTGCTTTTGCGTGACGCGTTGCTGCGCTGGTATCGGGCGATCGATCGCCTCGAACCGGGGCGTGTCGTGTTCGGTCTTCCGCCCACCGGGCTCGCGCCGGAAGTGCTCATGAAGGGGAAGCGCCTGACCCGCTCGGGGCGCGACCTGTTCGATCGGCTGATGAGCGAGCTCGCCGCAGTCTAGGCGCCGCGAATCCGCTCGAGCCCCGCCACGAACGTGTCGAGACCGAACTCGAACGCGACCGCGCAGTCCGCGCCCGAGATCTCATCCCAGTTCTCGAGGATGTAAGGGTCTGCCCCGGCTGGCAGCGGCGGCGGCACGCTCCCGCGGATCCCGACTGTGCCCGCTTCCCAATACGCGAACCCGATGACGTACGACTCCGCGGTTGCGAGCACGTGAAACGCGGTGCGCGCATCAAAACCCGCATCACGGAGGAGCGCCATTACCGCGCCGGCGGCGCCGAGCGCTCCCGGATTGCTGAGCTGCAAGGTCGCGAGCAGCGGGATCGCATTCGGATGCCGGAGAAGGAGCCGTCGGTAATCGCGCGCGAGTGTGCGAAAGGACTCCTGCCACGGGACGATCCCTGGAACGGGCAGAAGCAGCTCCGCCAGCAGTCGCCCGACGACTGCTTCCAGGAGCGCGGCCTTCGACGGGAAGTGGCGGTACAGCGACATCGCCTCGACGTCTAGCGCCGACCCCAGACGCCGCATCGAGAGCGCGTCGAGCCCCTCGCGGTCGATGAGCTCGATCGCCGCCTCGAGGATCCGCTCGGCCGTGAGCGGCTTGCGCCTTGACGTCAGCATCTTTGCCACTTAGGTTTACAGCGTACGCTTACAGCGTAAGCCCGCGCAAGAGGTGCAATCCATGTTCGCAGCCTGGGGACGGTTCGTGTACCGGCGGCGCTGGCCGGTCCTTGCGGTGTCGGGCGTCCTGCTCCTTGCGTCGATCTTCATCGTGATCCAGGGCGGCAAGCTGCAATCCGGCGGATTCATCGAGACGTCCGAGTCCGGACGGGCGTCGCGGCTCATCGAACGGGAGCTCCCCCGCGCCGGCGGCGGCACCTTCACGCTCATCTTCTCGAGCGATGCGCTCGCCGGTACGAGCCCGCAGTTCCGCGCGGCCGTCGACGCGGCGCTTGCGCCGCTGCGGACCGACCCGCGGGTGGCCACGGTCGTCACCCCGTACGACGGCACGTCCAGCGACCCGACGCAGCTCATTTCGAACGATGGGCACGCCGTGGCCATCAATGTTGCGGTGAAGGACGACCTCGCGACAGCCCGCGATTACTACCCGGAGCTCCGAGCGCTCGTCCGGTCCGACACGCTGCGCGTCCAGGCCACAGGTGTCCTCGCGATCAACAGCGGGTTCAACGAGGTCCTGCAACAGGACCTCCGCCGGGCCGAGACGGTCTCGCTCCCGCTCGCGCTCGTTCTGCTGCTGGTCGTCTTCGGCTCGATCGTCGCCGCCCTCGTCCCACTCGGTGTCGGCGTCCTCGCGGTGGTCGGCGGAATCGCCGGTATGTTCCTGGTCGCGCGCGTTACCGACGTCTCCGTCTATGCCCTGAACGTCGTGACGCTCATCGGTCTCGGCGTCGCGATCGACTATTCGCTCTTCATCACGAACCGTTTTCGCGAGGAGATGCGCCGGGGACACAGCGGCAACAACGCCCTCGCCATAGCGATGGCGACGTCGGGGCGCGCGATCACGTTTTCGGGAATAACGGTCGCGATCGGCCTCTCCGGGATGCTCTTTTACCAGGGGACGTTCCTCTCTTCGATGGGCATCTCGGGCGCGATCGTCGTCGCGAGCGCGGTCTTCTACGGCTTGACGTTCCTTCCGGCCCTCCTCGCCATCCTGGGGCCCAACCTCGGACGCGGGCGCGTTCCGATCTTCCAGCCGGATTCGTCCGGCACCGGCTGGTGGCACGCGATCGCGACTGCGGTCATGCGCCGGCCGCTCCTCGTGCTCGTCCCGATCGTCGCATTCATTCTTCTTCTGGGCTCGCCATTTCTCCACCTGCGTCTCGCCAACAACGACGTGACCGCCCTACCCACGCACGAGGAGTCGCGTGCCGCGTTCGACCGTTTGGTGAGCGAATTCCCCGGCGGCAACCAGACTCATATCAGCGTCGTGGCCGAGTACCCGACGGCGGATCCGCTCGCGCCGGCACGCGTGCCCGGGCTCGTCGCTTACGCCAAGAAGCTTGCCGCGCTCCCGAACGTCGACGTCATCACGAGTCCCGTGACCGTCGACCCGCGGCTCGGGGCGGCCGAGTACGTCGCGCTCTATTCGCAGCCGCGCGCGCAGCTCCCGGCGCAGCTCCAGGCTTTGGTGCGCGGCACCGTCGGCGAGCACATCGTCGTGCTCGACGTCGTCACGCAGAAAGGCATCTACAGCGATGAGGCCCGGCAGCTCCTGCGTTCCATCCGAGCGCTCCCCGGTCCGCCGGACGCGGCGGTCGCGGTCACAGGCTTCACCGCGATCGACCTCGACACGGTGGACTTCATCGCGAGCCACACGCCCGCGGCGCTCGGCTACATCGTGGCCGCGACGATGCTCGTGCTGTTCCTGCTGCTCGGGTCGGTTGTCCTGCCGCTCAAGGCCGTCGTCATGAATCTTCTCTCGATCTCCGCGTCGTTTGGCGCGATCGTGTGGATCTTCCAGGACGGCCATTTCGCGGCGCAGCTCGGCTTCACGCCAGGCTCGATCGATCCGACGCTGCCGGTGATCATGTTCTGCACCGTGTTCGGCCTTTCGATGGACTACGAGGTGCTGCTCCTCTCGCGGATGCAGGAGGAATACCTCCGCTCAGGTGACAATACGAGCGCGGTCGCCATGGGCCTCGAAAAGAGCGGCCGCCTCATCACCGGCGCCGCGGCGATCATGGTCGGTGTCTTCGCGGCGTTCGCGCTCGCCGACATCGTCCTCATCAAAGCGATCGGTCTGGGCATGGCCCTCGCCGTGGCCATCGACGCCACCTTGGTCCGCGCTCTGGTGGTGCCCGCCACGATGCGTCTTCTCGGCGACCTCAACTGGTGGGCTCCGGGGCCCTTGGCCCGGTTGCAGCGGCGCATCGGTCTCTCGGAGTCGGCGGCCTAGCAGCCAAGCCCTATAGACCGTCCCCGTAGCATTGGCGATCGTGCAACCGGTGCCTGCTGCGCCCTCGGGCGGCGCGACGCTGCGGCCTCTCGGTGTCGGCGACGTTCTCGATCGCGTTTTCGCCATCTATCGTGCGCGCGCGATCGGCTTGTTCGTCCTGGGCTTGATCCTGTTTGTCGCCCTCGTCGTCGCGTGGATCGTCCTGAGCGTCGTTTTCGCTTTCGTCGGCCGATCGACATTCGTGCGGCTGTCGCAGCAGCCGACGAGCGACCCGGTCGCGCTCCTCGCGAATCCCGCATTCCTCGAGCTCATGGGCGGTCTTTTCGTCTTCTTCATCGTCGGATGGCTCATCACCCTTCTCGTCGGCGCCATTTTCACCGGAGCGGTCATCGACGCGGCCGCTGCGGCACATCTCGGCCAGGAGCGCTCGCTCTCGCAATCGTTCGTCACGGGGTTCCAGTCGTCGCTGCGCATCTTCTTCGCCGGCGTACTCGTGACGCTCGCGGTCACGCTCATCGGGGTGGTGTTCAACGTGGCCAGCGCGTTCGTAAGTAACGGCATCGTCCTCTTCCTGATCTTCTGCGTGTATTTCTTCGTCCAGGTCTACGTGCAGGCTTCGTGGTTCGTGTCGCCGGTGATCGCGACGATCGAGCGCCACGGCCCGATCTCTTCGCTGCGCCGATCGTGGCAGCTTTCGAGCGGTTTCCGCTGGCGCATCGTCGGCCTCGTCTTGCTCCTCGTCGTCCTCTTCTTGGTCCTGTTCGTCCTGGTCGTCTTCCTCATCGGTCTCATCGCCGCGGCGAATCAGAGCGTCGCCGTGATCGCCGGCTTCATCGCTGCCTTCGCGGCCGTGCCGATTTGGATGCCGCTCTTTTTCGGGACGATGACGGTGCTCTACTACGATCTGCGCGTCCGCAAAGAGGGCCTGGATCTGCAGCTCGCAGCGGAGGCCATGCCGCGCGCCTAGCCTCTGTCCTCACATTCGTCGTGGTCCTCACCGCGGCCACGGCCGGGATCGCGAACGCCGACACCGTGAACGTCGCGGCCTACCGGTCGCGGCTTCGCGATGCGCGAATGGCTCTGCTCCAGGCGCGTGTCGCGACCGACGCGCAGCGCCCCGCCCTTGTCGAACGCGCGCGGACCACGCTGTCGCAGACGACTGCCGTGCAAACCGCGGACGGGTCGGTCATCGCGCTTGACGACTCGCGCGTTGCTCGCCGCCTGACGACGACCACCGCTGCGATCGACGCGAGCGTTGCGGATGTCGACCAGCTCATTGCGATCGCCGATCGCGCGGCCAACCCGCCCTTCAACGTCGCACAGGCCAACACCAGGCTCCGCGACTACGCCGTCGCCGAAGAAACGCGTTCCGGCAGCAACGATCTCTTCTCGGCTATCGCGACGCTGCTCGCCCGACTATTTCCCTCGGCGGATGCGCGGCTCCCCCCGGGCAGCGTCGAGCTCACCTTGACGATCGCGGGCATTGGCCTGCTCGTGGTCGTTCTCGCGATCTTGCTGCGCGGGGTCCGCGAGCGGATCCGGCGCGAGACCGTCCAGCCCGGCACGCACGCCGAGGCGGCCGCCAGCGCCGCCGTGCAGCTCGCAACCGCGGAGCGGGCAGCGCTTTCCGGCGATCCCCGTGCCGCGCTCCATGCGTTCTACCGCTACGCGATCCTGACGCTCGCCGAACGCCGGATGCTCCGGTACGAGCCGTCCCTCACCGACCGCGAGCTCCTCGAGCGTGCCTCGGCGCTGCCGCAGGTCGAGACGTTGCGCGAGCTGATCTCGCTGCACGACCGTGCGTGGTTCGGGCTCAAGGGAGCCACGGTGGAGGAGGCCGACCACGCGCGCGACCTGGCGGAGCGGGCGGTCGCATGAAAAGGCGCCTCCGGGTCGACCCGCTCTATGTGCTCGCCGCGGTCCTCTTCCTCGTGGTTGTCGGCCTCGCGATCTTCGTCGGCACGAACGCACGCGCTCCCGGCCGATCCGGATCGGCGCTGGACAGCACCAGCGGCGGCGCCGCGAGGCTGCGCGCGCTCATCGACGAGCTCGGAGGCCGCACCGTCATCGTGCAGGGCGAGCGCTTCGCGCCGGGCGAGACCGGTGTGACCGTCCTTTTCATGCTCGGCGCCAGCGAGTTCGTGAGCGATGTGGATGCGGCCGCGGCGAAGACCTTCCTGCAGGGTGGTGGCACGCTCATCGTCGGTACGGACCTGGGCCTCGCCGAATCGCCCCTCCTCCGTCCCTATGGCGTCAGCCTGGACGAAGGCGCGGGCGCCGGTCACTACGACGCGAGCTCGGTCATCGCGGCGACGGCGAGCGCGGCCCAGATTTCGATCGATCGCGGGCAGAACCTCACCCTGAGCGATCGCTGGTCGCCGGTGATGCGCACTCAAGGACGGACGCTCGCGGCGATGACGCGTGAGGGCAGCGGCACGCTCATCGTCGTCGGCAGCCTCGCGCCGTTCGTCAATCAGTACCTTGGCGTGGCCGATAACGGTCGCTTCGCCCTGTCGCTCGCGGCAGCCGGCTTCGGACTGGGTCGCTCGATCGGGTTCGACGAATATCACCACGGCGCGCATCCGTCGGCCGAGCTCATGGCCCTGCTCGAGCGAACGTGGTTCGGACGCGCCATGCTCCTCGCCGGCGCGTCGGTGTTCATCTTCCTGTGGTGGTCGGGTCGCCGTTTTGGCCCGCCGCTTCCGGCGGACCCGCGGCCGCCGCGGTCGAGCCTCGAGTACGTGCGCGGCTTCGCCGGACTCCTGCGGCGCTCGGGGCGAAGCGAGATCGCGCGCGAACGTCTTCGGCGCGACCTGCGCCTCGGGCTCGCCGCCCGCTACGGCCTCGATCCGGCGACGCCGCTCGATCGGATCCTCGCGACCGCCGAAGCCGATGATCCGCTCCTCGCGGCCGAGGCTCGGGCCACGGATGCGGCGCTCGCAGGCCGTTTGCGCGATAACGAGCTTCTCCGTACGGTCGCGCGCGTCGAAGGCCTCGTCGCGAAGAAGGAGAGACCGTGAGCACGAAGGATGTCGCCCAGCGGTTCACCGACAGCGTCCACAAGGTCATCGTCGGTCAGGACGAGACCATCCGACTGTCGTTCATGGCGCTCGCGCTCCGGGGCCACATCCTCATCGAAGGCGTGCCGGGCACAGCGAAGACATTGCTCGCGCGCACGGCCGCGCGCCTCATCGGCGGGACCTTCAAGCGGATCCAGTTCACGCCCGACCTCATGCCGAGCGACATCGTGGGGACGAGCATCTTCGAGATCGCGACGAGCTCCTTCCGCATCCGACTCGGTCCGGTGTTCGCCAACGTGGTGCTCGCGGACGAGGTGAACCGCGCCCCCGCTAAGACTCAGGCCGCGCTTCTCGAAGCGATGGAGGAGCGACAGGTCACGTTGGAGGGCGAGTCGCACGTCCTGCCGGATCCGTTCATCGTCATCGCGACGCAGAACCCGGTCGAGTACGAGGGCACGTATCCGCTTCCGGAGGCGGAGCTCGATCGCTTCCTCTTCAAAGCGATCGTTGCCTACCCGCAGCAGCCGGAGGAGGCCGCGATCCTCCGCCGGCACGACAAAGGGCGTCCGCTCGATCTGGTGGAGACGCTCGACCCGCTCGGATCGACCGATCTCGTCACCTCACGCGACGAGATCGAGAAGGTCACGGTCGAGGATTCCGTCGTCGGCTACATCGTTCGCATCGTCGAAGAGACGCGCCGGTCCGGCGACCTCCAGCTCGGGGCCAGCCCTCGCGCAGGCGTCCACTTGCTTCATGCCGCGAAAGCCGCCGCCGCGCTTGACGGGCGCGACTTCGTCACACCTGATGACGTGAAGTCGCTCGTGCCGCCGACGCTTCGGCACCGCGTCGTCCTCAAGGCGGAAGCGGAGATCGAAGGCGTCGACGCGGATGCGGCGCTCCGCAGGGTCCTCGCGCGTCTCGACGTCCCGCGTTGATCCAGCCCCGCAAACGGCGCGCGGGTCGACTTCCATTTGTCCCGCTTCCACGCTTGCTCGCGTTCGTCCTGTTGAGTGCGGTACCCCTCGCGCTCGCGACGTTCTACGAGCCGCTCGCGTGGGGCGCCGTCGCGATCTGGGTCGCCGCGATCGTCCTCGCGCTGATCGACGCGCGAGCGACGCGAGCGCTCACCGCGGACGACGTGACCCGCGCGATCACCGAACAGCCCTCGCTCCGCGCGGCAGATCCGGTCCGCCTCACGGTGCGGAACCCGCTGACCCGCGGGCTCGCGATCACGATTCGAGACGAGCCTCCCGCCTCCTTCGACGTCGACCGCCGCTCGGTCCGTATCGACGTCGGGCCTCACGCGTCGGCGAGCGCCGAGTACGCGGCACGACCGCGGCACCGCGGCACGTTCCGGTTCGGGGATCTACACACGCGGCAGCCCGGTCCTCTTGGGCTCATGGAACGACGCGGCCGCGTGGACGCCGCGGTGGACGTGAAGGTCTATCCCGACCTGCGCGAGATCCGCCGGTACGAGATCACCCTGCGCCGCGGTCTGGCCTACGACGCCGGCCAGCGGCGGGCGCGGATCCCGGGCGCGGGCAGCCTCTTCGCGCGCCTTCGCGAATATGGACCCGACGATGACCCGCGCTCGATCTCGTGGGCCGCGACCGCGCGGCGTGGCCGGCCGATCGCCGTCGAGTACGAGACCGAGCGGCAACAGCGTCTGCTGATCCTCCTCGACGCCGGTCGGATGATGTCGAGCACCCTCGGGACACTCACGAAGCTCGACCACGCGGTCAATACCGCGTTGATGCTCGCGTACGTCGGCGCCGCCAAAGGCGATGAGGTCGGCCTGCTCGGATTCGCCGACGACGTCCGCAGCTACCTGCCGCCCCGCCGCGGTCGGGGGCAGTTCCTACGGATCACCGAAGAGCTTCGGCGCATCGCCGTGACCACCACCGAGTCGGACTATCGCTCCGCACTCGAGTTTCTGCGCGCGCGCGCCGCGCGCCGGGCGCTCGTTGTGCTCTTCACCGACCTCGTCGACGAAGAGGCCTCGCGATCGCTGGTCGCGGCGGTGACGCGGCTCGCCGGCAACAATCTCGTGCTCTGCTGTCTGCTGGCTGATCCCGAGCTCGCCGAGGTCGCCGCCCGAGTGCCGGATTCGACCGTTTCGCTGTATGAGCGGGTCGTCGCTCGCGAGGTGCGCGACGCGCGCGCGAAGGCGCTCGCCACCTTGCGCCGCCGCGGCGTACACACGATCGACGTGCCGTCGGATCGTCTCACCGTCGCGACGATCCAACGCTACATAGAGCTGAAGAAGCGCTTTCTCTGAACCCGCCGCAAGCGGAGCAGGCGGTCGGCGAAGAGCACGTAGCAGAGAACGATCGCCCCGCTGCCGAGTCCGACCGTGACTTTGACCGCGGTGGGTGCGGTGCTCGGCGAAACGTAGACCTCGATCAGACCGGCAAAGCCCAACATCACGATCACAAGCAGGAGGATCCGCATCGCCTGGATCCCCGCGAGCCGCAGCGCGGTCCCGCGCGTTCGCTCGCCGGGCTGAAGGATCGCCCAGGCAAAGCGCAGGCCGGCGGCCCCCGAGAGAACGATCGCGGAGAGCTCGAGGACACCGTGGCCTGAGATGAAGGTGAGCATCGTCCAGGAGAGACCGGCCGCCTGCAGGACCGCGAACACCGTACCGAGGAGAGCGCCGTTCGCGACCAGGATGTAGACGGTGAGCAGCCCGGCGGTGAGCCCACCGGCAAATGCGATGACCGCGATCCGAACGTTGTTCACGATGATCGTCGGGCCCGCGCCCAGGCGCAGCGCCTCCGGAAGCTCGGTGCCGGGCCGGCGGCGCGCGAGCTCGTCGCGGAACGAAGCGGGAAGGGCGCCCGCCGCGATGTCCGGCGAGAGAAGGCCGGCGAGGAATGCCACGACGGCAGGGCCGAACAGAAGGATCGCCGAGGCGACGATGAACCTCGCATTCGCGCGGACGGTCGCCGGAATGTCTCCCAGAAGAAATCGGCGCAGGCGTCGAACGCTTGTCGGCGATTCGCTGTACACGAGAGCGTGCGCGGCGGCGACGAGGTCGTTCAGCTCGAAGGCGACAACATCACGTGGAAAATCGCGCTGAGCGATCGCGAGGTCTCCAGTTGCGGCGCGGTAGAGCCGACCGAGCTCCAGGACCTCGTCCGCCTTCAGGCGATCGACACGGCCGGCGGCGGATGAGACGAGGTCCGCCAGGCGCGACCAACGACCCAGGTGATCCTCGACGAATCGATCAATCGCGCCCGGAGCGGCGATCCGCGGCACGGCCGGAACGTAACATTTATCGATGACAATCGCGATGGGGCGGCTCGAAATTGAGACGCCCGATCACGTCGTGCTCCGCTTTCAGCTCGCCGGTGCGGGCAATCGTGGTTTCGCGGCGATGGCGGACTTCGTCATCGTCTTCGTGCTCATGTTCGCAATTGGATTTGGGTTCCAGAAGCTCACCGAGATCGACCCGTCGCTCTACGAGTGGTCCGGCTGGGTGGCTCTCTTCGAGCTCCTAATCGCGTGGCTGTACTTCGTCCTGCTCGAGTGGCTTTGGAACGGCCAGACCATCGGCAAGCGATTCTTCGGCCTCCGCGTCATCAGCGAGGATGGCGAGCCCGCGCGATTCGTCGCCGTCATCGTGCGCAATCTGGTCCGGGTCGTCGACTTCCTGCCGTTCTTTTACGGCTTCGGCCTCGTCACGCTGATCGTCTCATCACGCTCGCAGCGTCTCGGGGACTACGCCGGAGGCACCTTCGTCGTCCGCGCGCCGCGCCCGCGCCGCAACTGGTCGGCGCTCCGGACCCTAAGCGCTTTGCCGCGCTGGAATCTCGCCGAGGGTGAAAAGGCGACGGCGCCGACCCTGCGCGTCCTCCCGGGCGAAGCGCAGCGCCTCGTGCGGGAGTTCGTTCTTCGCGAGCAAAAGCTCACACCGGCGGCGCGGACGGCGCTGGCGAGGCAGCTCGCCGAACGGCTCCGCGCCCTGCTTCCGGAATTCCAGGTCGCCGACGATGTTGAACTGATACGCACGGTCGCGCGGTCGCTCCGCGCCAAAGGGGACGAGAACCGCTGATGGATCCGGTAATGGTCTGCCTCTTCTTCGGTGCCGGTCTCTAGCCCGCCCTCCAGATCGGCCGCGCAGCGCGACCTCGTCGTCACGGGGATGACGTGCGCGTCGTGCGTCGCGAGCGTCGAGGATGCGCTTCGCGGTGTCGCCGGCGTGCGCGCTGCGGACGTGAACCTCGCGACGGAGCGCGCGCGTGTCGAGGTCGACCCGTCCAGCGCCGACGATGGGGCTCTCGTGCGGGCGATCGAGCGCGCCGGTTACGGGGCTCTTGTGCTTTCCGCCGATCGCGCCGAGCGAGTCGCGACCGAGACGCGCGAACGTGCGCTGCGAGCCACGTATGTGAGAGCGCTTCGCCGCCGGCTCATCGTCGCGGCGGCTCTGGCGATCGCAACGATGGTCCTCTCGATGGCCGACCTCTTCTATCCCGCCGTCGCCGAAGCCCCGTGGCGCCCGTTCGTTCTCTTCGCGCTCGCCACACCGGTGCAGCTCTGGTGCGCACTGCCTTTCTATCGCGGTGCGCTCTCCGCCGCGCGGCATCGGCGCACGGACATGAACACCCTCGTCGTGGTCGGGACGACGACCGCTTACGGGGTCTCGGTGCTCGCGACGTTCATCGGGCCGGCGTTCGCCGCGGTCGGCCTAAGCCCGGACCGCTTCCTCTACTACGACACGGCGACGGTGATCGTCACCCTGGTGCTCGCGGGCCGCTATCTCGAGGCGCGTGCCCGCGCGCGCACCGCGGATGAGGTGCGAGCGCTCGCCGCCCTGGGTGCGAAGAGCGCTCGCGTCCGACGGCCTGGGGGCGTCGAAGAAGACGTGCCGATCGATCGCCTCGCCGTCGGTGATGTCGTGATCGTGCGCCCCGGTGAGATCGTCGCCGCGGACGGGCGCATCCTCGCGGGCTCGTCCGCGGTCGACGAGGCGATGATCACGGGCGAGTCCATCCCAGTTGAAAAGGCCGCGGGCGACGAAGTCACCGGAGGAACGCAGAACGGCACGGGGACCTTCCGCTTTCGCGTCACGCGGGTCGGCGGCGACACTCTCGTCGCGCAGATCGTGCGGCTCGTCGAGGAGGCGCAGGGCTCGAAGGCCCCGATCCAGCGCCTGGTGGACCGGATCGCTTCGATCTTTGTGCCGGTCGTGTTCGCGATCGCGTTCGCGAGCGGTCTGGCCTGGCTTCTTCTGGGTCCCGAGCCGCGGCTCGGGTATGCGCTCAGCGCGTTCGTCGCAGTCCTCATCATCGCGTGCCCGTGCGCGCTCGGCCTCGCGACACCCACCGCGATCATCGTCGGAACGGGCCGCGGCGCGTCACGGGGCATCCTGATCAAGAGCGCGCAGGCGCTCGAGGCCGCGCGCGCGATCGACATCGTCGCCTTCGACAAGACCGGCACCCTCACCGTCGGCCGGCCCCAGGTCGTGGAGTACATGAACTGCGCGGGCATCGGCGAGGACGAGGTGATCCGCATCCTCGCGAGCGCCGAATCGCGATCGGAGCACCCGCTCGCGGCCGCGGTCGTTGAGCTCGCCGCGACGAAAGGCCTCGCGCTGTCCGAGCCGACGACGTTCGAAGCGCTGCCCGGACGCGGTATTCACGCGACGGTGGACGGCCACGACGTCTGGATCGGTAACGCCGCGCTCGCCCGGGCGCATGGGTTCGCCGATCTTGGAGAGAACGTCCTCGCGCACCACGAGCAGAAGGGACGGACGGTGCTCGTCGGGACGATCGACGGAGAGCCGGGCGGCATTCTGGCGTTGGCCGATACGCCGAAGGCCGCGGCACGCGAGGCCATCCTCGAGCTGCGGCGGATGGGGCTGCGCACGATGCTCGTGTCGGGCGACGCCCGCCGCGTGGCCGACGCGATCGCGCGCGAGCTCGGGATCGACGAGGTGCGCGCGGAGGTCCGACCTGACGGAAAGGCGGATCTCGTTGCGGAGCTCGAGGCTGCGGGGCACCGCGTCGCGATGGTCGGAGACGGCGTGAACGACGCACCGGCGCTTGCCCGCGCGGAAGTCGGGATCGCGATCGGCTCGGGCGCGGATGTCGCGGTGGCGACGGCGGATGTGGTGCTCGTCGGAGGCGACCCTCGCGGAGTGCCGCGCGCGCTGCGTCTTGCGCGGGCCACGGTCGCGACGATCCGCCAGAACCTCTTCTGGGCGTTCATCTACAACGTCGCGCTGATCCCGGTGGCGGCCGGCGTCCTCTACCCCTTCACCGGTTGGCTGCTGTCCCCGGTACTCGCCGCGGCCGCGATGGCGCTCTCGTCCGTGACGGTCGTGTCGAACTCGCTTCGTCTGCGCGCTGTATCGCTAGAGTCATGAGGCGGCGCGCGGTCGGCCTCGTCGCAGCGATCCTCATCGCGGGCTGTCGACCGATCGACGGCGTGGTGGTGCGGACCAGCCCTACGGAGAACACGCCCACGCCGGTCGTGACAGCCCTCGCGAGCGCGACGCGCGCCCCCGTCGACTTTGTCATGCAGGAGTACCCCGTCACGCGCGGTCAAGGACCGCACGACGTCGCGCCGGCGCGGGACGGGGGCGTCTGGTACACGGCGCAGCTCTCGGGCGAGCTCGGATGGCTCGATCCGCGGTTCGGGGTGATTAAGGCAATCAAGCTCGGCGCGGGGTCGGCTCCGCACGGCGTGATCGTCGGGCCCGACGGCGCACCGTGGATAACCGACGGCGGTCTCAACGCCATCGTCCGGGTCGATCCCGTAACGAACGAGGTCAAGCGCTTCCCGCTTCCGGCGGACCGTTCGAACGCGAGCCTCAATACTGCGACCTTCGATCGGGACGGAACCCTCTGGTTCACCGGACAGAACGGCATCTTCGGCCGGCTCGATCCGAGGAGCGGCGCGATGACGGTCTTCGACGCGCCGCGCGGCCCCGGTCCATATGGCATCGCGTCCTGCGCCGACGGGAACGTCTACTACGCGTCCCTCGCGGGTAGCTACGTTGGCCGCATCGAGCGCGGGATCGGCGGCGCAGCCGTTCTCGTGCCACCCACGCCGGGCCAGGGCGCGCGGCGCGTCTGGTGCGACTCCAAGAGCCGCGTGTGGGTCAGCGAATGGAATTCGGGAGAGCTCGCCCGCTTCGACGGCAATTCCTGGAAGGAGTGGAAGCTGCCCGGCGATCGCGCGATGGCGTACGCCGTGTATGTCGACGATGCCGACGCTGTCTGGATGACCGAGTGGGGCAGCAACTCACTCGTTCGATTCGATCCCGCCACGGAGACGTTCGTCGTGCGCACTCATCCATCGCCGAATGCGAACGTGCGCCAGCTTTTGGGGCGACACGGAGAGGTCTGGGGCGCCATGTCGGGGCAGGACAAGCTCGTGGTCGCGCGCCCAGCAGGTTGAGTGGGCGGCTTGGCTCGCTAAGTAGCCCTCTCGTTCGGCGAACGTACGGGGGCACGCACACCGACTGACGTTTAGCCCGCTTAACGCGTTAAGCGATGGACGACTTTCGGGAGTGGAGTGACCAAATGCGGTTAGTGACAGCGCTCACGCGTTCGCTTGGCGTTCTCGCCGTGCTCTCCGCAGCAATCCTGTTCGGTAACGCCGGGCCGGCCGCGGCGAGTAACGGCAGCGGCCAGCTTTTGTGCTTCGACGGAACGACGGACACCGCGAACCAACAGACGGGCGGCGCCGTGTATGGCGGCGTCTGCACGCGTACCCCGAACGGCGCGATCCTGGACAACTCGGTCCCGGTCGGATCCGGCGATTACTCGGGCGTCTACTACAAGACCTCGAGTCTCAGCGGCAAGCTCCTCGGCGACGTGACGCAGCTCTCCTTCAACTACACCGGCGTACCGACCGCTGGGTCGCCGCGGATCAGCCTGCCGATCGACGTGACCGGCGATGGCACCACCGACTTCTACGCCTTCATCGGCGCCTTCTATTGCAACGACGGCGCGGGCCTCGTCGACCCCATCAACGATTCGACGTGCACGATCTTCTACACGGGCGGCCCGGACAGCGGCTACCCGAACTGGGCGGCGTTTGTCGCAGCGCATCCGACGTGGCACGTCGGGGCGATCCCATTCGTGATCGCGGATGACGCCGGCCTCTGGACCGTGAGCAACGTCCACCTCGGCGAACAGCAGGCCGCGAGAGGGAACAAGAACGACTGCAAGAAGGGCGGCTGGATGGACCTGGAGCGCAAGGACGGTTCGTCGTTCAAGAATCAGGGCGACTGCATCCAGTACATGAACACCGGCAAGTAACCTAAAACCGACATACAGGCGCAAGGCGATGAGGAGCTCCCCGCGAGGGGAGCTCCTCGGTTTATTTGCGACCTCGGCGATGTGCCAGCGCTAGGGTTCGGAACCAATGACCGACAAACGGCGGCTCGGCGCAGCGATGATGCTGGGTGCAGCCGGCCTGCTCGTCTTCGCCTACCTGATGTCTGGATATGCCGGCTGGTTTGCCTGGGTCCTTGTGGCGATCGCCGCCTTCAATTTCGTTCGCGGCCTGTTTTGGTTCTTGAACCGCGGTAGCTGACAGCGTTTGACAGGCCCATTCCCGCACGATGGAATGGACCTCGCATGGCCACCCTCGAGCGCACCCTTCCCTTCCCGCGCGCGCGTTACACGGGCATCCTCGAATGGATCACGACGACCGACCACAAGAAGATCGGCGTCATGTACCTCGTCACGACGTTCTTCTTTTTCCTCACCGGTGGCCTGCTCGCACTGGGGATCCGCACGCAGCTGGCGACGCCGGACACCGGCTTCCTCACCGCGCAGCAGTACAACTCCTTCTTCACGATGCACGGGACGACGATGGTCTTCCTCTTCGTCGTCCCCGTCTGGACCGGTTTCGCGAACTTCATCGTCCCGCTGCAGCTCGGCGCGCGGGACATGGCCTTCCCTCGTCTCAACGCCTTGTCGTACTGGCTGCTGCTCGCGGGCGGCATCGTCCTCTATTCCGCCTTCATCGCAGGACCGCCGGCCACCGGCTGGACGATCTACGTGCCGCTCTCCACGAAGGAGTTCTCCCCGACGCAGGGGGTTGATCTCCTGATCCTCGGGCTCACCGTCCTCGGCTTCTCGTCGATCTTCGGCGCGCTGAACATGATCGTGACGATCTTCTCGTTGCGCGCGCCCGGGATGACCTTCATGCGCATCACCCTCTTCTGCTGGAGCGTCCTCGTGACGAGCTTCCTGCTCGTGCTCGCGATGCCGTTCCTCACGGTCGCGGGCATCCTGTTGCTCTTCGACCGCATGGCCGGGACGAACTTTTTTGCCGTCGGGCAGGGCGCCGATCCGCTCCTCTGGCAGTACCTCTTCTGGTTCTTCGGGCACCCGGAGGTCTACATCATGATTTTGCCGGGCTTCGGCGTGATCAGCGAGGTCCTCCCGGTGTTCTCACGCAAGCCGATCTTCGGATACCGGATGATCGCGTACTCATCCGCGGCGATCGGCTTCCTTTCGTTCGGCGTGTTCGTGCATCACATGTTCGTCGCGGGGATCGACCCGGCACTGCAGATCTTCTTCATGGCGTCGACGATGCTCATCGCCGTGCCCACGGGCGTGAAGATCTTCTCGTGGCTCGGCACTCTGTGGGGCGGCGCCCTCCGCTTCCGCACGGCGATGCTCTTCGCGATGGCGTTCATCGTGGTTTTCACGATCGGCGGTATCTCAGGCGTTTTCCTGGGCTCCGTGCCCGTCGACGTGCAGCTCTCGGACACGTACTTCGTGGTCGCGCACATCCACTACGTGCTCGTGCAGGGAGCTCTCTTCTGCGCGTTTGCCGCGTTCTATTACTGGATGCCCAAGATCAGCGGCCGCATGCTGAGCGAGCAGCTCGGCCGGATCCACTTCTTCCTGTTCTTCATCGGCGTGAACCTGGCGTTCTTCCCGATGCACCAGCTCGGCCTCGAAGGGATGCCCCGGCGGACGTTTCACTATCCGCAGTCGCCCGAATGGGCAAGCCTCAATCTCGTCTCGACGATCGGCGCCTACATCATCGGGATCTCGGTCGCCGTATTCCTCTTCAACTTCTTCTCGAGCATCGTTCTCAAGAACGGGCGGATCGCCGGCGATGACCCGTGGGAGGCCGACACCCTCGAGTGGGCGACGACCTCGCCGCCGCAGCCCTACAACTTCGCCCGGATTCCCGTCGTTCACAGCGCCCGTCCGCTGAAGGAAGACGTCGCGCACTAACTCTTCCCGCTCGGACTTAGGCTGAACGCGTGAGCTTCTCCCCCCGCTATCGCGCCCTCGTGTACGCGAGCCTCCTCGCGTCGTTTCTCGTCGTCGTCTGGGGCGGCGTCGTGCGCGTCACCGGCTCCGGTCTCGGCTGTCCCGACTGGCCGCTCTGCCACGGCCAATTTCTTCCGTCGCTCGACCCCGCGACGCGCATCGAGTGGACGCACCGCTTCCTCGCGATCGTCTCCGGGCTCGCCGTCGCCATGACGGTCCTGTGGACGTTGGTCGCATACCGGCGCGACCGTCGCGTTCTGTGGCTCGCGATCGCCGTGGCCGTTCTATACCCGCTGCAGGCGGTGCTCGGCGGGATCACCGTCCTCCTGGAGCTCTCTCCCGAATGGGTCACGCTCCACCTCGCGAACGCCGAGCTGCTTCTCGGCGCACTGACGATCCTTGCGGTCATCGTTCGTTGGCCGGCGCTGCCGCGCGAGCGCGCCCCGGGATGGACGTGGCTCATCCTGGCCTCGGCGGTCGGCCTGTTCGTCGTCCTGCTTTCGGGCGCGCTCGTTCGGGGCGCAAACGCCACGTACGCCTGCTTCTCCTGGCCCCTCTGTGGAGCGATCGCGGCTCCCTTGAACACAGGTCCCTCACACGGGAACCTCTTCTCACCACGAATCGACTTTCCGACGAGTGGTACCCCGCTGATCGCGATGCTGCATCGCTACATCACCGCGGTCGTGGGCGTCGCGCTGATAGCGGCGTGCGCTCAGGCGTGGCGTCATCGTCGCGAGGGTCCCGGGCTCGGCGGCGCGGCGATCGCGACCGCCGTCATCTTCGCGCTTCAGGTCGCGATCGGCGCGGCCAATCCGCTGAGCAATTTCCAGGCGTGGGCGCTCGCGGCGCATCCGGCCGCGGCCAGTCTCCTCTGGTGCAGCACGGTCGCGCTCGCAGCGCTCGCGTGGCGACCCATGTCCGGCCAGGGCGCGCTCGTGCGCGATCTCATCGCGCTCACCAAGCCAGCAATCATGTCGCTGCTTCTGCTAACCGCGCTCGGCGGCATGTTCCTCGCGGCACGCGGCGTACCGCCGTTCGGGATACTCGCGGCAACGCTCATCGGCGGCGCCGCGGCGAGTGGCGGCGCGGCGAGCCTCAACCAGTACTTCGACCGCGACATCGACGAGCGCATGCGCCGTACTCGCAAACGGCCCCTTCCGGCACGCCGCGTCTCCACGAGCGTCGCGATCTGGTGGGGGATCGCGCTGAACGTGGTCGCGTTCGTCGTGCTCGCCCTGTTCGCGAATCTGCTCGCGGCGACGCTCGCCCTCGCGGGCACCGTCTTCTACATCCTCGTCTACACGATCTGGCTCAAGCGCTCGACGGCACAAAACATCGTGATCGGCGGCGCCGCCGGTGCGATCCCGCCACTCGTTGGCTGGGCCGCCATCACCGGTTCGCTCGATCTTTCGGCGTGGCTCCTCTTC
>Ga0209807_1000288_pt1 | contig 22677 bp, 22 predicted proteins | sample GraSoiAngelo_154_FD_186168 | JGI IMG/M metagenome (GOLD analysis project Ga0209807, IMG submission 186168) | Grasslands soil microbial communities from the Angelo Coastal Reserve, California, USA - 14_1009_13_20cm (SPAdes) (version 2) | ecosystem: Environmental > Terrestrial > Soil > Grasslands ... | reverse complement strand
CTCTTTCAGTCCGGTTCTTTATTGTTTCCACAACTCTCCTGTGCGTGCCGAAGAGGGCATGTGGACGAAGTGTGCGTAGGCTATTTGCGGTGGGGAATATTGTCAGTCCGGCAACGAACGGTGGGAATCTCGGTTCGTGGAGGTTATCTCAGTCCAAGACCACCATTGAAGTTCTGAATTACGTCATAACACTCGCAAGCAGCTTTCTCCAGATCTTTGCGATTGAGCACGCGGATGGTGCCGCGGGTATTTTCAATCGCGCCTGTGCGCTCCAGCATTCCAGCAGCTATGGTCACGCTGGGCCGGCCGGTACCGAGCATTTGGGCTAGAAACTCATGTGTAAGAGAGAGCCATTCTGAATCAACTCTGTCCTGGCACATGAGCAGCCAGCGCGCCAGGCGTTGATCGAGTTCATGCAAGCGGTTGCAGGCAGCCACCTGCGCTATTTGCAGACCCTGCACCAGAATGTAACGATTGAGATGCGACTTGAATTCAGGGGTGAGCGGTAGAGTTGCCTCCAGTGTGTTCGCGGCCAATCTCAGCCCACTGCCAGGAATCTGCACAATTGCGCGATAAGGGCCGCGCTGCACTCCCACGGCGAGCGGCGTGCCAATCATCCCTTCCTTGCCAACCAGTCCGACCTCGACGCTCTTGCCATCCTTGGCCAGAATGACCAGCGAAACCATCCCCTCATTGGGAAAATAGGCGAATTCGATCTTTTCTCCCTGCTCATGCATGATGTGGTGCCGGGAGAATTCAATTAGCTCCAGATGAGGACGAAGCAAGTCATATTCCTCGTCCGGCACAGCAAGCAGGATCACATTGCGCACTGCCTTGCCGGCAGGGTCGGTCCGCATACCCTCTTGCAATGGAGCTGACTTAGCTTGCGGCAAAGAGCGGTCAACGGGAATATTGGAGGAGATTGCCATGCCGAAATTTAGATGCGGCGTCAGCTGCAATGGTTCATCGGGAGAACCCGTACTCGGCAGGCGTTTTTTTCGGATTTTTGAAGGGAAACCAGAGAGACGGGGACCCTCATGGGAGTGCCCCCGAGACTATCGGGAGAAAACTGTAGCCGCGACTCCCACGACCGCCACTAATGGTGCTCGTGCAGTGGCGCGATCGCCGTTCGCAACAACTACGCGCGGGCTGCGGTCGCGGTTTCCAGAGAAGGGGTGGGCTTGGCTTCCTCACCGTTCGGCTTCTGGCCAGCCTTGCGAATGTCGATGCCGCCCTTAAAGAACGCGCCGTCTTCAATGGAGATGCGCGCCGCCACGACGTCGCCAGTGAGCGAGCCATCGCTGCGGATATCAACCCGATCGCTGGCCGTGAGATTGCCGCGAACTTTGCCCAGCACGACGATCTCTCGCGCATTGATGTTGGCCGCGACCACGCCATTGCGGCCGACTGTGACACGATTACCGGAAAGGTTGATCGAGCCTTCCACTCGGCCATCGATGTAAAGCGACTCCGAGCCAGTCACCTCGCCTTTGATCACCAGAGACTTGCCGATGGTGGCCTGGTCCGCAGTAGTGCTCGTGGCAGCCGGGCGTGGCGCCGCCGTAGGTTCGCTCGTGGCCGACGCACTCGGCGTGGGCATGGCGGGACGCTCCGGCTCACCTGGCCGGGATGGAGTCATAGGCTGATTTGTGGGCTTCCACATTTGCAGAAAATCCTTTCCTTGTGTTGGAGTAACGGTCAACGCCGCATGCGGCGACCAAGTGGCATTTTACTCCCCAAGCTGTTCTGAGCGTTGTGGAAATCCTCTGGATGAGTGGAATTTCATGTGCCAAACTGGGTACGAAAGGTCTAAGGTGTTCGCCCTAGCTGTTCAGAATATTGCACTGCTCGGGCTATTTCTGGCACGAATCGCTGACTATCTGTACACCAGTGTCTTCAGATGGCCGTGCTCTTCGGACGTTCGTGCCGATAGAAACAGACTTCTCGGCTTCTCCAATAACGCACCGAACGCGATCGTGCCCGTGACTGCTGCCATGGTCATCAACCCGGCGCGCCACATCGCATCTAAGAGTACCGGACGAGGTGGGCGGATGAAACGGAACAACGAAAATGAGACGTTCAGTGTTTGGTTCGGAACCATGGCCGCCAAGGCTGCCGGATGGGTGGGATCGGCTTGGGCATTCGTGTTCGCTGTGTTCACGATCATACTTTGGGGCGCCGCAGGTCCTTATTTTCATTACTCCGATACCTGGCAATTGGTAATAAATACTGCGACGACGGTTATCACATTTCTCGTCGTTTTTCTGATCCAAAACACTCAAAATCGGGACGCTCGTGCACTGCATTTAAAACTCGACGAAGTGATTCGGGCGATTCGCAGCGCGCACAATGAAATGATCAGTATTGAGCATCTCTCGGACGGAGAACTTGAGGGCCTAACGAAGCATTACGAGCGCCTGCGCGCAGAGTGCGAAGCACGTCGCAAGCGCGAAGCACTCAAAGCGTGAAGCTTGGCCACATCGGAACGGGCCTTGTGCTGCGGAAAACCAAAGCGCAATCATTTCTTGCGGCTTTGGTAGAGGCGCTCCAATTCCTTTGCGTTGCGGTTTTTCTTGCCACCGCCCAGGTCCAACCCGAATGACGGATGTCGGTATGTTCCTGTGATCTTCACCGGCACTTCCGACCCTCTGGGTTTCCTCTTGAAAAACGGATCCACGAGTTTGAACAGCAGTGCCTTAGGACCGTGCGCCGTGTGGGAAACCGCGGCGTCCATTTTCAGAGTTCCGTGAAGATCGACCTTTTCCGAGATCAAATCATAGGTTCCTTGCATTTGCGCGAGCGCTCCGGGCACTCCGAAAGAAAGGTTCGAAAATGTAGCGATTCCATCTTCGAGTTCCACATGTCCTTTCAGATTGGAAAGAACAGTTTCAGGATTGTCGTCCTTCTGACCACGAGATTCGGCGCTGAGCTTATCTACATTCTGTTGTGTGATCGACTTTGTAAATTCCCCGGCCTGGATGCCGAAATCGCCATTCAACTGGACTTTCTTGAAAAAGGGATGCTTCTTGGGCGGAAGCAAGACATGGGCTCGGAAACTAGTCACGCCGGCAATGGGAGATCGGCTCTCCTTAATGAACAGCTCAAAGAGATCCTGAATGCGTCCGTCTTTTGCCTGCATGTTCAGCTCTGTGAACCTTCCTTTCTGACCTGCCTGGTGTGCGATGCTGCCCGCAGTCAGGATTGTTGTTCTTCCGAAACCCGAATCCACTTCATCGAGAAAGACATCCCCAGTCGATGCGTTTACAAATGCCTTGAATTGGGTCTTCAACCGGACATGGTGGCTGCTGGATGTGACTTTGAAATCGGGAGTGTCAGTTGTGCCTTGAACCGCGATGCGTTTGAGCACGCCTTGAAACTTGCCGGTCGAGGACAGGATTCCGGCGATCCCCTTGAACACACCAAGATCTGCATGCTGGAAGGAGTAGTCTCCGGAGACAGGGCTTTGGAAAGGATCGCCGGTCTTCCAAGGTCCGAACCTTCCGTTGGTATCAATTTCACCGGGCGGCTCGGGATTTGATAATTTCGCATGAAACAGTATGGGGCCTCGGCCGCCAATGTTGCGGAACGTGAAGTCATGGATGGCAAACTTCGTGGGCGGCTTGTCCGGCGTTCGGGAACCAAACTGCAGCGTTGCACCGTTTACAGTCAAGTTATCAACGATTACGTTACTGGAAGCTCGGAATCTCCGATTTGTTGACTGCGCCGGAATGAACACGTCCATGCCATCGGCGCGGATCAGCGTGACATGTTTCGTGATGACACCCAGAAAGCTGCCTTCGACAGTCAGCTTGCGGACGCTAATGAGTGGCGGCGTGTCAGGGTCGGATGGCTCGCGGCGGAAAGTCACTTGTTCGGCAACGCAGCCGGGGTGGGGGAAATAAACACCACGGAAGTTCCGAATCGTTACTTGACTGGAGCTGGCGTCCTGGAGTGACTGGATGACGGCGGATTCCCTGAATGGCCAACGAACTCCCAAGACAATACCAACCACCGTGGCAACCACAGCTACAACAGTCAGAGCCAGTCGTAGCCGTAAATGCTTTCGGTCAAGGTGTAAGGATGGGGGTGCGATCGCCATGCGCCAACTCGCAGTAACCTATGTTTGAGGCTATTGAGCACGTTCAGGTTTGTCCGCAAACATATGGATCCTAAGCCCTCATGCCGAGAAACCTGTTCTGGTCAGGGATTTCACCGTGCAACTCCGCCCGCCGTACAGCAGAAGTCTGGAGTTCAAAATCGCTTTACATTTTTTGACGTTCACCTCCCGCAATTCGCGTTACGCTTTGCATTGATCGGCCATTGTTGAGTCAGGTTCGGTTCGTAAGTGCCTGTCCTTTCAGCCTTTCGCAGAATTCGTGGAAAGATGCGAAAATAAAGGCAGGCGCCGAGTCATCGCGACACCCCGCCCGTGATCAGGGTTGCTGCATCCAGCAACGAAAGGGCGGCAGGTCGTGTCTAAACAAAGGTAAACCAGCAGTTCGATGCCAACGACCGAAATTCCGCCCAGGCCCACGGTTTCGTCGCCGCCAACGTCCACGCCAGCGCACGCGGCGGATTTGTACGATGTTGAGGGCTGGGAATCAGCTTTCCGCGGGCTGCACGATGTTCCCAGGTTGCTCGTCCAACTGCAGGATGACCTATCGCGCTCTCGTCAGCGCGAAGCATTTTGGATCTCGGTTGTCGTCCATCTCACGTTAATTATTCTGGCTGTCAACGGCCCAAGAATCGAGAGATACCTGCCGAAACGCCAGGTAATTATGGTGACTCCGAATGACTTGATGCGCCAGAAAGAACTCACGTTTCTCGAACTGCCACCCGACGAACAGAAGCTGACGAAACCGCCCGAGAGCGATCGCATCTCTGATAAGAATCGCATCGCAACCTCACGCGCGCCGCAGCTGGATCGCCGGGAGTTAAAGAAAATTCTAGATAGTGCGCGGCCTGGAGCACCTGGACAACGTGTTCCGCAAACTCCTCAGCAACCGGCGGCATCGCCTTCGCCAGCCCAGAATACTCAAGCTCAGCAGCAACAGCCAAACCAGTCGCCAGGCGCAGCCGCAACTCCACCTTCGCAAAATCAGGATCAAATCGCAAAGCTGGAGGCGCCACCGGTAAGAGCGCCCAAGCCAAGCTTCGAAACGAAAACGGTGTCTCCAGGAACAGCCATTGAAGAGGCCGGGCGTGCGGCCCTCGCCAATCGCGGCAGCTACGGGGGTGATAACGGCGACTTCGGACTAAATCAAGGAAGCAAAGCTCGCGCGCAAGGACAAGCCGAGGTTCTCAGCGACACGATGGGTGTCGACTTCGGCCCATACCTTAGCCGCATTCTTCGCGAGATTAAAGCTAATTGGGTGCGCCAGTTGCCCGAGTCTGCGCTTTTTTCACGGAAGAGAGGCAAGTTCGCCATCGAATTTTACATCCTCCGAGATGGCCGGATCACCGGGATGGCGCTGACCGATTCCTCTGGCGACCCGCCGCTGGATCGCTCAGGCTGGGGCGGAATAAAAGCATCTGATCCATTCCCGGCATTGCCCAATGAGTTCGCCGGGCAATATCTCAAACTGCGTATCCGTTTCTACTGCAATATGGAAGAGGCCGAGCTGCGTTAGTGTGGCGCGGGCGACCCCGCCCGCGAAAAAGCCTCTACCACACTCTACAGCGATTCTCCCGCACCATCGGCGAACCAGCTTTGCAGTGAAACGCCTCCTGGAATTCCGGCATATTCGAAACCACGCCATTCGTCCGGTACTTGTCGGGTGAGTGCGGATCAACGGTCGCGCGCAGCCGCTTGGTTTCATCTCGCGTGCTGCCACACCAGCTTTGCCCGTAGGCAATGAAGAACCGCTGCTCGGGCGTGAACCCTTCGAGTGGCTCCAGTTTCTGATTCTTCGTTTCGTCCTTCCATGCCATGTAGGCGAGCATCAGACCGCCCAGATCGGCGACATCTTCACCGAGCGTCAGTTTTCCATTGATCTTGATGTCATCGACGATCACATATTGCGAATACTGATTGGAAATGCAACTGGCCCGCTGCTCGAACTCTTTCGCGTCTTCCGGCGTCCACCAATCGCGCAGATTGCCCTGCGCGTCGAATTGGCGGCCTTCATCGTCAAAGCCGTGAGTCAATTCGTGCCCGATGGTGCCGCCGGTATTGCCGTAATTGGGCGCGTCATCGGATTCAGCGCTGAACAGCGGCGGCTGCAAGGTTCCCGCAGGAAAATTTATGTCGTTCATTTGCGGATCGTAGTAGGCATTCACGGTGGGTGGTGTCATCTGCCATTCCCCGCGATCTACTGGTTTGCCGATCTTCGCCAATTGGCGGTGAAATTCAAATTCGCGTCCCTGAAGCACGTTGCCCAGTTCATCATTGCGATCGATTTTCAGAGCGCTGTAGTCCCGCCATTTGTCTGGATAGCCAATCTTGTTGGCGATGGCGTGCAGCTTCTCCAATGCATGCTGTTTTGTGGTTGCGCTCATCCAGGGAAGACCGGTGATGTCCTGCTGCATGGCGGCTTCGATCTGCTTCACGATTTTCAGCGCGCGCTGCTTGGCTTCCGGGCTGAAGTTGCGTTCTACGTAGGCTTGACCCAGAGCCTCGCCAATTTGGTTATCGACCGCACTTACGCAGCGTTTCCAGCGAGGCTCAAGCTGCTCGGTGCCTTGCAGCGTCTTCTCAAAGAAATCAAAATCCGCGTCCACGAACGCCGACGAAAGAAACGGAGCATTCGCATGCACCAGATGCCATCGCAAGTACGCCTTCCAACTCGTCAAGTCTTCCTGCTCGAGCTGGGCGTTTAAGGCCTTGAAGAAATCCGGCGTCACTACGTTGAGTGATTGCAAAGAATCCAAACCCACACGCGTGAAATACTCGCTCCAGTGGAACGACGGGCTGAGGCGTTGCAATTCTTCTCTGCTCAGTTTGTGATACAGCTTGGTCGGATCACGGCGCTCGACGCGGGTGAGCGATCCTTTCGCGAGCGCCGATTCGATCTTCATGACGGCTTGCGCTTCGACTGCGGCGGCATCCGGCTTATCGCCCAGCAGTTCGAACATTTTTTGCACATGAGCCATATAGGCTTTGCGGAGTTCCTGCGACTTTTCGTCATCTTTCAGGTAATAATCGCGATCCGGCAGGCCTAGCCCTCCCTGGTCCGCCGCGGCGATGACTTGGGTTGAATCTTTGAAGTCCTGGAGGGACCCAAAATCGAAGAGTACGGTTTCCTGGCGCAAGTAGTTCTCTTTGGCGGGCTGCATGGAAACGACCAGGCTGGCGAGCTCTTCCTTGGATTTCAAATTTCCGATCCGCTCCAGCTCAAGCCGGAGCGGTGCGATTCCAGCCTTCTCGATCGCGCTCTCATCCATGCAAGCAGCGTAGTAATCTCCAATCTTTTGCTTAGTCGCATCGCGCTCGGGATCAGCCTTTGCGGCGCTCTCCAGAATGTCGCGCAGAACCAGCTTGTTGTCGTCTTCCAGCTTCGAGTAGATGTGCCAACTGGTCTGATCCGGCGGAATAGGATTCTTTTTGATCCATCCGCCACACGAGTACCCAAAAAAATCCACGCAAGGATCGACATTTTTGTCCATTGAGCTGACATTTAAGACAGGCTGTGCGCTTTTCGCATTTTGAGCGGAAGCAAACGCCGTTAGCAAAGCAAGGATCAAGACTGCCAACCCAGTTCGTTTCTCCATGCGCCTCTTCCAACTCTCGGCCCCAACGGGGCGGAATAAATTTAGCTCACGACGTAGGTCCGGGTACGGGAAGTGATGATCTACGCCCTGCAGTCAGCGTTAGGCCCGCAAAAACGCCGCTTCTCCAAATCCCGACGTAATACTGCGATTACGATTTCTGCAGTCTAATCGATCCATCTCCGGTATGAATCGTCAGCAAATTTCCCCCGCCGTTCAGCTTTCCGTGAATATTGTTTCCGCCAAGACGGCCCTCAACCGTGACCGGCATATCGAGGCTGATGTGACCGTCACCCGTGTGCAGGTCAACATCAGCAGCAAAATTCTCCGGCAGTTCGAGGGTAACGCTTCCGTCTCCAGCATGCAGGTCCCAGCTCGACCCCATGGTCGAACCCGCCAGCGCACGGGTTTCGATGCGACCGTCTGCGGTGCTGACTTGCAAAGAATCAAAGCGCCCGGCGGCACGAATGTGGCCATCGCCGGCGTGCGCCCGCAGAGTCCCATCAACGGATTCAATCTCCTGGCTGCCATCGCTGCTTTCGAGGTCCATGTCACCTTTGAAATTACTGAGCTTTATAGAACCATCGCCGGTATGGAGATTCACACGGCCTTCACGCGGCATATGGATTTCCACGTTCACGCGGTAGCTACGGATATTCACGCAAACAATGCAGATATGGTGCTCGTGCGGCAAACGGACTTCAAGCTCAACTGAATCCCCGCTCTGGCGCTCGAGTACCCTGACCCCACCCTCACCAATTTTCCAGTGTTCTGACGTCACCCGGGCCTCAATTGTGTTCTGGTCCCAGGTATCCACGCGGATGTTGGCATCGCTGGTCTCTACGCGAAGCGCCGGTTTGCCGGTAATAATAAAAGTCTTCGACCACTCGTCCGCACGAGCGACAGAAACCAATGCAAACAGCAGCAACAGCAGCTTTGAAATACGAATCATTTGGAGCTCCTCACCCCAGAAAACACACCATTACTCCTGGGTTCCAGACGCTGATACGCAGCTTTGGTGAGCACGGTTCCCCAAAAATCGCTATGAGTAGGCCAGTCGTACCAGCGTGCGCTCTGAAAATGGCACATAGAGCAGCGCCGCGGTTGCCGCAAACGCCGCACCGAAACCGATTCTCTGCGCCATCAAAAACGGCGCCACCGCCCATAACTGGTCAAGGACCAAAATCGCCAAGAACAGTTTCTGGAACTTCTCCCCCAACCGGCGATAATCGAAGGCCGATGCAGTAAACAGATAACACCGCAACGGAATTCCTACGCCTGCCGTGGTCACGACAGCGACCAGAATGGCAGCCGCGACCCATCTGGGAAGAAATGAATCAGTGACGCGATCGATTTCCGGCAGTCGAAAGAGGGCGACGAGATAGAACACCAGATACATGATCTGAATCAGCCCGAACAAAGCGCGCGTCAGACTTCTATGTGGTAGCGGAACATCGAGTTCAGGATGCAGCGGCGGGCTATCCGGGTGATTATTCGCAGGCTCCTTCGCGGCGTCCTCCCGCCCGGATTGCACGAATTCAGTTTTTGCCAAAAAGCGGTATCCCCGCCGTGCCACGGTCTCCAGATATCGGGGACTGGAGGCCGAATCTCCCAGCGCTTCTCTCACCTTATTTACTGCGGTGTTCAGGCTGTGATCGAAGTCGACGAAAGTATCCGCAGGCCACAATTTCTGCCGCAGGTCGTCGCGGGTGACGACCTCGCCGGGTCTTTCGAGCAGGTAAGCCAGCACCTGGAACGGCTGCTCTTGCAGGCGAATCCGCATGCCGCTCTTGCGCAGTTCCCCGGCTGCAAGATTCACCTCGAAGACTCCAAAGCGTATGACCTTGTGCGCTGGGTTGGTTTGCGGTGCGGACATAGCAGAATGCGGTGTAGTGTAGCACTCGTGGCGGGGCGTTTCGCGGAAGTCAGAAAGGATCAGAAGTGGATGGGTTCCGCCTTCTGCATTCTGACTTGTTCCGCTATCGAATCCTGTCTCCCACTCCGGCGTTACAATATCTTCGTGCCTGCTGCCTCCCCACAGCACCGGCCTGATGCCCCCCGCCCGCATATCTATACCTTGGAAGCCGCGGGCCTTCTGATCATCGCCGCGCTAATCATGATCATCACCCTGGCTCGCTACTGGCATCACATTCCATGGAGTGCCCGCTGACGTGGGCGGCGAGCCGCTGCTGGTTGTAGTGCTTGGCCCGACGGCAAGCGGCAAGACCGTGCTTTCACTCAGCCTCGCAGAGCACTTTTCCGGCGAAATCGTCAACTGTGATTCCGTCGCCATGTACCGCGAGTTCGAGATCGGCACAGCTAAGCCGAGCGCGGCGGAACGCGCCCGGGTGCCTCATCATCTTCTCGATTTTGTCGATCCAACCAGCTACATCACCGCAGGCGAGTACGCGCGGCGAGCACGTGAGGTTTTGCGAAAAATCCACTCTCGCAGCAAACTCCCTATTGTAGTTGGGGGGACCGGCCTTTACCTCCGCGCGCTGCTGGAAGGACTCTTCCCCGGCCCGCAGCGTTCAGAAGAACTCCGCGAGCGCCTGCGCCAACGCGCAGCAGAAAAAGGATCGGCTCACCTGCATCGCGTGCTCAAGCGGCTTGATACCGCCGCCGCCGAGGCCATCCACGCAAATGATATGCCCAAGCTCATTCGCGCAATTGAGGTTTGTTTGGCCTCACGCCAAAAAATGTCCGAGCTGTGGAAGCAAGGGCGCCAGCCGCTCGAGGGCTTTCGCATTATTCGACTGGGGCTCGACCCTAATCGCAATGCTCTCTATGCACGCATTAATCAGCGCGCAGAGAAAATGTTCGCGTCAGGCTTGGTGGAAGAAACCGCACGACTCATGCAGAAATACGGCGATTCCGCGCGACCGCTGAGTTCTCTGGGCTATAAACAAGCGATACAACTGTTGAGAGGCGATATTGATCGTACGACCGCGCTGCAAGCCGCTCAGCAGGCTCATCGAAACTATGCCAAACGGCAGATGACCTGGTTCCGCCGCGAGCCGGGAGTGGTTTGGATGCGTGGCTTTGGCGACCGAGCGGAAATGCAGGAGAAATGCCTAGCCGTGATCGCTCGGGAAGGCCGCAAAGCGGCGAAAGAATAAAGCTTCCAGAACAAAAATCGGCGCCGCCCAAGAAGCGGCGCCTTTCGGTGCTAGTCCTGATTTACTTGCCGTCCAACGTCCCGGTTGCACCCAGTTCCCGCCGTGACACCGCCGTCCGAGTTGCACGAGCGGCTGCACTCACGCCGGCCGCAGCGCCGTAACGCTCCAGCAACATGGGAACCATTGCGTTCTCGGCTTCTTTCACAAAGGTCAGGCGGCCTTCCGGGCTGAGATCGATGCGCACGAAGTCCCCCAGCTTTACTTGGCTGGTTGCAACCAGGTTAGCCAACTGAAAAACAACGTGCCGCTCGATGGCACGTTTCAAATGCCGCGCGCCATACTTGGGATCTGTTCCTTCGTGCAGCAGAAAATTCTTCACTCGCGGCGTGCAACTGAAGACGAACTGATTCGTCGCCGAAGCCATCAGAATGCGCTGCTGCACCATGCCCAGCTCGATTTCCAGAATCTGTTGCAGGTGCTCCGAGCGTAGAGTCTTGAACACGACCGTTTTGTCGATTCGGTTCATGAACTCGGGCGTGAACTTGCGCCGCGCCGCTTCGGTTGCAGTGCGGTTGATCTTTTCATCGAACGTCGCGTCTACTTCGGTCGGCTTCTGCGCGAATCCCATCCCGCCTTCAACCAGGTTGCTCATCTCACCAGCACCGAGGTTGGAGGTCATAATGATGATGCACTGCGACAGGTCGACACGGCGATTATCGCCGAGGGTCAGCGTGGCCTTATCCAAAATTCCCAGCAGCAGTTGCCAGAGTGCGTCAGAGGCCTTCTCGATCTCATCGAACAGAAGGATTGAGAGTTTGAGCTTGTCCGTGTGCCATTGGTTGAGCGCTTCCTGCGTAAGCAGCGGATGCGTCTCACGATGACCCAGATATCCCGGAGGCGATCCGATCAACTTGGCGATCTCGTGGGAGTGCTGAAACTCGGCGCAATCAATCTTGATGGAGGCGCGCGAATCGCCGAACAGCGCCTCTGCCATCGCCTCGACTACGCGAGTCTTGCCTGAGCCGGTCGGACCGAGAAACAGCAGGTTGCCCACCGGGCGGCCGGGAGGGTTCAATCCCGCCAGGAACATCTGATAAATCTCCACCACCTTTTCCACCGCCTGGTCCTGGCCTACAATCTTGCGGCGAAGCGCGCCTTCAAAGTCTTTGGCGTCACTGCTGCGGCGGGTAGGGTCAAGCACTGCGTTGAGGACGGTTTTCATAGGGTCAAGCCCTCGTCTTTCTTTTCCTTGGGCCGCGTCCGATTCCTGAGAGACTGAGTCATGGGATATGTCATGGCAAAATTTGTCACCTTCCCTGTGCCTGAACAATCCCCATTACTGCAAACGACTCGCCATCTTCGGGCAACAGCCCATCATCTACTCTCTACTAGCCTTAGATGCGCAGCCCTCAAAAAGAGAGTCAGGTACAAGCCCCAGTGAAATCGTGTAAAGGGAAAACGTTTGCGCAGCATCCGGGAACTTTCTCGGCGCGTCTAACTGCTGGACCTCAGCAGTCCCCCCGGCGTTGGCCGCTCGTAACTGGCGCTTGGCTGTGGGTCCGTTTAGCATCACGGAAGCATTTTTGTTGATGGAGAAAAACTTGCGTCGTCTCATTTGGGTTTCGCTGCCTATCATGTTTTGCCTTTCCCTCATAGGATGGCGCATGATTTCGGCGGCGCAGTCAGCTCAGCCGCAGTTGGTACAAGCCTCCAAGCCGTCGATTGCGGTCAGTTCCACGAGCAACAGCCCAACGCCAGCAGTTGCGCCCCCGGGGACCACACTGTATGTAGCTAAGCGCGGAGACAGTATTCCTCTTGTGGCTCGTCATTATCTTTCTCAGACTTCATACCTGACTTCCACCGAATTGGCTCAGGCAATTCGCAATACCAATGCCGACGCCCATGGCACATTTCTAAAACCCGGACAGCAGGTAATTATTCCGGGAATCCTGGACGCGCCGATCATAGAGAAATCTGTTCCGGTGGCACGCGATTTCGAAGTCCGGGCAGTGTACCTGACCGGAGTGATGGCGGCAAGCGATCGCGGCATGCGCATTATCCGACGCTGGCGCGAGGTGGGCGGGAATGCAGTTGTGTTCGATATCAAGGATTCTGATGGTGCTGTAAATATCCCATTTGAGCATCCGCTGCTCGGAAGCCATCGCTCTGCCATTCGCGATTTACCCAAATTTGTGCGCTTTGTTCACTCGCAAAACATGCACGCCATTGCGCGCATTGCGATTTTCCGGGACGAGCGCCTGGTCACCACCCATCCTGAGCTTGCCGTGAAATCACGTAAGAGCGGCCAGGCTTGGCGGGAGAACGGGAAGCTGGTTTGGACCGATCCTTCTCAGCCCAAAGTTCAGGAATTTGACATCGCGCTGGCCAAGAAGGCAGCCGAATCCGGGGCGGACGAAATTCAGTTCGATTATGTGCGCTTCCCCGCCGAGGGTGACCAAAAAGACGCCAGCTTTGTATTCCAAACCGCGCATCCCGAGTGGCACCGCACCGATGTAATCGCAGATTTCCTGAAGCGCGCCTATGCCGAGCTACACCCGATGGGTGTTCTGTTGTCTCTGGATGTATTCGGGGTCATGGCTTGGCAGCGTCAGGTTGACCTTGCACATACCGGCCAAGACATCGTGAGCATGGCGAAATATTGTGACGTGCTCTCACCCATGATTTACCCGTCACACTTCTTCGGCATGGATGGCTATGCCCGCCCCGGCGATGCGCCTGAACACTTCATCGCCGAGTCGATGGACCGGTTTGAGCTGATCACCAAAGGCAGCGGAGTCGTAATTCGCCCGTGGCTGCAAGCCTTCCGCTGGCGAACGAAAACCTATTCGCCCAAATACATTGAAGTACAGGTGCTGACCGCCAAGAACAAAGGTGGGATTGGATTCTTGTTCTGGAATGCCGGCAACGATTACAGCAAGCCGTTTGTTGCCATGCCGGAGATGAGCGGGGCCAAGGGCCAATACTTCCGGGGAGATGAGCTATCGAATCCCATTCACGCCGATCTCAAACCAGCAGGACAGGTCGCGGCAACAGCATCTCGCTGATGCTTCGGCCAGTTTCGCTGCTGCCCCTCAAGATTCAACGATTAGCCAAGGTCGGTGTGGTCACACCTGGGGAATCACTCATTATTGCTCCAAGAATAGGGCGCCAGCAGGCCTTTTCCTTTCCGGAACTCGCGCATCTGTTTTTGCTGGTGGGTTCGGATTCGCAGCGAAGATCTGGGCTTTCCCGTGCACAACAACACGAAGCCAGCCTGGCGATCCTCGGGTAGATAAACCAGAGAATCGGACTGGTCGACTTCACCGCCGTTCTCAAGCCGTCCGGCGCAGGTTAGGCAATATCCTTGGTGGCAAAGCGCAGGCAGGACAATCCCGGTGGCGAATGCTGCGTCCCAAATGTGCTCGTCCCGACCCATCTGGATCGTGCGCTCTTCTGAATTAGGCAGTACCAGCGTGATCTGGAATCCTTCAGGCCCTGACGCCATATTTTCCCACGGTAGTCCTGCCTGGCCAGAAAGCCAAGCAGGACCACGGGGTTAAGTTCTACGGGTTGTAGAATTTTGCATTCTTGCTGTAGGGCGCGTGTCCCGGTTCGCCGCGGCGGAAGTGTCCGGAGGGGATGGTCTTGTCGTCGCGCTCATGAGCCAGCAATTCGATGAACCAGGCCTCGTGCTCGATCTCTTCGTTTAGAATGCGCGACGCCATGTCGTAGGTACGCGGGTCCTTGCCGAAGGTCATGTCGCAAATCTCGATCCAGCTGCGAATAGCGCAGCGTTCGGACTCCAGCAGCAGGGTCAGAATATTCACCGCCGTCGGCGGATCCGGCAGTTTGGCCGCGCGGCAACCCGCCTGATCATGGAACGCGGGCAGGTCGTTCGGCAATTCGCCGCCAAGTTCGTAGATGCGAGGCACGATCAGCTCCCAATGAGCGCGATCCTCGAGGCGCGCATCCTCACAAATCTCTTTGTAATCTTCATGGCCGGCCAGGTGCATGCGAAGGATGGTGTAGTAGTAATACGTGCTGGCAAATTCTGCGGCAGCGTTGGCAATTAACTTTTTGATCAGCAAGTCAACATCGACGCCACGCGCCTTGATTACTTCCACTCCCACTCGCTGGGTGACGTCGCCATGTTTGACGACTTGAACGTCTTTCTTCTCAGGCATGGAGCCTCCTTTTCAGTTTCCACTCTAGCGCCCGATCTCTGCATAGGTCTAAGATATAGTTTCTATTCCAAGCATAGTATTTTCCTTTGGCTGCGAACATCGCGATTCGAATCGCAGATTGATCTCAAATGCAACTTCATCAACTCCGTTATTTTTGCGCTGTAGCCAGGACCAGTAGCTTTACCCGCGCCGCCCAACACGAACACCTCGCCCAGCCTTCGCTCTCGCAGCAGGTCCGCAAGCTCGAGGATGAACTCGGCACCAGATTATTTGATCGCTTAGGGCGGACCGTACGTCTGACGCAAACGGGGGAGGCTTTTCTGCCCCGCGCCGAGGCCATCCTGCGCCAGGTCGGTGCTGCCAAGCTGGAAATCCAGGAGATGGCAGGAACAGAGCAAGGCAAGCTCGTAATCGGAGCCATCCCAACTATCGCGCCATACTTTTTGCCCTCATGCCTGGCCAGCTTCGCCCGAAAATTTCCCCGCGTTCAGGTTAGCGTGGTGGAGGAAGTAACCAGCGAACTGCTCAATCGAATCCAGGAAGGCACCATTGACCTCGCCCTTCTCGCCCTGCCGGTTCCAGCCTCTAATTGTTTGTCGCGCGAACTTTTTCGCGAACGGCTCTACGTCGTCGTTCCGCAAAATCACCGGCTAGCGTCGTTGCCCCGCATTCACCTCAAGCAAATCGAGAACGATCCCTTTCTTTTACTCAAGGAAGGCCACTGCTTTCGCGAAAATACCTTGTCTGCCTGCGGACGTGCCCGCTTGCAGCCCAATGTGGTCTTTGAGAGCGGCCAGTTCACCACAATCCTGGCCATGGTGGCTGCCGGCACAGGCGTCTCCGTAGTCCCCGAGATGGCGGTCGAAGAACGCGAAGGCTGCCGCTTTCTTCCGCTCGCAGAGGATAGCGCCTATCGCCGAGTAGGAATCGTGCAACTCAAGCAACACTTCCGCAGCCGCGTCCACCGCGCATTTCTGGAGCATCTGCGACAGAGTCAGGAGCAGCGAGATATACCGCTCCGGTTGCGACGTGTGGCGGTGTAAGACTTGGCAGTGCGGTTGCCAAAGCGAGCGCAAGTCCTTCAGCCAAAAGCCGATTTCAGGCTCGCCTGGATTCATCCAGCATGCGTTCTCGCAGGATGCGGTTTGCCCGGGTCTGATATCCTTTGCCTCGCTTTTTCAGCCAGGCGACGACATCGGCGTCGAGGCGCATCGAGACAGCCTGCTTCACGGGACGATAGAACCTGCCCCGGACGACATCTTTCCAGGCTGCTGGCGGGAGTTCCGGAACATCCGAAATATCGATCTGATCATCACGAACGGCGGCCAGACGGGCAAGCTCGCGCTTCTGCTTAGCAGTAAGCGTCTGCCTTGATCGCTGGTTACTTCTCACGCTCCTAGGCTCCTTCCGCATAGATACCCCCCTCGCGTCGCGTCGCCTTGCGGGCTGAGATGACTCCAATATGCCCCTCATCATCCACGGTGTGCGCCACTAGAAAAACTACTGCGTTCACCATTCCGATCGTCTGTCACCACACTTCGCCTGCTACTTCCCGGTCCTGAACGCTCAGTTGAAACGGATCATCAAAGACCAGAATGGCCGTCTCAAAGCTGATGCCGTGCTTTCGTTGGTTGGCCCGGTTCTTTCGCGCGTCCCAAGTAAATTCCAAATTCACTTTGTGTAGTTACAAATATGTATATACACTAGCTGGGTTCCGGGCAAAATGCAAACAAAAACAGCAGCGCCGGACGCTTTTATGGACTCGAGGAGCGCCGAATAGCTAAGGCACGTTCAGACCTGTAGCCCCCCAACAGCGCTGATCTGTGCTCTTTTGGTCCTTTCACCCTCAGTTATAATTGAGCGTAGTTCGTGGCCTTTTGCCCTGCCGGAATGTGCCGATAAAACTGTGCAGGAGAAACATGCATCTCTGTGCCGCACCGCCGAATCTGTCCCTTGTAAGGAGCGCCAATGGCCATCCAACAGACCGAGAAAATCTGGCACAACGGAAAATTGATCCCCTGGGACGACGCCCATATCCACGTCATGTCGCACGTGGTGAACTACGGCTCGTCGGTGTTTGAGGGGATCCGTTGTTACGCGCTCCCCAACGGCCCGGCGATCTTCCGCGCCAATGAGCACATGCAGCGCCTGGTTGATTCCGCCAAGATTTATCGGATTGATTTGGATTTTACCCGCGACGAATTAGTTTCCGGCATGGTCGAAGTGGTCAAGAATAACGGTGTGTGGCCGTGCTACATCCGCCCGATTGTCTTGCGTGGTTACGGCGAGGCGGGCGTGAATCCCTTCAATTCGCCGACTGAGGTTTATATCTGTAATTACCCTTGGGGAAAATACCTCGGAGCCGATGCCGAGCAGGGCGTAGATGTTTGCGTTTCCTCGTGGACTCGCATCGCGCCTAACACACTGCCGGCAATGGCGAAGTCTGGCGCGAATTACATGAATTCGCAGCTCATCAAGATGGAAGCCATCGTGAACGGGTACGCCGAGGGAATCGCGCTGGATGCCGAAGGTTATATCAGCGAGGGATCGGGCGAGAATGTCTTCGTGGTAAGGAATGGGACCCTGCAAACCGCGCCGCTGGGGAACTCTGTACTGCCAGGCATCACGCGGGACTCGGCCTTGCAGATTGCCCGCGACCTCGGCATTCCGATTGTCGAACAGGGAATTCCACGGGAGATGCTCTACATCGCTGACGAGGCTTTCTTCACCGGGACCGCTGCTGAGATCACACCCATTCGCTCCGTTGACAAGATCAGTGTCGGCAAGGGCGTCACCGGACCGATCACCAAGGCCATTCAGAAAGAGTTCTACGCAGTCATTCACGGAGAGAAGCCTGACCGCCACAACTGGTTGACGTCCGTCCCTGTGGGCGCCAAGCAACCTGTCGGCGTTTGATCTCCTCTGTGCCTCTCCGTGGTTTGAGGATTCAAACTATCTTCTTGTCGGAAGCGTCCGCCGCCGTGTCTCATCCGAGTGTCCGCAGGACCGCATTTCACTCCTGTACAATCACCGCAAATGAAGCCTGCCCGGCGCACAATCCTGCTCGGGATTCTGGTGCTCTGGATCTCGGTGCTGGGGTATGCCGAGCCGGTCGCGCAGTTGCATCCGACCGACTACGTAAATGACTTCGCCCATGTTCTTAACCGAACCAGTGTCGCGCAACTGGACAACATCTGCCAGCAGATCGATCAGAAAGCCCACGCGCAAATTGCGGTAGTCACAATCAACTCGCTTGATGGCTCGGATATTGAGAGCTATGCGGTTGACTTATTCCACAAGTGGGGCATTGGAAGTAAGGCGACGAATCGCGGCGTTCTGATTCTGCTGGCGGTGAAAGATCACCGCTACCGGATTGAGGTAGGCTACGGGCTCGAACCGATTTTGCCGGACGGCAAGGTCGGCGGCTTTGCGCGCGAGGCTGTACCACTGCTGCGCCAGAATGATTACAACGGCGCGGTCGCGCTGATGACCTCGCGGGTGGCGAGGGTAATTGCACAAGATGCCGGCATTCAACTCACCGGCATACAGACGCGAGCGCCAACGCCGAATCCGGAGTCAGGAATCTCGGTGGGTGGAATCCTTCTTCTTGTCATTGTTATTTTGATAGTACTGTTTACTCCACTGAGACGGCTCTTGTTCTGGTGGTTCTTGTTTGGCGGCTACAGCGGCGGAGGGTGGGGCGGAGGTGGCTTCGGCGGTGGTGGAGGTGGGTTCGGCGGATTTGGTGGGGGCAGTTCCGGCGGAGGTGGAGCGAGTGGAAGCTGGTAGAGAGACGTGAATGGCGGTGGAGGTTTTGGACACTTGCTGATGGAGGCCGGGCGTCCCCGCCCGGCTGGACGGGCGAGACGCCCGTTCCTCCATCGACTTGTAGTTAGGGGGAGCAATGGTTCACGAGAAGCTGGTCAGCGAGTTTGTTGAGAAGATGCGGACGGCAGCGGGCGGCAACCTCACAAGTGTGATTCTCTACGGCTCGGCAGCAGAAGGAGAATTTCATCCGGAATATTCGGATTTGAATTTGCTGTGCGTTCTGCAGGACACGTCCTTTGCTTCCCTGAGCAAGATCGCGGGTGCTGTGGAGTGGTGGCGAAAGAAAAAGCATCATCCGCCGCTGATTCTGAGTCCGCAGGAGCTGAAAGATACCGCCGACGTTTTCTCCATCGAATTTATGGACATGAAGCAGCGGCATCGAGTGCTTTATGGAGAAGACCTGTTGAGCAATTTGGATGTCCCAATGCATCTGCATCGCTCTCAGATTGAATACGAGCTGCGCGAAAAGTTGTTTCTGCTGCGGCAGCATATATTGTTGGCAGGAAGCCGCGATAAGGATCTATGGGAACTGATGCTGAATTCGTTGTCGTCATTCACGACCCTGTTTCGGCATGTGCTGGTGGAATTAGGTGAGCCGGGCAGAAAACATTCGCGCGATGCGGTGCAGGAGTTGGCGTCGCGGATGAACTTCGATTCTTCGGCCTTCGTACAACTAATGGACGTTCGCGCAAAGAAATCTGACCGGAAACAGTTCCGCGTTACAGACGTTGCCAGCCGATATTTGATGGCAATCGAGGCTGTGACCACCGGAGTGGATAGAATGCCGAAGTCGATGGCGTCTGATCGGAAGTAGTCGGGTAGCGCCGCCGTCCCGGCGGCCCAATGGCCGGCCAGAGGCCGCTACAAGTGAGGTTGATTTTTTAGGAGAGCTTCCATGAGCAAGAGCCTGATTCTGATTATTACGTTACTGCTGATCGCCCTGCTGTCGTTCGGCAAATACGTAAGCGTCCGCAATACGCTGGTCAGCAAGAACGAGGCAGTGAAGTCAGCATGGTCGCAGGTGGACGTCGTGCTGCAACGCCGCGCCGACCTGATTCCTAATCTGGTTGAGACGGTCAAAGGCTATGCCAAGCAGGAGCAGACCGTGTTCGGGGATATCGCCAAGGCACGGTCGGCGTTGCTTTCGGCGGGAACACCGGCAGGCAAAATCGCTGCCAACCAGCAATTAGACGGCGCGCTAGGGCGGCTGCTAGCCATAGCTGAGAATTATCCGCAGCTCAAGTCGAACGAGAATTTCCTGCGCTTGCAGGATGAGTTGGCGGGGACGGAAAATCGCATCGCCGTAGAGCGCAAGCGGTATAACGATACTCTTCAAGATTACAACACCTACGTTCAGCAGTTTCCCAACAACATCTTTGCCCAGTGGGCAGGATTCAAGCCAAACAGCGCGTACTTTGCCGCTGCCGAGGGTTCGCGCGAAGTGCCAAAGGTAAACTTCTCTGCACCCAACCCAGCGCCGCAAACAGCTCCGGCAAAATAGCGTGGAAACTGATTTTGCGGTGGAGCTCGGGGCCGAGGATGAGACGCTAGAATTTCCCTGGGCAGCCGAGGAGGATGGTCTTCGTTATTACGACCTGAAGCGGCACCCGGAGCTGCTGGCAGAGGTAAAGGAAGCGCAGCGCGTGCCGGAGTTGGGCGAGTTTCTGGCGGCGATCAATACGCCTTCCAGCATTCTTGAAACTGCCAAGTGCGATGCGTGGGCCAGCTCAGAGATCATCGCAGAAGAAGAAATATTCGGCGCCGCGTGCAAATTTGGCTCGTATGTCGATCTGCTGTTCTCGGCGGAAGAACTGCGCTTCTTGTTCCTCGCGCACGAGCAATTAGCTCAGCGGCTGACTCAATTGTTGAAGCGGGTTCCAGAGATTCCGGCAGCGGCAGAGTTTCTGATCCGGCGCTGCTACTTTCGTCACGATAACGAGGCTCGCGAGGGCTTCTATATCACCTTCTATCTATTTGGATATGCCGACGAGCAGGAACGCGCCCGGCATCAATGGGCGATTGGATTGAAGCTGGTGGAAAACGCCATCCGGCAGATTTCTGCTTCATGGAAATTCACGCGCTGACTGGTTTGCGAAACCATGCCAGCACAGCCGTTCCTCTTCCCTTCAGTTTGGTGCGCATTAGCGAGAGGAAAAGCATCGAAAGGAAAATCGCGAGCAGGCCGAATGATGCAGTGCGAATATCCTGTGCGCGTTTGGGCAATATAGAGAAACGGCCGTAGACAAATTCAATGTGCACCCAGTACACCAGCAGCGATGTTTGGCCCAGCTGTATCAGCGGGCTGAAGCCCCATTGTCCAGCGCCCCAGCGGCACCAGGCGTAGACGGCCGAGAGAATTATGAGCAGCAAACCGACGCGGACGAGGAAAAAATTAGGGCTGGTGTGCCAATAGTCGTACACCGGATAAAGCTGCCAGGGCCGCGCATCAAACCATCGCGCCAGATAGATGAGCGCGACTCCGCCGCCCGCGACCAGCGCGAATGTCCGGCTGCTGTGACTGCGTCCCCAGCCGCTCGACAGGAACAAGCCTATGGCTAGGCCGGCAAAAGCGAAACCAGCCCAGGGAAAGATCGGGAAGAGCCACGGCTGGGGTTCTCCGAGATTGTGCACGCCGTTGATGTAGGATTCGAGCGGCCAAGGGAGCCAGTGCGGACGCCAGGTTGTCCACAGCGGAGGCGTCATTAGTGCGATCGCTAAAGCGATTGCTGCTGCCGCTCCGGCCAGCGCAACAGCCTGGTGCGATCTTGCGATCCAGAAAACTATCCCGCAGTTCACTCCCATCAGCATCATGGAAATGCCGATGGTGTTGAGAATATCCACGCGGAACAGATCGCTCCACGGCGCCCATCCCCAGGCGATGAGATATTCCTGCACGCGAAACAGTAACCCCAAACCAAAAATTTCAGCGCCGCGGCGGATGGTGGTGCGCGCGATCTGAGAAGCCATTAGATCCTTTTGCCGCAGCTTGTCGACCACGAGCGCAAATGAAATTCCCGCAAGAAAGAGGAACAACGGCGCAGGCAGCGTGCCGCCTAATTGCGACCACATGAAGAAGGTACTCTTGCGTGCCTCGGCGCTAAGCCAGGAGTCGTAACAATGCGTCTGAAACATCAGGACGCAGGCCAGCCCACGCATCCAATCGATGTAGGCCAAGCGCGATGAAGAGCGCACTGAAGAGTAAGACACGAAGCCGCCTCGCGGTCAGGTGGGTAGTATAAGGCGGCGGGTAACGACGTTTGACGGTAGACGAACGCAAAGTACAATCAAATTGAACACGGGCCCGTAGCTCAAGCGGATAGAGCATCGGATTTCTAATCCGAGGGTTGCAGGTTCAAGTCCTGCCGGGCCTACCAAATCAAGCGCTTGCCTCGGGCTTCGCAACATCTCGCAACAACTGAGCGGACACTCTCTCGATCGGCGTCACCAGCTCTCCGATCTCGACGTGGTCGTACACGTCCATCGCCAAGTGCACGTTCGAGTGACCGAGCAGAGTCGACACGAGCTTCGGGTGCGTTCCTTCTCGGCGCAGCTGCGCGGAGAAGAAGTATCAAGGCCTACCCGCCCCGCTGAACTACGATACGAAGAGAAAGCCTTCGTCTGAATAGCTGGCCAAGGCAGCCTGTCGTGCATTCTGATGAATGGCAATCAAAGCCGCGAGATTCGCAGAATCATCGTAACCGCCCAGCCAATCAAGTGGCGGAGTTGGCGGAAGTGGAAATTCCAGGCGAGCGGGCGCGCAGTGCGGGGTTCGCTCGCCGCGCGGCGCAAGAAAGTGGTACATAATCGAAAATAAAATAGCTAAGACTATGATGTGGATC
>Ga0209807_1000287_pt1 | contig 22705 bp, 22 predicted proteins | sample GraSoiAngelo_154_FD_186168 | JGI IMG/M metagenome (GOLD analysis project Ga0209807, IMG submission 186168) | Grasslands soil microbial communities from the Angelo Coastal Reserve, California, USA - 14_1009_13_20cm (SPAdes) (version 2) | ecosystem: Environmental > Terrestrial > Soil > Grasslands ... | reverse complement strand
TGTCCAGCTTGATGGGTTTGATGAGATGCTCGGCAAAGCCGGCCTGCAAGCTTCGTTCGATATCGCCATTATTGCCAAAACCGCTGATCGCGATCCCCGGAATATTCGCGATCGCGCGTAATTGCACTATCAGATCCATTCCGGTTCCATCCGGAAGGGCAATATCGCTGATGAGCAGATCGAACTTCTTGCGCGCCGCGGCTTCCATCGCCGAACGGACGTTGTGCGCCACAGCGATGAGATGCCCGCGACGCGCGAGCAATTTCTCCAGTGCAGCGCAGGTGTCGTGATGATCATCAACGAGCAGAATCTTCAGAGCTTGTCGCGCCGATTCGGTGACGCCTTTCACAGCGCCGCTGGCTGCTTCAACCGACGTAAGAGTCTGCAAGGATAACGTGAAAGTTGATCCACAATTGGATCCGTCGCTTTGTGCAGTCAGCATGCCGCCGTGCGCTTGCGCGAGAGATTTTGAAATGGCCAAGCCGAGACCTAGACCGCCAACGCGATGTTCAAACGAGCGGTTGCCCTGTTCGAATGGGTCAAAAATGCGCTGCATGGCGTCTGGCTCAATGCCGATCCCGGTATCGCGAACGGTAACCGTTAACATTGTTCCCGATGGATTCTCAGAGGAGATAACGATCTCTCCTCCTTCAGGTGTGAACTTGATCGCGTTCTTTAGCAGGTTCCAAATGATCTGCTGAAATTTCGCGGGGTCGGCCGCCAAATAATAGCTCTTTGCTGCCAAGTTGAGATGCACCTGAAGTTTTTTTGACTTCGCCTCCACGCGGCAAATTTCCACGACGTTGGAAACCGCCAGGTGCACATCGACCCGTGCGAAGCGCAGTTCCATCTTACCTCTGGCGATTCGAGTGAAATCGAGCAAATCGTCAATGAGCTGGGTTTCCAATTCAATATTGCGACGGATCATCGCCAGCGATGCTCTGGTATCTTCGGTTTGTGCCGGCTGCGTTTCGAGCAATTCCACCGTAGAAACCACCGGAGCGAGTGGCGTACGCAGTTCATGTGAAAGCATTGCCAGGAAGTGGTCCTTGGTCCGGTTCGCCGTTTCCACTACGGCCTTCTGTTGGTGGAGCTCTTCCTCGATGCGGCGTCGCTCAGCCATTCCAGCGGAAAGCGCCATCATCGTAATGGCCAGCACGGCTGTCCAAGACTGCACCGTAAGAAGCGACTGATTCTCACTTTGATCAACAAATGGCCCAAAGCCGCGCAGTGTTCCCCACACCGCTATTACAGATAGAATGAAAATACCTGTGGCAGTTTCGCGTTGAGTGAAGCGGAATGCGGTCCAAATGACAATCGGACCGCAAATAAAAGCGATGGGATAGTTTTTGGCTGAGATCTCCACCCATCCGCCAAAGACAACTGCACTCAATAGCGCTAACAATAGGAGGAGGACGCCAACTTCTACCGCTTCCTCTTTTTTCCAGCTTAATTTCCACTTAATGCCCCAGAGAAGAACCAGCGGAGTGAAAATGAGGTCGCCGGTTAGATCGCCGAGCCACCAGGTAACCCAAATCGCGCCGTAGTTCGTCCAGTCGGCAAAACCGTCCAGCGCAAGGCTGGTCACGCCAAACAGTGGGCTGATCACAGCGCTGATTGCTGCGGCGAGAGCAAATTTGAAAACGCCCTGCGGTCGATCAAAAACATTCTTGCCGTTTGCGAAGCAGTTCACCAACCACGCACCGGCTACAGCCTCAACTGTGTTGCCGGTCGCGATGGCAACCGATGTAGCGGCGTCTCCGGCAGTCGTGAGGTTTACCAGGAACGCACCGACAAAAATCGCCGGCCACGCTCGATAACCGATCAAGAGTATTGCAGCCAGCGCAATTCCTGCCGGTGGCCACACTGGGGACGCACTCGCGTGCAACGATGCCAGGTGTAAGCCGATCTTGCCGGCAGCGATGTAAATGATTGCGAATAGGCCGATGAGTGGCAGCGCGGAAAACCGTCGCGTTTGCGTGATCCCAGCCGCATTAGCTTCAGTGATCTTGGCGCTGACGTTCACGGGGGTCAAAACGGGCTACTGCATGCGAGGTCGAAATCCCACCCAAGCGATTTGGCCAAAAAACGCGAGTCAAAAAGCTGCTCCACGTCAATACGGTGACGGCTGGACAGCGAAACCGAAATACTACGGCCCTTCCTGCAAAGAAGACGTTAGTTAAAATCGTGATGCGTGTCGCGCACGTACGGGTACTTCGACTCATTACCGACCTCAGGCGGAAATTCGGCGTACCCGGCATGAATGTAAGGAATGTCGGATGGCAGCAACGGTTGATAGCTGTCGTGCCAAATTGGAAAGGGAAACGTCAGAATTTCAATAAGACCAGCCACGTGACGCGCCGCTGCGCGTCCCGCTCCCTTCCAAACGCCATACCCAGCTCCGGCGGAATTACCTTCCGTTTGGTTGATTTGGTTAACCGTCACGAAGAACTCGGTCGGAGCGATCACAAAATTGGAAATACCGCGACCGAGTTTGCGGGTTGGGCCATAGTCGTTACCTGGCGGATCCTGAATATCCGCGAAAACTCCGATGGCAACACCAGCAACTAAAGCGAAGACGAGGATAGGTTTCATAGGGGGTTCCCTATCACTTAAATGATTCGGCACAGCAAAGGCAATACTTATTTTCGGGCTTCGGCGGTCGTTCCATCCTTCGTCTTCAACATGGAAAGTCCAATGGTCGCTCCCAGAATAAGAACAATGATTCCTAGCGAGATGACTCGCGGTAAGGGCAGATAATCCGCTGTGATCATTTTTAGCCCCACAAACCCCAGGACCAATGCAAGCCCTGTTCGCAGATAAATGAAACGGTTCATCAACCCTGCGAGCAGGAAGTAAAGCGATCGCAAGCCGAGGATAGCGCAGATGTTCGATGTATAAACGATGAATGGGTCGCGAGTAATCGCGAAGATTGCAGGGATGGAATCTACTGCAAACGCCAGGTCGGTAATTTCAATTACAATCATCGTGAGGGCGAGCGGGGTAAACATCCAGCGGCCATTCAAGCGCACCTTAAAATGTTCCTCGTGAAAATCCGACGTAATTGGAAGGATACGGCGACAAATCCGCATCACGTAGGTCTCCCTTAAATCGCCAGCAGGATGCTTCCCAAAAAACATGCGCGCGGCGGTGATCAGCAGGAAGAACCCAAAGATGTAAAGGACGAAATGAAAACGCCGCACCAAAGCAATGCCGAACACGATCATTGTGCCGCGCATGATCAGCGCGCCGATAATTCCCCACACCAAAACCCTGTGTTGTGCCCGTGGCGGAACACGGAAATGCGTGAAGACGAGCACAAACACAAAGATGTTGTCCATGCTCAGGGAGTACTCGATCAGGTACCCAGTGAGAAAATCGAGCCCATGGTGTGGCCCTTTAACACGCCAGACGATGACGTTAAAGGCGAGCGACACCAGGATCCAGACGACGCTGCGTCGCGCCGCAGCTCCCATGCTTAGCTCGCGACCGCGTCGGTGAAAGGTGAACAGGTCAATCCCAATGGCAACGAACACGCCAATGTGAAAGGCGATCCAAAACCAGATGCTCGTCGTCACGGCGGCCAGAGTTTCACGCCCCGAGGCTCGCGGCAATCGCAAATTGCGCTAGGCGCCGATGCGACCTATACGTCACATACGACGCATTTGTCTCCATAAATGGACGCTGAACTACAAAAACTAATTGAAGCTGGCAAGCTCACCACGAAGTCCGCAGCTCAACTGGAAAAACTAAAGCCCGGTACATTTTGTCTACACAAGAGCTGGGGATTCGGCCGAGTCCGCGAATGGAACCTGCTTCTGAACCAAATCGTAATTGATTTCGCCAGCAAGAAGTCTCATCCGATGCAGGCGCAATATGCGGCAGAGAATCTGACGCCGCTGGCACCGGAACATTTTCTGGCGCGAAAAGCCACAGACATCGCATCAGTTAAAAATCTCGCCAGAGAAAATCCTGTGGCGCTGGTGCAAAACATTTTGGAAAGTTTGGACGGAAAAGCCAGCGCACAACAAATTGGCGAATGGCTGATTGGCGATGTCCTCACCGAACCGGAATGGAAACGCTGGTGGGAATCAACCAGGAGAGCGCTCAAAGCAAGCGGTGCGTTTTCCATCCCTGCAAAAAAGAGCGAGCCAATCCAAATCCGCGGAGAAGGCATATCGCATGCGGATGAGCTGCTCACGGCATTCAACAAAGCGCGACAGCCGAAACAGCAAATTGCGGCGGCCGAGCAAATCATCAAATCGCACGAGCAATTCAAAGAACCTGAGAAACAGCTTCAATCTATTGTAATCGCGATTGAGAACGCGGCTGCACGCAACCAGAAATTGCATCCTGAGCTGGCGTTTGAATTAATCATCGCACGGGATGATTTGCTCGCCCGTGTTCAATCCCTGCACACCACGCATATAGGTTTGACTCTTGCAAAATTGATCCTCGACGAGGAAAAACGCCTCCGGACCATACTGCCAAACCTGCCTGCGGCGAAGGAGAAACGCGTTTTGCAAGCGTTGCCAGCTGCACTTGGCCCGGGCTGGACGGAGCGCGCGTTGCACCTGATGGAGGCTACCCACGGCCGAATGGTGGCCCAAATTCCGCGCATTCTGAATGAAGCCGGTCAGCATGCCGAGCTTCGGACAATGCTCGAACGAAGTATTCGCGAACATTCGGCCACGAGCGAGATACTCATTTGGTTGTGCGGCGAAAAACAAACCTGGGGCGAGCTGATTACCCCGGATTTGTTCGCGGCGATTCTCGCCGCCCTCGAGCGAGAACAGCACAATTCGCCCGGGCGCGGCAGTAGGTTGCAGCGGGCCCTGGTTGATGACCGGGAATTGCTTGGGGAGATGTTTAAGAAAGTCGATGTCGGCCTGGCGCGCGATGCAATGCGCCGTCTCCAGTTAACACCGTTGTTCGATGAGCTGACCAAACGTTCGCTCCTGGCGCGGATGGTCAAAGTTTATCCGGAACTGGAAAGCATGATCGCCGGCGCAGAACCGCAGGAAAAAACGGCGCCGCTGATCGTATCCTGGAGCAGTTTGGAAAAACGAAGGGCAGAACATGAAGAGCTGGTGAAAGTGAAGATTCCGGAGAACACCAAGGAAATCGCAATTGCCAGGTCGTACGGCGATTTGAGCGAGAATTTTGAATTCAAAGCAGCCAAGCAAATGCAAAGCGTGCTGATGCGCCGCAAAGCCGAGCTGGAACAGATGCTGCACGATGCGCGTGGCACGTCATTTGAAAATCCGGACACGTCGCGCGTGTCCATCGGAACAATCGTCAGGCTGCGTAAGGACGCGACGAACGAGGAAGAAACTTACACCATCCTCGGCGCATGGGACGGTGACCCAGACCGAAACATAATCTCGTACCAAACCGCCCTCGGCCAGGCGCTGCTCGGCCATGAAATCGGTGAAAGCGTATCTCTAAATTCGGAGCACGGCGTCGCGCAATTCACGATCATCTCAATCCAGCCCGCGCCATTAGACGACACAACATCAACCGTAGCTCCCACAGCGGAAAACGCGGTGGAAACAGCGGTCGCGAAATAGGCGCGTTTGGCAGACGCAGCAAAAATGGCGTCGCTAGATCAGTAGCTCGTACGAGAGAATGCTCAAGCAATAGATTGCCGCTGTTTCGACTCGCAGAATGATTGGGCCAAGCGTGATCGGCTCGCAGCCGTGGCGACGCGCCAGCGCAAGCTCCGCAGGTGTAAAATCGCCCTCGGGCCCCACGAGCATCAATACGCTTCGGGGGCGATCAGTGTGCTGGCCCAGGTACATTTCCAGAATGCTTTTTAGATTCCGCGCGTCAGGCTGGAGCGATCCGATCAGCCGAAGGTCGAACGGTTGCTCCGAAGCGGAGAAAAAATCTGCGAGTTTTTTCGGAGGGTGCACTCGGGGCAGCCAGTTTTGGCCGCACTGCTTGCCGGCTTCAATTGCGATCTGTTGCCATTTTCTTTGCTTCTGCGCGGCGGTATTAGAATCGATCTGCACAATCGTGCGATCGGAAATGATCGGCGCGATTTCCGCTGCACCGATTTCGACCGCTTTCTGTACGATCAGCTCCATGTTTTTCCCTTTTGGGATCGCCTGCCCGAGGATGATTTGGCAGCGCAGTGGCGATGTCTCCGCTTCATGTAATTTCCGCAGGCGAATCTCGTCGTCCTCGAAAGCAGCAATTTCCACAGTCACTTCGCGACCCCGGCCATTGAACAGGACAATCTTCTCCCCTGCCTTCATTCGCAGGACATCGCGCGCGTGATGTGCTTCGGAGCCGCGCAATGCGAGTGTAGGGCACTGCCACTCCTCCGGCGAAATGTAGAAACGATGCATGTGACGAGTTGGACCTATGAGTAGCTAGTGGCGATCTGCGAGTTGGACGCCGCCACGTCTTTCAGCACTTCGCGTATTGGTGGGTCTATGCCGCGTTGTTGAAGCGCAGCGATCACGCTCTCTGTTGGAATATTTCCAATAAGTGCGTCCTGGGCGAACGGACAGCCGCCAAGCCCCCCGACAGTCGAATCAAAACGGCGGCAACCAGCGTCGTACGCCGCGAGAACTTTTGCTGCAGCTTCGCCGGGGGCGCTGTGAAGGTGCACACCGATCTCTGGATCGGCGTATTCGCTGCTCACCGATTCAAAAACCCGACGAATCAAATCAGGACTCGCCAACCCCACGGTGTCAGCTAGTGAAATGCTTCCTACACCGAGACTGACCAGTCTATCCACCGCCTCGCCAACTCTCTTCTCATCCCACCGGTCGCCGTACGGATTTCCGAATGCCATCGAAATATAGGCAACAACGCTGAGGCCTGCGGCGGCGGCTTTTCTTTTGACTGATTCCAATATTTTATGGCACTGTTCGATTGTCTGATTCTGGTTTTTGCGCAGAAAGGTCTCAGATATCGAGCAGGGAAAGCCCAACGTCGAAACTGCTTTGGTGGCGATGGCGCGCTCCGCGCCTTTTTCATTCACCACGATGCCGATGATTTCGACATCCTCAGGCACATCGATTTGTTCCAGCACGTTCTCGCTATCGGCCATTTGTGGGACGGCTTTGGGCGAGACGAAGCTAACGGCATCGATGTGTTTGAATCCCGCTTCGATTAGCGCCCGTAGGTAACATACCTTCACTTCTGTGGGAACCTGCCGGCCTAGCCCTTGCCACGCGTCTCGCGGGCATTCGATCAGTTTGACGACAGTGCGAAGCACGGAAATTTCTGCGGTTACTTAAAGAACTCTTTGGCGCGGTCGAAGAAGCTCCGGCGCATTGGCGTGTTTTCATCGCCGCAAAGTGCAGCGAATTCTTGGAGCTTGCTGCGTTGCTCGGGGTTGAGGCGCGACGGTACCTCGACGATTAACCGGGCAAACAAATCGCCGTGACCGCGCCCGTTGACATTCGTTATCCCCTTGCCACGCAGTTTAAACATTTGCCCGCTTTGCGTGCCAGCTGGGACTTTGAGCTGGGCCTTGCCTTCAAGGGTCGGCACATCGGTCTCGCCCCCCAAGGCGGCGACTGAAAACGGGATCGGTACCTCGCAATACAAATCGTCGGCTTCGCGGTGAAAAACGTCGTGCTCCTTGATATGGATGACGACATACAGGTCGCCCGCTGGACCGCCGGCGATTCCAGCCTCGCCATTCCCCGGTGAACGCAATCGTGTGCCTTCCCTGATTCCAGCGGGAACTTTCACTTTAATACGACTCAGCTCTTCCACGCGTCCTTCGCCACGGCATTTCTGGCACGGTTTTTCGATAACTTCACCGGCACCATGGCAGCGAGGACATGTCTGCGAGATTTGGAAAAAACCACGCGAGCTGATTACTTGACCGCGGCCGCCGCACGTTGTGCAGGTGACCCTGCGTGACCCCGCTTCAGCGCCGCTACCGTGGCATTTGTCGCAGCTATCAAGCTTCTCAATCTCAATTGTCTTCTCTGCGCCGAAAGCTGCCTCCTCAAGTTTGATTTCCATGTCATAGCGCAGATCCGATCCGCGACGGCGATCATCTGCGCGTCCGCCAGGGCTGCCCCCAAAGAACGTCTCGAAAATACCTCCACCAAATCCGCTCCCGCCGAAGACTTCACGAAAAATTTCGAACGGATCATGGAAACCGCCGGCACCGAAACCTGCGCTACCCTGCGCGAAGGCTGCGTGCCCGAACCGGTCGTATGCGGCGCGCTTATCCGCATCCATCAAGACGTCATAAGCTTCGCCCAGTTCCTTGAATTTTTCCTCGGCGTGCGGGTCGTCCGGATTTTTGTCCGGATGAAACTTTACCGCCAGCTTGCGATAGGCGCGTTTGATCTCCTCATCGGTGGCAGTTCGGCCGACTCCGAGCACTTCGTAATAATCGCGTTTGTCTGTAGCCATGCAACGATGAATCCGTCGTGACGTATGGGACTAATATGCGAAGCAAGCAAGAACGCTCACTTCTTTGCAGGACCGCTGGAAACAACTACGCGGGCAGGCCGCAGCAGACGATCCTTCAAACGATATCCGCGCCGGGCTTGGCGAATGACCGTTCCTTCGGGAGACACATTCGGCTCGTGGGCAATCGCTTCGTGCAGATTCGGATCAAACTTGTTGCCTTCGGCTTCTATCGGTTCCAGTCCGTTTTCCGCAAGCAAATCGTTCAGCTGCTTTTGAACGAGAACCATTCCGGAATAGATCGGAGATTCATCACCGTGGGTTTTGGCAGCCGCCAGACCAAGCTCAAAATTGTCGAGGATTGAGACCAACTGCTGGAGCAATGCGCTATTGGCGTATTTGACTGCATCGTCTTTTTCGCGGGCCGCGCGCTTTTTGTAATTTTCGAAATCCGCCTGGCTACGCAACGCGAGATCGCGGAACCGGTCGAGATCGGCTTGCAAGCCGGACATTGCATCTTCGGAATCGGCGCCACCTGCAGTCCCTGCCAGGGATTCCTGCTTTATCTGCGCTGACGAATTCACTTCCTGCTGCTGGGAAGAATTCTTTTTCATGTTTTGCGTATCGCGATCAATGTCATGTCATCATTTTGCGGAACCGAACCGGTAAACTCGCGCACGTCCTCGATAATCCTCTTCACAATCGCTTGTGCGCTGTCGTTCGCGCTGGCGCGGACGGACTGCATCATCCGATCAACGCCGAACTCATCTCCTTCGGAGTTAAGCGTCTCGGTCACACCGTCGGTGTAGAGAACGAGGCAGTCATTGCGCTCGAGCGGTACCGCGAAATCAACCGTAAGCCTATCAAATACGCTCCCGCTGTCAATTCCCACCACCATTCCCGGCGATTTTACTGGCATCACTGTTTGGGACTGCCGCTTGTACCATAACGGTGCGTCGTGTCCAGCGCGCGCGAGCGTCACGCCATCCTGCTGATGACCCAGGATCAGATAAGCCATACTAATGAACATGTCTTCTTTAATGTCCGGATAAAGTTGGCGGTTTACCTTTCGCAAGACGTCCGCCGGTGACGGGTTCCGGGCCGCCTCTGCGCGCAATACGCTGCGACAAATCGCCATGATCAGCGACGCAGGCACACCTTTGCCGGATACGTCCGCGATCGCGACGCCAAGCCGGTCTTGATCGACTTGAATGTAATCAAAATAGTCGCCGCTTACCTGCCGGGCCGGCACATTGATACCGCTGATCTGAAATCCATCGATCGCCGGCGCCTCGGATGGGAGCAGGATGCGTTGAATGTCGCGCGCGATTTCGAGGTCGTGATCAAGCCGTTTCTTTTCGTTCGCCATCGAATAAATGGTCGCGTTGTAGAGCGCAAAGGCGGATTGTTCAGCGATGGATTTAAAGACAACGAGATCTGCCTGCGAAAAAGGCGCGCCCATCGGACCATTAGCCAGCGCCAGAACCCCCAGATCCTGGTCTCCGTACCGCAGTGCCGTTGCCATCACGGACACGCTGCCAAAGGCACTTCCGCGCAATTGCGCCAGTTCCGGCGCTTCGGAGAACTCATTGAGACAAACGGCCTGACCGGCTTGCCAGACGCGCCCAATTACTCCTTCGCGCGGGGCGACGGTCCGCAGCCGCAGGAAAGTCTCCAGAGCGATGGGATTCGCAGCCGCTTGTTGCAAGATGTTCGACGGAACATCGACCAACGGAGGACAATCCTTCGAGATGAAGGCGGGCGTGAGCTTACCGCCGGTGCGATCGGTCACATACAGTGCGCCGCCATGTGCATCCAGGATGCGCACCGCCCCCTCCACGATCAGTCGATGCAGTTCCTGCGGTCGAATCGTCTCCCGGAACGCCTCCCCCAGGCCATGCAGGAAATCGAAGACCAGGGTTTCTTCGACTTGGATTTCCTCATGCGAGCGTTCGAGTCTGCGAATCCGTCGCTTCTGTAGGTACGCAGTGATGCCCCACCCCGCCACAGACACGACAAGCAGTCCAAGGAAAAGAGTCGGCCACATCGCGGGGCCAGCTTACTTCGAAGACGTCTCGTGATGAAGGTCTTGCCTCAGAAAATCGAGAACGTCCTTAAAGCGAAAGATATTTTCTGGCGCGGCCTGGCAAAGCGCCTCGTGTGCTTCCAGCATCGTTTCTGTCTGATCCATTTTTCGGGAATTTGATGACTGCTCTTTGGTGGCTTGCTCGAGGGCTGCACATTCAGGGGCGCTGGCGCCATCGCTATGAATATCAAAGATCTGATCCAGTCCAAGCCCGGAAAGGAGTTGTTGGCTGCGGTTTCTACAGTGGACGATATGAAGATGCCCATGGCCAAGTTCCTTTAGTCGCAATGCTACGCTGGCCATCGTTCCCATAAATGTGGAATCCATCATGGCGCAGCCCGCCAGATCCACGATAAATTCGCGATAGCCGCGATCCAACATTTCGCGAGAGAACTCCTTGAGGTTGCCGCTATTGAGGAAACTACCTTTTCCTTCCACTTTCACCCATACGGTCGGCCCTCTTACCCCAACTTGAATAGACGAGTCCACAGTTGCTCTTTTAAACGATACCAGCCTCAAAGGCGTGCTGTCAAACCTGGCAGCGGATGGGAAAACCTCTCATCAACTACTTCGGAATGCAGCGGTCCAAGCACACCATGGGTGCGAATCCCTGGTGCGAAGCGTGAGCCCCGACTAGAAAGACGCAGACGTGCCGCCGCCGCAAGTTACTCCCAGAGAAACGAGCGGTTTTCCGCCACGATTCGGCCGCTCGCAATTAGCAGGCATCGCCACGCGATCACGCGACCATCATCAAAATAATCGTCTCCGATCACCTTGAATTCTGTCTTATGCGTGCCCCGCGCGCTTCTGTATGTGATCTCCTGCGCCTGGACGTGCTCATGCAATTTCTCCTGCCGATATTCCAGACGAACGGTGACATCTGAGGGGCGTTTAGCCCGCCAAAAAAAATCAAAGTAATCACCAAACCGCTGGCGTCGATCCAGCGCCGTTACCGCGCCATAAAGTCGGTATTGCCTTTCAAAAGTGATGGGAGCATCTTGAACCGTAGCGGTTTTTTGGTTCGGCGTATTTGACTTTGCGCCAAGGGTGCTCGTCCCATGCGTTCGCTGACTGGCCTTTGGTGTTTGCTCGCTTAAGAAAAAGAGTTTGGTTTTACGAAACTCGAAGTCTTTGTCTAACGCGACGGGCAGCGGAGTCACTTTTTCGACCACCTTCGGTTCTTCCCGAGCGCTCTTCCCGAGAGCGGGAAGGGTCAGAACGCCCAAAATGAAAACCGCAGCGGCAAACCTCATTTCCGTAATAAAGCGGTCTGTTCAAGCAGATGTCAACGCGCAAGGTCTGTCTGGCATTTGCTTTTACGGGCACATGGAACTCCCCGGATTCCGAAGTAATTTTTGGCGTGATTGCAGTCCGCTACGACCGCGGCGTTTACCTGCCGCAACACGATTTCTGGCTCGATCCACGGGACGCAAAATGTTTCGCATTCGTTTCGCACGCGCACAGCGACCATATCGCACCGCACAGAGAAGTTGTCGTCTCCAAGCGCACGGCGCACTTGATGCAAGTCCGTCTCCCGGGCTTGCGCGTCGAGCATGCGCTGTCATTTGGGGAAAAGCGATCTGTTCGGGGTGTCGAACTGATGTTACTGCCTGCCGGCCACATCTTGGGTTCAGCGCAGTGTCTTCTTTTCGGCAATGAAGAGACGCTGCTGTACACAGGTGATTTCAAACTGCGGCCCGGTAAATCAGCCGAACAAGCAGAGTGGCGTCGGGCCGATACCCTTGTCATGGAGACAACCTTCGGTCTTCCGCGCTATCGTTTTCCCCCAACGAAACAGGTCATTAATACCATGGTTGCTTTTTGCGGCGAAACGATCGACGCGGGTGGAGTCCCGGTCCTGTTGGGATATTCGTTAGGCAAAGCGCAGGAAATCCTTTGTTCGCTCGAGAGCGCCGGTTTAACCCCTATGCTGCATGGCTCGGTTTACCAGATGACCCGCATTTACGAACGGTTCGGCCAATCGTTTTGCAAATACATGCGATACAACGGGAATGACGTAGCAGGCAAGGTGTTGATATGTCCACCCAGCGCAAACCACTCGCCCATGCTCGAGAAGATTCCGCGCAAGCGTGTGGCATTGATCAGTGGTTGGGCCGTTGATCCGGGCGCGGTGTTTCGCTACCAAGTCGATGCAGCGTTTGCTCTCTCGGATCACGCCGATTATGACGATTTGCTTCGGTACGTCGAATTGGTCCAGCCGCGCCGGGTATTTACTCTCCACGGTTTTGCCGCAGCGTTTGCCTGCGATCTTCGGACGCGCGGCGTTGAGGCGTGGGCGTTGAGTGAAGAAAACCAGATGGAGCTGCACCTTGGACACAGCGACATCGCGCTGCAATCTCTGTCGAAACCCGCCGGAGCACCACCGGACTCGCGCCAGTCAGAGGATAAATCTGAATTTCTTGAGTTTGCTAATGTCGGTGAAGCTATTAGTGGGACTCCGGCAAAATTAGAGAAGATTCGGTTCCTATCTGATTACCTGCGAAGCCTGCCAAGCGAGCAGCTTCGGATTGTCACCACGTATTTCACTGGAAGAGCATTTGCCCAAAGTGATCTGCGAATATTACAGGTAGGATGGGCCATAATCTTCCGCGCGCTAAAGGGCGCCACCAAAATTAGCGATGCGGAGTTTCATCGTATGGCGGCGAGATACGGCGATGCCGGCCAGACTGCACTTGAGGTTCTCGACGGCAGAACAGCGCCACAACCATTCAGCCTTTTGGAATCGGCCGACTTGTTCCAAAATCTTCATCTCGCACGTGGTCCGATTGCCAAAGCAAAGCTCCTGCAAGAGCGGTTTTCGGCCTTGTCTGCGCGTGAAGGCGAGTACATCGTCAAGATTTTGACCGGCGACCTGCGGATTGGATTGCGCGAGGGTTTGGTGGAGGAAAGCATCGTAAAGGCATTTGATGTTCCGCTCGAAGAAGTAAAACGGGCCAACATGTTGTTAGGCGACATCGGTCAAACCGCGCTACTCGCTTCGCGAAAAAAACTCCATGAAGCCGAGCTATCGATGTTTCGTCCCATTAAATGTATGCTCGCCACTCCCGAACCATCCGCGGATGCGGTGTGGAACCGCTTTGCTAAAAGCTCGGGCACTGCCCGCGGCCAGCCGGGGTCGTCGCTCGCGGCTACCGTGTATGTTGAGGACAAATTCGATGGCATCCGCGCCCAACTTCATCGCAGCAAAGAAAGAGTCGAAATTTTCTCGCGCGATTTAAGGCGAATTACGGGTCAATTCCTGGAGCTCGCCGAACAAGCCGCGAATTTTCAAAAGGAGCTCATTGCGGACGGCGAAATCATCGCTTTTGCAGAAGGCCGGCGATTGACTTTCTTCGATTTGCAAAAACGTCTCGGGCGCAAGAACGAGAATACAGACCTGTTTGCAGGAGCGGCAGCGGACGTTCCGGTCGCGTTTGTAATCTTCGATCTGCTCTGGTTAGACGGACGCTCGTTGTTGGATGTTCCGTTGCGCGAGCGGCGGGAACAACTCGTCTCGCTCGTCCTACCGCCTAAATTTCAGAAGGCCCAAGTAGCGGCGGCATGTTCTGCTGACGAACTCGAGCAAGTTTTTCAAGATGCGCGCCGACGTTTGAATGAAGGTTTGATGATCAAGGACCCTGAGAGCTTCTATCTTCCTGGCACGCGTGGAATGTATTGGTTCAAACTGAAGCGCGAGTTGGCGACGCTGGACGTGGTGGTTGTCGCGGTCGAACTTGGCCACGGCAAACGTAACCACGTGCTGAGCGATTATACGTTCGCCGTGCGGGACGAAAGCACCGGCGAACTTTTGCCGATTGGTAAAGCCTACAGCGGATTGACCGACGCGGAGATCGCAGAATTAACCGAGCACTTCAAGCAGAACACAATAGTTGATCACGGCCGGTATCGCAGAGTGAAGCCGAATGTGGTACTCGAAGTGGCCTTCAATTCAATCCAGCCCAGTACACGTCACGCCAGCGGACTAGCTCTGCGTTTCCCAAGAATCAAAGCAATTCGGCGCGATAAGGATATTGGTTCCATCGACACACTCCAGTACGCGCGCGAACTTGCCAGGCATTCGGCAAACTCACCGGAGAATTCCGACAAGACCGCCTAACGAGCGACCCAAACTTATTCTGGCGTGGGCGATGGACTGGGCGAAGCAGCTTCCGTGGCGGGAGTTGTCGGCTGGGGACGTGCCCGCGCCCGAGCCGCCCTCATTTTCTGTATCTCCTCGATCTTGCGTTGCCTTTCAGCGAGGCGTTCCTGAATTCGCTGTTCTCGATCACTATCACCTCTTGCCTGCGAAGGGTCGGCGATCAGCCCTTGAAGCTCAGGGGGAATACTTCGCTGAGGTTGGGCGGGAACTGTCCGGGGAACTGTGGGAACGCTCGGCTTCGCGGCCAATTTCTCCCGGTCCGTTAATGCTTTTTCCCGTTCGTCCAGTGCCTTCTCGCGGGCGTCCAAGTCCGCTTTTCGTTGAACGAGTTGTTGTTCGGCAGTGGCATCGCGCTTTTGGCAAGAACAAGCCAGCGCAAAAGGAATCAGTAACGAGAGGACGAAAAATTTTTTCATATCAGCGGTGATTCAGTCTTGTTCGGTGGACGAAGAAAACGGCGGGCTTGTGCATGTCAAACAAAACTTAACGCTGTTGCGTTTTGGGGGTAGGCGACGCTGCCAGTCTGATTACGACCGATTCGACGTCGCTATGCCGCAATCGCTGGAGATTCGCAAAGACGGCCAATATTGCCAGACAAACAGTGATCGTCAGCATCAACATAGCAGCGGTTTTCGGAACGCGGGGCGGTCCAGATTTTTCAATCGTCCGTTCTGGCAAATTCACGCTCCAGTATCCGAGCGAACATCGCGATGGCAAGCGCGCCGATGCACTTTAGTCGACGTGTAACGCCGCGATTGCCTTCATGACGCGATCACTCAGCCGGGCGTACAGATCTTTCCCTCCCGGCCGAATATCGGCTGCGGAAAAGAAAATCGGTTCTCCGATTACAACGGTGATTGGTACAAAACGAAGACGACCGCCACTTCGCGGGAGCGCTTCTCGGGCACCAAAGATCCGCATGGGCACGACCGGCGCGAGCGTTTTCGCAATCATAAGACCCATTCCCGGCTCCCCTGGTTGCAAGGTGCCATCGAAAGTGCGCGAGCCTTCTGGAAAGACCAACACGCCGTTCCCGGCCTGCAAGACGCGAATCACCGCCTTGATCGCGCTGCGATCGACCCCTTCTTGGTTCACCGGGATCACGTTGAGCTTTGGCAAAACCCAGCCCAGCAGCGGCAGGTCCAAAAGCGTTCGCCGGGCCAGAAAATAAATCGCCCGATCGCACGTGGTGCCGGCAAGTGGCGGATCGAGATAACTCTGATGATTCATCGCGAGAATCACTGGCCCGCTCTGAATCATCCGTTCGCGATGAATGACGCGAAACCGAAAGAACAATCGGCCAGCCAGCCGGCTTAAATGATAACCAATCCAATAGTAGAAATTCATTCACCGAGCGCGCGCATCCGTGATGTGAACATCGCTACTCGGCAAACCCTTTTGCCCAAGCCGCGTGAGGATTTCGTTCACGACCTGCTCGATCGTGACACGCGAAGTGTCGATTACATACGCATCTGCCGCGATCACAAGCGGCGAAACGGCTCGCGAAACATCATCGTGGTCGCGCATGGCGATTTCGTCGCGCTCGCCTTGTGCGGCACGACGCTTGAGACGCACCTCAGGCGAAGCATCTATGTAGAACTTGTAGGGTGAATCGGGGAAAACGACCGACCCAATATCTCGCCCCTCGATTACTACGTCGCGCGCGGCAGCGCAGTCGTGAAGTTTCTGTGAAACAATTTGACGGACGCGTGCCAATCTGCTGACGCGAGAGACGGTTTCGTTCACACGATCATCACGCAAATGGTTCGCGGGATCCATGTCATTCACCAGGATGCGCGACTCGTTATCTGTAACGGTGCAGGTAAGTGCCGCTGCGTCCAGCGCAGCGGCAATGAGGTCGTTCTCCTCTGGCCGGATATTTTTTCCAAGGAGATACCAGGTGATCGCCCTATAGAATCCACCCGAGTTGACATAAATAAAACCGAGCCGCCGGGCAAGCTCTCGCGCGACGCTGCTTTTTCCCGACGCAGCGGGGCCATCAATGGCGATCACACGACCCGAGCGTCGGTCGGAAGCATGTGATCCCATATGTACTTCGGCCTTGGCAACCCCGCTAGCCTTCCTCTGCTGGCGCCGGAGCGAGCGAGCCGATTACAGGCGTGCTGATCTGCATCCGTTTCGGGTTGGTGAACTCCTCAAGCACCGCTTCGAATCCCGGATACGATTCACGAATACATTCCGCGTCTTGGATGACGGTCTCGCCTTCGGCAAAAAGGCCCGCTACGGCAAAGGCCATCGCGATGCGATGATCGCCAAAGCTCGGTAATCGCGCACCGTGCAAGGGCGCCGGTCCATGAATTTCCAGGCCATCACTCAGTTCCGAGACTTGAGCACCCATGGCACGCAGATTATGCGCAATCGCTGCAATACGATCGCTTTCTTTGACGCGCAGTTCCTCTGCATGGCGGATAGTTGTTTTGCCGCTTGCCAGAGCGCCGGCGATTGAGAGAATCGGCAGCTCGTCAATAAGCTGTGGCACTTCCTTCCCCTGAATAACGGTTGCTTTAAGCGGCACACCTGTGACTTCCACCACTCCGCGCGGTTCAAGCTGCTCGACATCGTCAACCGCTTCTCGGACCTGCGCTCCCATCCGGAGCAGCACGCCTAGCAACGCCGTTCGCGTGTCGTTTAAACCGACGTCGCGGATCAGCAGATGTCCACGCCGCTGCGCTCCAGCGGCAACCAGCCAAAAGGCCGCGGACGAGATATCGCCGGGAATATCGAAATCCCGCGACTCGGGAACCTGTTCGCCGAAAATCGTAACACTCCCGTCATCCTCGGTCGTCGTGCGCACCAGGAAATAGTTGAGCACCTTCTCCATATGGTTTCGCGTCGGGATCGGTTGCTTGACTGTGGTCTTGCCCCTGGCAAACAGGCCCGCAAGGAGCATTGCGCCTTTCACCTGTGCGCTCGCCACAGATGGCTGGTAATGAATTCCACGCAACGACCCTCCTTGTATGCGCAGCGGCGGAGTTCTTTCAGGACCTTCGGCAACAACACTCGCGCCCATCTCAGAAAGCGGAGCGATCACCCGGTCCATCGGACGTTTCGACAGCGCCGAATCCGAGACCAGCCGGCTCTCAAATTTTTGTCCGGCCAAAAGACCCGCGAGAAGCCGCATGGTCGTTCCCGAATTACCGCAATTGATTTCTTTGTCGGGTGCCGTGAGTAGGCGCCTTTTCCCGTGAACGAGTAACGTAGTTGGCTCAGGCTGCTCGATCTTGATCCCCAAAGCGCGCATTGCGTTGACCGTATGCATGCAATCCTCGCTGGGAAGAAACCCGCGTAGCGTACACACCCCGTTGGAGAGAGCTGCGACGATCACCGCTCGATGCGAAATGCTTTTATCGCCCGGTACAGTGATTTCGAGATCGATTCGAGAGGCCCGTTTTACGCGCAACTCCATAGAAAGAACCTGAGTATCCTCTATTAACGCCGGAGTACTCGCACAAAAAATCGCAGCGCTAACGCATTCAGTAACCGCATCGGCGAAATTCCAGGACGCACCCGCCTTTACGGCACAAGGAAAATCTTATCAGTGTAAGGATCCTTGACCTCGGTTCCAGGGGGGAATCCCTCCACATCGATATACTTGCCAGGCGAATACGGGCTTTCCACCAGGTGCGGTTTACCGGGAACCGGGATTCCGTACGGATAATCTCCCTTTGCGACTTTTGTCGGCGGCGGCGCAGCTGTAGGCGGAGGTGAGCTTGCTACCTGCTGCTGCGGCGGGGGCGTACCGGTTGGTTGGGCTGGCCCGTTCGGGTTGAATGGTTGCTGCGGCGGAGGGTATTCTTGCGTCTCCGCGGAGCCGTATGTCGCCGTCCTGCGGTGCTGGGTCGTTGGTATCGTCGGCTCCTCAGAGCATGAGGCGAACAAAAACGCCGCGAGGAGAGCAAGCGGGAGTGAAAATTTCATCATAAATGAAAATTTTTTGTAATCGTATCCGTAGTCGGAGTCGTTGCCAACGATTAAATCGCTCTTTCTTCGAACTCCGAACATTGCTTGATAAAAAGCAGCACGCATGCAATGCAGCGGCGCGTGCCATCCGAATCCAAAGTACAAATGTCTGAGAATACACATCCAGAGATCTTGGTCGTCGATGATGACGGCATGAGCCGCAGAGTCTTGGCGCGGTTGCTCAACGCCGCCGGTTACAATTGTCTTGTGTCCAAGGATGGCTCTGAAGCACTGGGTATGATTCATGAGCGTCCGCCTTCGCTTTTGCTGCTGGATTTCGATATGCCAGGACCGAACGGCGCCGAGGTGCTTAGGCGCCTTCGCTCAGATAACGACCCGGCGGTCGCCCAAATTCCCGCCATCATGCTGACAGCTCACGGTAGCGAACAAAGCGAGGTTTCTTGTCTCCAAGCCGGTGCGGATGATTTTGTGACGAAGCCGGTAAACGCTTCGGTTTTGCGCGCGCGAATTGAGACACAGCTGCGCCTTCGTTCCATGCGTCAACAGGTGGAGCAGCAAAACGATGAATTGGAGAAATGGCGCCGCGATCTGGAGCGCGACCTGGCAGCGGCCCGTCTAACGCAACAATCGTTGATACCGCAGAAACCACTGGTAATGCCCGGTTGGCAAGTCGCCACCTGCTACCGTCCTGTCATCCAGGTAGGCGGCGATATCTATGGTTGGCTCAGAATGAAGGATGGCCGCATTCTCTTCTGGATTGCAGATGGCACCGGCCATGGCGCGGCTGCCGCCTTGCTCACCACTCTGGCAAAACTTCTTTTTCATTATGGCAGCATCGAGCACGATACGCCGACCAGCCTGATGGAAGCTGTGAATCATGATTTTCGCAGCATCTTCGGCGCGCGCTCTTTTATGACCGCGATGTGCGTCGCGCTTGATCCTGGAACCGGACATGCTGCGATGGTCGGCGCAGGCCATCCTCCGCTTTTGATTTTTCGCCACGACGGCACGACCCAATCGATCGGCTCGGTAGCGCCTCCGCTGGGCTTGAAACAATGCAAGTTCACCGAAACACCAGTCGATTTGAAACCCGGCGATGCGTTCCTGCTCTACACTGACGGGATACTGCGCTGGGGCAAAAACGAGCGTCGTGGGCGCGCTCCGGATCAGCTCGAAAAAGTCCTGCGCCCTTCCGCATCTAGCGCAGAGGCATTGCTAAAACAGGTTTTAGCGCAAACAGCCCCCGAGAATCCTCCAAATCCTGCTCCTGATGATGTGGCAGCAATCGTGGTACGGCGGGAAGGCAGACAATAAAAATTTTTATTTTAGCTTAAAATTAGTCTTGCTCTCCGGCAGACGAAACGCTAGTCAGCGTCCATGCCGAAAACCAAAAAAACTTCCAAGCGCAAACCGAATCCCGCCTTCATGAGACCGGTCCAGCCGGACGATAAGCTTGCTGCCGTCGTCGGGTCACAGCCGCTATCACGCCCGGAGCTTACGAAAAAGCTTTGGAATTACATCAAGAAGCGCGGCCTGCAGGACAAAAAGAAAAGAATCATGATCAACGCCGACGACGCGCTCAAGCCGGTATTTAATGGCAAGAGCCAGGTGAGCATGTTCGAGATGACCAAACTCGTCTCGAAACATTTGCGCTAGTCGGACTCGTTGATGGCCCGGCGTTACCGCGTCGGGCTGTCGCGCAGGAAAAAATAATGCTGCATTGGGCGGTGCCCGTACCGCTCTTGCGCCGGACTGTAACTACATCGAAGATGGTGGAGTGAAAAGCCCTCGATTATTTCTATTCGCAGTCGCACTTTCGCTCCTCTTCACTTCCTTCGCGCGAGCGGAAGAGCAATCCGATTGGCTGCATGATTACAACAAAGCCCAGGAACAAGCCAAAGCGAACCATAAACTTCTTCTCCTCAATTTTACAGGCTCAGATTGGTGCGGGTGGTGCATCAAATTCGATAAGGAAACTTTATCGCAGTCGCAGTTCAAGAACTACGCACACGATAATCTCGTGCTCGTCGAGCTCGATTTTCCTCGCAGAAAATCGCAGCCGACAGAAATGAAAAAGCAAAACGTGCAACTGGCCCAGCAGTACGAAGTCATGGGATTTCCCACCATCGTCGTACTAAACAGCAGCGGACAAAAGCTGTGGCAGTTTGACGGTTATTTCCCCGGCGGTCCCGAGGCGTTCATCGCGCAGCTGCAAAAACTGCCCAAGAGCTAACCGCACCTCATCCAAATCTGTCTCGGATCGATTCCTGTTAGAGCCAATTTGAGAGGCTGTTCCTAAGACATCAGTCGGATTCTTTTGCCGATTTCTTCTCAGCTGTTTTCGGCTCGCCGGAAGAAGGAGTTTTTGTCGGCTCCGTTTTTGATGATTTGTCGCTGCCTTCGGAGGCTTTCGGCGCAGATTCCTTTTTGGCGGCTGCCTTGTATGATTCACTGCGATAATCAGTGCTGTAGAATCCTGAGCCCTTGAAAATCAGACCCGCGCCCGTGCCGAGTAAACGTTTCACCTTCCCGTGGCCCCACTTTGGCGAACGGCAAAGCTCCTTCGGACATTCGCGGAACGGTTCATCGCGCATTGACTGGAACGCGTCGAAAGTCTGACCGCACTTCTGACACGAATATTCGTAGGTTGGCATGAGCAATCTAACTGGGCTTCAGTCTTTCAGAGCGACGCTGGGAAGTCTGCATTAAACAAATTACAATTCAACCCGGGCTGATGCCTGGATTGACCAAAGCAGGACCAAACGCATGCTTGTGAGGTTCAGCGACATCTACATCGGTGAGAACATGACGATTAAGAAAGAAGAAGGAATGACCGCTGAAAAAATACTGACGAAACATCCACTGGGTAAAAGCGGGAGGAATATCGACAGAAAAAAATATGACACACTCAAGAAAGCTATCCTGTCAGCTCTGCGAAAAAATGACCTGACGCACACCGAATTGTTCAGCCGCCTTAATAAAAGCTTAAAAGGCAAATTCTCAGGAAATATCAGTTGGTATGGCGAAACCGTTAAGCTTGATTTGGAAGCCAAAAGAATAGTGGAAAGAACTGCTTCAACGCCTCAAAAATATCGGCTGAAACCGAACTAACCACCATGAAAGCAAACGAAGCGACCGTCTACGGAGTCACTAAGGTCGCGCAACTCTTTCCTAGCATCAGGAAGATCAAGAACAGGTCGCTGCGCGAAAAGGTCGCCGCGGTCTGGAGCGAGGCCATCACCACGGGCTGCGGCGGCAAGGGCTGGACCTTCTCCGAGCTGCGCGCGATAAAGTTCACCCTGCTGGCCGGCGACATCAACATGACCTTCGTGGAGCATCTGAATTCCTGCGTCCGGCAATGCATCGCCATCGCCGACGTGCTCAAGAAATCCTTCCGCTGCAGCATCCCTATTCAGCGCGACTATCTCATTGCCGGTGCGCTCCTGGCCGATGTAGGCAAACCGCTGGAGTATGATAAGGACTCGTCGGGCAATGTGATCCAGGGGAAATTCGGACAGCAAGTGCGGCATCCGTTTAGCGGAGTGGCGCTCGCGTACAAGCACGGCATTCCCGGCGAAGTGCTGCACATCATCGCCACGCACAGCCATGAGGGCGACAAGGTCGAGCGCTCGATCGAATCAATTATTTTTCATCACGCCGATTTTGTAGACTTCGACATCGCGAAGGTGCTTGGAAAACGCGCCGCGAAAAAGTGATGGCGCGTCGAAGGAGAAGCATCGCCCGCGAAACACGCGAATTGACGCGAATTTCTCGGTCCATTTATTAGTGTGATTCGTGTGATTCGCGGGCAACTGGAAAACTGATATGGGTCTCACGCTGGTTGAAAAGATCGCGACGCGTCATGCGGACGGACTTCCTCTGCGAACACAGGTGCGCAGCGGTGATTTCGTTTCGATTCGCCCGCGCCATGTGATGACCCACGACAACACCGGCGCTGTGATTCCAAAATTCAAGCAGATCGGCGCGACATCGATTGCCGATCCGGCACAGCCAGTCTTCGCCATCGATCACGACATCCAAAATACTTCGCCCGAAAATCTGGCGAAATATGCGAAGATCGAGGCGTTCGCGCGCCAGCACGGTATCGATTTCTACCCGCCTGGCACCGG
>Ga0209807_1000286_pt1 | contig 22714 bp, 17 predicted proteins | sample GraSoiAngelo_154_FD_186168 | JGI IMG/M metagenome (GOLD analysis project Ga0209807, IMG submission 186168) | Grasslands soil microbial communities from the Angelo Coastal Reserve, California, USA - 14_1009_13_20cm (SPAdes) (version 2) | ecosystem: Environmental > Terrestrial > Soil > Grasslands ... | reverse complement strand
AAGAATCGGAGTTGAACGCGGGGTACGAGCAAGCAGTGACTGATTCACCATCACCACATCGCTAATTCGGTGCGTGCCGGTGATCGATTTGCAGGCGCCAGATTCCTGATCTGAGGATTGTCCCTTAGCGCGCAGCAGATTCCGGTACAGCACATCGTGAATCAGAGTGGATTTGCCGGACCCGGACACTCCAGTAACACACGTGAAAACGCCGAGTGGCAAGTCGACGTCGATATTTTTCAGATTGTGCTGTCGCGCGCCGAGGATCTTGATCGAAGAAACCGAAGTTCGACGGGACTTCGGGACCGAAATTGATTTGTCGCCGGTAAGATAGTCGCGCGTCAGAGATTGGGGAGCGCGGGCGCCCTCGCCCGCTGTTTTTGGCGCCTCGCCAAAACCTTTCCCGCTGGCCCGCGAGACGCGTGCCAGTGCGGGCGAGGCGCCCGCGCTCCCCAACCCCAAACCGGGCGAGATAAATTCATCAAGCGGTCCATTCCAAACCAAGTCGCCGCCGTGTTCGCCGCGGCCCGGACCGAGATCAATCAAATTGTCCGCAGCGCGGATGATTTGTTCCTCGTGTTCGACGACGAGCAAGGTGTTGCCTTTGTCGCGCAGGTTATGCATCACGCGCACCAATTGGCTGACATCGCGCGGGTGTAATCCAATGCTCGGTTCGTCCATCACAAAAAGGGTGTTTGCCAGCGAAGCGCCGAGGCACGTGGTGAGATTTACGCGCTGCACTTCACCGCCGCTCAAGGTGCGCGTGGACCGGTCGAGCGTGAGGTAACCGACACCGACGTCGCAGAGATAGTTGAGGCGCGCGCAAATTTCGTCGCGTAACATCTGCGCTGTTTTGTCGTGAGGCGAACCTTCGATCGTGCGCAGAAGATCACGAGCGTCGGAAATCGAGAGCGCCTGGAATTCGGGAAGAGTTAGGAGAGTTTCCGGCGAGCCGCCGGAAACAGCACGCGAGGCCACGTGCGCTCCCCGGATCTTATAATTCAGCGCTTCGGTTTGGTAACGGCCGCCGTTGCATTTAGGACAGGTGACATATGCGCGGTAGCGACTGAGCAAAACGCGGACGTGCATTTTATAAGTCTTGCTTTCCAGCCAGCGAAAAAAGCCGCGCACTCCATACCAGCGATCGTTCTCATAGTCTTCGTCGGTGTATTCGCCTGATCTCCTCTCTCCTTCGATTACAAAATCCTGATCGGCCTTGGGTAATTCCTCGAACGGCACGTTAATATCGATATCTTCGCGGCGGCACGCGCGGAGCAAATCCTTCTGTGATTCACCAAACTCAGCGCCGCGAAAAACGCGCACCACGCCTTGTTTAATGCTGAGGCTGCGGTCGGGGATCGCTTTGTTTAGATCTATTGCGATCGTCCGGCCGAACCCGCGGCAGTCCGGACATGCCCCGAGCGGATTATTAAAAGTGAAAAGGCCCACTGTTGGCGGGCGAATGTCCAAATCGCACCAAGCACAGTGCCAACTGGTCGAGAAGGGGAGTTCTTGGATTGCCGATTGCTGATTGCTGATTGCTGATTGCTGATTGCTTCGACGTTCGATGTTTTCTTCGATCGGAATGACAGTGACACGCCCTTTGCCAAATCGTAGCGCGGTCTCGATTGCTTCGACCAATCGCGTGCGATTTTCGCCAGTCATTGCGATCCGATCCTGAACGACCTGCACACGCGCGCCGAGTCGTTTAGTTTTTGGATTCGGGTCGTCCACGCGCAGGATTTTGTTGTCGATCCAAACGCGGAGGTAGCCCTGCTGCTGGAGGAAATCGAAAAACTCCCGCGGCTCCGTTTTCGGAGGGACTGCGACCCAGAATGTGATGAAAATATTCTTGCCGAGGCAGTCGCGCAGAATCTGTTCCGCAATCGATTGCGCTGTTTCCGGTCGAATTTCACGACCGCAACTCGGACAGAACGCGTGCGCAATGCGCGGCCAGAGAAGCTTCAAATAATCGTTGATCTCCGTCATTGTGCCGACGGTCGAGCGGGAAGTCTTGACGGGGTTGGACTGTTCAATGGCGATTGCAGGCGGGATGCCGCGGATATCGTCAACGCGCGGCTTGTCCATTCGATCGAGGAACTGCCGCATGTATGGACTGAATGTTTCGACGTAACGTCGCTGGCCTTCAGCGTAAATCGTTTGGAATGCCAGACTCGATTTGCCGCTGCCGCTCGGGCCGGTGATGACGGTCAATTTTCCCAGCGGAAGATCGACGTCGATTCCTTTGAGATTGTTCTGGCGTGCGCCGCGAATCTCGACGCAATCATTCCGTGCCAGAGTGATAACCCGCTCTTCGTTCCCGATCTTCGAACCCACTGGAGACAGTTCCAAATTGTGCGGCAGTTCGCAAATTCTGTAGCCGCTTCGCGGTGCGAAGCGCCCTGCCAACAGGAACACACGCGCACAGAGTCGCCGCTACAGATCAAACCCCGCGGCTAGTTGCTCGCGCTGTTTTTGCAATTCTTCCGGCACCACGCCGCCTAACGAATCAAAAAACTCTTTGTGCGCTGCGATCTCTTTTTGCCATTCTTCGTGATCGAGGCCAAGGAGTTCGTCAACGGCGTTGTGATCGATGTCGAGCTCCGCAAGATCGAGATCGTGCGGGCTGGGCAGCCAGCCGATTGGCGATTTGAGTGCGCCGCCGCTTCCCTCGCATCGGTCGATGATCCATTTGAGCACGCGCATGTTTTCACCGAAACCGGGCCAAAGGAATTTCCCGTCCGCGCCTTTGCGAAACCAATTCACGTTGAAGATGAGCGGTGGATTGGTGAGTTGCTTTCCAATATCGAGCCAATGCTGAAAGTACTCCCCGATGTTGTAACCGCAGAAGGGCAGCATCGCCATTGGGTCGCGCCGCACTCGCCCTACGGCACCGGTGGCGGCTGCGGTGGTTTCCGAAGCCATGGTCGCGCCTAAATATACGCCGTGGTTCCAATCGAAGCCTTGATAAACCAGCGGCACGGTATCACTGCGGCGGCCACCCAAAATAATTGCGCTGATCGGCACCCCTTCACCTTTCTCGACGTCGGGATCTAACGCCGGGTTGTTGCGCATCCCCGTTGTGAAGCGGCTATTCGGGTGCGCGGCTTTTTCGGTTGATTGCGGTGTCCAGTCGTTTCCGCGCCAGTCAATCGCATGTACGGGCGGCGGCCCGTCTTTGCCCTCCCACCATACGTCACCGTCGTCGGTGAGAGCCACGTTGGTGTAAATTGTGTGGTGTGCAATCGATCGCATCGCGTTCGGATTCGATTTATAGCTCGTCCCGGGCACAACACCGAAATAGCCGTTCTCCGGATTGACGGCGTACAAACGGCCATCGCGAATTCGCATCCAACCGATGTCGTCTCCAACGGTGGTCACCTTCCAGCCCTTGAAATGCGCGGGCGGAATGAGCATAGCGAAATTCGTCTTGCCGCATGCACTGGGGAATGCCGCGGCAACGTAATGTTTGCGCCCTTCCGGCGACTCTACGCCGAGGATTAGCATGTGCTCGGCCATCCAATTTTGTTTGCGCGCCAGGTATGAGCCAATACGCAAGGCAAGGCACTTTTTGCTCAACAAAACGTTGCCGCCATAACCTGAGCCGACTGAAATGATCGTATTGTCCTGCGGAAAATGACAAATGAACCGGCGCTCAGGATTTACATCCAGCAATGAGTGCACGCCGCGGTTCCATTCCTCACTCGGATGATTGCCGAGCCGTTTGAGTGCGATCTCGCCCATGCGCGTCATAATGCTCAAGCTGAGCACGACATATTTGGAATCGGTGATCTCCAAACCGATTTTGGCTAGCGGCGAATCTGCCGGACCCATCATGTAAGGAATGACGAACATCGTGCGCCCGCGCATCGCGCCTGTGAGCAGCCCCCGAAGTTTCGCGTACGTCTCCGCTGGGTCAGACCAGTTGTTCGTCGGCCCGGCTTCCTGTTTTGTTGGTGTGCAGACAAAAGTGAACTGCTCGACACGCGCGACGTCGTTCGGATGGGACCGGTGCAGATACGAGCGCGGAACTTTCTTCTGATTCAGCTCGATCAACACGTCTTGCTTGAGCGACTCAGCGATCAGAAAGTCGTTCTCGCGCTCCGACCCGTCGCACCAGAAAACATTCTCGGGTTGTGTCAGCGTCGCAATCTCGTGCACCCAATCGAGCACAGCCTTATTGGTAGGCTTTGCATCACCGATCCCCATGGGCGGGAATATAGCGGGCGCGAGATTCTTCATTGAACGAAACTGCCCATTTTAACCATGAATCCACGCTCGTCGAGGCTACAGCGCCACGATGCACACGGACGAACACCGAAGGAAATGCGATGACAAAATATGAGATCTCCATCTCTCGTTTCACTTGCGCTAGAACTGTGAGCGGCATTAATTGAAAATATGTTCGGGGTCACCACGTCCGATGATTATCGGCCGGTTGCGTGGATGGGTCGATATCCTGTCGATGTGACCACGATGCTCGTGGGCATACACGTGGCGGCAGCGATTCTCGCCGCCATACTGGTAGCATTCGGAGCCGGGTCTGTTTTGCTTTGGTTGCAATTCGATAGTGCCACGATCTGGTCCACCGGCCAAGTGTGGCGGCTGTTTACCTATGCCTTCGTCCATGCCCCGTCAGGGCTGCTTTGGTTCGCCATCGAGATGTACCTTCTGTTTGTCTTCGGGCGAGAAGTGGAACGTTTTCTGGGCCGGCGCGCGTACATTGCGCTCTATGGTTTTTTGCTGGTCACACCGGCAGCGCTATTGACGATCTGGGGACTCTGGGAACGGTGCGCAATTGCGGGCTCGCCCGAGTTGCACTTTGGAATATTCATCGCGTTCGCCACGATCTACCCGCGTGTCGAATTGTTGCTGCGGATAATGGCGAAGTGGGTTGCGCTCATTCTTGCCGCCGTTTACACATTTCAACTCCTCGCTTATCACGCCTGGAGCGACCTGATGGTGCTGTGGACGAGCATTGGCGTCGCATTCCTTTTTGTCGAACTGAATGGTGCCGGCCCGGAGCTCGCCTGGTGGAATGCAGTGAAAGCACGGTTCGCTTCACGGCCCAAGTATCATGTCCTCCCGAAACCACGAGCGCGCACCGGCGGCAGCCGCTCAGAATCGGAAGACGTTTACACCTCAATCGATCCTATCCTCGACAAGATTTCCAAATTTGGAATCGGAAGCCTCACCGCGAGCGAGCGGCGGCAGTTGGATCGCGAGCGCGAACGGTTGCTGAAAAATCAGAGTAACCTTTAGCCATCGCACTCTGCGCGACGACTGCTGTTAGAATGTTTGGCTTCACCTTGGCACAGCGCGGCGGCTATATTTTGTCCAACTGGGCTTCGATTATCTCGCACAGCACATGAATCACAAGCTGGTGCGCTTCCTGGATCCTGGCTGTCGAGTCGTCTTTAACCAAAAGGTCAATATCTGCGATGCCTATTGTCGATCCGCCGTCCCGCCCCAGAAAGGCGATCGTGTTCACTGTGCGCGCTTTCGCTTCTTGCAAGGCACGCACCACATTTTTGGATTTACCGGAGGTGGTCAGGCATATGAGCACATCGCCAGGTAGACCGAATGCCGCCACCTGACGCGCAAAAATTTCGTCGAAACCATAGTCGTTCCCTGCAGCGGTGAGAATTCCGGTATCACTTACAAGACAAATCGCCGGAAGTGCACGTCGATCTTTGGTAAAGCGCACTACAAGCTCCGTTGCAAAATGGGATGCGTCAGACGCGCTGCCGCCGTTCCCGCATATCAGCAACTTGTTTCCAGTTCGCAAACATTCCCAGATTAGATCTGCGGCTCTTGTGACTTGCGGCTCAAGGTTCTTCAACGATTGCAGCACCCGGACTGAGTCATTAATCGCCCGATTTAGATCTGAAGAAATGGGACTCATCACAAAGAGGTGGTGCGCGATAGAGGGTTCGAACCTCTGACCCCTACCGTGTCAAGGTAGTGCTCTACCACTGAGCTAACCGCGCATGGAAGTCAGAAGTGATAACTGATAGGTGATCAATAATCAGTCAAGCCACACCGTGCTGATCACTTGTGACATCAATACTAGACAACCTGAATGCCTGAGGCGAACATCTGAGTTCCCGTGAGCACACTTTTTTTCAAGCGTTTTCTGCAGCGTCCATTCCAGATCGCGTCAATTGTACCCAGCTCCAAGGCGCTTGTGGAACGCGTCGCGAGCAAAATGGATTTCACGCAGCCGCGCGTGATCGCGGAGTACGGCCCCGGGGAAGGCGTGCACTCGCGTGAGATCGCGCGACGAATGACTCCTGATTCGCAGCTGCTCCTGTTCGAGCTCGACCCGGCACTCGCGCGCGCACTGGAACGCCAATTTGCAGGCGATCGTCGCGTGCACGTGATCCATGGCGATGCAGCCTCCTTGCCGTACGAGCTGAAACGCCGCGGATTTGCTTCGTGCGATTACATTCTCTCCGGCATTCCGTTCAGCATTCTTAAGATCGAGAAGAAGCGCGCACTGCTGCGAAAGACGTACGATGCGCTTAAGCCGGACGGCAAGTTTATCATTTACCAAGTCACGAATGAATTGAGGCAGCACGCCACGGTTTTCCAGCGCGACGAATCGGAATATTTCCTGCAAAATATCCCGCCAATGTTTATCACGGTGTTTCACAAAACACCGTCGGCACAGGGCGGTGGACGCAAGTCCACGAAGTCGAAAAACCGTTCGCGCCTCGCCGGCGTCGGCGCAGAGCGTTCGGCATGACGGAAAAACAGACGCGAATCGAAAAAGATTCGATGGGCGAGATGACCGTGCCCGCCGATGCTCTCCACGGCGCGTCCACGCATCGAGCAGTTTTGAATTTTCCGGTAAGCGGTTACCGATTTCCGCGGCCATTCATTCGCGCGTTGGGCCTAATCAAATGGGCGGCGGCGAAGGCAAACCAGGATTTAGGTTTGCTCGACTCGAACCGAGCAGCGGCGATCGCCCAAACGGCTGAAGAAGTCGCCGAAGGAAAACTCGACGACCATTTTCCTCTCGACATTTTTCAGACCGGCTCGGGCACGAGCACCAACACAAACGCGAATGAAGTGATCGCGAACCGGTCCGCGCAACCGTCAGGGAAGTCGATCGAATCGCACGATCCTGTTCATCCCAACGATCACGTCAACATGGGGCAATCGAGCAACGACGTAATTCCCTCGGCGATTCACATCAGCGCCGCCGAGGAATTGAAGAATCATTTGATTCCGGCTCTGGAAAAATTGCACGGCGCGCTCGAAGCCAAGGCGAAAGAATTCTGGCACGTCATGAAGATTGGGCGCACGCATTTGATGGACGCGACGCCGGTGCGACTTGGGCAGGAATTCTCCGGCTACGCGCAGCAAGTCGCGTACGCGAAAGCACGCGCGGAGAAAGCGATCGAAGCTTTGCGCGAGGTTGCGCTCGGCGGGACCGCAGTCGGCACTGGTCTGAATCGCCATATCGATTTTCCCAAGAAAGTGTTGCACCACATCGAGCAACGCATCGGCATAGCATTTTACGAGGCGAAAAATCATTTCGAAGCGCAGGGCGGCAAGGACGCAGTTGTAGAGGCGAGCGGCCACCTAAAAACTATCGCCGTAACTCTCTTCAAAATCGCGAACGACATTCGGTGGCTCAGCAGCGGGCCGCGGTGCGGCATCGGCGAAATTCAATTGCCTGCGACGCAACCTGGTAGCTCGATTATGCCGGGAAAAGTAAACCCAGTGATGGCCGAATCGCTTATGATGGTATGCGCACAAGTGATCGGCAACGACGCGACAATCACCTGGGCTGGCGCGAACGGGAACTTCGAGCTGAACGTGATGATGCCGGTGATGGCGCACGACATTTTGGAATCCATTCGGCTGCTAGCGAACGCGGTGGATATCTTCACCGACAAGTGCGTACGAGGCATCGTGGCGAACGAGGAACGCTGCCGCGAACTGGTGGAGCTTTCGATGGCCATGGTAACCAGCCTGTCGCCAAGAATCGGTTACGATCGGGCGGCGGAAATTGCCAAGGAGAGCGCCAAGACCGGACGAACGGTTCGCGAGATTGCGCGAGCAAAAAAGATCTTGCCTGACGACGAACTCGAGCGCGCCCTGGACCCCCTCAAAATGACCGAGCCGGGTGGAACCGGCGGGAGCTAATGGAGTGAGTTCAACGATTTAACAGTTTAACCGTTTAACGTCGGCGAAGCCATGGTTGCCAAACTCGAAGGGCCGCAGTTTTCCGGTGGCGCGAACATCGCGATCAAGTGCCCGAGCCACACGTACGAGCAGACGGTTGCGTTTTATCGCGACACTCTGGGATTGCCCTTGATCGAGGAGGAAAAGGATGGCTGCATTTTTCAATTCGGCCCGAACCGGCTTTGGATCGACGACGTGCCGAACCTGAGTCATCCCGATGTCTGGCTGGAATTGGAAACGAACGACACCGAAGCGGCCGGGTCATTTTTAAAAGTTCACGGCGTCTCGCGGCGCGACGAAGTCGAGCACTTGCGCGAAGATTTTAACGGCTTCTTCATCTCCGCGCCCAACGGCGTCATTCATCTCGTGGTCGGGCCGGAGGAAGTCTAAACGGTCGTGGGACGAGCGGCCAAGACTCACTGCTATCGGGGCGCCTTTCACAAATTGTCATGTTGAGCGAAGCGAAACATCTCTGATTTCGGGGGCGGCAGATGAGCGCTAGGAAATAAATCAGAGATTCTTCGCTTCGCTCAGAATGACAAACCGGCTCTACATTTCAGCGGCCTAACGATGCGCACGGCCGCGCCAGCGTCCGACCCAAGTGCTCCAGCCGTAAAATCCCAGCGGATCCAACAAACCTTCCGCCACTAATGCATCCACGTCCGCGCGGCTTGGCGTGATCTTTTCGTTGCCATCAGCGCCGTATATGTCGTCGACCACCATCCAGCTTCCCTCGGCAAATTTGTCGCGGTAACAGTCGATGTCTCTGCGTTTGGCAGCGTCGGCATCGAGGATTAACAGCCCGACTTGATCCGAACCGAGTGCTTGACGGACAGCCGACATAGTTTCCGGCTTAAACGACTTTCCCTTGAGCAATGTGACCATGTTCGCCACACGCTCCGTAGCGAGATTGCGTTCCAAGTCGCGCAAGATATCGCGAGTGCCGAGCCGTTTGTGTTTCACGCTGCCGCCGGGTTCGATCGCGATGAGTTTCTTCTCCTGCCCTGAATCGCGGACGCCTAGCGCTGCGGCAATTGTTGCTCCTCCAACAAACGCGCCGATCTCAAGAATCGCGCCGGAGCAAAGTTTCGCGAAGTGATAAATCAAAATCAGCACGTCCAGATGAAGCATGGAGTATTTGTCGCGGATCTTCATTAGCTGCGAATGAATTGGCTCGTGACGGTACGCCATCACCCTGTGCATCAGGTCCAGGCAGTTGTTGTCGCCAGCGGCCTGTGCGATCGGCTTTTCGGGATTCACGGCTTCCGTTTGCTGTGAGGATTTCGGGGTGCCGCGGGTGAACGCGCCGGTGCGGGCGTGGAACCAGGCGACGCCGTTGCTGCAGGGCTGGAAACGCGAAATGCGAACGTCGGCGACGGTGACGGAGACGGTGTTCCTGACGCAGTTGACGAAGGAGAGGGCGAAGGACTCGGAGTCGGGCTGGGAGTGGGGGCAGGGATTATGTTTTCCCAACGATGCAACGGCACGCTCGCACCGCCGATCTCTTTTACCAACGCTTCGCATCGCGCGTGGATTTTGTCCAAGTCAGGAGGACCAAATGGCTTCTCAGCCGTTCCCGGGAAAATGATGTAACTCACCTTCAGATCGCTCACCGGCCGATTGTAGGCGGTTGCAAGCGCGTTGAGTTCTTTTGCGACGCGCAGCGACGCCTCGCCGACTTTGTCGTTGGGACCGACATCTCCGACAATCACAGGGTAAATCGCATCGCCCAAAACCACGAGCGCGTAATCGCCCACTTTAACCGGATCGGGGCCACGGGTAAACGTGCCCGGCACCACGATGAACGGATCGGTCGCGCCGATGAGGAAACTAAACTTTTTCAGCGTGCCAACCTCGGCGCGCAATTCCACGATTGCGTTGCGCAGCTCGCGTTTGCGCGCGGGCGCAGTACTTGCCAGCGCGTACTCGTCTTCTGCGCGTTTCAATCGCTGTTCAGTCCCGGCGAGATACGGGTTGGGCGCATCCGTCTTCTTTTCCCAACGATAACTGGTGGCCGGTTTGAAATTCGCCGGCGCACCGGAACCAGCAGGCAGGCGATCGGAATCGGAGCCGTCGGCGTCCACATCCATTTCCGCCTGAAGCAGCAGCGCCTTTCGATGAGTTTCGGGATGCTGAAGCTGTAGAACCGTCTCACAATCGAAAAAGTTATGCCGCGACAAAAGCAAATCGAGACGGCCGAGGTTCTCGCGCAGCATTCTGACCTTCGTGTCGTAAAGTTGCGCGAAAAGCGGCGAAACAGGGTCGCGCGACAACATCGACGCCAAACCGGGTAAAAGCGTCGGTAATTGGGGACTGACTTTCGCCAGTTCGTCGATTGTTTTGTTCGGTGAAGGTACACGCGCCAGCAGCTTCAGATCCAGTACGTAACTCTCAGGTTGGATGCGTTCGGTTGCAGCATCGGCGCCGGGCGTCGTCTCGACGGTGGACCGAAATGTGATGCCGTTAAACAGTTTTGCGGTGTCCAACTTTCCCGTGATCACAGGCGGCCGGGTTGCCGTAGGTTCCGGCGTCGGCGTTTCGGATACCTCGACGGGTGCGAAGCGTTGCAATCGCTCGAGCGAGATCCAGCGATAGACAATCGCGGCGAAAACCGCGGCGAACAAAATCAGAACCAGCCGCCGCCACCGACGAAGGCGAATTTTTCCCACGCGATTACTTTCGCACCCAGGCGATGAGGGCTGCAATGATCCCGATCACGCTCAACACTGACATCATGCCAGCAGGCATGATTCTGCCGGTGCGAATGAATTTGGGCACGAACTGCGCAGCGAGTAAAAGCGAGACGATCAGCGCAGTCGCTAATCCCGCAACGCGGTGTTCAGGCAAAAGAAACGCGGCGACGAGCAGCAAAACCCCTGTGATTGCTCCGGCTATGATCGATGCCGCGCTCCCAGCCTTTACGTAACCGACAATACCGCCAGCGATCGTGAGCAGGCCAAAAATAATGAAATAAATCTTCGCCGCTTCCATTTGGAACGCGGCAGCATTGGTAAGCTAACTGGACGCCGCTGTCCAGAGTTGCTGTAGCCGGGATTGTTGATCTTGCCAAGTTCACTGCGACGATCGCGCCCGGATCACCGCTCGAGGCTACAGCGCGCGCACGCTCGCATCATTGTAGAATTCGATTTGTCGCCCACCGAGTCGGCGGATAATGCGCCAGCCATGGCTCTTTGCAAACTCATGGATTTCATCTTCCGACATCTCCCGAAGAACCCGCAACTCTGCAGGCTGGGTGACGACATATTCAGAGGTTATTGAAAGTCTCTCCCCGATCTTGGTGGCGAGAGCTGGCAAATCGTTGTGCATCTGTTCCTTGCTAACGGTTAACTGTGCGATCCGCGTCGGAGACCTTTTTCTTCAATGGCAGCGGGGGCGGCCGCTTTGGTTTACGGTTCATTCTGGCCCCGAGTGTGTGAACAGCTTTGCGGCCAGGCGAAGGGCCACGCGAGGTTGGTTTCTCCATAGATCTGCTCGTTGTCGCGGCGTTTGTGTCAAACGCATACGTATCAAATTCAGCCCCGGCCACAAGCGCTACCACAACAGTTTCGGCTCACTGGCGCGGTGCTTTTCCTTGGCTAAACTTTGTCGATGTTTTCGGAGACGATCGAGTTACGCGGGCACATCATTGATTCGCTCATCTTGCCGAAGGTGCTGGACCAGATTCTGACGAATGGCGGGAACTTCAAAATTACTGAAGTCCAAATCGGTCGGAAGCGGGCAGATCAAAGCTTTGCTCGAATCGAAGTCTCCACCGAAACAGGCGAAGCGTTGGACGAGCTGATCCTGCGGCTTCGCCAGCAGGGCGCTGAAGTACTGGAGCGCGCAAACGCTCAAGTTGCCGCAGCTCCAGCCGACGGCGTTTTTCCGCCGGAGTTCTACGTAACCACCAACCAGCAAACATTTGTTCGCTTCGGCGGTAAGGAGATCGAGGTGACGCCGGCGATCATCAATAGCGCAATCGCGGTTGATCGAAAAAGAGGCCGCGCGCGTGCCATTAAGTTCTTCGACGTCAAAAAAGGCGACGAGATCGTTCTCGGACACCAGGGAATCCGTGTTGTGCCGGTGCAGCGAGCCACCACGCACACGGATCCATTTCAGTTCATCAACAACATTGTTGACGCCGAGGAACCCAAGTCGGCCATCATTCGCGAAATCGCGGAGGAATTGCGCCGCGTCCACAGCGCTCGCGGCAAAATCGCGGTTGTCGCCGGACCGGCGATCGTGCGCACCGGCGGAGGCGGGCATTTGGTTCGATTGATTGAAGGAGGTTGCATCCATCGGCTCTTCGCCGGAAACGCATTTGCGGCTTATGATGTTGAGCACGCTTTGTTTGGAACCTCGTTGGGATTAGATCCCGATGTCGCGATCCCGCGCGGCGGACACGAAAATCATCTCCGTGCGATAAATGCAATTCGGCAAGTCGGCGGAATTGCCGCTGCTGTCCACGAAAAGGTCCTGACCAGCGGAATCATGCACGCGTGCGTGGAACACGACGTCGATATCGTGTTGATCGGGGCCGTAGGTGACGAGGGGCCGATCCCTGGCGTAACAACTGACGTAATCGAATGTGAGAAAATCCTGAGAACCAAGCTAAGGGATGTGACTCATGTGATGTTATTAGCGACCCTCCGTTACTCGCTTGCGTTAGGGGCCTTCCTCACGAACAACGTCAAAACCGTTTGCGTCGATATCGATCCGCCCGCAGTGGAACGAGCGGTCGAGCGGCAGCCATTGCAATCGATCGGCCTCGTCACGGATGTGGAACCATTTCTGCGGGAACTCGCCGATTGCCTGAGCCGGTCCAAGGTCAGTTGGTAGATTTTGGCGCCATGCGCGAGCTGCTTCTTTGTCCGCCGGATTACTACGGCATTGAGTACGAGATCAATCCATGGATGAGCGTCGCCCGCGGCGCCGAAACGGCGATCGTCCAGGAGCAATGGAAACAACTGCATGCGACGCTTTCCAAATTTTGCAAGGTTCATCTGATTGCGCCGCAGCCACGACTGCCCGACATGGTCTTCACCGCTAACGCCGGGCTGACGATTGGCCGCAGATTCATCCCCAGCAATTTCCGTCACAAAGAACGCGCCGGAGAACAACCGTTTTTCGCCAAATGGATGGAGCAACACGGTTACGAAGTGGATTGGCTGCCGGAGAAACTTTACTTCGAAGGCGAAGGCGACGCGCTCTTCGGCAACGACGTGCTCTTTTGCGGTTACAAATTTCGTTCCGACATTCAATCGCACCGTGCCATAGCAGAAATGCTGGGTTGCCTTGCGATCTCTGTAGAGCTGGTTGATCCGCGCTTTTACCATCTCGATACCTGTTTTTGTCCGTTGCCCGACGGCAGTGGATTTTGGTTTCCAAATGCGTTTGATGAGTACGGGCAGCGCGCAATCCGCGAGCACATGACTGATTTGATCGATGTCGCTCCGGAAGAAGCAATGCACTTCTCATGTAACGCCGTGGTGATCGATCGTGACATCGTTTTGCCCGAAGGCGCACCCCAGCTCGTGACCGAATTGCAAGAGCGCGGCTATCGCTGCCAGGCGTTGCCGATGACCGAATTCATTAAAGCCGGCGGCGCCTGCAAATGTCTCACCATGTTTATGCCGCAAAGAGAGAAGGCTTGAGGTAAGAACAAACCGCTGGGCGGTCCGTGAACCTTCGGCGCGCTCGGCGACCGCGCCCTAGCTTCATTTTGCCCGAAGCGCTTTTTCAATTTTCGCAACGGGCGAGCAATTGACCACGTCGTCTTTGGTGAGCCAACCTTTGCGCGCGATACCGATTCCGAACCACAGATCTTGAAGACGCTCGGTGCGATGAGCATCCGGATTGATCACGCATTTGACGCCTTTTTGTTTGGCGAGCGGCCACCACCGCCAGTCGAGGTCGAGCCGCTTGGGCGCGGCGTTAAGTTCGACCCATGAGCCGGTGCGCGCTGCCGCGTCGAGCACCGCCGGAATATCGATTTGGTACGGGTCGCGTTTCAGAAGCAATCGCCCGGTCGGATGCGCCAGCATCGTGACGAACGGATTTTCCAGCGCGCGGATTACGCGCTGGGTCATCTCCGATTCGCTCAAATTGAAAACGGAATGAACTGACGCGACGACATAGTCGAGTTGCGACAAGACTTCATCCGGAAAATCGAGCGAGCCGTCGCGCAAGATGTCGCATTCTACTCCGGCAAATAAACGAAATCCGTCGAACGTTTTGTTCAGTTTCCGAATCGCTGTGACTTGCTCGAGCAACTTTTCCGCGGCAACCCCGTGGCCTTGAACGGAGCTGCGGCTATGATCGGCGATCCCGAGATACTCCAGCCCGAGTTCGCGGGCCGCTTCGGCCATTTCTTCGAGTGTGTTGTGACCGTCGCTCGCCACCGTATGGCAATGAAACGTGCCGCGCAGATTTTCCTTCTCGATGAGTTTTGGCAGAGAATGTTTTTCAGCCGCTTCGAATTCGCCGCAGTTTTCCCGTAGCTCCGGCGGGATGCAATCGAGATCGACGGCGCGATACAACTCGGCTTCGTCCCGCACATCCGGAATTTTGCTTGGTGATTTCTTCTTCTTCGCCTTCGGATCAACGGGAACGACCGCGAGCCGGTATTCATTGAGCGTCCAGCCCCGCTGCAATGCGCGGCTGCGCATTTCGATGTTATGTTCCTTGTTGCCGGTGAAATAAGCGAGCGCAAATGCGTATTCCGCCGTTGTGACCACTCGCAGATCGCACTGCACTCCCGAACGCAACCGCACGCTCGATTTTGTTGGGCCTTGTGCGATGACGGATTCGATGAGCGAATGGGAAATGAAAAACTTTGTAACGGCATCCGGTTCCTTTGTTGCCACCAGCAAGTCTAGATCGTGGACGATTTCTTTTCGTCGCCGATAACTCCCGGCAACCTCAACTTGCAAAGCTGCTTCGTGCGCAGCCAGATCTGAGCGCAGCGCTTCGGCCTCGGCTGCCACCTGGCCGAATTGAAACGAACCTACGTGCGATGCGCGTCTAGCGATGGCCTCGCAGATCTTTTGCTGCGTTGTTTCACCAAACCCAGGTAATTCTGCAACGCGGCCCTGTTCGCATGCCTTCTGCAACTGCTCGATCGAGCTGATGCCGAGTTTGTCGTGCAGCGCCTTGATCTTTTTGGCACCAAGTCCAGGCAGCGAAAACAATTCCAGAATTCCGGTCGGAAATTCCGCGCTTAATTCCTGCAAATACTTAAGCGACCCAGTTTCGGCCAGTTCCTTGATCTTCAGCGCGATGCTTTTTCCAATACCTGGAATTTTTGCCACGGCTTCTTCGTCCTGAAAATTCGGGACATTCGCGCCGAACGTTTCAATCGCGCGCGCTGCATTTGTGTAGGCCCGAGTCTTGAACGGATTTTCGCCTTTCAACTCCAGGAGCGTTGCAATCCGTTCCAGAACGCCGGCGATTTCCTCTTTGGTCATTACCAAAACCGTTACCTGGAATCCCGCCGCCGTCGATGACGCTTGTTTTCGTCCGCTCGCCATCGAGACGTGCCAGCGTGGACGAATCGCGCGCAGCAGTCTAAATCGAGACGCGCGCCCGGAGATTGATCAGCGCTAATTCAGATCGTACACCTCAACCAAAACAACTCCGTTGGCATTGCTTACACCGCGCACAATTGCGGTGTAGTTTCCCGGTTGCAGGTTTGCGATAATCGCCGATTCGCTTGCCGCAGTCGGAGCGTGGCCGCTATTCTGAATATCGCTGACCTGATTGCTGGTGATAATCCCGCCCAGTATCGTCGTCTGCCAATCATCATTGCTACCAATCAATGCTCCGCTCCCATTGTGCAGTTCCAATGTCGGATTGGCTAAGGCATCGGGGATCCCAAACTGCGTGAGCTCAGGGCCAATGGCACGAATGATTACCCTCTTTGGGCCACTGCCTTGAACAATAAAACCACCAATCATCACATGCTCACCCGTTTGAACAAAGCTGCGGGTGCTGATGTTACTCAGATTTGTTGCCTGAGTTAGATCATAGCCGATGACATCGAGATTTATTCCTTCAGGTGATGTCGCCGAGATGTCGGAATCCTGTCCGGCACAGCCAAAAGCATTTTGCACGTATGGATGCGTCTGAGGGCAAGCCCCACTAAGCCAATCACCAAAGTCGCCATGCGAGTCCTGATTGAAATTCACAATGTTCGTCACGCCACCGTTGATCGAGAAATAGCGGGTGCCGGAACTACTAATGCTTCTGTGGCCAGGCGAAGACCAACTGAACAAGTCCTGAGGCCGAACGTCGCTGCCATTTCCCCCGAGGCGCGAACCCAAACCGATCGCCTCGTCAACTTCGTGTTCCGTCGAACGCTGAGCGTCGAAGTTGCCCGCGCTGGGAGGCCGGCTGAACTGATATGGCGCTGCAGAATTGAGGGTCACGATAGCGTCATACGGCCCGCCCGGCCCAACGTGACCGTCTGCAAACATTGCTGGCGGCGTGTTCAGTCCCACTGCCCTGCCGGCGGCGCTGGCCGGCTGGACGTTAGGTGAGAGAGCGGTGCTTGGCAGACTTGCATTCGCCTGGGTGTCGTTGCTGCTCGTTGCATCCGCTCTCAGCGCGCTGATGTAACTGCCCCATCGAATCTGATAAACCACGAAATCAGTTTGCGCGAGTGTCCCCATTGGTAGAGTCATCCCGTCAGGAGTAGTCGTGGAATAGCGGAAACGAATCTGAATTGTAATCGGATCTGTGAATAATGATTCGTGAAACGAAATGGCTCGGCTAATCATCGCCTGAATCGCCGCCGAATTCGGGTTGTTTGCGATCGAACTGTCAAATGTCGCATGAATCGTCAGCCCAGTGGTAGGCTCGGTAGTAGTCGCCAGGGTTTCGGCATAACCCGCTACGCCCGTCACATCGTAGGCGCGAACGCGGTAGTAATACGTTGTGCCCCGGTTCAGTCCAGTCACCACGCGTCCGGTCGCGTCACCGACATCTAAGTTGTGGTAACCATCGACATAACTGTCGAACGCGCTGTTGGTGGAAACATCGAGCAGATAGCCTTTCGCGCCGCTTGCCGGTTCCCAGGTCGCCATAAAGCTGCTGCGCGTCGGCGGTGGTGGCGAAACGGGTTCACACTGCGGTGAGAGCTCGTTCGTGTTTGGAAGCTGAAACAAGCCGTGCGCCCGATGCACGCCTGCTCCCGCTTCGAATCGCTCTGCCTCCGGAGGAGCCGTCTGCCCTGACAATCTAATGCCGCCTGCAACAGCGAGTCCCAGGAGAGCGCAAACAAGACCTGAAGTTCTTATGTAAAACTCGCGTCGCATATCGCCCTCAACGAAGGTCGCAAACTCTAGTTAGACATTCTTACTGCACAAGTCGAAAAACGCGCAACACCGACTGCCATGACCTGCACGCTGTCTCTCCTCACATCCGCCCGCGGCGTTGATAGAATTTGTAGCGGTCGATAATCGATTCGACGTATCTACGCGTTGCGGGGAAATCGATCTTTTGAACAAACTGACGTTCCGGTATCTCGGCAACGTCATTTCCACCGCTCCAACGCTGGGCGCGACTGGCGCCAGCGTTGTACTCCGCCAACGCGAAAGGAATTGGATCAGACTGATGGGTCCAGTGTTCCATGGCCCGATGCAAATACCAGCTGCCCGCTTCTAGATTTGTCTTTGGTTCGAAAAGTTGATCCGGCTTGAAACCGGCGACCTTGTTTTCGCGCGCCCATTCGTTGGCCGCTCGTTCGCTCACCTGCATCAGTCCGCGCTCTCCATGGCTGCCATGTTTCTTTGAATCGAACCGGCTCTCCCGCCAGACGACAGCTTTCACCAGCATCGGGTCGAGATGATGTTCTAACGCAACGCTCCGGATGAGCCGGTCGTACCGATGAAACCGGGCCGGACTCATCCATTCGTAAAATATGTACAGCGGATCCCCCGATTTAACTGCGAGATAAGCAAATGCCGCAGCGATTGCCAGCAACACGCAGAGAACCAGTTTGAACAGGAATTGTATCATTCAACTCGTGCTACAATAGCCGATTACAAAATTACGGGCACGAGCACGAGCATGAATCATGAGCATGGGACGCGCTACGTTCGCGTCATTGTTGATCGGGCAATCCATCGCGAGCTCGATTATTCGGTGTCGGACAATTTAGCCGATCGCGTCGGAGTGGGTTCCCGCGTGCGGGTGCCGTTCCGGGATAAAACGGCGCTGGGAACAGTCGTTGCGGTCCCCGAGCAAAGCGAAGCCAAAGGCATCCGCTCAATCGAAGCCATTGTCGGGGACGCACCGATCTTGAGCGAACAGTTGCTCGAACTCGCAAGGTGGATCGGCACGTATTATTGCTGTCCGATCGAAGCGGTGATGCGCAGTGTGCTTCCGCAAGTGATCCGGCGCGCGGAAGTCGGCTGGAAAAAGCAGTTGTTTGTGCAACCCGCGAGCAACGTCGACCAAGGCGAAATGGAAAAATTGCGAAGACGCGCGCCAAGGCAGGCCGAGTTGTTGGAAGCGATCGCCAAGCTGGAAAAGCCGGTACGCGCGGCGGAACTGCTTCGGCAAACGTCGCTCGATAACCAGACGTTGCGCGCACTAGTAAAGCGCGGTCTCGCCGAACTGCGCGAAGAAGCAGTGGTGCGCGATCCGCATGGGGACGAACAGTTCATTGCAACCTCGAATCTCGTTCTGAACGAGGAGCAAACGCACGCATTAAACGAAATCGAGCAAGCGCTCCAAGCACCTGAAAACGCACGTCCGATTTTACTCCACGGCGTCACGGGATCCGGCAAAACGGAAATTTATCTGCAGGCCATCTGCGCAGCGCTCGACCGCGGACGCACGGCAATTGTTCTCGTTCCCGAAATCTCGCTTACGCCGCAAACGGTGGAACGCTTCAAAGGCCGTTTCGCCGAAGCGCAGGATGCCGTCGCTGTTTTGCACAGTCATCTGTCCGAGGGCGAACGCCACGACGAATGGCACAAGATTCATTCCGGCCGCGCCCGCATCGTGATCGGCGCGCGCAGCGCAGTGTTCGCGCCGCTGAAGAACCTCGGGCTCATCGTTGTCGATGAAGAACACGAAACAACTTACAAACAGGAAGAAGCGCCGCGATATCACGCGCGCGATCTCGCAGTGGTCCGCGCGAAAATCGAAAAATGCGTCGTCGTTTTAGGCAGCGCAACGCCGTCGCTGGAGAGTTATCACAATGCTACGATCGGAAAGTACCGGCTCATTACCCTTACGCAGCGTGTGGACCAAAAGCAGATGCCGCTCATGCGCGTTGTCGATCTGCGCCAGGAACGACGAAAGGAAAAGAAAGCCGCCATTCTGTCAGAAAGATTGTCGCAAGCCATTGCCGAGAGATTGGAGAAACGCGAGCAAACAATTCTATTTTTGAACCGGCGCGGGTTTTCCACGTCGCTGCTGTGCAGCAATTGTGGCGAAGCGCGCAATTGTCCGAATTGCAGTGTTGCGCTCACGTTCCATCGGCATCCAGCGGTCGCCGGCCGATTGAGTTGTCATTTGTGCGGGCACAGCGCCGCTGTTCCCAACAAATGTCCGGCCTGCGGACAAGACGCGCTGATTTATCACGGCTTCGGCACTGAGAAAGTGGAATCAACCGTTGCCCAAATTTTCCCCAAAGCGGTGGTGCGCCGCATGGACGCGGATTCGATGACGCGCAAAGAAGCGTATCGCGAAACGCTGCGAAATTTTCGCACGGGCAAGATCGACATTCTCGTCGGCACACAAATGATCGCGAAAGGCCTGCATTTTCCAAACGTAACGCTTGTCGGTATCATCAATGCCGATCTAGCCCTGCATCTTCCCGATTTCCGCGCAGGCGAACGCACGTTCCAACTTCTCACCCAGGTGGCAGGACGTGCCGGACGCGGCGAGACAGCCGGCGAAGTTTTCGTGCAAACGTACACACCGTTCAGTCCCTCGATTCAATTTGCGCGGCACCATGATTTCGCAGGATATTTCCAGCAGGAGCTCGAGTTTCGCGAACGCTGCGATTTCCCGCCATTCAAACATGCGATCCTGATGACCGTGCGCTCTGCGCACGAAGGCCGCGCCAAACTTTCGGCCGAAACCTTAAAACGCCGCCTGAGCGAAGCGCTGCCGAAAGAGTTCACGTTGGGCGATGCAACTCCAGCACCGCTGGAAAAACTACAAGGCCAATTCCGTTTCCACATTTTGATCCGCGGCGAAGCCATCATGCGCCTGAGCCGTCTCGTCCGCGAAACTCTCGACAAACTGCCCTTCCCCGAAGACGTCACCGTAGCTGTCGACGTTGATCCATATCAGTTGCTTTAAGCTTGGAACGACAACTAACACAGTTATCTCGTCAGCGCGTTCCGCACCCGCTAGCGCTAGGTGAAACCCAGCTCATGTAATTCTCGTGATCGGGTTTCTTTGAACGAACCGGCTGGCACACCTGAGAGCGAAACAAATCCGCCTTTGAGTTCCAAGCAGACTTCCGAAGATGGAGTAAGCATCGACCATCGGGCTTTCTTGCGTCGGTCTTTATCTTTATCAGATTGCGCTTTGAGCCAGCGTTTCACGAAAAACCTTCGTTCCCGTCGCGCATTGGCACGCAGCCAAGCGCCCTGATGAATCCATATCTTTGCTGCAGCGTGCAATAGCGACTTCTCCATCCACGGCCACGAACAGCCACGCTTCTCCTTCCCTCTAAGCAACTCACCTATGCGCGGCACCAGAACTGCCAATGCAAATCGATTTGCCTTTTCACCGCTAGCAACTGACGAATAGTACTGAGCTCGATATCCGGATCTACTGTTGTGGAACAACGAAATGGTTTCAGCACCGCATTTGAGTTTCACACACGCTCGGAAGCATTTCGCTTTGCGCTTGGCGCGTTGTCGACGATAACCCGCTACATCCACTTCGCGCGCGACGCGATGAATGATTCGTTCGTATCCCGGGCTGGATAGCTGGGACGTATCGCCCGTAAGCTGCCAAATGCCAGGCGAAACATGAACAAACCGAATTATCTTCTGCGTCTCTTTGTTCTACCGCTTCTCCGCTTGTGGCAACGCGCGTCCATACTCCGACGTTTTGCCGCGCATTTCAAAATAGCGATACGCTTCGAGAGCAACTTCGCTGATGGCGCGCTCGGCCGCGCGCTCGTCGCGATCGTAAGCACTCATGACGCAGATCGCAAACGGCCGGTTTGCTGCAAAAACGATCCCTGAATCGGTTCGCACTGCTTCTAATTCTCCGGGCTTATTCGCTACCTGAACATTCTCCGGCAGAAGCCGTGGGATATAACTCTGCTTTAACGTGGAAAGCTGTTTTGTGAGGGCCGCGGTTGCTTCGTTGTTTAGTACCTTCCCTTTGTAAATCGCTTCCAACAGCCGGACCATTTCCTCCGGTGTCGCGACGTTTTCATCGCCGCGACGAGCTGCGGCGATGTCGATCATTTTCCGGCGCAACATTGTTTTCGACAGCCCAACAGCGCGAAGCGTCGCATTTACATTATCTTTGCCGACGCGGTCGATGAGAATGTTCGCAGCAGCGTTGTCGCTCACAGCAACCATAAACTGCGCCAGATCGCGATTGGTGACATGCGTCACGCCCGCAGTGGGACCGGCCATGATTCGGCTGTCCTCGACCAGGTCTTTGGGATCGAAGGTGTATGTGTCGTCTAATCTCGCTTTCCCTTTCGCGCCTGAGCGCGTCTCCTGGTCCTGACGATACAGCTCCACGAGGACCGCGATTTTGATTGAGCTCGCAGTCGAAAAAACGCGATCCGCGTTAAGCGAAAAAATCCTGCCATCGGTCATATCGAGAATGGCGACACCCATCACGCCATCAAACTTGTCGGCGATGTCGCGGATCCGGGTCTCAAGCTTTTTCCGAAGCAAATCGCTGCCGGTGTCGCCGGGAGTGGACTCTGGTTTCGGCTGGCCGAAGGCATTCGTCGCGAGCACAAGGGCCACGACCAAAGCAGGGAGTCTCATGTGTAGATTTTCGCTGCAGCACATTAGCTGAGTCGAGCGCGATTTTGGCGTGCAGCAACGCGTTGGCTTTACGGCACGATCGCAAATACCCGTGCGGGAAAACCGGATCCGCCTTTCGGTTTGGGAAAACTGACCACGACTAGCGCTCCGGCTTCAGGAAGCTGATCAAGATTCGTGAGCAACTCGATCTGATAATGGTTCGTGCTCAGGATGTAAGTCTCCAGCGAGTAATCCTCTTTACTCGTGGCGAGGCCCGGATCGGTGTCGGTGGTTTCGTGGCCCGACGCAGTGATCTTGCGGCCTTCGTAGAGATATTTCAGCACTGGCAGGCTCCAGCCGGGATAATGCACGACACCCTTTGCATCTTTGTTTTCCATTTTCGCAGCGTCAGGCCACCGCTTCGACCAATCAGTGCGCATCGCCACAAAGGCACCGGCGGGAATTTGGCCATGATCTTTCTCCCACTTTTTCACGCGATCAAGGGAGAGCGTGTAATCAGGATTTTTCGCTGCTTCCTCATGCACATCGATAAC
>Ga0209807_1000284_pt1 | contig 22762 bp, 28 predicted proteins | sample GraSoiAngelo_154_FD_186168 | JGI IMG/M metagenome (GOLD analysis project Ga0209807, IMG submission 186168) | Grasslands soil microbial communities from the Angelo Coastal Reserve, California, USA - 14_1009_13_20cm (SPAdes) (version 2) | ecosystem: Environmental > Terrestrial > Soil > Grasslands ... | reverse complement strand
GACAAGGCGATCTCGGCGGACGACGTAAAAACTGTGGTCGCGACCGAAGTCGAAAAAGTCTTGTCGCCGGTGGCAACACCGCTCGCCATCGATGCCGCGCAAAAGCCGTTCGTCATTCTCGTGGTTGGCGTCAACGGTTCCGGCAAGACCACTACCATCGGCAAGCTCGCAGCAAAATTTTCCGCCGAGGGCCGCAAGGTGATGCTGGCGGCCGGCGATACGTTTCGCGCAGCCGCAATCGAGCAACTGAAAATCTGGGGCGAGCGCACGAAGTCGCCGGTCATTGCCGCGGCACAAGGCTCGGACTCGGCCAGCCTTGCGTTCTCTGCGCTGAGCGCGGCGAAAGAGCAGAGCATCGACGTGCTCCTGGTCGATACCGCCGGCCGCTTGCAGAACAAGGCCGAGTTGATGAACGAACTCGAAAAAGTCGTTCACCTGCTGGACAAGGCCGAGCTGCGGATCCTGCTGCCACGCGTCACCCCAGAAGAAAAGGAAGACCTGGACTGACGCCAGCAGAGCGCCTCCGCGATAGGTGAGCCTCGGCGCACCTACGGGCGCAGCGGCCTCCGTCCGCAGCGGCACCACGCGGATCGGGTTGGCGATCATCAGCTGAGCTTACGAAGTCTCCCCTGGCGCGATTGCCGGCGCAAATCGGCGCTCCACCGCCATCAGGAATACTGGCGGGCGATGGCGACGGGCAGCTTGCGAGATGCGCACTGGGACCAGATCCCGCCTGCCTCGCATCCGGCGCACATGCACATGGCCCTGGACGAGGTGCTGCTCGAACAGCTCATCAGGGGCCGACGGGGGCCGACGATGCGGCTCTGGCGGTGGGCCGAGCGCGCGCTCGTGATCGGCTCGCATCAGTCGGTGAGGAATGAGATCGACCTGGCGGCGGCCAAAGAGCTTGATTTCATCGTCACGCGCCGAATGAGCGGCGGAGGAACCATGCTGTGCGAGCCAGACCGCACGATCACATACTCCCTCTATCTGCCCGAGTCGATGGTGGCCGGGATCAGCTTCCGGAGGTCATATGCGATGCTCGACGAGTGGGCCGTGCGCGCTTTCAACGAGCTCGGTGTGCCCGCCGCCTATCGCGAGATCAACGACATCATCTCCCCGCGCGGAAAAATCGCGGGCGCCGCGCAAGCGCGGCGGCGCGGTTTTATCCTGCACCACACGACGATCGCTCATGCGATGGATGTCGAGCTGCTGCCCCGCCTGATCCGGATCGGCCGAAGACGGATGGCCGAGCGTGGGGTGCGTAGCGCCGAGAAATCCGTTTCGCCGCTTTCGTGGTTCACGCAGCTCTCGTGTGACGAGGTGACCACGCATCTGCAATCTTTTTTCGGGCGCGAGTTTGGGGCGAGGAATAGCACGCTGAGCGACGAGGAGGTCGAGGCCGCTTCCGGGCTCGTCGCGTCCAAATACGCAGACGCGGCGTGGATCAACCGCCTGCCTTAGCGTTCCTCCAATCCTCGATCAGGTCCGCGCTCTGCACGACGTGCTCGCGGTAGTGCTCGCGCAGCCACCCTATGACCGCATCGGGGCTGGTGGGATACGGGTCCTGTCCGGCGCCGTAGACCACCGGGGCCAGGCGCGACCAGTCGGCGGAGGGGAGCCGGTCTACGGCGGCGCGAAGGGCGGCATGGTGGCGGGCCATCTCTTCGAGCGCGGGGCGCCGTTCGCGGCGGGTCAGCCCGCGCCGGGCGCCGTCGAGCGCTCGCTCCAGGTCACCGGGTGGATCCTGGGGACCGAGCTCGCCGAACCCGGCGGCGATCATGGCTTCAAGGACGCGGCGGTAGTGCGCGAGCACCCAGTTGACGTGGACCTGGAGGCCGCCGAGCGAGTAGTCGTCGCCCGGCTTCAGATACGTCAGGGCGTCGTCCGGCACGCGTGCGAATGCGGCTTCCCACTCCGCGCGGGCGGCGTCGAAGTCGGCCATGGCCCCTTCCCGCTCCATCGACGCCGCGAGATTAGCTGAAGTAGTTGTGCTGCTGGAGGTAGGCCCTGGCGACCGCGTCCGCGTCCTGGTGCAGCAGTTCGACCTGCCCGTTCAGCGTCACTAGCTGCGCTGTGGTCAGGTTGGAGCTGACCTTGTTCAGGATGCTCTTCGCGTCGTTAGTCGCGACCTTCGTGCGGATGATGGGGACGACGTTGTCGGCGTTCTCCAGGTGTTTGTCGTCCTGCAGGACCACCAGGCCGAGCTTGTTCAGGTCGGAATCGCTGCTGAACACAAGGCCGACCTGGATCGTGTTGTTGGCCAGCGCCGCCCGCGTCAGCGGCCCGTCGGTGTCCAGCGACTTGAACGATTTGAAGTGGATTCCGTAGGTCTTCTCGAGACCGGGCTGGCAGAACGGCCGGGTTGGGCACTCGGGCCCTGCACCGAGCACCAATTCGCTCCCTACGGCCGCGAGGTCGGAGAGCTTGCTCAGGTTGTATTTCGTGGCCGTGGCCTTGGTCACGGCGAAGGCGTTCTGGTCGACCGCCGGGGAGGGGGTGAGAGCCTCCAGCCCGAGCGGCTGCAGGCGGGCGTTGAGTTTCTGGACCGTCGCCGTGACGTCTCCGGTCGCTTCGCCGGCGGCGCTGTTGTAGTACTCGAGGTCGGTGGCTGCGTAGCCCGGGTACATGTCGATCTGTCCGGCTTTGATCGCGGGGGCGACGACCTCTCGCTTGCCGAGCCGGGCCTTGTAGTTGACCGTGTAGCCGTTGTGGGCGAGCTCTTGCCCGTAAAGCTGGCCCAGGATCGAGCTTTCCGCGAAGTCGAAGCCGGCGATGGTGAGCGTGCCCTTGTTCGTAGTCCCCCCGCTCGTCCCCGTGCTGCCACACGCCGCCGCCAAGATGGCGAGCGCGGCGAGCGCGGCGACCGGCGCCAGCAGCCAGGTCGATCGGTGTTTGCGGATCATCGAATTCCTCCCCGGGCCACGCGGGCCCTCCGGATCAAACGCTCACCGAACACAGATTCTTCCATGATGCCGGCGTCAGGCGACCTTGAAGGTGCTCGCCCGGCGCAGGCTGGGCGCCATGAGCAGCCTGATGCCGCGCGGCACCAGCAGCCTCTCGACTCCGGACAGGCTGAGCTCGGTGGCCAGGGCAAGCAGGGCGACCAGCACGGCGCCGGCGATGGTCATCGAGTAGTTCAGCTGGGCGAAACCGTCCACGATGTACCGGCCGAAACCCCCGCCCGCGATCAGCGCCGCGAGCGTGGCGGTGGCGACGACTTGGACCGCGGAGGTACGCACTCCAGCCATGATCAGCGGTACCGCGAGTGGTAACTCGACGCGCAGGAGTTGGGGGAGCTCGCGGTATCCCATGCCTCGGGCAGCGTCCTTGATGTCCGGATCGACCTCGCGAAGGGCGACGTAGCTGTTGGTGACGATGGGCGGGATCGCAAGCGCGGTGAGGGCCAGGATGATCGGCAGCTCGCCGAGGCCGAAGACCTGAAACGCGATCACCAGGATGCCGAATGACGGAAGCGCGCGACCGACGTTCGAAATGTTGATCGCAAGGTTGCCGAAGCGGCCGTAGTGCCCCAGGGCGATGCCGAGCGGCAACGCGATCAGCGCCCCGAGCAGGACGGACTCGCCGGAAAGCTGCAGGTGCTCGACCAGACGGGTTGGGATTCCATCGGGCCCGTGCCAGTGCGCGGGGTCTCCGAACCAATTCCAAACCGACTCGAGGACGCTCATGCCTGCCGGGCCCACGGCAACGCATATCGCTGGCAGCCGGCAAGCGATACATCGGCCACCAAGGCGAGCGCGATCGAGAGCACGGTCGCCACGACCAGCGGCGTGTGGAAGCTCTCGATCAGGCCTTGATTGATCAGCTGGCCAAGGCCGCCGAGACCGATCACCGCGGTGATGGTGATGAGTCCGATGGTGGAGACAGTCGCCACGCGGAGGCCCGCGAAGATGGCGGGTAAAGCAAGAGGTAGCTCGACCCGTAGCAGCCGCACCATCGGCCGGTAGCCCATGCCGTCCGCCGCGTCAATGACGTCTCTCGGCACCGCGTCCAGGCCGACGACCACGTTGCGGATCAGGATCAGCACGTTGTATCCGATGAGGGGGATCTCGGCCGTGGTCGTGGTCGCGATGCCGGTGAACGGCACCAGCAACGCGAAAAGAGCGAGCGAGGGGATGGTATAGAAGCCCCCGAAGGCGCCCAGCACGGGCAATCGAATGGCCCCCGATCGTTGCGCGGCCACGCCCAGCGGAAGCGAGATGATGAGTCCGGCCGCGACCGCGATCACGGTCAGGACGATGTGCTGCTCAAGCGCGGCCCATACATATGGAACATGGGTCGAAAGCCAGTCCCAGTTGATCCATGGGTCCACCGTGTCCAGGAATAGGCGCGCCGGCATTCGATTACGTTAGTCGAGCCGTGATCCGCCTGGAGAACGTGAGCAAGCACTTCGCGGCCGGCTCCAACGCTGTGCGCAACCTGACCCTGGAGATTCCCGACGGCCAGACCTGCGTGCTGATCGGCCCCTCAGGCTGCGGCAAGACGACGACGCTGCGGATGATCAACCGGCTCCTCGATCCCGACAGCGGACGCATCCTCGTCGACGGCGTCGATACCCATGGCGTCGACCCCGCCGCGCTCCGCCTGAAGATGGGCTACGTCATCCAGCAGACCGGCCTCTTTCCGCATATGACCGTCGGCGACAACGTCGGCACGGTGCCGCGGCTGTGGAAGTGGAATCCGGAACGCATCAAAAAGCGCATCGACGAGCTGCTCGACCTGGTCGGCCTCGACCCCGCCGAATATCGCGACCGCTACCCGCACCAGCTCTCTGGGGGTCAGCGCCAACGAGTCGGCTTCGCCAGGGCGCTGGCGGCCGATCCCCCGGTCCTCTTGATGGATGAGCCTTTCGGCGCGGTCGATCGGATCACGCGCGAGCGTCTGCAGCAGGAGTTCATCGGCATTCAGCGCTCGATGCGCAAGACGGTTGTCTTCGTGACCCATGACATCGACGAAGCGGTGGTGGTCGGCGATCGCATCTGCCTTTTGAAAATGGAAGCACAGGTCGCTCAATACGACACGCCGGAGCGAATCCTCACCCGCCCGGCGAGCGAGTACGTCACCGAGTTTCTGGGTCGCGAGCGCCTCGTCCGCCGCATGTCCGTCGTGACCATCGACCCCAAGACCCTTGAATATTCCGAAGGACCCACCGCCGGAGAGCCGCGCGTTCAGGTTTCGAGCACTCTGACCGAGGCGTTTGCGGCCGCCCTCGGCAGCCCTACGGAGCGGGCCGCAGTTTTCGAAGGCGACCGGTTCCTCGGGACGTTCACGGCCACCTCACTGCTCGAGTCGTTGCGTCGCGCGAGCGCGGAAGGAGGAAATCAGGTTGCCGCAGGAATTTGATGTCGTGTGCCTGGGCGGCGGAGTCGCGGGGGAGGCCATCGCAGGCGGGATCGAGGGCAGCGGCGTTTCGCTGGCCGTCGTAGAGCGCGAGCTCGTCGGCGGGGAGTGTCCTTACTGGGGCTGTGTGCCGTCGAAGACCTTGCTGAGATCGGCGGAGACGCTCGAGGAGGCCGGCCGGGCGCGCACGCTGGCCGCGTCTCGCGTCGAGTGGACGGTGGACTTTCCCAAAGTCTCCAAGCGGGTCCTCTGGATGGCGCGCGACCTCGACGACACGCGGCCCGCGGCCGCGCTCGAGGCCACCGGGGCCAAGCTCTTTCGCGGCGCCGGCAAGCTCGTCGACCTGCGAACGGTCGAAGTCGGTGGCGAGCAGCTCGTGGCCCGGCGGGCAGTGGTCATCGCCAACGGCGGCACCGCTGCGATCCCGCGGATCGAAGGCCTGGACAAGATCGAGTACTGGACCAACCGGCAGGCCGCGGTGCCACGCGAGCTGCCGGAGAGGCTGGTCGTGCTCGGCGGAGGCGCCGTCGGTGTCGAGCTCGCGCAGGCCTTCGCCCGCCTCGGCTCGAAGGTCACGGTCGTCGAGGCCGGGCCGCGGTACCTCGGCCTCGAGGAGCCTGAGGCCAGCGCTGCGCTGCTGCCGCACCTGCAGGCCGACGGCATCGAGGTCATGGTCGGCGATCCCTGCGTCGCGGTCGAGAAACAAGCAGCGGACGTGGTCCTGCACCTGAAGTCGGGCGCCATCGTGTCCGGCGACCGCCTCCTGGTCGCCACCGGCCGGCGTCCGAATTTCGAAGCCTGGCGGCCGGCGGGCCTGACCGAGACCGAGCGCGGCTGGCTCAAGGTCGACCCGGCCACGCTCGCGGCGCGCGACGGCATCTATGGCGCGGGTGATATCACGGGCATCGCGGGCTTCACCCATCTCGCCTATTACCACGGCCAGATCGTGGCCCGACGGCTCCGCGGCGAAGACGCACGCGCGGACCACACCGCGGTGCCACGGGTCACGTACACCGACCCGGAGGTGGCGTCGGTGGGCTGGTCGGAGCAGGCGGCGCGGGATCGCGGGATCGACGTCGTCGTGGTGGCGATGGATCCGGGTGAGGCGGCCCGCGGCTACATCCATGATTTTCACGGCGGGGCGCTGAAGCTCATCGCCGATCGCGAGCGCGGCGTGCTGGTGGGGGCGACGCTGGTGACCCCGCGCGCGGGCGAGATCCTCGGCGAGCTCGTGGTCGCAGTCAAAGTCGGCACCCCGGTGCGCACGCTCGCCGACGTGGTCCACCCGTATCCGGCCTTCAATCGCATCCTGGGCGCTGCGTTTGGCCAGCTCGCCTTCAAGGTGGCCTGACGCCCCGGCGCGTTTTACGGGTGGCGAGATCTAGTTATGTAAAGGAGGCCTTTTTGTAATGGTCATCTCGGTCAACGGTTCGCCCGTAACCCTCGACATGGACAACATCCTCTTGTGGATCCTGGTCGGACTCGTGGCCGGTTTCCTGGCCAGCCATCTCGCGCTGGGCCACGGTCTCGGCCTGTTCTGGGACGTCATCGTTGGCATCATCGGTGCTTTGATCGGAGGCATCGTGCTGGCGGGCATGCTTCACTTCCAGATCGCGATCGCAGGCCATCCCATCATCAGCGCCATGATCATGGCCTTCATCGGCGCCGCGATCCTGCTGATCATCGTGCGGCTCCTCGGGGCCGGGCGCTCCCGGCGGCGGGCTTTCTAGGGACGACCAATCGCCTGGGGGCGGTGCGCTCCCAGGCGTTTTTGATCAGCCGCTCGGCCAGCGCCGGCCCTAGCCGGGCCAGCTTCACGTTGACCCAGCCGAAGCGGCCCGTGTAGGCCGAGATCGCGAACGTCTTCGGGTCCATCGCGACCAGCCCGGCCTGGTCGTCGAGGGAGGCCTTGACCGACACCGACGCCCCTTCCGGTGAGCCCATGGCGAAGATGCGGCCGCGGACGCGAAACGTGGCCTCGCCCCAGGTCTCCAGCTCCTCGGCCTCGGGCATCGAGAGGCACAGGCGCCGGAACTCGACGAACTTCATGGCGCCAAACGTAGCTCGGCTAGCATTCGATGCCCACATGGCGCAGGTCCGCAAGCTCGAGCTGTCGATCCCTGCGCTGGATCAAGAGGCGATGCGGCGGGCTGTGGCGCGTCAGGCGGAGCTGACCAAACCCGCAGGCAGCCTTGGGGTGCTGGAGGAACTCTCGATCCGCCTCGCCGGGATGACCGGCCGCCTCGACCCACCGCTCAAGGACGCCGTCGTCTTCACGCTCGCGGCCGACCACGGCGTCGCCTCGGAAGGTGTCAGCGCGTATCCACGCGAGGTCACAGCGCAGATGGTGCTCAACTTCCTGCGCGGCGGCGCGGCGATCAACGTGCTCGCGCGGCATGGACACGCGCGCGTCGTCGTGGCGGACATCGGCGTCGATGCTGATCTTCCAGCGCATCCCAACCTCTCCGCGCTCAAGGTCAAGCGCGGGACAGCGAGCATCACGCAGGGCGCGGCGATGACGGTTGAGCAGGCGATGCAGGCGATCGACGCCGGGCGCTCGCTCGTCCGCGAGGCGCTCGCGGCCGGCCTCGACATCGCGCTCACCGGCGACATGGGAATCGGCAACACCACCGCGTCCGCGAGCGTGATCTGCGCCCTGACGGCGCTTGATCCGGTGGCCGTGGTTGGACGCGGCACCGGGATCGATGACGCCGGGTTGGCACGCAAGCTGAACGCGGTACGACGGGCGCTGAAGGTCAATGCGGCTTCGATCGCTCAAGGCCCCATCGAAACGCTCGCCGCAGTGGGAGGGCTCGAGATCGCGGGCCTGGTGGGAGTCATCGTCGAGGCAGCCCAACAAAGGAAGCCGGTCCTCATCGACGGCTTTGTGTCTGGCGCCTCCGCGCTCGCGGCGACGGCGATCGCGCCGCGCGTGAACGGATACATGATCGCTTCGCACCGGTCGCAAGAGCTTGGCCATGCCGCGGTGCTGCAGCAGCTCGGTTTGCGACCGCTGCTCGATCTCGACCTTCGCCTGGGCGAAGGCACCGGCGCCGTGCTGGCGCTGCCGGTCGTGCGCGCCGCCGTGCACCTCATCAATGAGATGGCCACGTTTGACGACGCGGGCGTCTCCGGCCACGACAACGGCCCCCACCCGCCGGAGCCCGGCCATAATGGTGGGCACAACTGAATAGCTCCCTGGACGCGGGAAGCCGGTTCAAATCCGGCGCTGTCGCGCAACTGTGAGTGGGGAGCGTCCGGCCAGCGGCCACTGAAGCGAAGAGCTTTGGGAAGGCGGCCTGGACGCGAGGATCCACGAGCCAGGAGACCCGTCCGGTGAGCGGTCGATCCCACTTGCGCGGATCAGTGGGGGTGCCTCTTGCGGCGAGGTTTCCCTTCCGAGGTGGGGCTCTTGCCGCGGGAGGACCGCTGGATGCAAAAGCATCAGCACACGGCCAGCGCGAAACTGGCCGCCCCGATCCGAGTCATGGCCGTCGCTTCCTGTTTCGCGATTGCGTCTTGCGGAGCCGCCCAGTCAGCGCCGACTCCGGCAGCCGCCCATTTCCCGGTCTCGATCACCGGACCAGGCGGCGCCACCGTCACCATCGCCCAGAAGCCACACCGCATCGTGTCACTGTCGCCAACGGCGACCGAGATGCTGTTCGCGATCGGCGCCGGAGCCCAGGTCGCCGCCGTGGACGACCAATCGAACTACCCGTCGAGCGCGCCCCGGACCAAGCTCTCCGGCTTCCAACCCAACATCGAGGCGATCGCCGGCTACAGCCCAGATCTTGTCGTCGCCGCCGAAGACACGGGTGGCCTCGTGCACGGGCTGCAGGCGCTGAACCTCCCCATCCTCATCGAGCCGGCCGCCAAAAACCTCGACGACAGCTACCTGGAGATCAAGCAGCTCGGTGTGGCGACCGGCCATGGAGCCGAGGCGGATTCGGTCGTCGCCGGGATGCGATCACAGGTCGGCGCGTTCGTGGCGTCTGTGTCCAGGCCCGCCCGCCAGCTCAGGGTTTATCACGAGCTCGACAACACCTACTACTCGGTCACCTCGGCGACTTTTATCGGCCAGGTCTACAAGCTGCTCGGCTTGAGCAACATCGCCGACTCCGCGACCGCCGCCACTCCTGACTACCCCCAGCTGTCGGCGGAGTACATCGTGGCCGCGAATCCAGACCTGATCGTGCTGGCCGACACCAAGTGCTGCCAGCAGGACCTGAGCACGGTCGCGGCTCGACCCGGGTGGGGGGCGATCACAGCCGTCAAATCCGGACAGGTGATCGGGGTCGACGACGACGTGGCTTCCCGGTGGGGCCCTCGGATCATCGAGTTCATGCGCGCGATCGCTGCCCATGTTCGGCAGCTGGAAAAAAAGGCGGCTTGATGCTCGGTGTCAGCGTCCGCGTCACCCCCGCATCGCCGGTAGTCCTGAGCGGCATGCCCAGGCTGCCCTGGATGTGGGCCGCAGGAGGCTTCCTGGCGCTGCTGCTTTGCTGCGGAGTCGGTGTCCTGGTCGGCCCGGTGCACATCGGTTTGGGCACCGTCCTTGGCGCCCTCCTGGCGCCGCTCCCGTGGTTGGGCACCGGTGCGGCGGCTGATCCAGGCCAGGCCAACATCCTGTGGTCGCTGCGCTTCCCGCGTGTCGTCCTCGGCGTGCTGGTGGGCGGCACCCTGGCCATCGCCGGGGCAGCCTACCAGGGAGTGTTTCGCAATCCTCTCGCCGACCCCTACCTGCTGGGCGCGGCGGCCGGCGCCAATCTTGGCGCGACCCTGGCGATCGCGTTTGCTCCAGGCATGTCACTGCTCGGTGTCAACATCGTTCCCCTCGCCGCCTTTGTTGGCGCCGGCGCCGCCGTGGCGGGCGCCTACGCGCTCGGTCGCTCCGTCACCGGTCTGAGGTCAACGACCGGACTCATCCTGGCCGGAGTCGCGATCGCGGCCTTCTTTAACTCGATCCAGTCGTACGTGCAGCAGACCCAGACCAGCTCCATCCGCCAGGTGTATTCGTGGATCCTGGGCCGGCTCGTCACCGCCGGCTGGGACGACGTGATACTGGTCCTTCCTTATGTCGTCCTGAGCGTGGCAGTGATCTTCCTCCACCGCCGGTTGCTGGACTCGCTGACGCTCGGAGAGGACGAGATCACAAGCCTCGGCATCCCGGTGCGGAGGGTGCGGCTGATCGTCGTCGTCGCGGCCACGCTCGGCACCGCCGCGGTGGTGGCGGTCGGCGGGACGATCGCCTTTGTCGGCATCATCGTGCCGCACACGATCCGGCTGCTGGTCGGCCGCAGCTACCGGGTCGTGATCCCGCTGTCGGTCCTGTTCGGGGCGGCGTTCCTGGTCCTCGCCGATACCGCCGCCCGCACCGTGGTCGCGCCGGCGGAGTTGCCGATCGGGGTGATCACGGCTTTTCTCGGGGCGCCTTTCTTCATCGCGGTCATGCGGTCGACGCGAGGGGCGCCGCTGTGAGCGACATCGTCCTCGCCGGCGTGTCGGTGGCATATGACGGCGACCCCGTGGTCCATGACCTGGACCTGAGCGTGGCCTCCGGCGAGTGGGTGGCCTTGATCGGCCCCAACGGCGCGGGCAAGACGACGATCTTGCGGGCGATCGCGCGCCTGGTGCCGTTTCGCGGCGAGATCCAGATCGGCGGCCGCGCGGTGACCGCGTTGAGCCAGCGCCAAGCTGCGCGCAACGTCGCCATGTTGGTGCAGGAGCCGCAGATGCCGGCTGGCATGACGGTGTCGCAGTACGTCCTGCTGGGGAGGGCTCCCCACCTCGGCTACCTGGGCAGGGAGAGCTCACGCGACCGCCGCATCGTCAGGGACATCGTGCGCAGGCTGGCGCTCGAGGACATGACGTCGCGGCCGCTCGACCGCTTGAGTGGCGGCGAAAGGCAGCGCGCCGCCATCGCCCGCGCGCTGGCGCAGCAGGCGCCTGTGCTCTTGATCGACGAACCGACATCATCCCTCGACGTCGGGCGCCAGCAATCGGTGCTGGAGCTGATCGATCAGCTGCGCAGGGAGCAGGAGTTGACCGTGATCGCGGCCATGCATGAGCTCACCCTCGCCGGCCAGTACGCCGACCGTCTTGCTTTGCTTGTCGCCGGCCGCCTGGTGGCTGTCGGTGCGGCCGCCGAGGTCCTCACCGAACCGGCGATCGCCGAACACTATCGGGCCCAGGTGCGCGTGATTCAGATGAACGGCTCCGGAACCGCGGTCGTGCCGGTGCGCAATTGAAAGCCGACGAGGTCCCGCTCCAAGCTCCGCCGCGAGCCTCACGCAAGACCGCCTCGATCGTGATCGTGAACACGGGTGAGGGCAAAGGCAAATCGACGGCGGCGTTCGGGACCGCGCTTCGGGCCGTGGCCCGCGGTTGGAAGGTGTGCGTGATCCAGTTCGTGAAGTCGAACCGCTGGAAGGTCGGGGAGCAGGAGACCGCGACCCGGCTTGGAGTCGAGTGGTGGACCATCGGCGACGGCTTCACGTGGGACTCCCGTGACATGAAGCGCACCGAGGCCATCGCGCGCGAGGCGTGGCGGATCGCGCGCGAGAGAATCCAGTCCGCCGACTACCGCCTCGTCGTGCTCGATGAGATCACCTATCCGATGAGCTGGGGTTGGATTCCGACCGCCGAGGTCGTGGCGGTGATCGCCTCCCGGCCGGCGGCGCTGAACGTGATCGCGACCGGCCGCGATGCGCCGCAAGCGCTGATCGACCTGGCGGACACGGTGACCGAGATGCGCAACCTGAAGCACGCTTTCGATCGAGGCATCCGGGCCATGCGCGGCATCGACTACTGATGGGCTTTGTGCTCATCCTCGGGGGCGCACGCAGCGGCAAGTCGCAGCTCGCCGGCCGCCTCGCCCGCGAGTTTGAGGGTCCGGTGACCTTCATCGCCACCGCCACCCCCGACGACGCCGAGATGGATGAACGCATCCGCCGCCACCGCAGCGAGCGGCCTCCGCGATGGTCCACCGTCGAGGAGCCGCTGGCCCTCACCGATGCCATCAGAGCGGCTCCGCCGAGCGATTTCGTAATCGTCGACTGCCTGACGCTGTGGGTCTCCAACCTGCTCACCGCCGGCCGGAAACCGGATGAGATCCACGCCCGGGCTGCGGAGTCCGCGCGCATGCTCGCGGACCGGCGCGGAGTCGTCGTCAGCAACGAGGTCGGATTGGGCATCGTGCCCGCCAACCCGCTGGCGCGTAGGTTCCGCGACGTGCTCGGCGGGGTCAACGCAACGTTCGCAGCCTGCGCCGAGCGTTCGCTGCTGCTGGTCGCGGGTCGCACCCTCGAGCTGGGCGGGCCCGCGCGATGAGCAACCCAAATTCGACGATTCGCTCGCTTCGCGCGGCCGTGTCCTTTCTGACCGTGCTTCCGGTCGCCAACGTGGACGGCAGCCCCGGCGAGCGATTGGGTCGAGCCTACTTCCCTGCCATCGGGGCTTTCATCGGGCTCGCCGCGGGTGCGGTGTTCGCGGTCCTGAGCTCGGTGACCACGCCCTTGCTGGCCGCCGCGGGCGGGGTTGCGGTGCTGAGCGTCCTCACGGGAGCCATGCACCTGGACGGCCTGGCCGACAGCGCCGACGGCCTGCTTGGCGGCGGTGATGTCACGCGCCGGCTGGAAAAGATGCGTGACCCGAGGCTGGGCTCGTTCGGCGTGACCGCGATCGTCGTGGTCCTTCTGCTGGAGGTGGCCGCGATCTCCGCCATGTCGCCTGCTCGCGGCCTGGCCGCGCTCGTCGTCGCCGGCGCGCTGTCGCGGCTGGCCACCCTCTCGGTGGTCACTTTTGTCCCCTATGTCAGGCCGAGCGGGTTGGGGGTGGCGGCCTCGGAGGCGAGACACCGCGGCACCGACTTTGTTTTCGGTGCGGCCACGGCCGCCATCGTCTGCGCCATCGACTGGAGGCGAGCGGCGATCGCGCTGCCCCTGGTTGGCCTGACCGCGCTTGGCATTTCCACCCTGGCGCGCCGCCGGGTGGGCGGGGCGACCGGCGATGTTTGCGGCGCCACGGCGGAGCTCTGCCAGCTTGCCACTCTGCTGGTTTTCGCGATCCGCTGAGCGTGCCTTGGGATGACCCTCAGCGCCGGCGCTGAGTGCTCGCGGCCAGGCGGAGGTAGCCGTTCTCTTTGGTCACCGGCATCGCGAATTCGAAGCGATCGGCAGCCAGCGACAGGTCGAGGTCGGTGGCCGGAAATCCCGGCCATCTTCCGCTCCTCGCCCGGCGGTAGCGCTCGGTCTCGCGCAGCGTCTGCAGCAGCGTCTCGAGGTCGGGCTGAAGGCCACGAATGATGCCTTCCATGTAGAGCGCGCAGGCGTGATCTTCCGGATGATCCGCCGAGGCGATGAGCGTCAGGGTCTCGGGCTTTCTTAACAGGCAGGCTTGAACGGTAGCCTGGGCCACGACCAGACTCGCCGCGAAGATGTCGTTGCCGTCGACCGCCGCCGCCACCTGCGTCCCCGCTGTTGAACGCTGGATGAGGACGCGACCATTGAGGTCCACCTCGCGGATGTGGGTCGGAGAGTTGCTGATCGGAATCCCCTCGACGGGCAGCGCGTCTTCCTCCGCGCAGACCACCGCTCCTGGAGTTCGGGCGGCGAGAGCACGCGCCTCGGCGACGGTCTTGACGAGACGGCATTCGCGCGCTCCGCCGGCCAGCGCGTAAGCGCTGACGGTGAATGAGCGGAGAACGTCGATCACGACCACGGTGCCGCGCGCCTGGCGCGCACCGTCGATGCCGGTCGCGTGGACGATGTTCATCGCCCGATCGCGAACCAAGCCGGGGCGGCATCATAGTCGTCGATGCCTGTGCCCAACGTCGGCGAGGGTCGGCGTGCATTCGGCTTCGAGCAGATCGCCGACTGCGGTTCGATGCGCGTCGTCGGCCTGCGGCTCGAGCCAGGCCAGGCCGTGCCCGAGCATCGCAACGCGATCCCGGTCGCGGTGATCGTCACCGGCGGGCGCTTGCACTTCGACAATGGCGTGCAGTCGGGCGAGGTCGGCACGGGTGAGATGCTGCTCATCAATCCAGGCGAGCGACACACGTATCGCGCTGATGTCGCCACGTCGGCGTATCTCGTGTTCGCGGGACTTCCAGGTGTACGCAGCCGCACGTGGTCGCTCCGGCGCAAGATCTGAAGCCGCTTCACGGCGAATTCCACAGGGCGACGACACGACCACGGTCGGTGTCGCCAATGATGTTGAGGGTGGCAACATCCAGCTGCAGCCCGGCCGCGACTCTGATCTCGGCGTGGATCCACCTCACCGCGATCGCACGCAGGATGTGGCCATGGGCAAACGCGATCAGCCTCGCGTTTGCGTGCCGAGTCGCGAGGGCGATGAACTCCTGCGCCCTCGTGTAAATCTGCTGTGGGGTCTCGCCGCCCGGCGAGCCGTCTTTGTACAGCTCCCAGTCAGGATCCGATTCATGGATCTGTTTGGTGGTCAATCCTTCGTAACGGCCATAGTCAACTTCCTGCAGCAGCGGCGTGATCTGCGGATTCTGAAAGCCGGCGAGCTCGGCGGTGCGCCAGGCGCGCTGCATCGGGCTCGAGTAGACAGCGTCGAACTGGATGCCACTGAGCCGCTGACGCAGGGCCCTGGCCTTGTCCTCGCCGCGTGGGGTGAGGGGCAGATCGGTGGTGCCGGTGTGCCGCCCAGAGAGACTCCACTCCGTCTCGCCGTGGCGGGCGAGGTAGATCTCGAGCGTCAGGCGGGCTTGCCCATCATCTCGGGACGACCCGAACGCAGCGACCGGCTCGCGCTCTCGATGACGGCGCCCGCGCGCACACGCTGACCCGGGCGTACGCAGACCAGTCCGACCGCCGCCTGGGCGCCCTGAGGCTTGAGCGCCTCGTTCACGGCGGCCAGCACCCGGTTGGCGGCATGGGCCGTGCCGGCGACGTCGGTGTCGGGCAGGATGGCGAGGAGCTGGGGCGGGGTCCGGCCGAGGACGCCTGGCGTGTCAACGTCCCGCACGGTGCTCGCCAGCGATGCAGCCATGGTCTTCAGCGCCTCGTCCGCGGGCAGCGCGCCGTTGGCTTCGATCAGCAGGACGCCGAGGTTGCGCTGGTAGCGATGGGCGCGCGCCAGCTCGTCCTCGAGCACCGGACGGACGAAACGATCATTGAAAAGGCCCGTGGTGCGATCGACGATGTGCAGAGGCTCAGCCTGGGGATCATCGGCCCTCACACCGCAGGAGGCGCAGAACACCGCACCGTGAGGTAGAGGCGAACCGCATGCCTGACACGACTGAGCTTCGGGCCGGCGGCGGAGAAAATCGCCAATCGGCATTCGGTAAAGCCTATCAGTCGTGTTTGGCATGACTTTTCGATCCTCTTAACAGGCGGGGTTGTGCTTGATTTTTCCGAATCCTAAGCTCGATCGAGGTGTGCCGGCGGGGGAGGGCAGGCACGGTGGAGGAAGGGAGGGCCCACCGTGAGATGTGCCGAGGTCGGGCGCGGACTCAGCCCACCGCGGCGGCCGGCGTCGACAGCCAGCTCTCTGCCCAGTTCGCAACCGAGGCCAGCACCGGCTCGAGCGCCCGTCCGCGCGAGGTCAATCGATAGCTCACCCTCACCGGTGGTCCCGGGTCGACAAGCCGTTCGACGATACCCTCGGTCTCGAGCTCGCGCAGACGCTCCGTCAAGACGCGATCGCTGATCCCAGGGATGCCCGCGAGCAGCTGGTTGAAGCGGGCCGGCGCCGGGATGAGGGCCTTCACGACTGCCCCGGTCCAGCGTTTCCCAATCAGCTCGATTGCGCGCTGAAAGGGCGCGCTGTAGTCAAGGCCCCCTCCGACCATGGGGAGTGATTCTATGCGCTATCGCAAGTCTCCGAAAGGACCGGGCGGGTGTTTTCCACAGGAATTTTTTTCCGGCCACAATCAGGCTTGGTAATCACAGGGCGAAGAGCCACCGGGAGGGCTGTCGAATGTTCAGGCTGACGCGTATGAAGAGCTTGCGATGGAGCTGAGCAACCGGGTCATCGTCGTCACGGGCGCCGCGCGCGGCATCGGTCGCGCCCTTGCCAGGCGATTCGCTTCCGAGAGTCCCAAGGCCGTGATCGTCGCCGACATCGATGGCGGCGCCGCCAAGACGGTCGCTGAGGAAATCATGGGCACCGCCATCGAATGCAACGTCTCACGCGAGGCTGACGTCGAGCGGATGGTGAAACAGGTCGAGGCGGCGCATGGTCAGATCGACCTTTTCTGCTCGAACGCGGGCATCGCAGTCGGCGGCGGTCCAGAGGCGGATGACAGCGATTGGCAGCGCATATGGGAGGTCAACGTGATGGCGCACGTCTTCGTCGCGCGCCACGTGCTGCCCGGCATGCTCCATCGCAAGGAGGGCTACATCGTCGGCACCGTGTCAGCGGCGGGACTGCTGAACCATGTCTTCGCGGCTCCATACGGAGCGACCAAAGCGGCCGCGCTCTCATTCTTCGAGTGGCTCGCGATCGCGCACGGCGACGACGGAATCCGCATCTCTTGTTTGTGCCCCCAGGGAGTGAGGACCGACATGCTGCTGGCTGGCCGCGGCCAGCCCGGCTTTGATTTCATGACCGCGGGTGCGCTGGAGCCCGAAACCGTCGCGGACGCGGTGGTCGAGGGCATCGCGGCCGAGCGGTTTCTGATCCTGCCTCACGCCGAGGTCGGCGAGTACTTCCGCCGCAAGGCGGATGACTACGACCGCTGGCTTCGCGGCATGCGAAGGCTCCGCCGCAGCCTGCTCAGCAGCGCCCGCTGAGTGCGGTGGCATGCCGTCGTCGCCGGGATGGCGCTGGTCGCGCTGGCGTTCGCCGCCGCGACGCGCGTCTCCGACAGCAGGGAAGGCCTGATCGCCGAGATCATCACGCTCCTTGGCGGGCTGGCCGGCGTCAGCCTCTTGATCTACGGGCTCGCGGCCAGAAGGCGACCCAGCTCCGTCTTGGCAACCTCGAGTCCAGCTCCGTCGCGGCTGACTCCCCGGCCGAGATCGAGAAACGACCTCCTGCTGGGCGCCGGCGGAATCGGCCTGGGAATCGTCCTCCTGGGCGGCCTGGCGATCAGCGCTGGAGTTGGGTGGGCGCTTTTCGGGTTGGTGCTGCTGCTGCCCATGATCTCGGGCAGCGTCTACCTGTGCGTGCGCTTCCTGCGGGCTAGTCCCTGAGCGCCAGGATCTCTCCCACCAGGTAGATCGACCCGCAGACAAGGACGTTGCCCGCCGTACCGGCCAGCTCCCTGGCCCGCTCGAGGGCTTCGCCGGCCGGCCGCGCCACCGAGGCGCCTGCGCCGTACTCGGCGGCCAGCCGCTCTGGCGCGATCACGTGGCCCTGCGCGCTCGCCGGCTCGGTGAAGACCACCGCTTCGGGCTTCAGGGTCCGGAGCGCCGCCAGCAGCTGGACCGGGTCTCGCTCGCTCAACATGGCGAACACCGCCACCAGTCTCTCCTGACCTATCAGCCGGCGAAGGGCCGCGCCCGCCTTGACCATCGCCGCCGAGTTATGGCCGCCGTCGAGGATGACGCGAGGGTGTTCTGCGATCACCTCGAGGCGTCCCGGCCACCGAGTCGACGCCAGCCCCGCGCGAACCTGATCGTCAGTGACGGCATCCAGCAGATGCGCGGCTGCCACGGCCAGGGCGGCGTTCGCGGGCTGATAGTCGCCGACGAGCGGAAGCCGGAGGTCGCGATGCACGAATCCCGGCCCGGTGACGCTGAGCACATGTCCGTCCCAGCCCAGGGATGTCGACTCTATGCTGACCTCGCGCTCGAGGCGCCAGAGCTGCGCGGAGACGCGGGCGGCCTGCGCCTCCACGATCTGGAGCGCCTCGCCCTCGCAACCCGTGACCGCACGATTGCCATCCTTGATGATGGCCGCCTTCTCGTGGGCGATCTGGCCGATGGTGTCGCCGAGATACTTCTGATGGTCGAGGTCGACGTTGGTGATCGCCGTCACGCCAAGGTCCAGCGCATTGGTGGCGTCCAGCCGTCCCCCAAGACCGACTTCGCACACCAGCCTGTCGACCCGCGGCGCCAGGAACATGACCGCCATCGCGGTCAGCATCTCGAACTCGGTGGCCGGGCCCATCTCCGCGGCGATCTCGTCCAGGGTCGGCAGCAGGTCCCCAAGCGTGTGGACGAATTCGTCCTCGCTGATGGGCCGGCCGTTGATCTCGATCCGCTCGGTGTAAGAGATCAGATGCGGCTTGGGCATAAAGCCCACGCTGTGCCCGGCCGCACGAAGGATCGAGGTCAGGCAGGCGCCCGTCGAGCCCTTGCCGTTGGTGCCCGCGATGAGCGCGCCGCTCAGTTTTCGATCCGGTGCCCCCAGGCGGTCCAGGATGGCTCGGGTTCGCTCGGTGCCGAGCTTCATCGCAAAGCGGCCCTGCCTGGAGAGGAAGTCGAGGGCTTCCGGATACGTCAAACGATCAGCCAGGAGCGGACTCGACGGCGTGGGCCTTGATTTGTCATCGCGGCCTATTAGCATGCACCGCGTGATGATTGCGTCATACCGGCACACCGCGTACCCAAGCGCCTGGCTGGCCGGGGCTTGCGGGCTTCTTTACTCGGTCTCCTTCGTGTTGATCGCGCGCGCGTCGCCTGGGCTCGGCGCCGGTCTGAGCGGTTTGTTCCTGCTCACCGGCGGCGTCTTCGGAGCGAGCGCACTGCTCGGCCTCTATATCCGCCTCGAGCCGGCCGGCGGAGGTTACGCGCTCTGGGCGTTGGTGTTCGGCCTTGCCGGCGCTTTGGCCGCGACCCTTCACGGCGGCTACGACCTTGCCAACGCCATCCATCCACCTGACCAGGCGAGCTCGCTGCCGAGCGCCATCGATCCAAGAGGGCTTGGCACATTCGGAATCGCCGGCATCGCGACGCTCGCGTTCGCATACCTGATGGGCCAAGACGCGAGCTTTCCTCGCAACCTGAGCTATCTGGGTTATCTGTCCGGCGCGCTCTTGATCGTGATCTACCTGGCGCGGCTGATCATCCTGAGCGCCACCAGCCCGTTGGTTCTGCTGCCCGCCGCGATCGAGGGCTTCATCGTCAACCCGGCCTGGTATGTCTGGCTGGGTTTCGCCCTTCGCCGTCCGGCCTAACCTCGGCGGCGGACCTCTGCCTCGTACGTGTTCTTGATCAGCATGGCGCGGGTCATCGGCCCCACCCCGCCCGGATTGGGCGTCAGCCATCCGGCGACCGCATCCACGCCGGGCCCGAGGTCCCCGATCTGGCGACCGCCGACCCAGTTGGTGCTGACGTCGACCACCGCCGAGCCGGGCTTCACCATCTGCTGGCCGATCAGGCCGGCGTGCCCGGCCGCGGCGACGAGGATGTCGGCGCCCCGCGTGTGACCCCCCAGGTCCTGCGTCCGGGTGTGGCAGAGGGTCACGGTGGCATTGCGCTTCAGCAGGAGCAGCGCCGTCGGCTTGCCAACCAGGTTGCTTCGTCCAACGACAACCGCGTTCGCGCCCTCGATCCGGATGCCCGACCTCTCGAGCAGTAACACGATGCCGGCGGGTGTGCACGGTTCCACCCCGCCGGGCAATCCAAGCGCAACCAAGCCGGCGTTGATGGGGTGAAAGCCGTCGACATCCTTGACCGGATCGATAGCGAAGACCACCCGGTGCATGTCAATCTGCTTCGGCGCCGGCTGCTGGATGAGAATCGCGCTCACCAGCTCATCGCGGTTGAGCCTCTCGACCAGCGCGAGGAGCTCCTCGGTGGTGGTCGTCGACGGCAGCCGGTGATCTTCGGACTCGATGCCAACGTTGCCGGCGTTGCGCTGTTTCAGCGCCACGTAGGCCGCAGAGGCGGGATCATCGCCGACCAGCACGGTGGCAAGGCGAGGCCGCGATCCGCCCCGTGACACCCGGTCACTGACGGCCTTTGCGACCTGGTCGAAGACTTCCTTCGCTACCGCCCTTCCATCGAGCACACGCGCGGTCATGGAAGGCCAAGCTCACGTCGAGCCGCCTCGGCAACCACGCGCATCACCTCGCGTAGATCCATGCCGGTCTGGCGCGAGATGCGGCGGCAATCCTCGTACTCGGGCGCGACCTCGACTGGTCCCCCATCCAACTCCTTGACCTTGACCCGCGCCGGCCCGATCGCCGTCATGACCTCGATCACGCGTCGCCCCGCGATCACACGCTGGATCGGCGACAGGCGAATCCCAAGGGTCGTGCTGTGGCGGAGCAAGAGATCGCTCAGGCTCGCCACCAGCTCCGGCGGCGCCATTACGGTGAGCACGTGGCCAGGCCGCCCCTTCTTCATCAGCGCTGGAACCACGGTGACGTCGAGCGCGCCCGCGGCCATGAGGTCCTCGGCCAGGGCGGCGATGAGATTTGGTGCCATGTCATCGAGGTTTGTCTCCAGGAGCGTCACACCGGTCTGGCCGGCCACCTCGTCTCCGATCCATACCGCCAGCGAGTTGCCAGGCGCGTCGTGGGCACCGATGCCGTAGCCAACGCGGCGCATCATCATGGCCGGCCGCTCGAAGGTGGCGCTCGCCGCCAGGATGGCCGCGCCGGTCGGGGTGACCAGCTCGCGCTGCTCGTCGGTGGGTTGAAACACCGCGCCTGAGCCTTCGAGGACGCGCAGGCTCGCGGGCGCCGGCAGCGGCATCCCACCCTTGAGCCCGCGCGGCGCGGGCAGCGGCGACGAGTAGACGCGAACCACGTCGAGTGCGTGCAGCAACCAGAAGACCCCCACCACGTCGACGAGCGTGTCGGCGCCGCCGAGCTCGTGCAGGTGGACCTGCTCCTCGGCGATGCCGTGGACTCGCGCCTCGGCGCGGGCCAACCGGTTGATGGCGTCGAGCGCCGGCACTTTGACGCCGTCGGGCGCGCCCGATTCCTCGACCACCCGGCGCAGGGCCGGCACCGTGCGCTCGATGCGCTCGGTCACGCCCACCAGCACCCGCGTGCCGCCGGCGTGACCTCTTGTCTCGTGTCGAACTTCGATCGTCACCTCGCCGGTGAGCCCGAGCGCCTCGACCGCGGCGTCGAGCACCGCCCGGTCGGCACCCGAGTCGATGAGCGCCCCGAGCGCCATATCGCCCGAGATGCCGGAGAAGCAGTCGAAATAGGCGATCGTCATGCGCGCGTCCTATTAATGCGAACGGCCGCGGCCTCGATCGGCTGCATGCTCGGCGGCCGCTTGGCCACGCGCACCGACACCGACTCGACTCGAGGCATGGCGATGACTCGCCCGGCGATCGCCGACGCCAGCGATTCCAGAAGCTTCATCGACTCCCCCTCGATCACGTCCCTGGCCGCCGCCCTGACCGCGGTGTAGTCGACCGTGTCCGCCAGCCGGTCGGTCCGCCCCGCCTCGGCCAGGTCGGCTTCGACCTCGATATCGACCCTGAACTCCTGCGGCTGCTCGCGCTCCGCCGGGCGCACTCCGTGGCGGCCCTGGAAAGACATTCCTCGGAGCTCGATCCGATCCATGCCGCCAATTGTCCGAAATACACTCATTCGCGTGATTCACGACCGCGTCCACGTCCGCCCGGCGACCACGGCAGATCTCAGCCCGATCAACGATATCTACAACCACTACGTGGTCGAGTCGCACTGCACGTTCGACACGGCACCGGTGGACATAGATGTCCGCCGCGAATGGTTCAGCCACTACGAGACGAGCGGGCGGTACCGGCTTTTCGTTGCGCTCGATGAAGATCGCGTGATCGGCTACGCGTCCAGCAGCCGTTTCCGGCCCAAGCCCGGATACGAGACGTCGGTCGAGGCCAGCATCTACCTCGCCCCTGACGCAACTGGCAAGGGCGCGGGCTCGAGGCTCTACGAGACGCTCTTCCAGTCGCTCGAGGGCGAAGACCTGCATCGCGCATACGCCGGCATCGCGCTGCCGAATCCTTCCTCCATCGCCCTCCACGAGAGGTTCGGGTTCAAGCGCGTCGCCCACTACACGGAGCAGGGCCGCAAGTTCGGCCGCTACTGGGACGTCGCCTGGTTCGAGAAACCGCTTGGACGCGGGGCGGGCGCCTAGCCTCCGTTCGCCGGCGGCGATTGGTTGCCGATGCTGATCGTGGCGTTGCCGATCTGGATCGCGGTCGCCTTGATGGTTCCATCGGCCTGACGCGCCCCGATGATCGTGACGGTCAGGTTGTCCTTCAAGTCGCTCGTGCTGCCCGAGACCTGGCGCGAGATCTGCACGGTGGCGTCGAATGTGACTTTGACGTCGCAGTTGGGATTGGTCACGGTGAGCGTGCTCGAGGTCAGGCCTGTAACGGTGCCGGTGGCGACGGCGCGGGCGCCAGGCGATGGTGTTGGAGCTCCGGGGCTCGGACAGACGCCCCCGGCTCCGCGTCCGCCGCCGAAACCTCCCGTCACGTTGCCGCCGCGCGCGGTCGGGGTCTGGCCCGTGGTGTTCGCGCTTACGTTGTTGTGCCC
>Ga0209807_1000283_pt1 | contig 22776 bp, 13 predicted proteins | sample GraSoiAngelo_154_FD_186168 | JGI IMG/M metagenome (GOLD analysis project Ga0209807, IMG submission 186168) | Grasslands soil microbial communities from the Angelo Coastal Reserve, California, USA - 14_1009_13_20cm (SPAdes) (version 2) | ecosystem: Environmental > Terrestrial > Soil > Grasslands ... | reverse complement strand
ATGCTCGAGGAGCGCGACCCGAAGAACCCCGAGGTCGGCAACGTCATCGCGCACATGGCCGAGCTCTGCACGCGGTGGGACGCGAAGCATCCCGATCTCGAGGGCCTCGTGGCGCGCGGGCTTGCGATCGTGAATGGGCAGCGCAGCCGCCAGAAGGTCCTGCTGCTGGCGGCGAAGTCGTTCCTCGCGCGGAAGCGGCCGAAGCCGACCGATGCGGACTGGGAGGAAGCGCTCGCGACGGCGAAGGAAGCCCTCTCCATCGCCGAGGAGCTCGGACTTCTCCGCGAGGTCTCGCTGTGCCTCGACGCGGTGGGCTACGCCTACGGCGAGCTCGGAAACTTCCGCGAGTCGTACGCACACAACCAGCGGCGGCTGCCGATCGCAAAGTCTCTTCAGGACAGCGACGAGCTCATCGACACGCACAACATGATCGCCGTCTCAGCTGTTGTTCTCGGCGACTTCCACGAAGCGATCGAACACGCGACGGCTGGGCGCGACCTCGCGCTCGAGACGGAGAAGCCGCGTCTGGGTGCGGTGTCGCTTCATATGGAGACCCTGGGACGTCTCCTCTCCGGAGATTTCGCGGGGGCGCTCGCGAGCGCCGCGCGGCGCGAGCAATTCCTGCCGACCGGAAAAGTGCACGCGACCCTCGCGCTGGCCGCGGCCGCCGCGGCGGCGATGGGCATGCCCGAAGAAAAGACCTTCCGCGAGCAGCTCATCGATGGCGAAGCGAGCCCAACCGATATCGCCGCGTGCGATTTTGTGTCCGCCTACTACGGGATAAGGGAAAGCGAGTCGAGCTATCACGCCATACGCAGCGCGGGATATCCCAAAGGGCTCGTGGATCAGGCCCTCTTCGGACCGCTAGGGGTCGTCGCCGCGGCGCGCTGGCGGATCGACGATCAGCCATTCGTCGAGCGCATCGAGGCTGTCGTCGAGCGCACCGGCCACGCGCGCGGGCGCGCGCTCCTGACCCAGGCGGCCGGCGTCCGGGCGATGCAGCGCGGCGAGCTGGCCAAGGCCGAGAAGCTCGTTTTCGACTCGATTCAGGCGTTCGGCACGCTCCGCCTCGATTACGAACGCGGGGTCGCGCTCGCCGACCACGCGCGCGTTCTCGCCGCGCTCGGTCGCGCCGAGCACAGCCAGGAGTGCGACGAGGCGAAAGCGATCGCCGAGCGTCTCGGAGCGGTCGCACTTCGCAACGCGGTGGAGGTCGTAGCGGTCGCGATCTGAGCGGCCCACCCATACTCGGCGCATCCGATCCGCACCGAGACCCCCGCTCCCTGTGGATCTGCTTGTGGTCGTCGCGCTGTTCGCGCTGCAGGCTCTTCTCGTCGCTCCGCTCTTCACCGGAGACTTCACGCGGTACCGCGGCAGCATCGAGGCGGCGTATATCAGCGACGCGCGGTTCATCGTCGATCATTTCCCCGATCTCTCGTGGAACCAGCTCTGGTATCTCGGTTTTCCGTTCGAGTGGTTCTACACACCGCTTCTTCCAGCGGTCGTCGCAGCTCTCGGGAAACTCATCGGCGATGTGCCGGCGGCCTACCGCGTCGTCGCCGCGTCGGGGCTCGCGCTGGGACCCGCGGCAATCTATTTCGCAACACGGGAGATCTCGCGGTCGCGCGCCGCCGGGATCTTCGCGGCGCTCGCGTTCATCTTCGTGCCGTCGATCTCGTACCTGTTGCCGGGCGTGCAGCCTGACGCGTCCGCCTTTTCGGGGGCGGCCGTGCCTCCGCCGTGGCGTCTCATCGCTCTCGCCGAGTACGGCGAGGGTCCGCACGTCCTGTCGCTCTCTCTTGCGCTTATCGCGCTTGCCCTCGGCGTGCGCTACATCCGCGCGCCATCCGATAGGCGTCTCTTCGTCGCGGTGATTACGGTCGTCGCCGTCGCACTCACGAACCTGATCGGAGTTCTCGGCGCTGCCATCTTTCTCGCGCTGTTGCCCGCGAGCGAGCGGATCGGAGGACGCGCCGAAGGACGCTACGCGCGGCTCTTTCTGCTCGGCCTCTTGTCGGGCCTTATCTCGATGGGCTGGTACAGCCTCGGATTCGTCCGCGTCGTGCTGGGGTTCTCGACGCCCGGCGGAGGCGAGGGTGGCACCGCTTATCTCTGGCTGCCGGTGGTGCTCATCGCCGCCCTTGCCGGGGTCGCGTGGCTCGACCGCCGTATGCCTGAAGGACTCGCTCTGGCCATCGGCTGGACCGGTGTCTTCGGGGCGATCGTCGTCGCACGTCAGTTCGCTGGAATCACCCTCGCACCGCAGCCGATCCGCTACGCGCTGGAGCTCGATGCGGCAGCCGCGATCGCCATCGGAATCGCGGCGAGATGGGCACTCCGGACTCCTGCGCCGTTTCGTGACGCTCGGATGCGCGCCGCAGCGAGCGCTGGCCTCGCCGCGATCATGGTGGCGGCCGGCGCCGCGGGATGGCTGAGCGTGCGCGATCGCCTGGCGCCCGATGCAGCGTGGCGCGACTGGAGTGAGCGGCAGGTCGCGCTATGGCTCTCGGCGCATCTCGGCCCCAGCGAGCGCGCGTACCTGAGCGGCGACCACGCCTTCTGGGCGGATGTCTTCGCCGACGTCCCGCAGGTCCGAGGCGGAGTGGACTTCGCATTCTCCAATCCGTGGTGGGCGCACGTGACCTATCAGGTCAACACCGGCGCCGATGCCGATATCTCAGCCGCTTGGATGGCGGCGCTCCCGGTGCGCTACATCGTCGTGACCGGTCCCGCGTCGACCGATGCTTATCGGGACTTCGCGGATCCCGCGAAGTTCGACGGCCGGTTGCCGGTCGTGTACGACCAGCGCGGCGTACGAATCTACGAAATCTCGCGTGTCGGCGACCCGCGCGTAATGATCGCCCGGGTCGGCGATCTTGCGGCACCAGCGAGCGCGATCGACCGCGCCGCGATCTCGGAGTACGTGACACGCATCGCGAACGGACGACCGCCGACCGCTCTGGAGGCCCGCGGCCTCGGTGGTTGGCGTGCCGAGGTCGACGTTCGGGAAGGCGAGCAGGTCGTGTTGCGACAGGCCTACGACACCGGATGGCGCGCGACAGTCGACGGGCACGCGGCGAACGTGCGGGCCGACCCCATCGGCCAGCTGCTGGTCGATGTCGCGCCAGGCCGGCACGTGGTCGAGCTCGACCACCGCGTGCACACGGATTTCCTCTTTGGATTAGCCGTGGCGCTCGGCACCGCGGTGGTGTGGTCCGTCGTCTCCGTGCGAAGGCGACTCCGCCGCCATGCCTGATCGGCGCTCCGCATTCCGGGCATTGCGCGAGATCGGGGCAGTCCTGCTGGTCCTGGCCACGGTCGTCGCTCTCGGCTTGGTGCTGACGGTGTGGACGGGTTTTCCGAAGGGGACCGACGCGTACGCACATCTCACAAGGCTCCAGTTCCTCGCCCAATTCTTCCCGCGGCATGAGTGGCTTTACTCGTGGTCCGCCGGGATGCCCGCGTTCGAGACCTACCCCGAGCTCCCCTACCTCCTCGCCGCACCCGTGACGAAGAGCTTCGGCGCGCCGGCCGCGCTCGCCGCCATCGCGTTCGTCGGCATGTCGCTCCTCGGTCTCGGCCTCTACGGCACGGTCCGGACCGCGACCGGCTCGACGGTTGGTGGACTTGTCGCGTCACTCGCCGCGATCGGGTCCATGGCCACGTGGACCTGGATCGTCAACGGCGGGGTGTACGCGCGTGTGTTCGCCGCGGGGCTCGCGGCATGTGCGTGCTGGGCGGCCGCACGCTGGCTCGGCAGCGGCAGCCGTGCTGCGTTCGCCGCGACGGCGCTGCTCCTCGCGGCCGCGATCGCGTCGCACCAGTTCGTCGGCGCGGTGTTCGCCTTCGGGATCGGCATGGCAACGCTCGCGCACCCCGGACCCGCGCGCCTGCGGCGCGCCCTGACGCTCGCGGTCGCCACATTCCTGCTCGCCTCTCCCGCGATCGTGCCGGCGCTGGTGCGATACGGCGGCTTCGCTTCGGCGTTCCTCGGCCTCGACCGGCCCTCGCTTACGTCAGCGGCCAGCGTGCTGATCGACCCGCGTCACATCGGGGTCGCGCTCGTACCGATCATCGTGCTGTCGCTCATCGCGGCCGGGCCGCCACGCCGCGCAGTGGTGCTTCTCGGCGGAGCCCTCGCGCTCGTCACGCTGTATCTCTTCGCGCCGGATCTCGGGATCCCGACGCACCTCTACTACGTGAACGGCATCGAACCCTTCACGGTCACATTCCTCGTCGCCATCGTCGGCGCTGTCCTCGCCGGGTTCGCGTTGGGGCTCGCGCGCCGCGCCTCGGTCCCGGCGTGGCGCCGTCACGGTGCCGGCGTGCTTGCCATCGGGCTGGTCGCGCTGAACCTGTGGCTCGGGCCCGCTGCGCTGCGCGCGAGCGACGGCTATCCCCGGATCGAGGACTCAAGCGCACCCGCATCGAGCGAAGCGCTGGCGAAGCGGACGATCATCGTGAAGGGAGACGACGTCGCCCACCGGTTCGCGCCGGCGACGGCCGCCGAATCGGTCTGGTTCTCGTACGTCTATGCCAAGCCGCAGCTTCGCGACTATTACGCGCAAGGGGTCCTGCACCCGGACTGGCTGGCCTGGGCGAACTCCGCGATCTACACCGCGCCACTGCGTGAGGGTCGATTCCGCGCTGCACTTGACTGGTTCGCGATCGATGGGTTCACCTTGTTCGACGATCCGAACTTCACCGGCAACCTCGCGCGTTTCGAGCGCGGCGATCTCGTCCAGCAGGTCGCCGTGAGCGACCCTCCCGCATACCGCCAGTTCGCGGTGCGTGGCGCCGGCGCGATCTGGCGGCCGACGAACGCGCCCCTTGTCCTCGTCGTCGGTGGTCGGGATGAGTACGACACCGTCGCGCGGATGACGCTCGACCGCGGCGCTCGGCCCGGCACGCTCATCCCGATCTGGTGGCAGGACACCGCCGACCGCGTCCCGAACGACCTGCTCCAGCGCGCGCAGGCCGTCGTGATCGAGGACGGACGCTTCGGCGATCGGGTGGCCGCTGAGCGATCGCTCGCCGCGTACGCGACAGGCGGCGGCCGCGTTTTGCTCGATGCGCACGGATCGAGCTCGAGCCTCTCCGCGCTGTGGCCCGTCGACGGCGCGACGGACGAGGCGATCGCAGAGTGGCGGCTTCACGCGACCGCCGGAAATCTGGCGGTGCAGGCCTTCTCTCCGGCGCGGTACGACGACGGCCCGTGGAACGCTCCGGTCGGAGCGGCCCTGCGCGCCGACGCTCGCGTCATCCTCGACCAGGACGGACGGCCGCTCGTGGCGGAGCGCGCCGTCGGCACCGGCGCGGTGATCTGGGTCGGCGGGAATCTCCTGTACCACGCGAAGGCATACGGGAACGACGTCGAGTCCGATTTCCTCTTTGGGCTTCTCGGTCCGCTCGGCCGGGACGCGTCGGTCGCTGGCGACGCGAACCGCATGGATGCCGAGCGCGTCATGGTCCGGAGCTCCGGAGCGCGCGGCATTTTCGTGAGCGAGTCCTTCCACCCGAAGTGGACCGCGCGCTGGTCCGATGGGTCGGCGCTCCCCGTGTATTACGCCGGGCCGGGTCTGATCTACGTGCCGACGCCATCAGCCGATGGGACAATGACCCTTGAGTTCGGCCGGGCGTGGATCGATTACGCGGTCTGGGCGCTCGTGCTTATCGGTCTGGCGTTGTGCGCGTGGCCCAGGCTTCCATCTCGCCGACCGGGACCTTGAACGAGTACGGACCGAATCGGAGCACGCGGCCGAGCCACTCGAGGGCCGCGAACGGTGCCGGTGCGTAGTAACGCATTCGGTTGAAGCAGTAGGTGAACGTGAGGTATGACGCGGAGCGCTGCCAGCCCTCCCACCGGAGGCCGGCGGCTTCGAGCGCGGCGCGAAGCGTCTGCGGTGCGAAGTAGAAGAGGTGCTCGCCCGGCTTGTAGTGATACCAAAGGCGACCGAGGAATCGCGCTTGCAGGCCGCCCACGTTCGGCGTGACGACATGAACGATCCCGCCTGGCACCAGCAAACGTCGCACGGCCGCGAGCGTCGCGACCGGATCGGTGAGGTGCTCGACGGAGTCGTAGAGCGTGATCGCGTCGAAGCTCGCCGCCGGAAGATCGAGATCCTCGAGACGGCCCGCGGTCACGCGAAGACCGCGCTCGCGTGCGCGCTGCGCAGCGAACGACGAGACCTCGACGCCCTCGACGTCCCAACCCGAGGCCTTCGCCTCGAGGAGGAAGTCGCCGAGCGCGCAGCCCACGTCGAGGAGGCGACCGCGACGGCCATAGCGCAGCTCGATCGCCCGGATGCGGTCACGGAACGTGCGACGGTTCACGTCGGAGTCGAGGAAGTAGTTCGCATAGCCGCCCTTGGGGTTATCGGTCGCGTAGTAGTCGGAGTCGTAGATCGCGGCGGCCGCGAGCGGTCGCGTGTCCTGGCGGACAAGTCCGCAGTCCCGGCACTCCACGATCTGCGCGCCGTCCACGGTGAAGAGCACGCGGGTCGTGCCGTCGGCGCAAAGCGCACACCGGTTGCTGATCTCGGCCGGGCGCGCCGGAGCGAGAACGAGCTTGTCGGCGGTGCCGATCCGGAGGTTCGGAAGCGTGCTCACGATGGCACCGTAGCCACGGCCGACGAGCGGTTCGACCCCTGTTCGGGTGAGGCGTCGTCGGGCTCGCCCCCGATTCGTTCGAGCACGACGTTGTACGCGAAGGCCCAGAAGGCCATGAGGAAAGCGACCGTCGCGATCACGCTCCCGTAGTCGTGAACGATGACAGCGGGCAGCTGCCCGAACAGGTATGCGACCACCGCGACCACGGTGATTCGAAGGATGTTCAGCATCGCGATACCGAGGACGCCGAGCGCGACGGTCTCGAGCCGCGAGCGAAGCGTGTACTCCCCCTGGAGGCCCGTGGCCATCGAGACGAGGAGGAAGAGCACGGTCTGCCAGCCGACACAGTTCCACGAGATGTACAGGGCAAGGCTGCCCGCGCCGGTGCCCACATAGAGAAGCGAGCCGTCGTACGCGGACGGAATGCCGATCAACGCGAGAGCTCCATGAACGAGCCTCCCCTCGACCGGAGCGATCCACTGGCCGAGCCACGCGTCGAAGCCCGCGGCCATCGCGGCCTTCGTGAGAAGCTCGCCGAACGTCGAGAAGAACGGCAAGATGAGGAGCGCGATCGAGGCCGTGGCGACCAGAGTCCCGATCGGGCGCGCTGCGCCAGAAAGCGAAGACCGTCCCGCGTAAGCAGAGCTCACGCCCGCCTCCGCTTCCACCAGCGCGCGCCGAAGGGCAGAGCGGGCGCGAGGACCAGAAGTCCGAGTACACCTTCGGGCACGATCGTCGCGACCGTGAGTTTCGATGGCATCGTCGCCTCGTCGTACGAGAGACGGACGCCGCAGTTCGGCGCATCGTTCGGAACGCTCACCTCGAATACGAGCTGGTCTCCCGTCGCGAATGTCGTCGCTGACGTGCCGATCGAGACCGAGCGGAGCGTGGGCGTCGCGATCGAGGCGAGTGTTGTCGTCGCGGTGCCCAACGTCGTCACGTTTGTTCCCGCCGGCTTGAATGCGAAGGCGTTCTGGGCGCTGTTGGCCGCGACATCGCTAGTAGACGTCGTCGTGCCTACGAGACCAGCCGAGGTCTTCGTCCCATCGAAGATCGCGAGCGTGGTCGCGTTGCTCCCGGTCGCGGTGAACACCGCCTCGGGACTCACTCCGGTTGGCGTGGACATCGTTACGGTACCGCCGACGGAGTATGCCGCGAACACGAGGGCACCGGCCGTAGTGGTCGAAAACGAGTTCGCCGTGTGGGTAGTCGTGTTGATCTGACCATTGCCAGTTGCGGCACCGTCACTTGGGCTCGCCGTATCGACGCCCATGTAGGCGCCGATCCAGGCCGCGACAGGTGTTGCCGCGTTGAACGTCCATGTGTATGTAGCGGGTTCGGACGCGGTCGCGATCCTGTAGTACGTCTGCAGGTGGCCATCGATACTGTTGCCAGACCAGACTGTCCATCCCGCGGGGTTCGTCGAAAGTCCGGCCGAGCCGGTCCAAGCGACTACCGCGAACATGAAGTCTCCGGTCTGCATGGTCGCGGGCGTTTGCGCGTTCAGCGTGGTGCCACTGGTCATCGTCGTCGTGGCGGCGCTCCGCACAGTGATCGGACTTACTTTTTTCAGGGTCGTCGTTACGACGCAGCTAGGCGTCCCACCGGCTGGGCGCAGAGCCATGATGTGCGCGACGCCCGCGCCCTGGAGGCCCGATGACGATGCCGTCGCCGTCTTCTGTCCGCTCGCGCCGGCGGTCGCCTGTGTCGCATCGGCGCTTTCTTGTAGCTGAATCGATGAGTTGCCGCCGTTGAGGTCGTAGCGCTCGGCCATCCCGGTCGGTTGCACGATCGATAGTCCGGACGTCGCGGTACCGACGGAGAACGTCGCGACGATCATCGCGTTGGCGACCGTCGTCGTGATGCTCGGAGTCACGTACGTATCCGTCCAGCTCGGCTGAGTGGTGAACGCATCGAGGTCGACGGGATTGGCGGTGTCGACACCCGAGTAACCGACGATCGCCGCGGTCGCGCGAGTTTTGATGTTGAACGTCCATGTGTAGCTCGCCGGCTCGCTGCTCGCGACCCGCGTGTACATGTACACGCGCGTCCATGTGCCGTCCATCATTGGACGCAGCGCGGTCCAACCCGCCGCGGGAGTTCCCATGAGCGCTCCCGATCCGACGTCGCGGACGGACACGGTCGCGATCATGAAGTCGCCGTTCTGCGTACCCGCGGGTACGTTCACGGTGAGACTGGTCGAGCCGGCGGCGCCGGAAACCGCCGTCGCCGCGGCACGGAACGCGATCGCCGTGGTAGCCGGATTGTTCTCGAGGTACAAGTCCGCCTGCGCGGTGCCCGCGCTCATCGTCTGGCCCGTCGTGAACGTGTCGGACGTCATACCGCATGTCCAGTTGCTGCTCAAGGTGGCGGGACACGTTGTCGCTGTGCCAGCCGCAGGCGTGTAGTTCTGCACCATGTCGTGGCTGCCGAAGCTCGACGTATTGCGGAACGTGAAGACGCTCGAGTTGTCCGTCACCGCTGCGGCGGGCACAGCGTGGGCGAGGTAGACAACATTCGTCCCCAGGCCCAGCGTGAAGGCGAGGACGATCGCGGTCATGCGCCGGCGCAGACGCAGCCATCCGAGGGCGAGGACCAGCAGCGGCACGGCCGTACCGATGACCGCCGGGACGATGAGATCGTTCTCGGTCGTGGCGCCGCTCGTCGCCGCCGCGCGGATCGAGAGGGCGCCGACGGTGATGATGCCCGCCGCGCCGAGCACCACGACCCCGCCCGCGGCGAGCCGACCCACACCGCTCGATGACTTGCCCTGACCGCGCTTGCGGCGTGGCAGCTCCCACGGCATGAGGCGCGCGAGGTGGAACCGCTCGAGCGACTCCGTGACGCGCCCGGACTTCGGCGTGCGTACCCAGCCGCCTTCCTTCTTCTCGAACAGCGCTTTCACCGACGCGTACGCCTGGAACGGCACGAGGATCCACGAGAGCCCAATGAACGACAGCAGTCCAAGCGCATCGCGCTTCAGCGAACCCTCCAGCAGAACGCCGGTGAGGTTCATGAGTGGCAGCGCGAGGGCGTTTGAAACGACGAGCGACCAGCCGAAGACCTCGCCCCACATCGGGAGCTTCTGCCCGAGGATGAGCACGCCGACGATCCATGCGGCCGTCGCGACCGTGAAGAGGACCGACTGCAGGTAGTACGGCGCGTAGTAGACGAACTCGAGCTTTTCCTGCCAGGTGAGGTTCGGCGAGCGGAGGATCGGCCAGAAGTACTTGCGCACGTTGAACGTGTGGCCCTCGGCCCAGCGCATGCGCTGCTTGATGAGGCGACGCACTTCGGAGACGCACTCGGCCGGCGCCTGGATGTACGGCGTGTACAGGACCTTGTATCCGGCGAGGTAGAGGCGGATCGTGAGCTCCCAGTCCTCGGTGATCGACGTCGACCACCCGAGCTTTCGGAGAACGTCGGCGCGGATCATGTAGACCGAGCCCGAGATCATCTTCATCGCGCCGAAGAGCTCCTGACCCGCGCGCTCGAGGACGTAGCTGCCGGAGAACTCCGCGCGCACGCCCTTGGTGACCCAGTTCTCCGAGGCGTTGAGCATGTGCCACTGGTAGCCCTGCACCACCGCCAAGCGATCGCCGTTCTGCGGCGCGCCGCTCGCAGTCTTTTGGTGACCGTTTGCGTTGCCGTTGCCGTTCTTCGACTTCGTAAGGCGCCCGAAGTAGTCGAGGAAATGCCAGATGGCATCAGCGGGCGGAACGAAGTCCGCGTCGAAGACCATCACGTACTCGGTGCGCGGGTTCATCCGCCGCAGCGCCTCCTGCAACGCGCCGCCCTTGAAGCCCTTGCGGCTCGTCCGGTGGATGACGCGCACGCGCGGGTGATCCTTCCAGCGCTTCAGCTTCTCGACAGTCTCGTCGGTCGAGTCGTCCGCGACGATGACCTCGTAGTTCTCGTAGTCGAATGAGGTGCAGGCCTCGAGGAGCCGGTCGACGACGCGTCCCTCGTTGTAAAGCGCGAGATGGATCGAAACGAATGGCTGCCGGTCCGCGGGAAGACGGATCTCACCCATCCTCTGCCAGGGGTCGTTGACGACGACCGAACCGCCCTCGCTCAGCTTCTCGCCGCGAAGAGTGCGGTAGCCCTCTTTGTGCTGGCCGTTCGTGTGGCCGTTGCCGCTCGCCTGGCCGTCGGCCTTGAGGCCATTGCCGTTCGCATGACCGTTGCCATTGCCGTTCGCATGACGTCCCTGGAACTTCGCGGGGTCGCCGAACAGAGTGATGAGGATCACGCTCGCGATCGTCACGTAGTACTTGAGCGCGTAAAGGAAAAAGATGAGACCACACAAGAGTGCGAAGAGCGAGAACGCGAAGCGGGGCGCCAGCGCGTCCCGAACCAGCAAACCAAACCCGCCGAGGCCCGCGAGAAGGAGCACACCAAGAACCGCGCTCGCGTACAGCTTGCTCAAGAGGTTCCCGGTCCAGATGACGTGACGATTTCCGCCGCCGTTCCAAACGCGATCGAGGGTGTCTCTGATGTCGTCCGACGTCGCGGTGACGCGGGTCAGCCGGAGTCGCGACTGGCGCTCAGCCTCGGTGAATGCCGCCGCGTCCAGGGGGTCAGCCATCGCGACGACGCCGTGACCGCGATCGGCCGCGGTGACGACGACACCCAGACCGCGTGCCACGTCGAACGCGATCGATCGGGCCGCGTCGCGCTCGACCGGGTCGATGAGTCGGGGCGACGAGAGCCGCGCCTCGGTGGGATCGATCGGCTTGCCGATCTCGGGGTACGGCGCGAGCGACACGAACGGCGTGTCGCTGGCGCGCGCGAGGATGTCGGCAAGCTCAGGCTGTCCGAGAAGTCCGAGACGCACCACGGTCGTCGCGAGAGATTCCCCAGCGCCGCGTTTCGCGAGCGCTTCCTGGACCTGTTCCTGGGTCATGAGACGACTGCCGAGGAGGAGCTCGACGACGCGCCGGCCTTCGGGCTTGAGCGCACTCAGCTGCTGCCGAGCGGTAACGGCGGCTGTGCTCGCGCGCAGCGCACGGAGTAGCTCCTCCGACGGCGCGTCCTTCGAGACGAATGCCGTTGCGCCGGCGGCGAGCGCAAGGTCGCGCATTCCGGGGTTGCGGGCGAGGAACACGACCGCGGTACCGGGGAGCTCAGCCAGGAGAATGCGCGCAACGTCGAGGCTCCCGATCCCGGGCATGGAGTCGTCCAGCACGACGAGATCGGGCCGCAGGGTCCGCGCGAGGGTAAGCGCAGTCGACCCGTCGTCGGCTTCGCCGACGATCGTGATCTCGCGTTCGTTCGCGAGGAGCGTGCGGACACCTTCGCGGACGGCGAGATGGTCGTCGGCTACAAGGACATGGATCATGTCCCTCGCTCCCCTTTCTGATGTGTGGCAGCGGGCCCACCGAAAGCCTGCGAGGAAGCGTCCCCGAGGGCGTCCCGCGGACGGGGGAGGTCTCGTACCGGGCGATTGGGAGGGGCCAGCGCAGGAACAACTGAGACGGCCCCGCTACCGCAAGCCCGCGTTGAGCGCGCGCTGATCCCGGCTCGACCGCTTATGGAGCCGGCGGCTCGTCCTCCGCGCGCAGCTCGACGCTCGCTTGGGTCGTGCCCTCGAGCCGCAGATGAAGGTCCTGAAGCATCTGAATCACGGCACCAAACTCGGCGGGACTGATCGCTTCGCCGACCGCCACAGCGAACGTCGCGACGCCGTTGCGGAAGTCCCGCAGGTGCAGCGAGCGGACGGTCGAGAGGGCGCGGATCCGGGCTTCGGTCTCGAGGAGCCGAGGGAATGAATGGATCGGGGAGATCACGATTTGGATCTGATGGAGGCCCGCCTCATCGGCGACCTTCAGCTCGGGGAACGGTGAGGCCGATGTCGGCGTCGGCTCCGGGCCGAATTCGAACGGCGATTCCGGCATGACTTCGACTGGAGGTTCGGACGCGAATTGGATCGGAGGTTCAGGCGGGAGCGCGAACGGCGGCACAAGAGGCGCTTCTGGGATCTCGAGCGAACCGGTTTCGGCGGTGGGCTCGACAAAAGAGGTCGGCTCGGGCGCCGGGAGCGACGTGGTCTCGGCCGGCCCTGCCGTTGGCGTCGCGGCGTCCCAGAGCGCATCGATGCGCGCATCGGGCACAGGCGGCAGCGCCGGTGGCGGGGTGATCGCGAAGTCGATCGCCGCCTCGAGCGGCGCGCTGGCCTCGGGCGCGGTCGGTTCGATGACTCCGGAAGGGCTCACTTCCTTTGCTTCGACGTATTCCGCGACGATCGCCTCGAACTCTTCGGCAGGCGCGGCGCTCGGCTGGATTGTTTCGGACCACGGCGCCGCTTCGGCTCGAGGAAGCTCGTCGACGTACTCCTCGACGGTCGCGTCCGCCGGCCCTGGGCTTACCTCGATTGCCTCGACAGGGGCGGGAGGATCAGCTGCAAGAAATTCCTCGATGTCCTCGCGGACGATCGGCGCCCGCTCCAGTGGCTCTGGAATGGGCTCGGCGACGATCTGCGGTGCGGGCTCGGGCGGAGCGGCGATGGCCTCGAGCTCTTCAGTTGCTGCTTCCGTCTCGATCCATCGAGGCGCCTCCACGTACTCGTCGACGATCGGCGCGGTCGGTTCGGGAGCGCGCAGCTCCTCGATGAACTCGTCGACGATCGGTTCGTTCGGCGGTCGCCGCACGAGCTCATCGACGTGCTCGACGACCGATTCGGTCGGCTCGATGGGAGTCAGGTCGGACATCCGGACAGCGGTCGGTGGCGTTACGGTCTCGACGACGTCGACGATCTGCTCGACGACCGGCACGTCGCGGACTGCGTCGGCGACCTCGGCATTCACAACGGCTTGCACGACGACCGGTGGCAGAGGCGCCGCCGGGGCTCGGACACCTCTCACGATCTCAAGGAGGAGCGCTCGCATCTCTTCCATCACGGCGGTCTGGAGATCGAACGACGCGGGAGCTTCGGCGTCGGTCGGCTGCTGGACCGCGACCAGCTCGCCGCGCCGGAGCGACGCGATCTCGTCCTCGAGCTCGGCGCGCTCTTCGCGGAGACGCCCGACCTCGTTCACGAGCATGCGGCGCTCGTCGATCGCGCGCCTCAGTACCGCGTCTGCCTCATGCAGCGCCCGGCGGACGATCGTGTCCGCGTTCCGGTAACCGTCGGCGACGGCCTCGTTGAGTGCGGGATCCGACTCGGCGTACGTCGCAAGGCGGCGCTGCTCGGCCTCGAGGTCGATCTGAGTCGCGGCCAGCTCCGCCTCGAGATCCGCTGCGCGGCGGGTAAGGGCGGGGAGTATGTCCGCGTCGGCCCACCGCGAGCGCGCTGGACGCGCTTGTCCGATCGGCTCCGTACCGAGCTGCACGACGTTTTCAGCGCTTGTGCCCTTGTCTTGCAGGCCTCCAAGGGTAAGGGCCGAAACCGGACCAAAACCGGCCTTCCGGGGGGTTTTCTGGCTACGCGAAGACGCGCTGAAGGGCGCTCCGCGCCCCGTGGTATCCGCACATGCCGTGGACTCCGCCTCCCGGGGGAGTGGAGGACGAGCAGAGGTACACATCGCGGGCGGAGGTCGCATATGGATCGAGCCTGAAGAAGGGGCGCGTCATGAATTGAAAAAGCGTGTTCGCGCCGCCGCCGATGTCGCCACCGATGTTGTTCTCATTGTGGCGATGGATCTCGGTCGGCCCCATGACCGAACGCGCGAGAACGCGCTCACGAAAACCCGGGGCGAAGCGCTCGATCTGCGCCTCCATTCGCTCGGTCATGTCGAACGTGGACCCATTCGGGATGTGGCAGTACGCCCACACGGTGTGCTTGCCCGCCGGCGCGCGCGATGGGTCAAAAAGGCTCTGCTGTCCAACAAGGATGAACGGACGCTCGGCCGGCGTCCCGCGCGCAATCTGTGCTTCGCTCTCGGCGATCTCGTCGAGCGTGCCTCCGAGGTGCACGGTACCCGCGCGAAGGCAGTCTTTCGCGCGCCACGGGATCGGGCCATCGATCGCGTAGTCGAGCTTGAAGACGCCCGGCCCGTAGCGAAACGAACGGAGCTTCGCGCGATAGCCGTCCGAGAGACGTGAGCCGGCGATCGCGTCGAGCTGTCGGGGAGTGACGTCGCAGAGGTAGGCGCGCGCCGTGCCGAGCTCGTCGAGACTTCCTACGCGGCGGCCCGTCTCGATCGTGCCGCCGAGCGATCGCAAGCGAGCGGCAAGCGCATCGGCGATGCGCTGCGACCCACCACGTGGCAGCGGCCAGTTCGCCACGTGCGTGGCCACCGCGAACATCAGGCCGAACGACGCGGTGAGCGGTGCGTCGAGAGGCAGCACCGAATGCGCCGCGAGGCCGGCGAACAGCGCTCGCGCGCGTACGCCGCTGAACGCGACGCGAGCGAGGAGGCGCGCGGGGAGCGCGCCGGGAAGACCGAGCCGCGCCATGACGAAGGGATGCCGCGGAATGCGGATGAGCGGTCCGAGCGCGTCCGCGGCGAGATCGTTCCACTCCGGTACGAGGGGCGCGACCAGTCTTCGGTACGCGCGCGCGTCGGGGCCGAGGTTCGCCGCCGTCGCGTCGATCGAGCGCTCGAGAAGCACCGCCGTGCCGTCGTCGAGCGGGTGCGCGAGCGCCGCGGGAGGCTCGATCCATTCGAGTCCCTCACGCGAGAGGTCGAGCTCGCGAAAGAACGGCGATGCGGCGCCCAACGGATGGAACGCCGAGCAGACATCGTGCACGAATCCCGGGAGGGTCAGCTCGGCGGACCGGCAGCCGCCGCCAATCGTGTCGTTCGCTTCGTAGACGGTGACCGAGTGGCCCTTGCGCGCGAGCTCGATAGCGGCCGACAGCCCGTTAGGGCCCGAGCCGATGACGATGGCGTCCGCGCTCAAGCCTGCCGCAGGTGCCGTTCGAACCAGTCGAGGGCGCGACGCAGGGAGTCGACGCGGTTCTCGGTCACGCGGAAGCCGTGCCCCTCGCCGGGGTACACGTGGTAGTCGTACGTTTTACCGCCGTCACGGAGCGCCTTGACCACCTGCTCGGCTTCGCTGCGAGGCACGCGCGGATCGTTCTCGCCTTGGAGGATGAGGAGCGGGGCGCGAATCTTGGACGCATGCGTCAGCGGCGAGCGCTCGCGATAAAGCTCGGCGTCCTTCGCCGGATCTCCGAACTCACGAAGGAGGTAATCGCGCAGATCGCCGCGCGTCGTCTCCGCCATCGTCTTCCACGAGACGACCCCAACCGACGAGACACCGGCTGCGAAGCGATCCGGCCGCAGCGCGAGCGACATGAGTGTGAGATAGCCCCCGTAGCTGCCGCCGTAGACACCGATTCGCGCGGGGTCGGCAAGCTTCTGATCCCCGAGCCACGCCGCACCGAGCGCGACGTCCTCGAGGTCCTCGCCACCCCAGTCGTGGCGGTTCGCTTCGCGCCACGCCTTGCCGTACCCGGTGGATCCTCGCGGGTTGGGCTCGAGGACCACGAAGCCGGCGTTCACGAAGACCTGGGTGGCGACGTTCCACTCACGGTGGTGCTGCGCCGTCGGCCCGCCGTGGATGTTGATGATCGCGGGCGGGGTCTTCTCGCCCCGCAACGCTTCCGCGTACGGAAGGAAGAGGAGCGCGGGGACCTCGTCACCGCCGGCACCGGGATACCGAACGTGTAAAGGCTCGACGAGCGTGGCGGGATCGATGGTCGCCGGAAGAGAGCGCGTGAGCGCGCGCGCCTCGGTCGCGCGCTCTCGCGTCACGAAGACGTCCCACGGACGCGAGGGGCTCGAGAAAAGGTACGCGGTGGTGTCGCTGTCGGGGCCGATGTCGGGAGACGCGTGGATGCCGGGGATGTCCGACACCGCGTGATCCGCGTGTGAAACCGTGAACACCCGGCGAAGCGAGACCGCCGCGTCCTCGTTGTGAAGATACGCAAGCGCTCGACCGTCGGGTCGCCACACCGCTCCGTACTCGTCGTGGATGCTCTCGGTCATGTGGTCGACGCGGCTGATCTCACGCTCGGCGTAGCTCGCGACAGCGACCTCCTGCCGTCCGCGCGTGTCGGTCGTGAATGCGATGCGCGTGCCGTCGGGAGACCACTGCGCGTCGATCGACTCGCCATCCTTCCCGCCACGAGTCAAAAGGCGGGTGACCTCGCCGCCGGCTGCCGCGACGACGTAGAGGTCCGCGTTGGTGCGGACGTCCTCGCGGCGCGACCAGAAGACGAGGAGCGTGCCGTCGGGCGACCAGCGCGGCTGCATGTCGTCGCGGGCCCCGTCGGTGAGTGCGCGCTTCGCTCCCGTTCCGACCTCGATCACGTGGACGGCGAATGCCTTGCCACCCGCGTTCGCGGCGTAGGCGATCTTCGTGCCGTCGGGTGACCACGCGATGTCGCGGTGCATGACGCCGGACTCATTCGTGAGGTTGCGCTCGCGCTCGCCGTCGCGATCGACGAGCCAGATGTCGAATCGCTCGTCGCCACCGCGATCGCGCAAGAACGCGAGCTGCTTTGCATCGGGCGACCACCGCGGCCAGACCGATCGCTCCTTCGCGTCCGTCAGCTGGTAGATCCGCGCGCCATCGAGAGGCGCGCTGTAGATCTCGAACGTCCCCGACCGATTCCAGGAGAACGCTGCCTCGCTTCCATCGGGCGAGAGATCGACGCCGCCCCAGATGTAGTCGACGTACGGCACGCCCGCGAGCTCCTCGACCGAAAGCCGGCGATACCGATCGCCGATCGAGCGTGGAGCGACGACCGGTGGAGGCGGCTGGATGTCCGTCTCGGGGTTCGCGATCGTCGTCGGCGGACGCGGGCTGCCGCGCGCGTTCCAATCTTCGGCAAAGCTCTTCGGGCGCTTAGAAGTGGGCGCATCGCCGGCGGCCGTGAGGGGGCGCGGGGGCAAGCCCCCGCGTTGGATCGGCCGTCGTGGTCGCTCGACAAGCTCGCGCGCCGCCGTTGCGACGACAAGAGTCTCCGGACCCATTGCCGCTTCGCGTGGGGCCGTGATCTCTCGCGGGACGATGGGATCGTGGGGCACGAGCTTGTCCTCGAGACGTCCTTTGTATGCGCGATCCCACGGCGCCTGCAGAAGGATGCCGAACTGCTTAGGCGGCTTCGGCAGCTCGTCTTGGAGCGCGAGGAGGTTGTCTTTCCCGGCATTCCACATCGGCGACCGTCGCGCGGACAGAACGACCGAAAAGCTCAGGGGAAGGAGAGTTCGCGCGGCATCGCTCGCGAGGTCGAGATCACCGCAGACCAACACGCCCCCCGCCTTGCGCAGGAGAAGGACCGTGGCGCCTTCGCCGTCGGCGTGCACGCGGACCGCACGGGCATCCGGGCGGACGAGCTCGTCGTCGCCGAGGATGAGGTCGGGGCCACCGGGTATTCCATCTGCATCGTCGGCGTGCACGGCGACTTGCAGACCGAGCGCCTCGCGGTACTTGGCTGCGTCAGCGGCGCGAGCGGCATTCGTCGCGACGAGCAATGAGGCGGGACCTGCGCCGCGGACGAGCCGAAGCGCGCGCTCGCTGAAGGGCGGGGCATCGATGAGGAGATTCCCGCGCTCGCCGTCGTAGACGATGTATTGACGCTCGTTCTCGAGAGGCTCGTACAGCTCGAAGATCCACGACCGAAGCTGATGAATATCCACGGGGCCGACTTATCCTAGCGTCGGAAGAATGAGCAAGCCGTCCGCGCGGACGAGCGCTTTCTTCATCTCGAGTCGATGCGCAACATGCGCGACGCGATCCTCGCTCCAGTCGAACAGCTTCGTGACCTGACGCTCGGTGACGCCGCCAGAAAGACCGAGGAGATGCGCGAGCAGCGCGCTCATAGCGTCGGCAGAGGACGCCCGCTCCGCGGCATGCACCGTTTCCGGATAACGGTGCACGAAGAGGTCGTACGTGTAGTTGTAGTCTTCGCGCCCCTCGCCCACCGCGCGGACGCGCGCGACGTACATGAGCCGCTGGAGCTCTTCGATGGCCTTGGAATAGTCAGCGCGGCCCTCCTGCGAGGTGATGCCGAGTGCCGACCGCATCCGCTTGGTCTGCGTCTCCCCGTTCACGGCGAGGAACTCGATGATCCGGCGTGCGATCTCGGAGAGCCGGCCGGCGCGCACGTCCTCGAGGTGATCATCCGCATCGCCGGCGCGACCAAATGTCGCGTAGAAGATGGGGAGCATCTTCATCGAAACGAACGTCGGCTTCTTGACGAGAAGCTTTCCGTAGTACAGGCGCTTGTTCGCGGCGAGCTCGTCCTTCCATCCCCACATCCACTCCCACTTGCGGCCATCGCTCCGGGTGTCGAGGTGGTCGAAGGCGGCGGGGACCGGATAGGCCGATTCGCCGGTGAACGCGAAGCAGAAGCCCAGGTCGTCGACCATTCGGACAAGGGCGTCCGCGGTGCGGACCGCGTGGCGCGCGCCGACCTTCTGGCGATGGCGTGTGAGAACGCGCTCGACCTCGCGCGGCAACGTGACCGCTCGCGCCATCAGGACAAGAACAGGGCGACGAGGCCGCCAACAACGGCGGCCGACATCGCACGACGCGACCCTTGGTGCAGCCGCGCGAACTCAATGCGCGCCGGCGAGCTCTGCGGCAACTCGTCGAACCCGGTGGTCGCGAGGCGGATCTGCCGGGCAACAGGGTTGGCCCACGCGCTCGAGTAGAGCGTCGAAAGAGCGAGCACGCCGAGGGCGGCCCAGCGCAGCAGGAGACGCGCGTCGGGCGTCCCAGTGACCTCGAAGCCGATGGCCTTGAGCACACTGGTGATGACCAACACGATCACCGAGAAGACCGCGAGCCCATCGAATCGCGCGAGGACACTTCCGAACAGCGTGCCCGCTTCACCGCGACTCCCAGCCGATCCGAAGAGCGCGGGCGCGACCGCCGTCCCCAGCACGAGCGATCCGCCGACAAGGATCGCGAGCGCCAGGTGGTACAGGAACTGAAGCAGGTCGAAAGACAGCGTCTCCACCGGGGAATCCGAGCATATCGGGAATTTCCGACTGCCTGAGTCGGTTTAGGATTGACCACGAGGGAGCTCGAATGCCGACATATCGCGATTACTTCGCTGACATCAAAAAGCGCATCACTGAGGCCACGCCCGAGAAGGTCGAGGAGCTGATCCGCACGGGCGAGATCCAGCTCGGCGACGTTCGCGAGAAGGACGAGTGGAACGCCGGCCACATTCCGGGCGCGGTCCATGTTCCGAAGAGCTACCTGGAGCAGTGGGCTGAAGACCGGCTTCCAGAAAAAGAAAAGACGACCGTCCTCTACTGCGCCGGTGGTGTGCGCTCGGCGATGGCCGCGGACATCCTGCAGAAGCTCGGCTACCGGAACGTGATCTCGATGGCCGGGGGATTCAACCGCTGGAAGGATTCGGGCAAACCGTGGACGACCCCGGCGAGCTTCACGCCTCTGCAAGCCCAGCGCTACTCGAGGCACCTCCTCATTCCCGAGGTCGGCGAGGCCGGCCAGCAGAAGCTCCTCGACAGCAAGGTGCTGCTCATCGGCGCGGGCGGGCTCGGTTCGCCCGCCGCGTACTACCTCGCATCGGCGGGTGTCGGCACCCTCGGCATCGTCGACTCCGATGTCGTCGATCTCACCAATCTGCAGCGACAGATCCTGCACACGACCGATCGCATCGGCGAGTCGAAGGTCTCGTCGGCGAAGCGCACGCTCGAGGCCCTGAATCCGGACGTGAAGATCGTCGGCTACGAGGAGCGCCTCTCGGCCGCGAACATCGACCGGATCATCGAGGGCTACGACCTCGTGATCGATGGGGCCGACAACTTCCCCACCCGGTATCTTCTGAACGACGCGTCGGTGAAGCATCGCGTACCGGTCGTGCACGGCTCGATCTTCCGATTCGAGGGCCAAGTCACCGTCTTCAAGCCGTTCGAAGGCCCGTGCTACCGGTGCCTCTTCCCCGAACCGCCACCGCCGGAGCTCGCGCCGTCATGCGCCGAGGCGGGCGTCCTCGGTGTGCTCCCGGGCGTCATCGGAACCATCCAGGCGACCGAGGCGATCAAGCTGCTCCTCGGGATCGGCGAGCCGCTCGTCGGGCGTTATCTCCTGTATGACGCTCTGGAGGGCAGCTTCCGCGAAGTGCATCTCCGGCGCGATCCGGAATGTCCGATGTGCGGCGAGCGCCCGACGATCACCGATTACATCGATTACGAGGGCTTTTGCGCCTCGCCCGCGGAGTGGCGGGCCCAGCACGCCCCCGCGAAGGTGAGCACTCCCGCCGACTAGCGGCCCCGTATCCTCAGAATGATGCGTCGAGCGCTCGCGGCTCTCCTCGCGTGCACGACGATCGCGATCGCATGCTCGGGCGGCCCGAGCTCGACGTCGCCGGGCCCGACGAGGACCGCGAACATCAACCGTTCGAGGCTGGACATCGCCTATAGCGCCTTCGTCGACCAGGACGTTCACCACGTGACCAGCAAGAAAGCGCTCGAGTCGGCGCTACAGGCCGTACGCAAGGTCATCAACGACGCCGGCGGAAAGGGCGATGTCGCAACTCCGGAGTTCCAGGACGTCGACTCGCCGCAGACGACGGACTTCGACAAGTTCGCAGGCGTGGTGAGCCAGCTTGTGACGAGCAATCCCGACGTTTCCGTCAACAAGATCTCGGACGCCGCCATCGGCGGACTGATCGACGCCAGCCCCGACTGTCATACGTACTACGTGACGAGCTCGGCAGTCCACCAATCGCGTCCCTTCACACCTCGTGGCAGCTCGGCGATGATCCCGGCGCAGGGAACGAGCCTTGGCGCCGCGGATCAAGCGGGACTGACGGGGAAGATCCTCCCGGGCGGCATCGCGTATGTCACCTGGCGCGAGTGGACGGTGACAGGCACCTACAAGATCGTCGATCAGCTCCGCGCGTTGCTCGGCAAGGCCGTCGCGCAGGGCGCGAAGGCTTGGCTCTTCGATTTGCGCGGCAACCTCGGCGGCGTCGCCACCGACGCGCACAGCATGTTCTTGAACGGCGAGCCCACATTCACGACCCTGCTCAAGACCGGCGGCGGAGGCACGGCGACGGGGAACAAGGACCTGCGACTGCCCGACGCATATCAGCTCCCGATCGTGCTCGTCCAGAATGATCGAAGCGCGTCGGACACCGAGATCTTCGCCCTCTCTTTGAAGGAGAACAAGCGCGCGACGATCGTCGGGCAGAAGACCGTCGGCTGCCTTGGCTCCGCCAGCCCGAACCACTTCAGCGACGGCGCGGAGCTCGCGGTCGCGGTGGAGGAATTCACGGGCGCACAGACCGGTGCGAAGTACAACAATGTCGGGATCCCCCCGGACATCCAAGCCGATGACGCGACGGCCATCGACAAAGCCATCGAGATCCTCAAGCAGAAGATGGCCGGGGGCTAATCGTTCGCCAAAAGCACGGCGCGGAGCCACGCGTCGGGCAATCGAACAAGCGAGCGGTAAGCGTGCGCGTATCTTCCCCGCAGCCACGGGTGCTTAAGCCATCAGGCACAGTACCCCTGGGACGATTTTGGTACCCATGGGCCATTGGCGAACAGGGCCGTGGGCCGATATGGTCCCGTGGCGCACGTGAGGAAGGGAAGTGACGACGGCTTGAGGTCAAGCGTCGCCAAGGTCACCGCGCTCCAGCTTGAGGTCGCCGGACCGGTTCCGGACGTCATTGCCCGCGCGAAGTCGGGCGACCGAGTCGCGTTCGCGGAGCTCTATGACCGCCACGTCGATTCCGTCTACCGCTACCTGCTGTATCGCGTGCGCGAGCCTTCGGATGCCGAGGATCTCGCGAGCGAAGTCTTCACGCGAGCCTTCGCGAACATCCATCGCTATCGCTGGCAGGGGAAATCGTTCCTCGCCTGGCTCTACACGATCGCGCGCAACGCGGTGACCGACCGTCGCCGTCGCGAACGGCCGATGGTCGACCTCGACAACGCGTATGGCGTCGCCGAGGACGGACCGACCGCGCACGAGCGTGCAGTGCACGGCGAAGCGGTCGACGCGCTGCGCGGCGCGGTGAAGCACCTCACGGCCGAGCAGCAAGAGGTCATCGTCCTTCGTTTCGTCGAGAACATGTCGAGCCGGCAAGTCGCGAAGGTCCTCGGAAAAAACGAGGGCGCGATCCGCGCGCTTCAGTTCCGAGCGCTTGGTCGCTTAAGAAAGCTCTTAACGAGCGAAGTCGCCTGAACTGCTGACGCAGGCGACCCGTAGACTTCTCGATAGGTACTGGTT